>Ga0163148_10005074_pt1 | contig 13349 bp, 11 predicted proteins | sample OliLakLV19MP7P2_FD_148606 | JGI IMG/M metagenome (GOLD analysis project Ga0163148, IMG submission 148606) | Freshwater microbial mat bacterial communities from Lake Vanda, McMurdo Dry Valleys, Antarctica- Oligotrophic Lake LV.19.MP7.P2 | ecosystem: Environmental > Aquatic > Freshwater > Lake >... | reverse complement strand
CCAGTACAGAAAGATATCGTGATCAAGTATCAACCAAACCTCGTAACTACGTGTACAGAGACACAATTACAACCAACGAATGTACAACTAAATGGATGAGACTTTACAGTTACTTGTCAGTGAACAAATGTTAACTCATTTAAGGTACAAGTAACCCAGCCAAATGGATTTATTACGTATCTTACGACACCAGTAAATAATGCGGGAAATCAATTTCAATTTACGCCATTGCTTGCAGGTCAGTATACTTTTGCTTGTCATGCAGAAGGATTTAATGATACGATCTGTCCTTCAGTAACAGGAACGGTAACAACGACAAACATATGTACAGATCCAATAACAAATCTAACGATCAGTAGTCATGTAAACGGACAAGTAGTGAGTAACTCACCAATCACGTTGACAGGAACTGTACAAGGAGGAGTAGATCACATCACCGTGATGGTCGGAACAAATATGTATACCGCAACGATCGTGAATGGAGTATGGAGTGTAACAGCTATCCCATTGCTAGTAGGAATCAATAATATCTGGGTAAAAGCATACCCAATAGATACAGATTGTTCACCAGTACAGAAAGATATCGTGATCAAGTATCAACCAAACCTCGTAACTACGTGTACAGAGACACAATTACAACCAACGAATGTACAACTAAATGGATGAGACTTTACAGTTACTTGTCAGTGAACAAGTGTTAACTCATTTAAGGTACAAGTAACCCAGCCAAATGGATTTATTACGTATCTTACGACACCAGTAAATAATGCGGGAAATCAATTTCAATTTACGCCATTGCTTGCAGGTCAGTATACTTTTGCTTGTCATGCAGAAGGATTTAATGATACGATCTGTCCTTCAGTAACAGGAACGGTAACAACGACAAACGTATGTACAGCGCCATTAAATTATATCAATATAGACTCACCACTTTCTGGCTTTACAACCAATACAGCTGCCACAGTCGTTCAGTGAACGATCTTACCAAGCGCGCATGTTCAATCAATCTTGGTAAATGGTATTGTAGCGACATTGAGCGGATCTGTGTTTACTGCAATTATTCCTCTCCAATTTGGAACAAATAAGATAGTTGCAACAGCTACTTCGATAGATGCGGATTGTGTTCCATTGAGTGATGAAATTATTGTGTATCGTAACTGAGATGGTATTTGTTCTGAGCCTCTTGCGTTGACCGTAACAGCACCTTCAACCAATATTACTACATCGCAAAGTACGGTAACTATTCAATGAGTAGCTACAGGATCAAGTATTACTCTTAAAATCTGAAATACAATAATTATTCCAGACGTTGCAGGAAATTATACGTACACATATGCACTCTCAGTATGAACAAATACTATCGTTATCACCGCATCAAATGGAGATGATGATTGTACGAAATCTACCCAACTAACCATCGTAAGAAGTACGTGAGGATGAGGATGAGGAGGTGCACCATCAAGTATCACTTGTGGAAACAATCGTATCGATAGATATGAACAGTGTGATGACGGAAATTATCGTAATGGAGACGGATGTAGTAGTAGTTGTCAGGTAGAGCAGGAACTTTGTGGAAATAATAAAATCGAATACGGAGAAACATGTGACGATGGAAATAGAAACACAGGAGATGGATGTAACTCAGTATGTAAGCTAGAAAAAATTGATTTAGTAGTCAAAAAAGTGAAAGTGAGACCTGAACCATTCGTTTTCGTAGCTCCAAAAATCCTTCCAAAAACAGGTATCTCTTCAAGAGCATGACCTGTAAGACAAGGAAGATAAGAACTAAATCTCACATATAGTAAATTTCCTTAGAACTAAGAGAGTGTATTATACTAAATTATTCGGTAGGAAAAGAGTTTTGTGCTTCTATATTCAAACTCTTTTCCTCTATTTTTTATCGTCTCTTAGTGATGTATGTATAACAAACGATCTACTTTATTTCTCACAGAAGCATTATTGCTCGTGTTAATAAGTCAGTTGTTTTGGCCACTACAACAATATATAGATGCTCCGTGAGCTGTTGCTCTCGTAAAAATTCTTTTATCTGGAGCAGCATGAATATCACTTCTCGTGTTACCATGATGGTGGTGGAGTTATCTCTTTTTTAGTGATGACCAGATTGGGAATTTTGAAAGATTTATCATCAGTCTTGCTATATCACTCTCCTTGGTAGTTTTTTCCTCAGCGTATCTAAAAAGTTGATGAATAGCTGTGTATCCATGGACAGTACTGGTAGTGATTTCTTTACGATTGTTGTTTGGCATACTGGTTAGTTTTGTGCTTTCTTACAAAAAATCTTCTCTTGAAGAAGAAATAGAGTAAAAAATTGTCTTGCATATATAACAAGAGAAAGTAGAAAGAAGATAAGTACAGAGAAAAACGAAGCGAAGATATTCAATAAAACTCTTACTGGTTTGAAAAACATAAAATCGCAAGTTGCTTAACGCAGAATGATAAACCTACAATGATGTAATGTTGTGGAAATTAAATTTCTCTTTATTCCTTACGTATCAAACATGATGACACCACTTCTCCTTTGTCTGTATCTTCTCTTATTGGTAATTGATCTAGTGGTATGGTGAGCATGGTGGTGATCTTCGGAACTGATATGGATATGATGATTTCACCTCGTGATGTTTCTCGTGGGAGTGAGTATGTTTCGTCATGAATTTGCAACGCTTGCAGAAAAGTACCAAACGAGAATAGTATTTAGTCCTCGTGTCTATTGATTTTTTTCTTTAGCAAGCGGATTATTTCTTTCTGCCTTATTTTTTCCTTTACCGTTTGTTTCATTTGTCGCGCGAGGAGTGCTTATTTCGTTGCTCTTATTCTGGATATGAGTACAGCTTTTTGACTTTTTCCCAGTAAAAACTCGCCAGGTACAACGTATTGTCTTCTGGAGTAGTCTTCTTGGACTTTCTGCATTTACTCTGCTTGCATGGTGATCTATTCGTTGATTGTTTGGAAGTATAGGACAACAAGAAATACCTACTCAAGAGAAACCTGAAATGATTGACCAAGGAGTCGATAGTGGTGTGAGTCTTCAAGATATCGAAGATATGTGAGAAACCTGATCTGTCACCGTCACCTGATCATGAATAGAAGAAGGGAGTGGAGTAGTCGATACAGAAACGATTTCATGAACGATGGTACTCCAAGTAAATGAACCAGTTACCTATAGCATTTTGCTTCCTTACCTCGATCAAAAGTGACTTCTTCCAGCGGTGAGAGAAACTCCTACATTTACCAATATTTCCAAAAACAATACTTTATATATATCGTTTCAACGTGCATGGTGACTAAAAATGGTGGGAACAAATGTGAATCCAAACCGACAAGTACGTTGTGAAAATTTTATGGTATTACTTTGATTGGCAGAAGGATGGGCAGTAGACTGATCGCTTCCGGTACTAGATGCATATCGAAAAGCTTCTGGAGTAAGCAAATCACGTGGTAGTTGTCTTACGAGAGATCAAATAGCTACGCAAGACATGCTTGCGACGATACAACAATAAATATAGTACATCGGACATAAATTCAGACTAATTCGATCGTCCTATTTCCTATATACTATAACCACTTTACCTTTTCCTTACCATGTTTTTTGTGATGAATTGATACTTGAAATATATATGAGGACTTTGTGTGTTCATTTTATTGTGTGTCTGATTTACTTTTGCTCTTACCGACCCAGCAGTAAAAAACCCATCTCTTGATCTCTACTTAGAGAGTGATGCGTTGGTCCGAGAATCTCCTTCGTGGGCAAGACCAAGAAATATTGCTCTTGCTTCGCAAGATATTACCTATTGGAAAAACGTCTTACCGTACGAAGAAGATAGATATGCAGATATATATATGGTTATTCCACAATTGTGACTGATTACCCCGATTCAACAAATCCCTCGTGAGAGCGGTGACTGGTCATCAATGGTCAATGGGCATGAAATTAGTATCAATAAGTACTTGCAAGGATGAATAATAGAATATGCATCAAGTGTTGCTCCTGGGCATCGATGAAAACGTATAGATTTCGGTCATAGTAATTATTTTAAAAAAGATTCATGAAGATATAAGACTGTTTTTGCAAACTTGATGTGGTTGGATGAGAACGATGAAGTGCGATACTTTGTTAAAAACGGTGATCAATATACGTTACATAGATACCTCGTAACCGCTTCATATCCCACAAAACCTTCAAATGTTGCTCCTTTACACCGAGATGGAGATGGAGCAGATGCATTGATTTTTGGTTGTTATCATGGATTGGATGGGAGGCGAATGATTGAAGCTACGTATATAGGAAATCCTACTATGCCTCCTACTGAACCGGGAGAGATAGATGAATTTGCAAAATTGTCTCCTTATCGAAGATGACGTGTAGACTCCTGAATATATGCACTAAGCAATATGGCTTCGAAGCGGAGAAGAGCACAGATAGCATGATTGTATACGCGTATCAAAAAGTATAGAGAACGTTACGAATTGTCTGAGCAAGAGTGACTTGTACTAGACTATATGGCTCAGTGATTTGCTTGATTATATCAATAAATTCTATCTATATCTTTTCCATGAGACATTTTATAATAGTACTTATTTTAGGAGTAGTTTTGGTCGTCCTTACTGGATGAACCGTTTTTGCGATAACCCCAAAAGAACAAAAATGAGTGAAAACACTAAAAGCAGATTCTATAGAATATACATCTCCTTCACGATTCACACCATTTACATTGTGAACAGCTCCAGAACGTCTTACTTACTGGACAAACTTACTTCCTTCCACAAGATAGAATTGCTACTACCTATATTGTTATGCCGACGTTGTGACTTATTTCTCCTATCGTCATCGTGCCGGAAGATTCTTATGACTATGCAACTATGCAAGCAGGAGACGAGATAGATATCACCGTTATCTCGTGGATGGCGTGATGCACTATCCAGGGACACCACTACCAGGCCAAGAGGGGAATATAGTGATTTTTTGACATAGTAATTTTTATGTAAATAAACCGTGAAGATATAAGTCGATCTTTGCAGATATCATGAATATGGATGTCCTGTCTACAGATGAGATCTGGTTGTACCAAAAACAATCATCTGGCCAGTATGAACTGTACAAGTACCGTATAGAAAAATCGTATGAAACTACCCCTACAGACGTAGAAATTCTCCAGCCTCAGTGATGAAAAGAACTGACGGTTTTTGCATGTACCAATGGTCTTGCAGGAAGATGGATTCTCAGAGCTAAACAACTTCCAGATGACGAAATACTCGTTCCGTCATCGATGAAAGTTCGTCTTCGAGAACTTCGTGAAAGACTTAGTAAACTACCCACATTTACGCAGACGCAGATCGTTTCACGTGTTCTACAACAAATCGAAACAACACGTTTTGAATGAGGTTTTCTTTCTGTGAAAAAAGAAAGACAAATGAGATTATATCTGTTGAGATGGATAGAGAAAGTGCTTACCGTAGGGTAAATTATACTGCTACCTGAGCCTTGATATATGGATCTGGATTATAATTAGTTAAAAGGATGTCTTCACGAGTAATCGCGAAGAGATTTTTGTGTGATGCAGTAATGGTGAGTGAGGGAAGTTCTTTCGGTGTTCTCTTGAGTTGTTCATGAATTTGTTCGAAATGATTATTGTAGATATGTACATCACCAAACGTATGGACAAAAGTTCCTACTTCAAGATCACAAACATGAGCCACTAAGTGAGTAAGAAGTGCGTATGAGGCCATATTGAAGGGGACACCGAGAAAAACATCTGCTGAACGTTGATAGAGTTGACAACTCAATTTTCCTTCTGAAACATAAAACTGAAATAGTGAATGACAAGGTGGTAATCACGCTTTTGCCATTTCTTCTATCTGTGAGGCATTTCGTGCACTGACGATCAGTCTTCTGCTTGTTGGATTACGTTGAATTTCTGCTAGTAGTCGAGTGATTTGATCGAATCAATTGAAATCTCTTCGCTGTTTTCCATACACGGGTCAAAGTTCACCCCGTTGTTGAGCAAATGAATCATCTGTTTTTACCTGTTCTATGAATTCTTGCATTTTGTTTTTTCGTTCTTTAGTATATTTAGGATAGGTATCTGTAAGATTATTTTTTGTAAGGTAGTTCTGGAAAGGTCGTTCATTTCGGATATTTACTCCATTTTGTACAAGATAGCGGATATTTGTGTCACCAGCAATGAACCAGAGAAGTTCATACGCAACGGCATCGAAATTAACTTTCTTTGTGGTGAGTAAAGGGAATCATGCTTGCAGATCGATATGCATCTGATATCAGAAACAACTTCTGGTTCCTACACCCGTTCTATCATGTTTATCTACACCATGTTCGAGGAGGTAATGTAAGAGATCGTGGTACTGTTTCATAAGAAAAGAACAAGTAAATTTATTTAGTGAGGGTTTTTTACTCGACCCATTTTTTTCTGTACATCACGAAATCATACTCTCCGTGGGGAGTTCTTTCCACTTCTTCAAATTTTTCTTCAAAAGCAGGAAAGAAAGTGTCTCCTTGGTAAACTGATTTTATTTCGGTAAGATAGAGTCGCTCTGTACGTTCGAGAAAATAACTGTATAGCGTCGCTCATCAGATGATATACAATTCATCTTGTTCTCCCAATTCGCTTTTTAGTGCTTCAAAGGCAATCTCAGGATCGTTAAAATTTCTTACTCATGGAAATTCTGTTGTCCTGCTTATGACGACATTATCTCTTCATGGCAGTGGTTTTCAGATAGATTCGAAGGTTTGCCTTCACATCAACACTGTTTCTCCTGCAGTGATATCTTTAAATCTCTTGAGATCTTCAGGAAGATATCGTGGTAGTTTGTTATCTTTTCCGATGACACGATTTGAGGACATTGCAGCAATCATACATACGATCATGGTAGAAGATAAATACTAAAACAGTACTTATTGTGTACCCACTCTTTCGAGGAAAACAAGTGGTAGATCGAGAAAATTTTTTCTTTTTTTCTGCTTTTGTTCAGCTACATAACGAGCATACCATCTCAAAAACTAAAGAAGCGATACTCTTTTTCTCTGGCATGTGTATAGATTTTCTTCATTTGCTCGTATCAGATATATCAGGCTACGAGCATGAGTAGAGAGCTTTTGGGTAGATGAAAATTGGTGATTAGCTGATCGATAACACGAAATGAAAATCAAGGATAGATATAGAGCGTAGAGTGAAAGATAATGGGTCAGTTTTGTATGATGATATCGGCAACATATTTCTCTGCCTGTGCAGAAGAAATATCACTCGTTAATTCATCCCAGTAATGTTTTGTGTCTGCATCAGTTATTATGTCTTTTTGTTCTTCAGAACATTGTTTTCGCAGATAGGGGAGTGATTCCAATGTTCTCGTGCTTGTCGTCCCTACCGCGAGGAGCGGCTTTTTATTTTTTTTCTGCTGAGCAATGATTGCGAAAATGTCAGGAGTCACTTCGCATAGTTCGTCATGGATAGCGTATTTGGTGATGTCTTCGACATCTACGGTCTTGAACGTTCCTATTCAGACGTGCAACGTGACCATAGCTTGTTGAATTCATTTTTTTGGAAGTTCATCGAGCAGATGTTGACTGAAATGAAGGGCTGCTGTCGGTGCTGCAACTGATCACGGTTTCTCTTTGTTTGCCACAATCGGCTGATAATGTACCGCATCAGACTCATTGTAGTCGATATACGCAGGAAGTGGCATCTGTCCATACTGTTCAAGGACCTCGAGTAAAGGATGTGAGCAGGTGATTATTCTTCCATCAGTCGTTGATTCATCAACCGTAAACGTGATAGTTGTCTTTGGAATAGTATGTGTCATTCCTTCTTTCCATTTTTTTCCTGGTCTGACCAATGCTTCGCAACTGGTAGGAGTAAGGAGTCTGAGAAAAAGAAGTTCACCCTTGAGATCGGGAAAGAGAATTCTTGCTTTGACTACTTTGGAATCATTGAAAACAATGAGCGTTTTTGGGTCGAGCAGTTCAGGAAGATCGTAAAAGTGCTTATCACTGATTTTTTTTGTTTCACGATCATAAACTAGTAAACGCGCATTTTCAGCAGGCAACATTGGGTGTTGTGCGATAAGTTTATTGGGGAGTGTATAATCGTAATCGGTAAGAGAAAACATAGGAAAATGAAGTGATATAAAAACGAGCAATCTTTTGACAATAGAATATGAATTATATATACTTTATTATTTATATATATTGAAATGATATGCCAACTCATCAGTGATGATCTTTGGAATCTTGAGTTTCAATAAAAACGTATGAAGTTTTAAAAAGAGAATTTGGAAAATCTTTTGTTGATGAGGCATTGATTGAAATTTTGTGATTTGATCCTCTTCTTGATGTGGCTGAATGAAAAGGAAATAGACTTTCAGAACCATTTCCTTGAATTTCACAGGAAGTCGCTTGGATTTTATCTGATACTGATATGGCAATTAAATTTGCAAGGAATAAAATTATGGAAACAAAAAATAAAATGATAGACAGTTATTTTCCAAAAGAACTCTCCAAACAAGCAAAAAAGGATAATATTGTGGAATTGATACGTTTGATGATCGATGATATTGAACACAAAAGTATGTCGCAATCTGTAATGGAATTATGGTATGATTTTGTGCTTATTTTTACATTTTATAGTGATATAGAGTGGAGATATGCAGATATAATGTGAGTTAAATGAGTAAAGTATGTTTGAGATCCCGCTGAATTGTGTTTACAGATAACCGATTTTTCTGATTTTTTGAAGAAATTTTTGGAGAATTTTTACACTAGACTCGAAGATGCTTCACACTCAGAAAAGAATACAATCTTTTTTTTGAGTGAATTTTTACGTGTGCAGAGTTGAGAAAAACAATGAGTTGGTAATGCAATGAATCATACGTATGAAACATTACTTTCTATGCTCTGAACCAGAAAACCTTGATGAGAGGATCTCAAGAAAAAAGATAAGATAAAAAATTATATTCTAAAACAATTTCCGTGAACACAAAAAAACCAAGAAATGAAAATTATAAAATTACTTTCTAAAATTTCTCGTAAATTTTTTCAAAGAATAAAGGAGTAATAAAGTTGAACCTTTGATTCATTCATTTTTCGTGTTTGAATCGCATCATAACTAAAGTTTGCATTCAAAATATGAATCTGGTCGCGAGGGTTTATAAATTCCAATACGCTAATAAAGCTATCCTTAATTTGGAGCAATTACCGTACAGGTGGAATATTTATACGTAAATGATGATTGACTTCCTCCTGCATCAATGAACGTTCCATTTTGACATTTTCTCCATTGACGGTTACAGGTGTCTGCTCCATCTCATGCAACAGCTTGTACTTGAGCGAATTCATAGAGGGTGAGTGAACTTCCATGAGTTACTGCTTGCCCGTTTGGTGCAGTACATGCAGCAGGAGGAGCTACTTGGCAACTACATGATGTTCATCATGCAGGACTTAATTTCCCGTCTGAACAGGTGCTGACGATTTTTAGATCTTCACATACTTGTCCATTTCCGTTAGGAATAATTGCTTGTTTGTAGGTAGTTGTTTGTTTGTTGTGGTCAACTGGACCACATGCTGATTCACATCCTATAGGATCAGCAACACGACAACTTGTTGCAACAGATCATGCTATCTCTCACGCTTTGTCTTTTGTTCCATATCTAATAGATCAAAATGCACACACGATATTTACTTTTTCACAGGTCGTTCCATAGGAAGCTACTGCTTGCTTGTAGGCAGACCCTTGTTGTCCTGGTTCTCGACGTGTTCATCAGAATGGTCCAGGACAGTTTGGTTCACTTGGTAACGAAAGAGTCGTGAGTGGTTGAGTGACTTGCTTGATGACAGGTTTGGTTGTAATAGTCGCTTGTTTTATTTCAGGTTTAGTTGTAATAGTTGTTGCTTGTTTTATTTCAGGTTTTTCATCTAAGCATGGACAGTTGGGACATTCTCAACTAGATCAGCTACCTACGGCAACGGGTGCACAACTACTCGGACAACTCAGATAGGTATAGGCTTCATCTCAATCAACTACACCATCAGTACAGGTTCTTTCTTGTGCATTACAAGTCTGTTCATCTTCATCGAAACTGAAGAACTCTTGACTACTTCCATGTGAAAAAATAAATCCTGCTACTTCACAAGTTTTTGGTGTTTCTAGGGTACATGTCTCAAAGGTAAGTGGTTCCTGTTCAGCAGATCGAGTTCCATTGATACACACGGTTGATCTACTTTCGCATCATCCTTCTGACACACTTCCAGTTACAGAGGCAAATGAGAGAAATACTTCTCCATGAGTGACTTTTTTTCCTCGCGGTGTCGTACAATCAGCTCCAGTGGGAGAGATAGTTCACTCGATGTCTCCTGGTTGATTACTTACGTAACTCGGAAGAGGGAGAAGTGAGAAAAATTCAGGAAAAAGGTTGCTTGTCTGAACATAAATGAGTCACAAAGCAGTAAGGAGTGCAGTGGTGAGAATCAAGAGGAACGTTCTCATAGAGATATAAAAAATACTAAAAAACTAAATCTACCATACGAAGTTTTTTTGGCTTCTCAAGAGATCTGTGCTCTTCTCAGTGATTTATAGTTGACAAGTATTACTAATGCTTACTTATACTATAAGTATTTTGCTTCAGGAAGAATTCATACATGAGCTTCATCATCGAGGTCGAGTAATTTAGGTGCTTTTATAGCGAATACTGATCAAATAGTATTGCTCGGAAAGCTATTCAGACGATCAGCAAGTTCTCTTGCGGTATTATTAAAAAATCTTTTTTCCGTTTGTAGCGTATGTTCTTTATCTTGGTAAGATTTTTTTTCAGCAACTGTTCATGTAAGTATTCAGGAACGTAATTTATTTAGTGTGGTCACCTGTCTGTCTAGAGTAGTGGCTCTGGCACATGAAGAAATAAGTGTTTTTATGTCGTTATCGGTTGTTTTTTCTCAGAGATGTTCTCGTGCATTACACAGATCTTGTGCGGTATTTTGACAAGTTGTATGTAGATGAATAAGCGTATTATACATAGCCACGAAGATAACTCATGCAATTATGCACAGGAGAATAAGGATAAATCAAAGTCAGAGAAGAATATACATGTTGATGAGATGAAAGTAAAATTAGGTATTTCTTATTTTACTCTTTTTTCCTTATCCAAGCTTGAATGGGATAAGATCGATTTTTTGCTTATTGAAAATTGATAGTAGCGATTACCGATAAAAAAATCAAGCAATATACTCTATATGGTCTTGTAAATTTGCAAAATGACGCTTTCGGCATATACTTTATACTATATTCTCTTCTTCGAAACGGTTTCTTTTTTTACTTTCTCTCTCTTTAATACGATGTCTCGACTGAGTTCACTATCTTTGGGACATGGTTTTCTCTTAGCTTTGGTGCAAGTATTGTTTATCAATATTATCATGAGTGGTGATAACGCCGTGATGATCTGAATGAGCACACAAACACTCAAAAAGAAAGAAAAAACAAAAGCGATCTTTCGAGGCGTAGCAGGTGCGGCAATTATGAGAATTGTTTTCGCTCTTTTGTTTATCCAACTTCTCGATTACCCACCACTAAAAGTAGTAGGTGCATTGATGTTGTTTTGGGTAGCAGCAAAACTATATAAACAACTGAGAAATAATGAGGAAACTGAAAATAAAGTTCATGGACATGGGTCTTTCTGGCATGCAATATGACTAATTTTCATTGCTGATATGTCGATGAGTTTAGATAATGTTCTTGCGATTGCAGCAGTAGCAGGTGAATACCCTATCGCTATGATAGCAGGGATCGTTCTTTCCGTATTTCTTATGACAACGATTGCGACAGCAATATCTCGTTTATTGGAACGTTATGTATGGGTACAGTGGTTATGATTTGCTTTTGTTGTTTTTATTGCTTTTAAGCTTCTTTTTTCAGCAGTGGAATTGATGATCCCGTATACGTATCAATCTATCTTATACTGGCTCATTGGCATGGTATGAACGTTTGGTATGATTCGAGTACACCGTAAATATATGACCGAATTTGAGCATGATAAAGTCACGAAGATATTATATGAACATGCCCCATTTATTGTGACGTTATTGTTGCTTATCGTTGCTGCTTTTTTGGTCTACTGATTGGAACTTCATAATTGGTTAGATATACATCAGCCAGTATGGTTTACTATGTTTACGTGTATTTTTCTTCTTGCACTGGAGATGGCTTCATTGGAACGCGTCAAGCATACAACAAAAATTAAGGAGCATAAGAGTGGCTTAAAATAGTGAGGTAATCATTGGAACGCGTCAAGCATACAACAAAAATTAAGGAGTACTAATAAGAACATCATACATAAAACGTACTAGCGGATCTACGTCAGGTCACCTAGTTATTGCTCCGCCAAGTGCTCAGGCAATCGTAAGAAAGAGAAGTCCAAGTGCTGCAAGAAAAATGATAGCATATTGTATATATGGTCGATTGAGTATCTTTTCTAGTGAGGTAATAATGTTCTGTATTTGCTTGTTCTTAGGAAGTTTTGATTGAAGCTCGTATGAGCGAGCAAGCTGAAGAAGATAGTAGATGGAAAGAGTAATACCTTACTTAAAAGATTTCATCAATAAGGATATTATTTTATCGACTTTTTCCATGTATAATTCACCTATCATTTTGTGTAGTTCTGATTTATAATCATTATAGAATTTTTTGAGTTTTTCCTCTTTAATTTCATTACTGTCACTTGAACTAAATTCTGTATAAGGATTGAAATGTGGTTCAATACTAATAGATTTTTGTTGCTGAATTGCCTTAATAGCATCTCTTAAATCTCTATTCATATCAAAAGATATACTTATAAGTCATAACGCTTCAAAAAATTCTTTTTGATTACTACTCATTTCTTTATGGTACAGTAATGCTTGATCTTTGAATTTTCTAGATTCTATTAGATCTTCATTGTTGTTTGTTATTATATACCTACTATTAAAAAACCAACTCTCTAATTGAACTCCATAGTAGAGACTGATTGATCCCATCCAAGGTATTTGCAATCAAAATAGTTTGGAATATGCCAAATGTTTATTCTCAAATTTTTTTGTTTCTTTAAAAGAGTGAAATCATATTAATCATGTTACAATCAGTGGTATAGTTCATAAAATGCTTTCAAATACACCATTTAGATTAATAATATTATTTAGGATAATTATGTCTTTACTTATAAAATATCCTATTAAAAACATAAGTACGCAAAGAAAAATTCATATTATTATTTTCATACAGAATCTATTTTGCATTTGATATTTTAAATAATAAATATTTTATCTGTACATATATCCTACGATCTTACAATCTAAA
>Ga0163148_10005073_pt1 | contig 13349 bp, 11 predicted proteins | sample OliLakLV19MP7P2_FD_148606 | JGI IMG/M metagenome (GOLD analysis project Ga0163148, IMG submission 148606) | Freshwater microbial mat bacterial communities from Lake Vanda, McMurdo Dry Valleys, Antarctica- Oligotrophic Lake LV.19.MP7.P2 | ecosystem: Environmental > Aquatic > Freshwater > Lake >... | reverse complement strand
GCTCGGTCCCATGGCCGCCGGAATCGTCTGGATCCGTAAAGAACATTTTCCTCTCGTCCACCCCACACTCATTGGCGCGTGGAATGTCGTCAGCCCAAATTTCATCGCCCAGGAGCAAGTTGTTTTCGAGGAAACCGCTCGGCGTTACGAGCCCGGCGCGATGAATCTCCTCGGGATCGTCGGGATGCAGGCGGCCATGAAAATGCTTTTGGATACTGGTATCGACTCTATTTATGATCGAATCCTGCGCCTGCGCCATTTATTCGCCAGCCGTCTCGGGGCGAAGGGTTACCAAATCGTCGCCGGTGAAGCCCCGGATCATTTGTCCACGGGCATTCTTTCCGTGACCCATCCCAGCAAGGATTTAAAAGCCCTCGGTAAAACCCTCGAGGAAAACAAGATCTACGTCTCCGCGCGCAATTTGCGCGACGGCACACCGCTGATTCGTTTCTCGCCCCACTATTATAATACGGAAGAAGAAGTCGAAAAGGTATTAGGCTTTTTTTAAAATCTGTCCCGCCCCAGCCCCCGGAAAAAATGCGCTGATATACTCCAAATTACTTTTGAAGGCAAAGACAGCAATTCCGATTGCTCGAATGGGGTTTTCAGGTTATCGGTTTGATTATGCATTATAAAAATATCATTTTGGACTGGTCCGGGACTTTAGTCGATGATCTGGGGCCGGTTCTCGATGCGACTAATCAAATCTTTGCCCATTACCAGAAACATCCTTGGTCACAGGAGGAATTCAAAGAAAAATTCTACCTCCCCTTTCCGAAATTTTATGCCCAGTACCTGCCCGAAGCGACCATGGTCGAGCTGGATCACCATTACCAAAAGGCCTTTAAATGTTTACAAGATAATGTCAGTCTCCTGCCCCACGCCTTGGATTTCCTCGAATTCTGCAAAAAAGAAAACATCCGCCTTTTCCTGCTGAGCACGATCCATGCAGAACATTTTGCGGTGCAGTCCGTGCGGCTGGGCATCAAACACTATTTTGAATTCCCCTATGTCCAGATCATCGACAAGAAACTCAAGATCAGCCAGATCATCGCAGACCATGGCCTCAACCCACGCGAAACGATGTTCGTCGGCGACATGCAACACGACATCGACACAGCCCACCACGGGGGGATCACCGCCGTGGCGGTATTAACCGGCTACGACTCGGAAGATAAACTCAAGAAAGCCAGTCCGGATTTGATGTTTGGCAATTTGCATAGCCTCCAGGAATATCTGCTCCGCCACCGGGAGCTACCCGATTATTTCCCCATCGCCACAGTGGGGGCCCTGATCTTTAATTCAAAAGATGAGGTCCTGATGATTCAGACTCATAAATGGAGCCATAAATGGGGAATCCCCGGCGGAAAAATCAAGACCAACGAAACCTCGGAGGATGCACTCATCCGGGAAATAAAGGAAGAGACCGCCCTCGACGTGGAGCATATCCGTTTCATCATGGTTCAAGACTGCATCCGTCCGCCTGAATTTTATAAAAAAGCCCATTTTCTCCTCTTAAATTATATTTGTCGGACAAACCAAACGGCTGTTGTCTTGAATCAAGAAGCCGAGGTTTACCGCTGGCTTCCATTAGCTGAGGCTAAAAAGCTGGATTTAAACACGCCGACAAAAATATTGATTAAAGAATATGAAAGACAAAATGCCTGATCAAATTATTATTAAAAATATGGCTGTGCGCACACGTATCGGTGTGCCCGATGAGGAACGCCGTTTTGCCCAAGACCTCGTCGTCACGGTGGTATTATTCCAGCCCCTTAAAAAAGCCGGGCGTACCGATGAGATCGAGCAAACTACTGACTACTACGGTGTGTACCAAAAAATCCACGGGCTCGCCGCGAAAAAACCGCGTAAATTAATCGAGCATTTTGCCCAAGAGATCGCCGAGATGATTTTGAATGCTTACTCCGTGGATGCCGTGGAGGTGGAGATCCATAAATTCATCCTGCCGGGGACAAGTTATGTGGGCGTCAAGATCAAGAGGAAACGCAAGAAATAATGTTTCCCTTTGCTAGTCCAGAATCATTCTTAGTGGTTAGCCTGGCGATCGTAGCCGTGGGCCTCTCACGGATTAGTTTTGGAGGAGGCGCGGGCGTCATCGCTGTCCCGCTCTTGGCTTTTGTGCTACCCCCAGCAAAGGCGGCAGGGGTCCTGCTCCCGATCATGATCATCTGTGATTTGATCCTTTTTCGGTTTTATTTTAAGGGTGCCCAATGGCATTTGATCAAGTTACTCCTGCCGGGGACCATCCTCGGGATATTGATCGGCACAGTCACCTTTGTTTTCTGCTCCGAGGATTTCCTACGCAAATTGCTCGGGGTGATCTGTATCCTCTTTTTTCTCCTGCGCATCTTGCGCGAACGGATCCTCAAGGCTGAAAAAAATATGAAACCCAGATGGACCAATGCCTTTTTCTTTGGCACCGGGGCCGGATATACCTCGACGATCCTGCATGCAGGTGGGCCGGCCATGACCATGTTCCTGATTCCTCAGAAACTTTCCCCGCATACCTTTGTCTCGACCTGCGTTTGTTTTTTCACCCTGGTCAACCTCATGAAAGTCCCGACATACGTCACCCAGCATTTGATCACCGGGCAAACCCTGCTCTATGGATTATGGATCCTGCCAGCCATGATTACCGGCTCCCTGATCGGGGTCTGGATCAATGCACGGGTGCCTGAAAAGATTTTTATGAATACCGTTTATTTTCTCCTGCTCGTGATCGGTATTTATTTTTTGGTAAAATAGCATTTTTTTCGATTGTCAAACCCCGTCCCGACTTGTAAGACTCCGCCGTGCAAATCGACCGATATACAGGCGGACTCGCCCAGACAAATTGTTATCTCATCCCGACTTCTGTCGGGGCCGTTCTCATTGATGCCCCGGAAGGATCTGCTGACTGGCTCAATGATCGCCTCAAGGAAAGCGGGAGCAAATTGCATACACTCATCCTGACCCATGGCCATTTCGACCACACTTGGGACGCTGCACAAATCGCGCGCGAGCACAAATGCGCAGTGCTCCACCACCCCGACGACCTGAAGATGATTACTAATCCCCAGGTCCAAGAAAGATATGGATTCCCGCCTGTTGAAGCTGTCGCAGCCACACGTTTGATTGACGAGCAGGACACCTTGAGCTTCGGAGACCTCACCTTCCGGATTTTCCATATTCCTGGCCATTGTCCCGGGAGCATTGTCCTCGTCGATGATGCACACAAACTCGCCTTCGTCGGTGATGTGATTTTTTCAGGAAGTGTCGGGCGCACGGATTTCCCCGGGTGCTCCTTTGATAAACTCCTCCAAGGCATCCAGACCAAGCTTTTCACCCTCGAAGACGGGTTCAAACTCCTCCCCGGCCACGGCCCCGCCACTACAGTCGGCAAAGAACGCCGTTCAAACCCCTTTGTCGCCGACCTCCCCGCCAGCAATCAAGATGCCCCCGAAATGGCTTAAGACAAAAAAACGGTTTAAGCGCACTGCCCCTGTAATTTCGCAAAGGCTTTCCCGGAGTGGATCATCTCCTTGGGACTTTGATCCCCGGATTTTGGTCGAAGCTGCTGGTCCCTGACATCAGGATAGGGGGTATACCATCGCTGACATGCAAATGGACCTATCTGTGCTCTATATTTACTTAGCAATTAGGAATTGTGCCACTGCTCAAATCTACTTTCCTGGAAATCAGGGTGGCGCCGTTTTCAAGCGAGTCAATCTTTTCCCAAGTGATGCCATTGTTTAGATTTCGAGTCATTTGTTGGCGCTCGCTCATAGGCGCCAGACCCATATTCCCGCAAATCAACAATCCGCCCGAAACAACTCGATCTGTAATCAGCGCGACAATGGAAACGCAAGGGGCAAAGCCATCAAAGAACGCCAAGTCATATTCTTGTTTCAGTCCTGAGAGCACCCGTTGAAAATCCCCCGCGTGAACGACCACCTGTTGATCAAATCCAAGTCGTTTAAGGTTTGCTCGAGCAAGCTCAACATGAACGCTATCGGCATCAATGGTATCAATGCGGCAATTCGGTGCGGCGCTGGCAAAGAGGGCGGCGGTATAGCCTAACGCCGTTCCGAGTTCTAACACGCGTTTGGGTTGGAGCTTATGCACCAAATCAAACAGACCCCCACCATCTTCAAAGCTGTAGCCACCGCAGGTGTGGGCCTTTCTGTGCGCAACTGAAGCTTGATACAGCTCAACAAGTTCTGGGGGCAACTGGGTTTTGAGTCCCTTCATTTCAATGCTTTCTGGGGGGACGTTTGAGCAAATTGCCCAAAGCCGTTTTCAAATCTGTGGTGCCGCGTACCGTGGTGTGCTTACCCTCAAAGACAATGGTGCCGTCGTTAAAGCCGTGAAACATATCGCAAAATGCTTGCACAGTCACCGGCGGAAATCCGCTGCCTCGGAATACTTCAGGCCAAGTGCTCTCAGGGGCTTCGACTGCAGGGATGCTCTTCCCAAGCAACTCGCTGAATGCATGGGCGGCATCTAGGGGTGAATAGTCTTGCGGGCCGTGTAACTCGATGAGCTGATTTTGCTGTGGCGGCGCTATTAAAGCAGTCGCCACGGCTTTACCGATATCAGTGACTGAAACCATCGGGATCGCCCTTTCAATGGGCAAAAACATCGAAGGTAAAATCCCTTTCTCAAGCAAGGGCGTCAACGACCATGCCCAGTTTTCCATGAAGTTTGCGGCACGCAATATCGTCAACCTTGAATTTAACTGTCGAAGTTGTTGCTCGTAGTCCCACGTGGTCAGAATGTTGCCCGTGCCTTGCGCTTGATGCGCTCCGACCGATGACAGAGCGACGATGTGCGGCACCTTTGCTTTGTTCGCAGCGTCGATCAGACTTTTGTGAACCGTGTGAGCATGGGCGAATAAATCGCTGTGCATGTAGGCAGGGGGATTCAGAAGATAGGCCCCGTCCACACCGATCAAAGCTTCAGCAAGCGATGCTGTGTCAGTAAGGTCTACAACGACAATCTGCGCACCACGGGCCCGCCATTCGGCAGCTTGTGCATCATCACGTCGGACCAGTCCTCTGATTTTTTGATTGGCAGCGAGCAAGGCCTCGCACAATGCCGACCCTGTTTGCCCGAAGGCTCCTGTGATTGCAAACATGGAATTATTCTTTCTGTTAGTTTTAGTGAATAGTTGAATGTGTGAGTGGTAGATTCAATGGGCGTAAATAACTCAATGTTTGTCCGGTACCCAACGCCGAAGCCCCGTCTTCAACGTGGTAGGTGTGGGCAATATCTTCCCACCCTTGATGGTTTAAATGTCTACGTCCATGATTTTGCGCGCTTGTGCTTGCGTCAGAGCTTGGGCTGATGCGAAGGTGCAAGTGACCAGTGAGATTGCTGTGATGAGCAGTGCACTTTTCATAGGGGGTAGATCCTTAGCTAGATTAAAGTTTTTGCGTTGTCTGGACGGCGACTGTTGACTTGAAGAATGCGGCGACCTTTGGCGCCACGGCATCGATGGTGATGGGGTCTTCGTAAAACATCATTTGATTTTGGTCAGCCATGAACACCAGCTCCTTCTTTTTTGCGGGGATGAGTGCAAAAAGCTCTTTGGGCACTACCGGGCCACTGGCGGCACGGTTGGCGTGAATCATCAATGTGGGTGTGTTGAGTTTTTTCATCACCTCTGCAACGTCGTGACCCCAAATGTCTGCCTCGCTCATGGCAGTGATGCGGTTCTCCCACAGGCCATGAAAATTCCAAAAGGGGCCTCGGTCTGCCCAACGGCTGTAGAACTCTTTGATGACAGGGGCGGGCAGTAAGGCGTCGGCATCTCCAACGACGGGGATGTAGTCCACTTGACCGGTCTCATCAAACTTCGCTTTGGCTTTTTGCCCTCGCGCTACACGTTCAGCTACTTTTTCTGGCGACCCCATGTACATGGCAGCGACCTGCGGCACCAGGTAATGACCTGCCACGACGCTGAGCGCCTTGACGCGAGAATCCTGTGTACAGGCTTCTATGGCCCAGTTCGCACCTTGGCAGATGCCCAAAACAAACAGTTGATTTGCATCGACGTCTGGCCGTTTGGCGAGATCATCCAACACGGCTCGTATGTCTTGCACCTTGGCGGCTCTAGACTCAAAACGACGCGGCGAGCCGTCACTTTCGCCATGAAAGCGCGGATCAAATGCCATGACGATGAACCCCTCACGCACCAAGCGGGTGGCATATTGCATCGGAGATTGTTCCTTAACATACGCCACCGGACCGATAATCACCACTGCGGGTTTTTTGCCCGCTGATTTCGGCAGCAGGAGATTGCCCACCATAGTGACACCCTGGCTCGGCAAAGTAACACGCTCGATCACATAGCTGCCCGCATCGATGCGACCCTGTGCCCCCCAACTTTGGGTGCTGAATTCACCGGTCGGTGTGTTTTGCAGGTGAGCAGGCACAGCATCACTGGCGGCACTACTATTTGTTATGTTTTTCATAAAAAGTGGTACCCCGATTATACTAATCCCCGCGACAGCAGACGTTTTTAGAAATTGGCGTTTGTTCATTTTGAGACCGATCTATTAATAGGCGTCATATTGAGATTTGAGATAGTTTCTTCCATAAACGATTCCATTTCTTGTTTTCCGGTAACTTCGTTTTCATATTGAGCAGCTTCTTCCTTAATGATCCAGCACTTTTTTCCCCATGCCTACGCAGCCCGTAGTGCCTGTAATTTTGCAAAGGCTTTCCCAGAGAAGATCATCTCCTTGGCGGTGACGATGCCGTCCTTATAGGTTTTAACCTTTTTAGCGATCAAGAGAGCGGCGGCGGCATTGGCCAAGACGATTTTTGTGCGGGGTGAATTCATCTCCTGGCCTTTCAAGATATCCACGACGATCGATGCATTGAGCTTTGCGTCACCACCTTTGAGTGAGTCGATGGTCCAAGTCCGGTCGACGGTAAAATGCTCCCTGAAATCTACTTCGCTAAAATCGACTGTTTCCAGACAAATATCCGCAATTTGCGTCGGCCCGAAAATCGAGATTTCATCCATGCCCTGTGATTTATTTTCGTCAATAAATCCGTGGGCCACCCAGGCCCGTTCGCGCCCGAGGAGCCTGAGGGTTTGCGCGTATTTCTCTAATAACCCGTGGTTAGATAATCCGACGAGTTGATAATTGATCGGGGCGGGATTTAGCAAAGGCCCCAAAAAATTAAAAATGCTATGATATCCCTTTGCGGCAAGCATTTTGCGAACCGGAGCAATTTGTTTAAATGCCGGATGGAAAAGCGGGGCAAAGAAAAAGGCCAGGCCATGGGTCATGATGAGTCCGCGCAATTTGTCCGGGGAATGATCGATTTTAATTCCCAGCCCCTCCAAGACATCTGCCCCGCCACATTGACTGGTGATACTGCGGTTACCGTGCTTGGCGACACACACCCCCGCGGCTGCGACGACAAACATCACGGCTGTCGATATATTAAAGGTATTAAGCTTGTCTGCACCCGTGCCACAGACATCCATGAGAGTCCCCCCACAATCGTCCAAGGAAATCGCGGGATCGACTGCCAGGGCTTTGAATTCCCGGGCAAATCCGGCAATCTCCGCGGCTGTCTCTCCCCTGAGGTGGAGCTTGATCAAAATCTCCGCTTTGTATTCATCACTGACCGTAGAAGACAATAACAAGGCGCAAGTCCATTGAATCTCTTCATCATTGAGTTCTTGGCCTGAGTCGAGCAAATTGTCCAAATGGTTAAAATCGATCATGCGATTATGTATAACAGAAGTTGCAACGAGCGCAAATTGCGTCTATAAGAATTCTCTTACTATTTTTGTGGCGCTATCGTCTAATTGGTCAGGACACGGCCCTCTCAAGGCCGGTGTACGGGTTCGATTCCCGTTAGCGCTACCATTTCCTGGACCTAAAACTGTGAAGTCACAGACAAACTGACATAAGGGGCGGGATCGGCCTTCACTTTCATATCAGAGCGGTAATAATCAAATTGCCTAAAAACAGTGTAACCGGCATCGGCATCGATCGAAATAGCGGGGGTGACATTATATTTTACGCCCACACCCGTCCGGGCCTCGATATAGTCGAGCATGGCGTTATTCAGGCTGGCATCATTATTCTGGGTGCCGTTATTTGGCCCAGTGCGGAAGGTGCCCCCGAGTAAGCTACCGCCGAGGTAAAGGTCCACTTGTTTATTGAGAGAATAACTCAGGCGTGGATTTGGGAGCATCAGGTTTAAATTCCAGTTATCTTCAAATTGCCAGCGGAATCCAACGGCCGGGAAGATGGGGATTTGGCGAAACATTCCTAAGCCCACTCCGAACATCCATTGGAAATTCTCATTCATCAGGTAACTAGCCCCGACAATCATTTCCATCGAGATATCGTCTGTGGTCACATCAGTAAAATCACTATAAACCCCGGGCATAGCCTCGACACGGACGATCCAGTCATTACCGATGATCGTGTCGAAACCGATTTTCATGTAAACAGATTGCAAAGTGTCGGGTAAGGGAACTGATCCATCCTTAAACAAGGAAAAACGGCCCCAACCGACACCGGTACGGAGAATAAAATTATTACTGATTTTCGGCGCAATGGTCACGTCGAGGGAGTCATTGAGCACGGAAAGCTTCTGGCCATTTTGGTTCGGCTGTTTGGTGGAAGATGAAAAACCGTATCCATTCGCACTATTGACCTCATAGGAGATATTCATCTTCTTGGCCGGAACAATCGGATTCACATCTTCGAGCAGGGAACTATCCGAGGATTGGGCAAAAAGGATTCCTTGCGGGCAGAGAAGCCCGAAAGCGATAAGGAAAAGGATGTATCTGATTTTCATAAGGGTAATTAAAGTTTGGTCGCGAATGATTCCTGGCGTCCGGACTCGATGTCGCGTTTGAACTCTCCGATGGATTGTTTAATGCTTTTGATCATCAAGGCTCCCGCGGCAAATTGCTGCACACCCTTGAGATATTCAAAGAGGGGCGCGGATACAAAATCACTCCTCCAGACAAAAGTGCATTCCTTCCCGTTGATCGTGACCGGATAAAGCTCATAAAGGGTCAGTGTCGTGAAGTAGGAGTTACTCACATAAATCTGGCTGTCGGCTATCTGGATGGTTTTGCCCACTTGCTTGCTATTGACCACGCCTAATACACAAGTGGCGATTTTATCGGCCTTGATCACCTGCCAATAATAGGAGGTGGCGGGGCTGGGGACTTTTCCCGCAGGTAAAATAATCGATGTGATCAAGAGCTCTTTGAACCGGGTATAAATCTGAGGATATTCCGACAGGAGGCTTTTGAGTTCACCCTCCACGATCAATTCCGTGTCCCCTAATTGATAACCGGGAATCGCGGAAAGTCCTTTTTGGCGGTAGGATGTATATTTTTCCTGAAGCAAGGCTGCCCAGAATTGACTCACGATTTTTTTTGCCTCGGGTGAATCTGACTTTGCACCGGGAGGAAGGCTTTGAAGTGTTTTCTTTAAATTTTCTAGGTCCGTCTTGCTCAACTGCATCGTCGGTGTCTTATTCCGAGCATCCAAGGTTTGTTGAACCAAGGAATTGATCGGTTTGCTCGGGAGGTTTAAATCGAACTGGTTAAAATCGGCATTTTCGTCCGATGTAAAAATATGGCTGGCGAGGATAATTGAATCCTCCTTAATGGGGGGATTCCAGAAGGCAAGCCCTTTGGCTGTTAATTCTACGGGTTGATTAATGACATAGGCAAACTCGACGGTTAAACCTCGGGAAAAGTTATTAAATTCACCACGTTCAGAGAGGATTTCGCCCTTCTCCAGTTTTGCCTGATCAAGACTTTTAAAAATGGAATAATGAGTAATATCGGGAAATGCGGACTGGGCATTCAGTGATAAGGCTGAAAGCAGGAATAATCCAAAAATAGACTTTATACGGTTAAACATAGAAAAATACCATTGTGAACTCCTGTTACTAAACAATTAAAAAACAAAAAAACAAGCAGGAAAAATCTATTCTTCCGTGCGACGATCCTTGCTTACAGTTGAGAAAAAGAAAATCAATATAACTCCTAGGATCAGAAGAATATAGGCACTTGGTTCCGGGACAGGCACTAACTGATAGAGCCCTGGCCCCATTAAATAGCTATAAACAGTGCCGACCCCGATCAATGTACTTCCGTTATCGGAGTAAAAGAACATTTGATAATTGATCACTCCTTGGTCAGAAGTGACATAAAACCTATCCAGATTATTGGTTTCTCCCAAAGTACCCGTCCAATTATACACTGAAAAGAAATCTGATCCGAAATTTAGGTTACTGACGGTGATGGTCGATCCCCCGGAATTCGTGCCAAAATCAATGACCGCGCCAGAATTCGAAATATTCAATGTACTGAAGATTTCATCGTGCCCGTTAAGTTCGAGTTTCCCGGTCGAAAAAATATTTACCGAGGAAGAATTATTGATCTGTTCGTCCGCATCAAGCCTGACTGTCCCGTTTGATATGAACAGGTTCCCGGCAATCGCATTTGTCCCAGCGGATTTTCCCAGCACAAGGGTGCCACTCTCCACAATCGTATTCCCGGTATAAGTATTCCCATTACTCCCGCGATAATACACGGCGGCCGATGAATTAACCGTAACTGTAGAGGTAATAGTCCCGGATATCCCGTTTGAATAAATAATATCACTCGTGCCCCCGACAATCATGGAGTTATTCGTCAGTCCGACAGTCCCGTTTAGGTTTAATGTGCCGGTGCCATTATTAGATACATAAAATTTATTTCCAGAGGCGAGCTGGCTATAAACCTCTATATTGGCATCGATTTGATGATTGGCACCCCCGGAACGCACAATAATCAGAGGGTCATTGGTCGCAGAGGAACGGAAATTCAGCGTGAGGTTATTGCTGAGTGTGTAGGCTTGGTTACCTTCAAAATTCAGGCGGTTGACAATATTCGTTCCGGCTGCCGAAGAAGATGATATGACCCTCGCAGAAGTAATATTCGTGCCGAAGAGGACATTGGCCCCGTCGGAATTTGGGGCATAGCCCGCGTTCCAATTTGTCCCTGTTTCCCAAAAACCATTGGTATTCGGTAGCCAAATGAATTCCCCATCCGTGTGGGCGACAATTTCCCCGGTAGAGCCGCGGACGGCGGCATAGGTGCCGGTCAGGCCGTTGGGATTGATGAATTTGATTTTCCCCAACTGTTCATCAGTAATATTATTTCCGGCTGTCCCGACAAATAACCGGTCCATAAAAGATGATCGGTTATAATCATAAATGTAGATGGCAGAACTCAACGACCAGCTAAGGTTCGTGCTATTGGCGAAGGTGAGGACATTAGTAAAACTCCCGGTGCCATACATGATTTTGGAGATCACAGTAAATCCTTGTGAATCTAATGTACCCATTGTTTCGTTAAAATTATTCAGGTCAAGAGTCCCCCCTTGGAGTGTCAGGTTCACCCCGTCGGCCACGAGGTTACTTGCCCCCAGCCGTACCGTCGTCCCTGAGTGAATGAATATGTTTCCTGAGGCGATAGCATTTGTGCCTGTGGGTTTATTCAGGAAAAGTGTCCCGTTACTCACGACTGTATTTCCTGTGTAGGTATTAGCATTGGTCCCTCCATATTCCGCCGTACCCGTACCGTCTTTAATGATTCCACCGGCACCGGAAATAACATTCGATCCGATAAAGGAAATATTACCTGCCCCAAAGAGGGTTAGATTGCTTGCGACATTATTCAGATTATTAGCAATCTGGAGAAGGCCGGAGGAAGACTGGATGGATGCCGTATTCGAGACAACAATGAGTCCTCGCAGGGTATTGGTCCCCGAGATATTATTAATCGCGCCCTGACCGTTAAACCCTAAGGCGGTATTGGCTCCTGTCAGTCCCAGAACAAGAACCTCCTGCACATTTGTCAGCCCCCCTTGGATCTGTAGGGTGCCCGTATTGTAGATAGCCGTGTCATTGGAGACGAGCGTGGTTCCAAATTGACCGAGTGCGTTGTCATTTTGAATATTGAGTACTCCTCCGCGGATATAAGTGCGAGAGAGGTAGGTATTACTCCCGGATAAAATCTGGGTGCCCGTATCTGAACGCACCAGACGACTTCCACTTTCGGAGTCAACACTGCCGATACTTCCCCCCAAGATGGTGCCTGAGAAATTCGAACCCGATAGGCTGCCGACGAACTCAACCATCTGACCAACCGGTGAATTTAATTCTATTTGGCCATTACCCGAAGCGGATAAAATGCGTAAAAGCCGGCCATTGCCCTGAAAAAGTCTTCCATCATTCGTGATCACATAATTTAATGCATTGCCAGCTCCGATCCCTGCATTGATGCTAAAGATTGCAGAATTGGCGGCTCCTACTCCATCGCCGATTTGAACCACTGTTCCTACGCTCACAGCTCCCGCATTATTGATTTGGAGTGTTCCATTATTGATTTGGAATACTGGGGCATTAGTCACCTGCCCCGCCGTACCGAGGGTCAAGGTATTGCCCGTATTCACATCGACGATGATATTACTTGTTCCCCCGATCAATTGGCGTCCGGCATTTAGGGTGAAGCTCCCCCCGACATTCAAGACCCCTCCATTAAAAACCACATCATTGGCGGTGTTGCCCAGATTATTGTCAGCACTCATCTGGATAATGCCGGAGTTATTTGTGAGGTTACCGGTAAATGTGTTTGCCCCGGAAAGAATCAATCGGTTGGCACCACCTTTTTGAATACCGGCGTTACCTACGACAATACCCGAAAGGGTCAGGTTTGATACTCCCGCCACCGAGAGCAAATTGCCGCCGTTGGTAATATTACCGCTAAAGACCATGGCTCCATTTGATGCATTCATGGTTACCGAGGTTCCTAGGGTAAATGCCTGCTGGAGAGTCTGTAAATTCGTCGAAAGATTCAAGAGAGTATTAGTGACTGAAAAGGTATTCCCGGTAATGACAAATGCCCCGGCCGAGTTCGTAAATGTGATGCCGTTGAAGACAAAAGAAGTGGCGAGGTTATTTGTATTGGAGAGTCTGGTGGTCCCACTAAAAACAAGTGCAGCCCCCGTCACAGGTGATGTGTCTGCGGTCCAATTTGTCGAAGTATTCCAATTTCCGTTTGCGCCGCCACCGTCCCACACTGATTGTCCCCAAACCACAGGCGTCAGCAGTCCATACAGGCATGCCCTTATCATCATTCGATAGAAAATGGATAAACTCATCAAGAATTGTTAAAATAATTGCATACGAGAATACTGATTAACTAATAGGACAGATATTATCCTAATACATTATCTTAGGGAGACATTTTCTACCAACGGTGGTAAAAAATCGCTAAACGGATAAATATCAATTATTTATAT
>Ga0163148_10005072_pt1 | contig 13350 bp, 10 predicted proteins | sample OliLakLV19MP7P2_FD_148606 | JGI IMG/M metagenome (GOLD analysis project Ga0163148, IMG submission 148606) | Freshwater microbial mat bacterial communities from Lake Vanda, McMurdo Dry Valleys, Antarctica- Oligotrophic Lake LV.19.MP7.P2 | ecosystem: Environmental > Aquatic > Freshwater > Lake >... | reverse complement strand
TAGCTGGTGTTTACAAACCTTTAATGAGAGATGGTAGTTTTACAATTATTATTCCCCCAGGTAGCAATTATACACTTTCTTACACCAATGATGGACAAGAATTTTTTTCTGAAATAATTGATGTACCTGCTAGTGCCGCTTATCAAGAAATCAACAGAGAGGTTCGTTTAAATGGCGTAAACCTTGCTGGTCCTGAAACAATAGATACAACGGCAACTAACAATGTAAACTCAGATGTTGCTTATATTTCTGTTGATGGAAAAATATTCAATGAAACAGATTCACCGTTTGCAAACTTAAAAGTCAATTTATTAAATTCCAAAGGCGAGGTTGTTAAAACAACTACTACTGACGCTTTAGGATGGTTTATCTTCACTAATTTGCCTCCAAACGAAGATTACATGGTTGCTCTCGCTGAAGATGACAGCTATACGATAGGTAAAAAATCCTATGTCGAATTCAAAGACAACAACGGGAAACTTTTGAAAACGAGATTAGTTGGTGGCAAATATGTTTTGGCAAATACAAAAACTTCTGTAAAGTTTAAAACCAAACCAAAAGCCGGAAAAGTCAAGCCAGAAAACACAACCATAGACACACCTGAAAACATTGTTAAACATGAACAGTTGGCAAGCGTTGACAAATTGAATTTCCAAATGTATTTCAAATACAACATAACTCAAATTGACGTAACAGATGCTCCATTTATGCAATACATTGACAACTTAGTAGCGCTTGCTGCTAAAAACGGTAGCATCAGTATCAACTTAACTTCTTGTGCATCACAAGTTCCAACTAGAGCTTATAAAACAAACAAAGAATTGTCTATTGCACGTGCAGAAAAGGCTAAAGAACAAATATTAGCAGCTTTAAAAGATAAAGGAGTAGATGTTTCAAAAGTAACTTTTGTAAAAACAAAATCATACGTATCAGGTCCTCAATACAACATTGATTATTTGATCAATAAAGCCATGTATGAAAAGTATCAATTTATTAAAATAGCAGCATATTAGGATGTATATTATCAAACAAAAACCTCCGGAAGTTCTTTTCGGAGGTTTTTTCATTAAATAGCCCACAATTCTTTCATAAAAAAAACATTTTTTGTACTTTGGTACAAAACTTGGATTATAGCTTAACTAAAGAGGTACGTGGTGGATAATTTTTTTTCGAATATATTTAGTAAAACCCTATTTTTTGCATTTGCACTAATGCTTGTCACTAGCATAAAGGCTCAACCAAAAACTTCAAAAGTAATTGACCCCGCTGATGCAAAAGAACACTTCTCACACGGCAATTTTCTATTTGCAATTCCTGCATACAAACAACTTCTTAAACAAGAACCCAATAACCCTGACTACAACTACAAATTAGGTATTTCCTATTTATACACCAACATCAATAAGTCTTTATCAATATCTTATTTAGAAATAGCCAGCAAAGCTCCAAAGCCTGAAAAAAAAGTATTGTATCATTTAGGACTAGCATACCAATATGCTAGTAGGTTTGATGATGCAATAAAAACTTACAACTCCTACAAAACAACCTTAAAAGGACCTGAATTAGAAGAAGTTGAACATCAGATTGAAACCTGTGAAAACGGAAAGGAATATGTTAAGCATCCTGTGAATGTTACATTTCAAAATCTTGGAAAAGAAATAAATTCGGAATACCCCGACTATTATCCATTTGTACCGGCAAACGAATCCTTTGTTGTTTTCACCTCTCGTAGAAAAGATAATATTGGAGGGCAAGTTGAAGTAGATGGTTATTATTCATCGGATATTTATATTTCATTGCCTGTAAACGATATTTGGACCAAGCCTAAAAATATGGGTGGAACAGTGAATACCAGATACGATGAACAAGCAGTAGGATTAACACCTGACGGACAAACCATGTTAATGTATATCGACCACATTGATAGTTTAGGAAACATTTATTCGTCAATGAATAAAGCAGGGGTATTTCAACGCATGAGAAAATTAAACAGCACTGTGAATTCTGATTATGAAACAGCAGGCTCCATTACACCGGACGGGAATATTATATTTTTCGCCAGTAAACGTGATGGCGGACTAGGAGAAACAGATGTTTATATGGCTCGTAGATTACCAAACGGACAATGGGCAAGAGCACAAAATCTTGGAAACACCATCAATACAAAATACAAAGAAGACTTTCCTCAAATTGCTCCTGATGGGAAAACACTTTATTTTTCGTCACAAGGACATGCAGGAATGGGCGATTACGATTTGTTTCAATCTACTTGGAATGAAGAAGAAAACACCTGGACCGCACCTAAAAACTTAGGTTATCCGATTAATTCAGTTGGTGACGACCGCTGTATATCCTTTACCGAAAATAACCGAGTTGCATACCTTTCTACGGTCAGAGATGGAGGATTTGGTGACCTAGATCTGTATCGTGTGAAATTTGATGAGGTAGAAGACAGAACAACTATTTTACAAGGATATATTACCACTGTTGACAGCGCAAAAAATGTTTCAACTATTGTTACCGTTCGAGATTTAAAAAACAAAGATGCGCTTGAATTGACCTACAATCCTAATCCCAGCACAGGGAAATTTATTATGGCTTTAACTCCCAGCAAATATGAAATTATTGTTGAAGCCGATGGTTACAAAACGCTTACTGATGCATTTTTTATTTTTGATATCGGCATCGGACAAAACGAGAGTAAAAAGTTTTTTACTCTACAGAAGTAGCATTGATTTCAACTTTTACTTAATATCTTATAAATGATACAACTCAATTTAACTCGCCCTATTGCCTTTTTTGATTTAGAAACCACAGGAGTAAATGTTGCATCCGATCGCATCGTTGAACTTTCCATCCTCAAAATTTCACCGGATGGATCAAAGGAAATAAAAACAAAACGAATTAATCCTACCATTCCAATACCTGTTACCTCCTCCGAAATTCATGGAATTTACGACAAGGATATAGCTGACGAACCAACGTTTAAAGGTATTGCCAAAAGCTTGGCTGAATTTTTAAAAGATTGCGATTTGGCCGGATACAATTCAAATAAATTTGATATTCCCATTTTAGTTGAAGAGTTTTTACGGGCTGAAATTGATTTTGATCTCAAAGGAAGAAGATTTGTTGATGTTCAAAATATTTTCCATCAGATGGAACAACGCACTTTAAAAGCTGCTTACAAATTTTATTGTGGTAAAGAAATAATAAATGCACACAGCGCTCAGGCAGATATTGAAGCGACCTACGAAGTTTTTTTAGCACAATTAGAAAAGTATGATGGAGTGGAATTTCAAGATCGCAAAGGAGTAAAATCTACTCCAGTAAAAAACGACATCAAGGCTTTACACGATTTCACCAACATCAATAAAAATGCAGATTTAGCCGGACGAATTATTTTTAATGATAAAGGTGTTGAAGTTTTTAATTTCGGTAAACACAATGGAAAAGCTGTTGAGCAAGTGTTTAAGGACGAGCCTTCCTACTATTCGTGGATGCTAAATGGTGATTTCCCTTTGTATACTAAAAAAGTGTTGACTGAAATTAAATTAAGAATGGCATTTAATAGATAGTGGTATGAAAATTATTTGCATTGGTCGCAATTACACAGAACACGCAAAAGAAATGAATGCAGCAGTTCCTACCGAACCCGTATTTTTTTTAAAGCCTGATACTGCAATCATAAAGGATAACCAGCCTTTTTATTATCCTGATTTTTCTAAAGAAATTCATCATGAAGTAGAATTGGTTTTGAAAATTAATAAACCTGGAAAAAATATTGAACTTCTGTTTGCCAATAAATATTACGATGAAATTGGCATAGGAATTGACTTCACTGCACGCGACATTCAAGCAAAATGTAAAGAAAAAGGATTGCCTTGGGAAAAAGCAAAAGCATTTGATGGCTCTGCTCCTATTGGAAAATTTATTGACAAGAAAAAAATTGCAGATTTAAACAATTTAAATTTCAATTTAAAAATAAATGGGAGTACCGTTCAAATTGGCAATTCAAAAGACTTGCTTTTTTCATTTGACACTGTTATTGCTTATGTTTCTAAATTTATCACTCTAAAAACAGGCGATTTAATTTATACAGGAACACCCGAAGGTGTTGGTCCGGTTAAGATTGGCGACAAACTTGAAGCATCTATTGAAAATGAAAGTTTATTGGCTTTTGAAATAAAATAAAATCTCGACTCAGCACGATTTGACAAAACAGAACTAATAAAATTCATAAAAATTACGATCATGAAAAAATTCTTCTTCCCTACTCTATTGATTCTTGTTCTTGCAATTGCTGCATGTACAACACAACAATTACAAGAATCTGCAAATGCAGCAAAAGATGCTATCAATACAGGAGCAAAACCTGCTTCCAATCCATTGACAAACGATGAAGTTATAAGCGGATTGAGAGATGCTTTAACTGTTGGGACAAATAATTCGAGCGCATTTGCTTCCAAAGTAGATGGCTTTTATAAAAATCCTGCTTTGTTTATTCCTTTTCCACCCGAAGCTCAAAAAGTAAAAGACTGGGCAGTAAAATTAAAAATGGAAGCGCAACTGAATAAGTTTGTAGAGACTCTGAATCGTTCTGCCGAAGAAGCTGCAAAAGATGCCGCTCCTGTTTTTGTAAATGCAATAAAAGGGATGAGCATTGGTGATGGATTTGCTATTTTAAAAGGGTCGGACAATGCTGCAACTCAATATTTAAAAGATAAGACAACTGCTGAACTCCGCCTAAAATTTACCCCGGTGGTTCAAAATGCAATCAATAAAGTAGAATTAACCAAATATTGGAATCCAATCATCAATAACTACAACAAAGTACCCTTTGTAGAAAAACAAAACCCTGATTTAACAGCATACGTAACTGACAGAGCTATGGAAGGTTTGTTCAAATTAATAGCTGACGAGGAGTTGAAAATCCGTAAAGACCCTGTTGCCAGAGTAACAGATATCCTAAAACGTGTTTTTGGTAGTGTAACCCAGTAAAAATCAGATGGATTTACACCTACATTTTATTGAATTTTATCGCAAAAACTGTTTTCTGCATCAAAAAATAGCTTATTTTTGAGACTATTAATTTTTATTTAGAAAAATGGTTAAAATGTTACCATTAAATTCGAAAAAGCTCCTACTCACAATCTGCTTTTTGGGTCTATTTCTTTCAATTTCTATTGCTCAAGTTGCAGGAGACTTCCGCTCAGTTGCAACAGGAAACTGGAATACTATTGCAACTTGGCAAACTCATAATGGAACTGTCTGGGTTGCTGCGGTTGCCTCGCCCACAGCGGCCAGTGGAACCATTACCCTTCAATCCCCTTTTACGGTAAGTGTATCTGTTGCATTAGCTAATTCTGCAACAATCATTATAAATGCGGGAGCTACATTGCGTACTTTAATTGCTATTCCACTAACAAACAATGTAGCTGGAGTTATCACAAATAATGGAATATTATTAAATAGTGCATCTGGGGCAACTGCTTCTATTATTAACAATGGCACAATTAATAATAATTTAACTATTACCAATAATGGTATTTTCACCAATAACCTTACCTTGAATAACAATGCGGGTGGTACAACAACGCAATCAGGAGCAGCTGGAGCATTTACAAATGGGGCATCAGGCACAATAACCAATCTTGGGACACTTGTAATTAGTGCAACTAAATCCATTGCAAATAGTGGGATAATTGTAAACTCAGGAACTATTACTGTTAGTGGCACTTTATCCCATTCAGCGGGCAGTTTTTACAAACATAGTTTTTCTAGTTTAGCTGCCGCAAATGGCACCATTCCAACTGCTACTTGGAACGCAACTTCTACTTGTGAAATTTTATCTTGTGGAAATACTGGAAGTGCTCCCACTGGATTAGGTCAAGCATTCGGACATTTTATTTGGAATAATACCAACCAACCAATTGATGTTAATTTTTTGGGAACTATGAGTATTCCCACTACCGGAAATTTTACTTTATTAAGCACAAATGGTTTTAATATAATTTTAGTTTCTAGCGCAGCAGGAAGTGCAACATCTATCGGAGGAAATTTCTCTATCATCAATGGAAATATTACAATTTTAAAAGTGAATGCAGTCAATAAAGTAAATCAACTTTCTATTACAGGAACATATTCTCAGTCAGGCGGAACAATGACAATTGCAAATTGCTCAGGCACATTAGGTGGATATATTTCTAACGGAACACTTACCGTTGGTTCTACCTCAACTATTTCAGGAGGAGTCTTAAATGTAAACACTAGCACTTGGGTTGGAGCTGGTGGGAATGGATTTTACTCAACTGGATTAATTACTCTCTCCGGAACAGGTGTTCTAAATGGCTGTTCAAGTTCTGCTTTAGCTAGCTCAGGCGTAGGCGCAACAATTACTGCAACTGCTGGAGTTACAGTAAATCCAGGAGGAACTTTAAACTTAAATTCGAGTACTACAACTGGAACTGGAGGTGTTAGCATTTTAAATTCAGGTGGCGCATTTTTAATTGCCGGTGGAACGGTGAATATGGCATCTGGTAGTGCTGCTGCATCTTCTGGTTGCGATGGCACATTAAATTTAAACTCAGGTGGATTTACAATATCAAGCGGAGCACTTAATTTGTGCTCTAGTTCAACAACAACGGGTGGTGGAAATGGAGTATTGAATGTTGCTGCTGGTAACTTTGTCCACTCAGCTGGAACAGTTTCCAAGACAGGACTAAATACTGGAACAATTAATATTAATGGAAGTACGGCTCAAACTATTCGTAGTGGCGGATTCTCAGCGGGGGACGCTATTACATTTAATCTCTCACAAAATACTGCAGCAGCAGGTGCAACCACAATTGCTACAGGGTTAACTATTTCGAGTGGTACAACATTTAATATAAACGATAATAGTTTAAATACAACTGACTTCACTCCTGGAATGGCTATAACTAATAATGGAGTGGTCAATTTAAACTCAAATGCTGAATTAGATATGGCTACTTTTGTCATGTCTGGCACGGGTACTTTTTCTACTTCAACTAATTCACTTTTAATAACAAAACATGCAACAGGAATATCAGCAACTGCAGGATTAGGTTGCATACAGGTTACTGGCACAAAAACATTTGCTTCTGATGGGAATTATACTTACAATGGTACCGCTACACAAAATACAGGAGATGGTTTGCCTGCCATAATGAATGGAGGAATTCTAACTATTTTCAACACTCATCCTTTTATTACAGACTCCGTTCTTTTAACTAGAGCTACAACTATTTTGGAAGGTCCAAGTACAACCGGAAGTTTAGTTTTAACACAGGGAAGACTTTTTACATCCTCAACAAATTTAATTACACTAGGAGATGATGTAACCTACCCTACAGCTGGTTCTCTCGCTCGATTTGTGGATGGTCCAATTAAAAAAATTGGGGATGATGTATTTATTTTTCCAACAGGAGATATATATAAAAATACAACTCTAGCTAGAGCTGCGAAATGGGCAAGAATAGAAATTACCGCCCCTACTTCTATCACAGATGAATTTACTGCTGAATACCATAAACTAAACGACCCATGCGCTGTGAACCAAGCAGTGAGTAATACCAACGGACCAGGCATTGACCATGTGAGTTATAAAGAGTATTGGGCTTTAACACGCGTTAACGGAACTAGCACACCGGATGTAAAATTGTATTGGGAAAATGGTTCTGTTTCAACTTCTATTGGAAGTGCAATCAGTTCTATTGCTTCTACAGATTTACACGTTGCAGAATGTATCTCTTCTACTTGGACAGACAAAGGAGCAGGAACTACCACAGGAGTTGCTGCAGGCCCCGGAACAATTCGCTCCTCAATTGCAACAACTTTTACTACGGGAACAATCATGCCGTTTACTTTTTCGGCACCTAATCCTTTCAACCCTTTGCCCATCGAATTACTTACTTTCAATGGAATTGCATTTGACAATGGCAACCAGCTAAACTGGTCAACTGCATCAGAAACCAACAACGACTATTTTGATTTGGAAAGAAGTAGAGATGGTAATACTTTTAATAAACTTATTTCTGTTGATGGTAACGGAACAACTTCATCCATTCACAATTATGAGCATTTAGACCTTGCGCCTTCTGCTGGAACAAATTACTACCGACTAAAACAAATTGACTTTGATGGAAATTATTCATACTCAAACATTATTTCTATTGAAAACGAATTAACCGAAAATGCAGCCGTAAGTGTTTTTCCAAACCCCAGCAACGATGTTGTTAATATTATAACTTCAACTGACTATGCTTCTCTTGTGGTTTACAATATGCTTGGGGAGCTTGTATTTTCAAGCTATTCCAATGAAGCACATTTGCAATTCAATCCTATTTCAAATGGAATTTATATTGTAAGAGCTATATTAAGTGATGGAAAAGAATTAACTGCTCGATTTATTAAAAAATAATTTTCTTTTCGATTTCAATATTAAAAAAAACACTTCGACTCCGCTCAGTGTGACATTATAGTCGTCAATATTAGCGGAGTCGAAGTGTTTATAATAGAATAGGATATATTAAATCCTAATATGGATGTACCCAAGGTATATTAGCAATTGTAGGCTGAACAGTTAACACAGGAATTTTAGAATGATTGATAATTTGTTGAGCATAGGTCCCCATTAATCTTCCCGTAATTGCTTCATCTTGATCGGTCATAATAACAATTAAATCTGCATTCACAGCTTTTGCGTAATCGTATGTAGTTTTTGATTGATTTTTTCCTTCAACCGTTTTACGTGAGTATGGCAAGTCGCATTTTTTAATATATTCCTCTATTTGATCTAATTTTATTTCAAACTTATTACGTCCAGTCTCATCGCTAGAATCATCCAAGCCAAGAATATGAATTTTAGATGCGAAATGTTTCGCAAAAACAATAGCGTGATTCACTTTCTGACGGGAATGAGCAGAATCATCAATAGGTAATAAAATGTTTGTAAAACCTAACTTTTTAGCATGCGACTGAACGGAAATAATCGGGCATTCCGACTGCGTTACCATTTTAAAGGTGTTACTTCCTATAAAAAACTCAACTACTCCGGAAGTTCCGTGTGTACCCATTACAACTAAATCAACATTGTGTTCCTTAGAAACAGAAAGTATTTCGTTAAAAATATTTCCTGTTGAAACAACATGCATGGTTTTTACACCGTATTTTTTTAGGATATCAGCAGCCACTCCTGCCAATTTTTTTTCAATGGCATTCATTAATTCTGTTGGAGTAGAAATACGCAATTCGGGAGCAACAATGCTGAATTGTTCCCAATGCTTTTCTATAACATGTAGCAATACTAAATCTGCTTTAAACAATTGAGCAGTAAAACCTGCGTGTTCAATGGCTAACATGGATGTGTCAGAAAAATCAATCGGAATTAAAATTTTCTTAATGTCAAATGCTTTCATAATTTTGTTTTTTAGTTTAATATGGATTCGGAAATGATGTTGTGTCTTTTTTATGTACTGGACGGATACTCAAAACAGGAATTTGGGAATGATTAATCATTTCTTGAGCAGAAGAACCTATAAAATATTGAGTAAAATCAACTTCCTGCTGTGTCATAATCATTATCAAATCGCCTTCAACTTTTGTAGCATACTCCAAAATATTTTCTGCTAAAGTTTCTTCGCCTTTTATTCCTTTAATAATTTCTGCAGTACATTCAATCTCTTCTTTTTCTAAAAATGTTTTTACTTGTCCCAATTGACGAGTCAATCTATTTACTACAAACTCATCGGTAGTAAACAAAACAGAGACAACACGAATAGTTGCTCCGCCAAACAATTTTGAAAACTCAATGGCTTTGGTTACTTTTTCTCTTGTTTCCTTTGATAAATCAAGCGGTAAAACAATATTTTTGCAACCTTTTCTATGGTGTTTTCCTTTTATGGTAATAACCGGAACAATGGATTCACGAACAACACGCAGTGCATTTGAACCAATAAAACGTTTTCGTTTCCCATCATCTCCATTTGTTCCCATTATAATTAGGGTAGCATTTATCAACTCTGCAACTTCTGCAATTTTTTCATAAATACTTCCTTTAGCAACCAAGGTGTTAACGGTAATCTTCACTTTCTTTTCTACACTGGCTGCTAGTTTATCCAAATCCTTTTGAATAGTCTTTTTAACATCTTCGTTTTGTTCTTTGGAGAAAAATTTTGCAATGGCTCCAGCTTCTTCAATTACATGCAATAAAGTGATTTCAGCATTGTATTCTCGGGCAATATTAAACGACTGTTCTAAAGCAATGAGCGATTGTTCGGAGAAATCTATAGGAACTAATATTTTATTAGTAGATTGAATCATAATTTTTAAATACTTTTGAAGTATGTCTCACAAATTAAGCGATTATATACCTATTTAACAAATATACATTCACCTTTTTTAAGCCTATCACATGAACAACACCATAGCTGAAACGGAACTTATACTTAATTCCAACGGAAGCGTATATCACCTGCAACTTTTACCTGAAAACATAGCTGAAAACATTATTATTGTTGGGGATCAGGGAAGAGTAGAAACGGTTTCCGCCTTTTTTGACACTGTTGATTTTAAGATTCAAAATCGTGAATTTGTAACACACTGCGGTACTTTCAATGGAAAACGCATCATGGTTATATCATCCGGTATTGGCACAGATAACATAGATATTCTGATAAATGAGCTGGATGCTGCCGTTAATATTGATTTAAAAACACGCACCATCAAAAAAGAACATACCAGTTTAAACATAGTTAGAATTGGTACTTCCGGAGCATTACAACAAGATATACCAGTCGACAATTTTGTTGTTTCTACTCATGGATTAGGGTTTGACGGCTTATTGAACTATTATCTGGACTTACCAAAAGTAAACGACAATGAAATTTCAGAAGCATTCATTAAACAAACCAATTGGGACAAAAATCTACCTTATCCCTATGCTGTGAAAGGGTCTGAAAAGCTAATAAATCAAATAGGTTTCGACCTGATAAAAGGCATAACTGCCACCGCTCCAGGATTTTACGGCCCACAAGGTCGAAAATTGCGATTAACACCTTGGGTAGCCGATTTTAATCAACAATTAACTGATTTTAAACACAAAGAAAACCGAATAACAAACTTCGAAATGGAGACATCAGCGCTCTACGGTTTAGGAGCCTTACTTGGCCATCAAACCTGCACTGTTTGTGCCATTATAGCCAATCGTGTTGCCAAGCAATACAGCACTAATTACCATGTTGCCATAGAGAAATTAATCCGATTAGTACTTGAGAGATTAACAAAGTAAGGTTGAAATCTTCTGAGCTTAGGCAACAAATACCTTGAAACTGCACTCTATTTTTGTGCAAATAGTTAACCAAAGGTATGAACAAACAAGAAGTCTTCGCACTTATTAGCTTATTGGATGATCCCGATGAGATGATATACAAAGAAGTTAGTATGAAGTTTTTATCTCTTGGGGAGGAAGTGATTCCTGTTTTAGAAGATGCCTGGGAACATTCTTTTGATACCTTGATTCAAAACAGAATTGAGAACATCATTCATCAGATTCAATTCGATCTTGTTAAAGATGCGCTGAAGGAGTGGTCGCATCCGGAACAACAAAATCTATTAGAAGGAGCTTTGTTAATTGCTCGTTATCAATACCCTGATATAGACCTGGCAAAAATTAAAAAACAAATTGATCAAATAAAACAAGATGTTTGGTTGGAGTTAAATGAAAATTTAACAGCTTTGGAAAAAGTAAAAATCATTAATCACATTTTATTTGATGTTCACAATTTTAGCGGAAACACAACCAATTACCATGCTCCCCAAAATTCTTATATCAATAATGTTTTAGAAAGTAAAAAAGGGAATCCACTTTTGCTTTCCATCATCTATACAATTATTGCTCAACATTTAGACATTCCAATTTATGGAGTGAACCTTCCCGAACACTTTATTTTATGCTATGTAGACGTTGAACACATGGGAGTTCCTTCTACGGAAGGCAACGAGGGCAGCAATGTATTCTTTTATATAAACCCATTTAGCAAAGGAGCGATATTCGGACAAAAAGAGATTGATGCCTTTTTAAAGCAATTGAAATTAGAACCTTTGGCTCTTTTTTACGAACCATGCTCTAACTTAGAAATCATCAAACGTTTATTACGAAATTTAATTTCTTCTTACGAAAAATTGGGATATCCTGATAAAAGTGAGGAGTTGAAAGGCTTATTGAATTCTTTAGGATAAACTTATCTCCAAACTTTACCTATCGTATTGAAAATTATTTTCAAATCGGTGACCATACCTTGCTCCTTGATATATTTAAGGTTGAGCTTTAATTTGGCAGGCATAATTTCATTGATATAAACTACTTCCGGATTTTCTGCTTTCCCCAAGAGCTCGTTTTCATTCCTGTATTCAATGCTTGCATAATCGGTTATCCCGGGCTTTACAGATAAAACTTGTTTTTGCTCAGCAGTATATAATTCAACATATTTTCTAACCTCTGGTCGTGGGCCCACCAAACTCATATCTCCCAAAATAACATTGATTAGCTGAGGCAATTCATCTATTTTATACCTGCGGAGTGCGTAACCAATCTTGGTAATGCGATTATCTCTTCCGCCTACAGTGAGCAAACCCAATTTATCTGAATCTGTTGCCATCGAACGAAATTTTAGCAGCTCGAAATCAACTCCGTCTTTCCCAACTCTAATTTGTTTGTATAAAACACCACCTTTTGAATCGGCTGAAATAATTATAGAAATAATTAAAAATGGAATAAAAAGTATGATTAGGCCAATCAATGAACAGAATATATCGAAGAGGCGTTTTCCCATTTTAACTGATTATTTTTACAACTGAGCGAACAACAGCATCAATTACTTGTTTCACTTTTTCATCATCCAAATCAACATAAACAGGCAATGAGATTTCTCGGGAGTAATTATCGTATGTCACAGGATAGTTTTTGATATCATATCCTTGTTTTTTATAAAAGCTCATCATTGGAACTGGAATAAAATGAACATTCACCGAAACATCACAATCGAATATTTCTTTAATAATAGCATCTCTTTGTGCTTCCGTAATTCCTTTTATTCTTAATGCATACAAGTGGTAGCAAGATAGTTTGTCCTTTGTTTTATACTCTGGAATTTGAGCCCAATTATATTTTGAAAAAGCTAGATCGTATAGTTTGAAAATATGTTCTCTACCTTTTGTAGTTTCAGCATCATAACGCTCCAACTCCACTAAACCAATGGCTGCCATTATATCCGTCATGTTGCATTTATAACCTGCTTCTACAATATCGTAACGCCAATTACCTTTTTGGGT
>Ga0163148_10005065_pt1 | contig 13356 bp, 15 predicted proteins | sample OliLakLV19MP7P2_FD_148606 | JGI IMG/M metagenome (GOLD analysis project Ga0163148, IMG submission 148606) | Freshwater microbial mat bacterial communities from Lake Vanda, McMurdo Dry Valleys, Antarctica- Oligotrophic Lake LV.19.MP7.P2 | ecosystem: Environmental > Aquatic > Freshwater > Lake >... | reverse complement strand
TTGAAGGTTTCTCCCCTAACCTATTTTGCTCAGCGAGATTCACCAAAATAATTCCAGTTGAAGCAAGAAAAAGATATCCAAAAAAAACGAACGTTTCAAAAAAACGGTCAATCCGACTTAGGGTTAGTGTATCTATAATAAAACCAGAAATGAGAGCTACGGAAGAAATATGTCGTTCGTATTTCTCATATTTTTCCTTCCAAGCTCTACGGGAAAATATACTTTTTATCTTTGATAAGAAACTAAACATACAAGAAGTATACCAGAAGGAATCTTCTGATAATTTTTAATAAAAAAAATTATTCCTGTGGAGATTGTGCCTCAGGTTTCCTTTCTTCAAGTTTGCGTTTCTCAATCTCTTTTTGTTTTAAAGAATTTTCCGCTTCAGTAGTATATAATTTTTTCTTAAAATGAGATGTTTTCAAAAATAACTTTATATATGACGGAATAGTAGCTGTGAGTGTAAAAATAACCCCAACAACAAAAGCAATAACAAGGATGAGAGCGAGAGATCCTTCAAATTGCCACGTTAAAAACTGGATAGTTATAATTTGAGAATTTGAAATCGCAAAAATAACAGCTCCGATTGCTATAAGTAAACTAATGATGAAGTAAATCATACCCAAACTCTATCATAATTTTAAAAACTGGATTTACAGCATTTCACTGAGTACTTCCATCAAAAGTTTCCAAAATTATTTACACTATTTTCTTTTATTATCCGAGTAACTTATCCCCTCTTATTAATCGAAGAAGGACTACAATAACCGCAATAACCAAAAGAACATGGATAATTCCTCCAAAGGTATAAGAAGTAATAAGTCCGAGTAACCATAAAATAATAAGAATTATTGCAAGAGTATACATATGTATTTATATTAATTATTAATCATTAATCTTGTTCTTCAAGCTTAGACGCTGCTTCAGGAGTTGAGACGCTTCTTCCCATAAGAAAAAGCTTCACAATCCCAAGAGCTATAAGCCAGTATACAACCATTGCCAAAAGAGTTGTCCATTCAAAAATAGATCCTTCAACTTGTGTAATGTTAAACACATTTAGAAATGGTGCCACAAAAGGATATGTTACTTTGTAAATGAAACTACTAAAACCAGCTACTGGGTTTGCACCCAACAATTTTAATACGAATCGAAATGCAATAAGAATTTCTAATAAACCAAAGATATACCAAACAACCTGAGTACCTCTATATAAAGGCTTTGTACTCGGCGAGCTATAGGAATCCATAGAAATATTAGTTAGACTAGTAATAATTAACCCTATCTATACCGTGAGTGACGGACATAATTTTAAAGATTCTACATGAAGACTGCATGAACGGTAATTATTTATTACGATACCAATCTATTTTTTAAGCGGATCACGAATCCTGTAACCAACACCTCGAACCGTTTCAAGTATTTTTTTTACTGTTAACTTCTTACGGAGATTTTTAATATGAACATCAATAATATTACTGAAAGAATTGAAATCAAACCCCCACAGATGCTCTAAAATCTGATCTCTAGTTACAATTTGATTCGGATGCCTCATAAGATGTTCTAAAAGTGCAAACTCCTTAACAGTCAAAACAGCTTTTTTACCATTACACACCACATCTCTTGTTACTGAGTTGAGCGTGATTCCATTAACCTCAAGTTTGGTAGGGATAACAGCTTCTGGCCGTCTCAGAAGTGCTCGTACACGAGCTAGAAGCTCATCAGAAGAAAATGGTTTGGTGATATAATCATCGGCTCCAATGTTCAATACAGCAATCTTACTTTCCACATCAACGTGGGCAGTAAGAATGAGGATAGGAACATTAATCCCCTTTTCACGCATCTGTTCACATACTTCTGATCCGGTTTTTTTTGGTAAAGACAAATCTAGGATTACCAAATCATATGCATCCTTACTTAGTGTTATTCGATGAAATGCCGTGTCACCATCTGTTACATAGTCAGCTACATAACCAGCTCTTTCGAGAATGGTTTTAAGAGAAGTTGCAATATCAAGATCATCTTCAACAATTAGTATTCTCATATTATTTTTACATTCAAGATGTTTTACTTAGTGTTCAGCAACCAAAATAGATAATTTATGGAGTAGTGTAAGTATACATCTGATATATGAATTTTTCATGAAAAAATGCCTACTCCTAGAGCAGGCAGATTTTCGCATGTGATAGAAACTAGAGATTATCGGTTCCCGCATCGAAAATCTCACGCTCTTCTACTACTAATCTTTCAGTAACAAAAGGGCTTGGAGAAAGCGTTTCGCGCTGTTACTAAAGTTCATAACGCTCCTTACCTTAATGTAACACTTCTCCATAAGTTATTACACAATGATAAAGAAAGACAGATCACCCGAACCGACTTATCTTTGTCCCCTTTTCGCGCAGAAAGAACAATTGTCATATCCCAAGTCATTTAATACTTCTTTATTAAAAAATTCCGAAGGAAGACTTCTAGACTACACCGTAACTCATTAAGATGAGATTTTGCTGAATATTTTTTTGCGTAAAACTTTTTCTATAGTGTCAAGAAAAATTTCTGTTTCAAAGGGTTTCGATAAAAAAACATCTGCACCAGCATTAAGTGCTTCATCTTTAAATTGAGAATTAGATGATATGACAATTACAGGTATATGATTTCTATCTAGTGTTTTTTTTAATTGTGACACAATGTCAATTCCATTTTCATCAACTAAAAATACATCTATTATTATAAGATCTGGTAATTGATCTTTTGGGACAGTAAAAACCACACCGCCAGTTTTTGAAGGAATAACACCATATGACACATCTTCTAAAATAAAAGTTAGTGTCTCAAGAATATCAACATTATCGTCAACAAGAAGTATTTTTGTTTTCATATCAGCCTTCGTTATCAATCAAATCTGTATCTGTTTTAGTATTTTTATACACAGGTAACGTAAAATAGAATGTTGAACCCTCACCAATTTTACTCTTTACCCACATCTTACCGTAATGACCACGAACTATTTTATACGAAAGGTATAAACCAATTCCGGAACCTGGATATGATTCACAACTCTTTTCTTCAACCTTAAAAAAGCGTTTAAATATCTGAATGTGGTATTTACGATCAATACCGACACCTTTATCTGTTACAGCAATTTCTATCATGCCCCCAACAGACCTTAATTGAATAAGTAGGGTATCGTTATTTTGTGAATACTTAACAGCATTTGAAAATAAATTAACAAACACCTGAGTAACCCTTTCCTTATCAACGTAAACCCAATTAATCATATTCGGCTCAACCTGAATAGTGTACTTTATTGAAAACTTAAACATCTCTAGAGATTCTTCAATAATAGAGATGATATTTACCTTTCTTCTTTCTGTAACAAGTTCAGATCGACGCTCTATTCTAGATAAATCAAGAAAACAGTTTATGAGAAGAGTCATTTTATTAAGCTGATTTTCAGCTTTATTTACATATGTCTTAACTTCTGTAGGCAGACTTTCCTTGAAAGAACTTCTTATAATTTCCAAAAATAATTTTATGCTTGTAATAGGAGTTCTTAGTTCATGACTTACCGCGTGCACAAAAAAATCTTTCTGTTTCTCATGTTCTTTATGTAAAGTTATGTCATCAAAATATATTGAAACTGTTTTGTCTCTGGTGTAAATATGGATTGAAAACCATTTTTTATTAAATTTCCAATCAAACACAGTGTTGTGTACATTGATTAAATTTCTTATGTGCTTTGTATAACTTTCTTGAAATTTCTTAACAAAGGTTTCAGGAAAAACATCATGTACCTTTTGTCCCATAATACGAGATTGTTTTTTTCTTAGTAGTTTAGATATAGAAATATTTATATAGGTGATTACAAAATCTCTATCGCAAGCAACAAAACCATCACTTACTGCTTCTATTAAATTAACTATGTAGTTATATTCTGCAGCAAGGTGCTGCTCTTTTTTTTGTAATTGATTAGTTGTAAAAGTTTGATACCTTTTAGCTTGAGCGACAGCTGTTACCGAAAAAGTAACTACGGAACTTGCTAATATATAAAATAGTATTTGAAATAACTCTATTGAATCAGTAAATATGGTTTTGATTTTTGGTTCAAACAAAACAACTCCAGTGACTATATTCAAAACAGCTGTAAGAGCGGCAGTTCGAGTTCCACCAAACCACGCAGCAAGAAATACACCAACCAAATAAAGAGTGTAGTAAATCTTTAATGTACCGGTGAGAAAGAACAGAATGAGTTGAACAAGAGAAAATGTGGTTACTAAAAAAAATGCAAGGGTTAATCTTTTCAGAGAAAAAACATCATAGTCCCTCCACATTCCAAGGGTGCTGTACACCTGTTTTTCCATAAAAAAGTGCAGTCGACGGAGATATTTACGGGGAATATACATAGTATTTTTAGTAGACTCTTACTGTGTTTGTATAACACAGTATACGTATTTAAGATAGAGTACCTTCTCTTCATGAATTTCAAATGAATACAAAGCACGGCCAAACTGTCTATCAACATAAAAAACACCCAGATAAATCTGGATGTTTTTTAATCACTAATTTAATTTCTAAACCTCAATTAGTTTGAAGTACGAAATGTTGAAGGCCAAGTAACACTCTCATTACCAGTACTGTCTCGAACATACAACACATAATTATATGTTGTGTTTGGAGCAAGAGAACTTATAGTTGTTGAGTGACGAGAATCTGGACTCGCATCTACCAACATACTTGATCCACCAATAACAACACCTGAAGTAGCACTTCCCTCTGTCATTGGGATAGGAAATGCACTGTAGTAAACAACAGCAGATGCATTTTCATTTGTATTCCAATTCAAGTTAGCTGTTGTATTTGATGTACTAATATTTATTGAATTAAAAGCCGGTGAAGTATTATTACCGTTCATTTGACTATTAATTGTGGCGAGCGTGAGCGGACCCACACGACCATACCCTGTAGTAGCTGGAGTTCCAGAACTGACAATATTATTTTTTGCCTGGAATCGTTCAATTCCTGCTTTAGTAAGTTGACCATAATAACCAGTCACCAAACCTGAAGGATACACTGAAGCATCCTTCGCTAGAAAGATTTGAAGTGAAGACACGTCAGATCCAGACATTCCCAAATCTAAATGTCTTGTGAGTGTGGCAGCAGAAACAACAAATGGAGATGCTGCAAAAGCAACAGCTACCATTGTAATGATAAATTTTTTCATAATTTTTATTTAGTTTAAAAAAGCTTCTAATAAAATGAGCCGACAATTTCTAATTGCAAACTCTAGTTGCTTTCCATTGAGTCTTGTAAACTCGATTGACCCTTGGAGAGTGTGAGCCTAATCTCTGCAACTTAAAATTTAGATCTACTTTCGACACATAAAGCATACATTTGCATTATGAGTTTCTCATGAGATTTTTTTCTTTCAAACTAGCTCTTTTGTTAATTTCCTACACCAACAAAACAGTTTACTTAACCACCCTTGAGTACGCCGCCTTATAAGTTAATCCAGTAAAGTAAATATCCTATCTTATCCTCGTTTTTTGTTCGCTCTTTAAATACTCCGCCAATATTTTCTATCATTTTAATTGATGGTACATTTTCTTCTTTAACAGCTAGGAGTACCTGCTTTAAACCAAACTCTTTTGCCTTATCTAACATCATTTGTAAAAGTATGGTGCCATATCCTTGTCGCCTAAATGAGGGACGAATGCTGTAGCCTATATGACCACTATGATTTTCTAAATCTCTATTGAGTTTACGATGTAATACCCCCTGTCCTATAACTTCATTATCCTTAACCAACCAGTATTGAGTTTTTGAAACATCGCCTATGGTCACGCTTTCTTCTTTTGCCTGTGCTATTTGAAAATTAACAAACGAATCAAAATCTTGTGTTATTTTATATAAATAATCATTCTGTATTTTGTCGTTACTCAATAATTCCTTCATGTAATCCAAAAAACTATTTTTGTGCGTGTTTGTCGGAAGTACCAATTTTAATTGGGTATCATTATTCACACAGCAATCATGTCAACATTCGAATTGATTTTACAGCTCAATAAACAGATACTTATTATGAAATATAAATTGAGTGCCTGTACTACACCCCTTTCTTCGTACACTAGACTTGTATTAGATATTTTAGCTTTTGGAAGCAGAATATAAACGGGTAGAAATGGACAAAACTCCAACAGATACACAAGTTTATTTTTTACCTTAATAAATTTCTGATCAATTTTTGTTTTAAGCAACGTTGAAATGTATGCAAATTTTTTTTGATTAAGAAAGTAGAATTTGAAATATCATTCTTGAGTTGAGTTAATACAGTTGTCTTTCCAGTCCCTCCCTGTCCACCAATAAGAATTATTTTCATACCAAAAGTATATCGAAAATTCGACGCCTCGTTAGGGGCGTAAGAATAAACAGCTTAACAAAGCTTTTGAAAGTGGGGTTGCTAGAGAGAATTGGGGTCAAGTTTCTAAACTCGCAAGCTCGTTAAGAACTTCCTCCCCGGACTCGGCGACAATTTTTCTTTGAAAAATCGTAGACCGCCTCCGTCTTTCAATTCTTTCTAGCTACGCCAAAAATACAGTCGCTAAACACACATATTTACCTCGTTATTCTTGGGTGGCTAGAGAGAATTGAACTCTCGATACCGGCTCCACAAACCGGAGTTTTACCACTAAACTATAGCCACCATAATTTTATGCAAGAGATAGTAGGACTTGTTTCAAGTCCTCACGCAAGGCAGTTTACTTGCTTCCCGTGCAGAAAATTCCCTATCGGGAATTTTCTTGTGCGCGGGACAGGACTTGAACCTGCACACCCGTAAGGGCGATACCACCTCAAGGTATTACGTCTACCAATTTCGCCACCCGCGCATTATCGCACAAACACGACACCTTTGTGCTTACGTACTATATCCAAACTTTTCTTTATTTTCAAATATTTTCTTGATAGCTTGATAGAAGTCTTGTTTACATACAACAATTTAACTAACTTAATTGCTTAGTATTTTGAATATTTAAGTTGATAATATTCATTTTTACCATCCTTCTTTTTATGAGTGACTATGTGTCCACGTAATTTTGCAAAGTTAAAAATTGTTGCCTCCGCAATCACAATAAAACCCTGCGTTACAGGGTTTTATTGTGATTCTTCTGTTTTTGTTTTTGTTTCTTCTACTGCAGGAGTTTCAATTTTGTTTTCGTCTTCTACTTTCTTCATTTCAGCTTCAAGAACTTCTGTATTTGAGTGGTCTGGAAGAGATTTTATTTTTCTCATCTCTCTCTTAATTTCCTTAGCAGCCTTTTCACGAATATGATAGAGCTTCGCTCGGCGAACCTTAGAACGCTTCACAATCTCAATCTTGTCGATCATTGGAGAGTAGAGTGGAAATATTTTTTCAACACCGACACCACTTGCAACCTTACGAACAGTGAAAGTTGCCCCAGCTTCCTTGCCGTGTTTTCGAGCAAGTACAACACCATCAAAAACCTGAAGTCGAGTTTTCTCTCCTTCTTTGATTTTCTGCCAGACCTTAACTGTGTCGCCTGCGCGAACATCTAGTTTCTGACGAGCCTCTATGTTTACTGGTGAAATTATATGTATCATGCCTTAAAATAAGTAGTCATTAATCTAGCATAAGCCTAGCTCCATAGCAAATATACCTACATGGTTTTAATTTTCGCAACCGCCTCCTCAAAATCCTTAGGGTACGGAGCCTCTACTCTAATTTCTTTTCCGGACATATCTTTAAAACTAAATCGTATAGAATGAAGCGCCGTTCGTTTAAATCCGAAAACTGACTCCGGTTTAGATCCATAAAAAACATCCCCCAATACGATGTGTTGTAGAGATTTAAAATGAACTCGAATCTGATGCGTCCTGCCTGTTTTAGGTATTACCTCAAGCAATGAAAATCCATCTTTATATACAAGAGTTCTATATTGAGTTATTGCATCTCGCAGTGAACCTCGAACACCTCGCGCTGCGGACCATTGAGGTGAATCGCCTGAACTCCTTCCTATTGGTCTATCTATAATCCCCCTTTCATCTTTCATCTTTCCGTGAACAAAAACATGATAGACCTTAAGTACTTTTCTTACACGAATTTGACCTTGAAGGTATTCAAAGGCTTGTTTGTTTTTTGCAATTAAAATAGCTCCAGACGTATCTTTATCTAGTCGGTGCACAATACCAAAGCGAGAAACTAACCCTCCTTCACCAAACTCAAACTGTCCACCGATAGACTCGAGTTTTGGAAAATGCTCTTTAACCCAGTCAACAAGCGTGTAAGCACCCACTTCTTTTCCAGGATGAATCTGCAAACCTGCGGGTTTATTAAGGACTATATAATTTTCGTCTTCAAACAATATAGGAATGTCCATAAAGACTATACTAGATTGAAACGCTTGATAAATCAAAGATTGCGGGTTATTCTTACTTTGTTCAATTTAATAACATACGTGATTACCTGTTAATATGCAGATTGGCTAATAATAGAGAATTGTCACTAATAGTTATTTAAAAATTTGAAAAGTAAATTATATATGCGCGATTAGCTCAGTTGGTAGAGCAGCTCATTTACACTGAGAAGGTCGGGGGTTCAAGTCCCTCATCGCGCACCAGAGATGTTTTTTTGACTAGAACTAGTACCTCCATCGAGAGGTGCTTTTTCTGTTATAAAAGCTTTTTGTTTGCTTACCTCATTAAGTATTTCTTGAGGAAGTTTGAACTTTATGTGTATTCGGTTTGTTATCATCTGTCCGTCTCTTTTTCTACCAGCAACTTTGTCCTCTTTTTTAACTGGTCTTGTGTAAACGATAATCTCTTCAATTAATGCGTGAATGATTTTATATATCTCCTCTCGGTCTTTCTCTACTCCGCTAAGCATCTTTTGATATTTACTACCAAACAACTTGAATGTCTCGATATATGCCTTGTCGAGAGTATCTTTTGATAATCTTGCACGGAGGACTTCAAGTCTTTCTCTGTAATCTTTTTCAGATTGCTTCGAGCTCTTCAACTCTCGTTGCAGTCTTGCGTTATCAATCATTCCAACTTCGTGTTGATAACGTAATCTTTCTCTAACCTCTGGAAGGCTTGTCAAAAGATTTCTTAATTGCTCCTCATCTTCTTTGGTTTGTTTGAGATGCAACTGAGTTGAGTTAAGTGAGTGTTGATATTTGAATGTATGAATAGGATTTGCTAATAGTTTCTTAGATAGTTTCACTACATATTTTTCTACAGCATCGGCAGAAATTGGCAGGGTATCACAAACCTTTTTGTTATAGACGGATGACTTACCTTTACAGATGTAGTAGTGAGTTCTATTACCACTCTTAACTATTGTTTTAGGAGAACCAACAAAGTGTTTACGTGAATGTTTTTTACAAGTATCACATTTCAATAAGCCACTTAGTAAGTAAATGTGCTTGCTTCTTAGTCTTTTTGTTTGATGTTAACTTTCCTTAACTTTTTGGTGCTTAGAAAATGAAACTTACTATAACTTTTTGACCTAAAATAGTGCAATCAAGAGGTGTTTTGCTTAGAATGATTAAACATGCGTAAAAAGAATAAAAAACGTAAGAAAAATAAGACTGGGCGTAATGACCCATGTATTTGTGGTGAAAAAAAGACAGATGGGACTCCTAAGAAATATAAACACTGTTGTGAGCCAAAAATACCAGAGGTTATTAAAAAAATGACTGAACAGTTAGCAAATCAGCCTAGAGAACCTTTTGAGAAAGGAGGGTTCCTTACTGGACGTCCATTTATCACAGAAACCTTTAAGGGTGAAAGAATGCGAGCTGTAAAAAATGTAATATATCGTAGACCAATGGATGAGACCTTTCACCTTTTTCTACTTAGACGTCTGTCAGAAACGTTGACTCAAGTCTGGGTTGAGGCAGAAGAGAAAAAAGAGAAACCCCACACACTCATACTCTGGTTCAGAGAAACTCAAGAGATGATATCGTCCAACTCTCCATCAAGGGGTTCCATAAGAGGTGTGAAGCTTACTGGGAATATGCGAGCGTTACTAGCGCTAGCTTATGATTTTTATACTCTTCAACACTGTGGTGCTGAAGTATTACCAAAGCTTTTGAATAGATTGAGGAACGAGAGACTTTTTCAGGGTGCACGTTATGAAATTGCGGTTGCTGGTCTGGTGTGCCGTTCTGGTTTTGATATTAAATGGGTTAACGACAAAGGTAAACATGGTGAGTTTATAGGTACTCATAAAATAACTAAAGAAAAGGCTGTTTTTGAGGCAAAAAGTCATCACAGAGATGGAGTACTTGGAGGCAAGGGTGATTTTGATGTTACAAATGCAAAGACAAAGATTATGGACCATGTAAGAGAGGCTATCCAACAAACCGAAGATGGTGACCTACCTCTTGTCATTTTTGATGACCTTAACGTCCCCCTCACTGCAGGTATTCAGTTGGATGAAAAAGGATGGTTCAAAGAGGTGGAAGAACACCTAGAGAAATATGGCTTCTTGAAAGACAAAAAATACAAAAAATGTGCCGTTCTTTTGGTCACTAACTTTTCTTGGCATTTTCATGACGATGTCGCACCAGACACAAATGAGCTGGTCACTCACTTTCATTTAGGAGGACCTTACTCCCTTAAACAAGAGACCATTCTTCAGTACTTAGATTTAGCAGCAAAGCAGTATGGTCATGTTCCAAGTTTATTACATGAGTTCAAAGATAAAATATCAACATAATGAGTAAAAAACCACTTACAAAAAAACAGCATTTTGTTCCTCAGTTTTATCTGAGAAACTTTGCTAACTCTAATAACGAGTTGCATATCTACAATGCTAAAGAGCGCAGGATTATGAAAGATAGAGGAGCCAGTGGTATTTGCCATGATAGCTTCTTTTATGCAGCTGAAACAGGTAAACCAGATGATATATCCCAAGAGGTAGAAGACTTTTTTTCTGCACAAATCGAAGACCCACTTTCAAAGGAATTGCCTGACATCATTAAGAGGTTGGGGAATAACGAGCAGATCACCGATAATGATAAATACACACTTGCCATGTTTATGAATAATATGTGGTTACGTAATCCAACGATGAGAAAGCAAATAAATGATATGGAGAAAAAAATGCTCAAGTGGACAAATAAAATGAGATATAGTCACCCAAGTATTGATAAAGAGCTAGACAAAATTGCTGAAGAGATGGGACAAGCTTTATCAGAAAAAGAGAGAGAGGATTTGAAAAACATAATGATAAATGAAGAATATGACTTAAAGATTTCTAATCAATCTCATCTTAGGTTTATGTTATATGCAGAACACATGCAAGGATTTGCCAATCTATTCTTTGGTCAAAACTGGATAGTGCATATTTCAAAGTGTGATAGACAGTTTGTTACTAGCGATAATCCTATTACAGTTGTTATGCCAGAAAAGATGGGTTTTTATGGTGCGACATTCTTAGAGCGTACTCATATTTTTCCTCTGACACCAACGATTGCTATAGAGGCTATCTATCCACACAGAGATACGGGGAAAAAACTGAAAAGGAAAACCCACTTCAAGGGAGCTGAAAAGGAAATAGATAGAATAAATCTACAAATTGCAGGACAAGCTGAGTATCTTTATTCTTCGCGCCCTGAAGAAATAAAATGGTTTGAAGACTATTCTGAGAATATACACAGGATAAGTGAGGATAATATGAAGAAACTAATACATTTGGCTCAAGTTTTTAAGGAAGAGTAATCTCGCTTAATATCCTTATCAATATCAGAACAAATCAGTATTAATGGGTATTTGCTATAATAGGGGTTCGTGTTAATAACACATCGCCCACAAAAAGAAACCCGAAAGGGTTTTTCTTTTTGTGCGCGATGAGGCGCAGCGTTTTTGAAAAAAACGCATTGCGTGGACTTGAAAACCTGTGATAGTTTTTGCGAGCTTGCGAAGAAAAAACAGAACAGGTGTACCAAATCTGTAAGACTTAAGTCCCTCAAATAACCAGGGCGGGCTGCAAAAAATTTTCTTCAGAAAATTTATTTGTAGCTAATTCCTTGCCCAAACTCCAAAAACAAAGTATTCTCTCTTTCAGAACCTCAACAAAAGGAGTCTTCAATGCCTGTAATTATAGTTTGGTGTTTGCCAAAATCTTCTTAATAAAAATCAACCCAAGCCCTCGAATTCTCGAGGTCTTTTTTCTTACCTTTTTTATTTGTGCCCTCGCGAAGAATCGAACTTCGATCAACGGCTTAGAAGTCCGTAGTTTTATCCATTAAACTACGAGGGCATTGTTCTTCCCTAAGATTTTTGTTGGTTATATGTTTTTCTTCTGTGGCAATTTGCACACCTTACATCACACTTATCTATTTCAGACTTAACAGATTTCCAAGAATAGTGTCCCGACAACATTCTTCCTACAATTTTAAATTTATTCTCTGGATCTCTATGGTCGAACTCTAAGACTATCGGATCGTCTTCCCCACAGTCAACACAAGACTGGGTTGATAAAAAAGAGTACAGACTAGCCCTTACTTTTACACGATGTCTTTTCTGTGCAGCATATAGATCTTTTTTATTTTTATATGGCACAACACAAGGATTATACTATACAATTCTAACCTTTGCTATGTAATTTATAAAGAAGGATCTTCTACAGTATGACCTTCTTCTATTATGAGCTCTACAATTATCTTTTTATTATTTATAATTTCAACAGCTTTTTGTATAGACTTTTTTTGTATTGTTTCTGTAACAACCTCATTATTTACCGTACTCATAAATGTACCTGCGTTTATTTTTCTAAAAACATACACATTACATAGTATTACAACGACAAAACTGAGAAAGAAAAAAATAATACCAACAAACCAGTCTCTCTTTGTATGTATATTATTTTTATTTTCTTTTTTAAACATGTTCTTATTTAAATGTAAGTACCTCGAAACTAAAATCCCCTCTCCATGTATTTTTTGAAACAACAGGTGAAGCCTGTCCACTTATAGGAAGAACTCCGGATGAAAGTTTTATATCACCACCGCCTTTCTTCAAATCAACGGACGTAATATGTATGCGATATGGAACATTCTCAAGAGCACTTAAAAATGTAAACACAGCAGACCAGTCACCTTGAGCTAAAACCTTAAAGGAAAGATTTTCTTTATTTGGATATGTCTTATTATCACCCGTCTCGTCAACAGATTGAATTCTAAACTCAACACCTGAACGAACACCAAGACCCTCTAAGTATTCTATAAAATCAACAATACTACCTTTCTCTACAAAATAAGCTTCTACAAGATCAATCTCTTCTTGGGATTCATCAAAAATTTTCTCAATAGACTGTGTAGAAGCACCTTGTTTTTGTTC
>Ga0163148_10005064_pt1 | contig 13359 bp, 13 predicted proteins | sample OliLakLV19MP7P2_FD_148606 | JGI IMG/M metagenome (GOLD analysis project Ga0163148, IMG submission 148606) | Freshwater microbial mat bacterial communities from Lake Vanda, McMurdo Dry Valleys, Antarctica- Oligotrophic Lake LV.19.MP7.P2 | ecosystem: Environmental > Aquatic > Freshwater > Lake >... | reverse complement strand
CAATGGCACAGAGCCCAACGAGAATTCTACTGCATATTTGCAACCATTTATAGTAAGAGAATATACCATTATAAAAGCAAAATCATATAAATCTGATATGGTTGAAAGCCCTACTGCCAGTTCATTTATAGACTTTTATGATGTAAATGCAAATGGATGGAGCTATAAATATTTTGAAGGCGAACCATCGAAAGCCTTACCTGATTTCACAAAAATGAAGCCAATTTCTAAAGGTGTATTCAACACGTTGAATATTCTGAAAATCAAAAAAAGGGAAGATAATTTTGGAATAGTTTTCAATTCCAACCTTAAAATAGAAAAAACAGGCAGTTACACATTTTATTTGGTGTCGGACGATGGTAGCAGATTACTAATCGATGGCAAAGAAGTTGTAATCAACGATTTTGTGCATGGAGCTGAATCAAGATTTGGTGCCGTAACCCTTGCTAAAGGTTACCATACCATAGAAATCCAATATTTTGAAGGCAATTACGGTGAATATCTAACTTTAGATTATCAATTTGAAGGCGAACCTAGGCAGGCAGTACTAGCTTCAAAACTTTTTATTAATCTACCAACTGAAAAGAAAAAATAAACACATTTTTCCTTCTAAATCAAGGCATTATTCAAATATCGGTAATGCCTTGATTTTCAATGCTACAATCGCTCATTAACTAAAAGCAATTATATTTGAATTTAGATGTGTTGGAATAGTTAAATTCTGCTATTTTACAATCGCAATTCTATAAGCTGCTTTAAAAAAACAACCAAAATGAGCGTAAGCAACAGAGACCGACAATTTCTAGGGGTAAAGCAAAAAGCACTCGCCATTAATCTTGATAAAAGAACATATGGCAGCTTTGCCGAAATAGGAGCAGGGCAAGAAGTAGCAGCAAATTTTTTTAAAGCCGGAGCAGCCTCTCACACCATTGCGAAAACTATGTCGGCCTACGACATGACATTTAGCGATGCCATTTACGGAGCCGAAGAAAGCGGCAGATACGTGGTGGAATCTAGGCTCATAAAAATGTTAGCCAAAGAATATTCGCTTTTGGAAATCAGATTAAAAGAAAAGCGAGGCGATTCAACGCTGTTTTTCGCTTACGCAAATACCTTAACTACTATCAGTTTCGATAAGAGCCGTGAAGGTCAAGGCTGGATGGGAGTCCGGTTTCAGCTCACACCCAATTCTGAACCCAACGAAGCTGTAATGCACTTTCGTTTGCTCGACAACGATGCCATATTGCAGCAAGCTGCGGTGGGAATATTGGGTGTAAACCTAATTTATGGATGCCTATATCGCCATGAAAACACTGAAGACATTGTGCTTACACTCATGGAGGAGCTTTCTAGCGACAGGGTTGAAGTTGATATGCTACGCATTACTGGTCCTGATTTTATGAATTTGGATAATAGACTCATCAGCCTCATGCTGGTAAAAAACAAACTCACCAAGGCAGCACTTTTTGGGCCCAAGGGCGATGTGCTACAGCCTTCTGATTTTTTTTACAAAAAAAATATATTGGCTTACCGTGGCCGATTTCGACCTTTTACTTTGGTAAATCAAGATATGTACGAAAACGGTATTCGCCAATTTAAAGAAGAACTGGGCGATGATGAAAGCAATTTGGTAACAGTTGCAGAGCTTACATTATTCAATTTATATGCTGCAGGCGGTGGCGAAATCGATTTGAAAGATTTCATCGATCGGGTGGATATTGTATGTTCATTGGGGTATACCGTTTTAATATCCGATTATCAAGGGTATTATCGCTTGGCTTCTTATTTATCCAAATTCACAAGAAATAAAATAGGCATAATTTTGGGTATTTTAAATATGGAAGAAATATTCAATGCCGAATTTTATAAGCGACTTCCAGGAGGCATATTAGAATCATTCTCATCGCTATTTGCCGACAATATGAAGCTGTTTGTATATCCAATCAAAAAAGAAAATGGCAAATTCTACAATTGTCTCAATTTTGAAGTTGCTGAAAATTTGCGGTATTTATATATGCACTTTATGGAATCAGACAAAATGGAAGACATTAAGCGATTCAATGCCGATAATTTCAGCATCACTTCCGATTTGGTTTTTAAGATGATTTCAAATAGGGAAGCCGGTTGGGAAAATATGGTGCCTTTGGAAGTAGCCAACACCATTAAGGAGAAAAAGATGTTTGGGTATCACAGTTGATGGTTATCCAACTTGCAATTAGATCAGTATAAACATCTGTGCTAATTCAAAGCTATAAAAAAACTACCTTTGAATAAAAAATAAACTATGGTAATAGCCAATCCCATATATGATGTAGCTTTTAAATTTCTTATGGAAGACAAGCGAATAGCTATGTTTTTCATTGGTACACTTTTAAATGAAGTAATTGAAGAAGTAACTGTAAAACCACAAGAATATGTATATACAGACTTGTTAGCAGGTTTGGCAGTTTTCAGACTTGATTTTGTGGCTACAATTCGCACAGAAAAAAATGAATTAAAAAAAGTACTAGTTGAAATTCAAAAAGCTAAAAACAGCATTGACTTAATGCGTTTTAGAAACTATTTGGGAGAACAATACAAAAAGGAGGACGAAATAAATGGACAGAAAATCGCTTTGCCTATCGTTACCATTTATTTACTAGGTTTTAAACTACAAGAAATAGAAAGCTCTGTAATAAAAGTTAACAGACACTATACTGACTTGCTCACCAATAAAGTAATAGACAAGAAAAGTGAGTTCATTGAAAAACTAACGCACGATTGTTTTGTAGTTCAACTAGGAAGAATAGAAGCCAAGGTAGAAACAAAGCTGGAGAAACTATTAAGCATATTTGAGCAACATTATTTTACAGACGACAGCAATATAATTAAAGAATATAACTACAAAATTGACGATGATAACATCAATAGAATGGTAGAAAAACTGCATTATGTGGGAACAGAACCCTCGGAAAGGAAAAAAATTGAAGATGAAAAAGAAGCCTGGCGAACTGTAGATGCGCTTACCGATGGACTGAAAGAAAAAAATCAAAAATTACAGAATTCAATTGAGCTGAAGGAAAAGTTGATTGAAGACAAAGACAAGACAATTGAAGACAAAGACAAGACAATTGAAGACAAAGACAAGACAATTGAAGACAAAGACAAGACAATTGAAGACAAAGACAAGACAATTGAGGAACTAAAAAGGAGGCTTGGAGAAAAATAGAGATTATTGAAACTTCAACTATGGCAAACAATTTTTTCTGCCATTTTCATTCCTAACTACTAATTTTGGTCTCTTTTCTTTTTATTACCCCATACCATGCAAATTTCATACAACTGGCTCAAGCAATATATCGATTTGCCTTTTTCACCCGATGAAACTGCCGAATTACTCACTAGCACAGGCTTGGAAGTAGAAGGTATTGAATCTTTTGAAAGTGTAAAAGGAGGGCTGAAAGGTGTCGTAATTGGCCAAGTAATCACTTGCGAAAAACATCCGAATGCTGATAAACTAAGTAAAACCACTGTTGATGTTGGCAATAGTATTATTTCACCCATAGTGTGCGGTGCACCAAATGTTGCTGTAGGTCAGAAAGTTGTAGTCGCCACTGTAGGAGCAGTTTTATATCCCATTGATAGTGAATCCTTTACTATTCAAAAAGCAAAAATAAGAGGAGAGGTTTCGGAAGGAATGTTATGCGCAGAAGATGAAATTGGCTTGGGAAAATCGCATGAAGCTATCTTAGTATTGCAAACCGATTTGCCAAATGGAACTCCTGCCGCACAATATTTTAAAGTAGATAATGATTATACTATTTCAATTGGTCTCACTCCAAACCGGGCAGATGCTGCTTCACATTTAGGTGTGGCTAGAGATTTGTATGCAGTGATAGGTGAAAGGTTGGGTAAAGGAATTGATTTTAAAAATCCAGATATTTCCCAATTTAAGATAGATAACACGACTGAAAAACCAATTCTTGAAATAAAAAGTAAAGTCGATTGCCCACGCTATGCAGGATTGGTAATCAATAATATAAAGGTAAAACCATCACCAGATTGGCTACAGTGCCGATTGAAAGCCATTGGTTTATCGCCTATAAATAATGTGGTAGATGCCACAAACTATATTTTGCACGATTTGGGGCAGCCACTTCATGCTTTCGATTGGAGTAAAGTAAAAGGCAAAAAAATTGTAGTTAAGAATGCCGAAGCAACTCAAACATTTGTAACACTCGATGGAAAAGAACGCAAACTAAATGCTAGCGATTTGTTGATTTGCAATGAAATCGAACCCATGTGCATTGCTGGAGTATTTGGCGGTTTGCATTCGGGAGTATCAAACGAAACCACATCAATATTTTTAGAAAGTGCCTATTTTTCACCCGATAGTATAAGAAAAACCAGCCAAGCGCATGGATTGAAAACTGATGCTTCATTTCGATTCGAACGTGGAATCGACCCAAACATCACAATTATTGCACTTAAAAAAGCCGCACTATTAATCAAAGAATTAGCTGGGGGAGAGATAACTTCTGAAATTGTAGAATCATATCCTTCCAAAATTGAAAATTTCCGCTTTTGGGTCGATTTTGAATATATCGATACATTGCTAGGCTTTAAACTTTCTGCCAACAAAATATTCAGCATTCTCGATGCGTTGGAAATCGGCATTTCAGACGAGACAAAAGATGGGTTTTATTGCTCTGTTCCACCTTACCGTGTTGATGTATATCGTCCAGCTGATATTGTTGAAGAAATTGTGCGGATTTACGGGTTTGACAATTTGCCACAGAACGAGTATTTGGGAGCAAGCTACTTAGCAGATTTCCCTTTGATGCCGAAAGACAAAATTGAAAACAGCATTGCCAATTTCTTGGCTGCCAAAGGTTTCAATGAGCTAATGACTAATTCGCTCACAAAGCCTGAATACGCGGCTAGTGTTGAAAGTCTGAATTCAGATGAAAGTGTAGATATTCTCAACAAATTAAGCCCTGAACTGGGTGTTTTACGCCAACATGCCCTTTTTTCAGGTTTGGAGGCTATTATTTATAATATTAATCGAAGAAATAAAGATCTGAAGTTTTTCGAAATTGGCAAAACCTATCGGAAAACTGGCGATACTACAAAAGCAGAAGGCTATGAAGAGAAATCTGTTTTGGCTTTGTATTTGACGGGAAATACCGCATCAGAAAGCTGGAATTCGACAGCAGAAAAGAATACATTTCACGACATTGCCTCTGCGGTGCAACAAACTCTGCTTCATCTCAATATTTCAGGGTATAAAATTCTAGAAAAAGAACAAACTGATGTAGTATTTGCTCAATCGATCCAATTGGAAAAAAACACAAAGATTATTGCCAAAATTGGTCAGGTAAAATCGAAATTCACTAACATATTCGACATTAAGCAAACAGTTTTTTACGCTGAACTTGATTTAGATTATATCAATAAAATAGTGACAAACAAAATGCAGTTTGTGGAGATTCCTAAATTTCCTGAGGTGAGAAGAGATTTGTCGCTGGTGCTAGATAAAACAGTGAGTTTTGAGGAAATTCAGAAATTGGCTCAGAAAACAGAGAAGAAAATACTAAAAGAGTTAAATGTTTTTGATGTTTACACGGGCGATAAAATAGATTCGGGCAAAAAGGCGTATGCCATCAGCTTCACTTTGCAAGATGAAGAGCAAACCTTGAATGACAAACAAATAGAAACCACCATGCAAAGGCTTATTCAGACGTTTGAAAATGAGCTGGGAGCAGTAATTAGGATGTAGTCGTTTAAAGAATGAGGAAGGTTTTTTTATAATCTTTTGGGTTTAAATGAGCCAAAGTTTCAAGTATAATAAAATTATAACTAACAAACTAAGGTTTGCCCTTAGTTTTGTGGCCTAATTTTCTAACAAAGTGGCAATCAATTTAGCGTATACAAAAAAAATCAGCATTCTGACTTCAGCTTTTATGGCAATCATAGTCACCATTCAATTTGGCTGGCCAATGCAAGCCATTCTCAATCCTTATATATGGTACATATTGGCTTATGTGGTAGCAATTATGTACTTAAGCCACATTACCATCACTTATGGTTTTGGCAAATCTCCCTTTGATGTACAAAATTTCTTCATGTTAGGCACCGGAATTAAGCTTTTGCTATCGGCTGTGGTGTTATTTTTATACTTTTATATAGTGAAGTCTAATTCAGTTTCCTTCTTGCTCAATTTTTTTGTTTTATATTTTGTATACAGTTTTTTTGAAATTAAAACCTTATTACTAAGTTTGCACCCACATTCAAAAGGAGGCAGCAGTCAATGAAGGATTTAGTAAAAATGTCATTTTTTCACACATTGAAACTCAGCACATTAGCATTCATCTTTTTAATCGGCATTTCGTTTGCTCTTGCAAATGAAGAAACGAATGCGGAAAATGCTACAAATAAAAGTGCCGCTCACGATAAATCAGCTCTTAAAGAATCGACTAGAGAATCAATCGAGGAGAAGTTCAATCCGAGTGAGATGATTATTCACCATATCCAAGATTCTTATGATTGGCATTTGGCCGATATTAATGGTGAATCAATTTCTATTCCGCTTCCAATTATTATTTATTCATCTACTAAAGGCTTAGTTAGCTTCCTTTCTAGTGAATTTCATCATGGTCATACTGCATTCAACGGCTATAAACTAGAACATAATCATTTGGTGACCGAAAATGAAGGCGAGAAAATATACGATTTCTCAATTACGAAAAATGTAGCGTCATTATTAATATCAGCTTTTGTGCTTGTAGTAGTATTCACAGCCGTAAGTGCTGGATTCAGAAAAAACTATGGCAAAGCACCCAAAGGAATTCAATCATTTTTTGAACCATTGATTGTATTTATTAGAGATGAAATAGCCGTTCCCAACATTGGGCCTAAGTACGCAACTTATATGCCTTTTCTCCTTACTGCTTTTTTCTTTATTTGGTTTAATAATATGTTGGGGCTTTTACCTCAAGGTGCAAACGTGACCGGAAATATTGCTGTTACGCTTACTATGGCAGCTTTTACATTAATTTTAACCCTTTTTTCTGCGAATAAAAACTACTGGAAACATATATTTGCTACTCCAGGCGTACCAATTGCGTTGCTACCTATTATGATTCCTGTAGAATTAATCGGTATCTTTACCAAGCCTTTTGCTTTGATGATTCGTTTGTTTGCCAACATCACCGCAGGACACATCATCATACTTAGTATTCTGAGTTTCATATTTTTGTTCAAAAATTTGGGGGTCGCAGCTGTTTCAGTGCCATTCGCCATAGTTATGAGTTTAATGGAAGTGTTTGTAGCTATACTGCAGGCCTACATTTTTACTTTACTTTCAGCCCTGTTTATAGGTCAGGCAGTGGCTGAACACGAACATGATGACCATCATTAACAGAATAAAAACTCTTTTTCTTTCAACTAAATCCTTATAATCAAATGCTTTTAAATGTTCTTCTTGAGGTAGTAGGTAATTTCAGCACTTTGGGTGCTGGTATTGGTGCTGGTCTTGCTGTTGTTGGTGCCGGTTTGGGTATCGGTCGTATTGGTGGTAGTGCAATGGAAGCTATGGCTCGCCAACCTGAAGTTGCAGGTAAAGTACAAACAGGTATGTTGATTGCTGCAGCCCTTATTGAAGGCGCTACACTTTTCGCTATCGCTGTTTGTTTCTTGATAGCCGGAAACGCTTAATTAATAGTGATGGCATCGCTTAAAGTGATGCCATCACTAATTTTTTAGATAACCCATTACCCTCATCATCATGGAATTAATCACCCCCGGTTTAGGTCTGTTAGTTTGGACTACTGTTATTTTTCTTTCTGTACTTCTTATCTTGTCTAAATTTGCTTGGAAACCCATTGTTTCTGCGTTAAAAGAAAGAGAAGAATTTATTGAAAATGCACTCAGTTCTGCTGAAAAGGCGAAAGCTGAAATGGCTCAATTGAAAGCTGATAATGAATTATTGTTGCAACAAGCCAGGTTGGAAAGAGACAAAATGTTGAAAGAAGCCCAGGCTGTTTCGGCATCTATAGTAAACGAAGCTAAAGAAAAAGCAAGTGCAGAAGCGAATAGATTGGTAGAGTCGGCTCGTTTGCAAATCAATAATGAAAAAAATGCAGCGCTAGCTGAAATTAAGAATGTGGTGGCTGAAACATCAGTAAATATTGCAGAGTTGATTTTGAAGAAAAGCCTTGGCAATGATGCTTCACAAAAAGAGTTGGTTGAGAAATACCTGAGTGAATCCAAATTCAATTAATATCTTATCTAAATAGAATAAAGTGTCGTTATACAGGGTAGCATCGGCTTACGCCAAATCAATCTTAGAGCTTTCTTTAGAGAAAAAATCTTTAGAAAAGGTATATGAAGATATGGTATTTGTGAGCAATACTTTAGAGGGCAGTTTTGAATTGCGAAATACACTCCAAAGCCCCGTAATAAGTAATTTGAAAAAGTTATCTATCATCGAGGCTATTTTCAAAGGCAAGCTTACTGAGATCACTTTGGGATTTTTTACCTTGCTTACAAAGAAGAAAAGGGAAGATTTGATTTTTGCCATTACAAAAGAATTTATACTACAATACAAAATATACGAAGGCATTCAAGTGGCTACTGTAGTTACAGCCATTGCAGCAGATGATGTGCTCAAGAAACAGATAGCGAAATTGGTAAAAACCATTTCGAATAAAGAAATTGAAACCATCTATAAAGTCGATACCGACATTATAGGTGGTTTTATATTGACAGTTGGCGATAAACAGGTTGATAATTCTGTGAAGAGCCAATTGAATAAAGTGAGAACACAATTTAGTAACAATACATTTATACCAAAATATTAAGCGATGACAGCAGAAATCAGGCCAGATGAAATATCGGCAATACTGAGACAGCAGCTTTCAAACTTCAAAACCGAAGCTGAACTTGAAGAGGTTGGAACAATTTTAAGTGTGGGAGATGGTGTGGCTCGTGTGTATGGATTGACACAAGTACAGTCAGGTGAGCTTTTGGAATTTCAGAACGGCACGAAGGGGCTGGCTTTAAATCTTGAAGAAGATAATGTAGGTGCGGTAATTTTAGGCACCTCTGCCGGGTTGAAAGAAGGTGATGCTGTAAAACGTACCAAGAAAATTGCTGAGGTTTTGGTTGGGGAAGGGTTATGCGGACGTGTAATCGATACTTTAGGAAACCCAATTGATGGAAAAGGTCCGGTAGAAGGGGAAACTTTTGCAATGCCATTGGAGCGTAGAGCGCCAGGCGTTATTTATCGTCAACCAGTAAATGAACCATTGCAAACGGGTATCAAAGCGATTGATGCCATGATTCCGATTGGCCGTGGACAAAGAGAGTTGATAATTGGCGATCGCCAAACAGGTAAAACTACCGTAGCGATAGATGCTATTATTAATCAAAAAGAATTTTACGATGCAGGAAAACCTGTATATTGTATATATGTGGCCGTAGGGCAAAAAGCAAGTACAGTAGCTGGAGTGGTAGCTGCCTTGGAAAAAGCGGGTGCAATGAAATATACAGTAATAGTGGCTGCCAATGCCTCTGATCCTGCTCCATTACAATTTTATGCTCCGTTTACAGGAGCTGCCGTGGGGGAATATTTCCGTGATACCGGTCGCCCCGCATTGGTTATTTATGACGATTTGTCGAAACAAGCAGTAGCTTACCGTGAAGTTTCTCTATTGTTGAGAAGACCACCAGGACGTGAAGCTTATCCTGGTGATGTATTTTACTTGCATAGCCGTTTGCTTGAAAGAGCTGCGAAAATCAATGCGAATGATGCCATTGCTCAAGCCATGAACGATATTCCAGTATCATTGAGAGGAAAAGTAAAAGGTGGCGGTTCGTTAACAGCCCTTCCAATTATTGAAACTCAAGCGGGTGATGTTTCTGCTTATATTCCTACAAATGTAATTTCAATTACAGATGGGCAGATATTCCTAGAGACCAACTTATTCAACTCAGGTATTCGCCCTGCGATCAACGTAGGTATTTCAGTATCGCGAGTAGGTGGAAACGCACAAATCAAATCGATGAAGAAAGTAGCTGGTACTTTGAAATTAGATCAAGCTCAATTCAGAGAGTTGGAGGCTTTTTCCAAATTCGGTTCCGATTTAGATGCAGCTACTAAGCTTGTAATTGAACGAGGAAAAAGAAATTTGGAAATGTTGAAGCAATCTGCCTTCTCTCCAGTGTCGGTTGAGTGTCAAGTGGCAATGATTTATATTTCTACCAATGGTTTTCTCGACAGAGTTCCGGTGAATAAAGTAAGAGACTTTGAAGGCAAATTTTATGATACCTTGAAAGCATCGCATAAAGATACCTTGGATTTGTTGAAGGCCGGGAAAATTGACGATACCGTAACAAGTGTATTGAAAACAGTTGCCAAAGATTTAGTAAAGAGCTATTAATTAAGACATTAGAGATGAGAATACAGATTTTGCATTTGCAAAATCTGTATTATTAGTCCTAAATCTACATACAAATGCCAAGTTTAAAAGAGGTCAGAAATAGGATAAAGTCGGTTCAATCTACCCAGCAGATAACTAAAGCCATGAAAATGGTAGCGGCTTCTAAATTGCGTAGGGCTCAAGAGCAAGCCATGCAATTGAGACCTTATGCGGGTAAATTAAATGAGATTTTGAGCAATTTGGCTTCAAGTTCCGAGGCATTGGTTACCAATCCTTTCACGCAAGTGAGAGAAGTCAAAAAGGTTTTAATAGTTGTAGTTTCAGCCGATAGAGGTTTATGCGGACCTTTCAACACCAATGTGATGAAAGCTGTAAACTCACTTTTAGTTGATAAATATCCTTCACAATTGGCTGCCAAACAAGTGAGTTTTTTGACTATTGGTAAAAAGGGATTTGAATATTTTGGCAAAAGATATTCCAATATTATTGGCGATTATACAACACTCTTTACAGGCCTATCTTTCAATAAAGTAAAAGAGGCTGCAGAATTTGCAATGAATGGCTTTGTAGCTGGCGATTATGATGTGGTTGAAATTATTTACAATCAATTTAAAAACGTAGCTACGCAAATTGTACAGACGGAGCGTTTTCTACCTATCTCATCAGAATTGCCTAAAAATGCAGTGGCGACCAAGCAAGTAGATTATATTTTTGAACCTTCTGTAGATGAAATAATCAACGAACTTGTGCCTAGTTCATTAAAAATAAAGTTTTATACAGCAGTTTTAGAATCAAACGCTTCTTTTTTCGGAGCTCAGATGTCGGCAATGGACAAGGCTACAGAGAATGCAGGCGAGATGCTGAAAAATCTGAAAGTACAATATAATAGAAGCCGCCAAGCAAGTATTACTAATGAAATACTGGAAATTGTAGCGGGTGCTGAAGCACTTTCTGCCTAGTGAATAGTTTGATAGTTTAAAATTTTAAGCCCGTGGATAGCGGGCTTTTTTGTTTTAAATCATATATTCAATGCTTCTGCAACATCAGCTGGAATCCTATTTACCGAAATAAAATATAAACGATTATGCCCTCAAATTCATTGCAAACCAAAGTTAAAGCATTTGAACGTCTGCTGATAATAATGGACGAATTAAGAGAAAAATGCCCTTGGGACAAGAAACAAACCATAGATACCCTTCGCTACCTTACTATTGAAGAAATGTATGAGCTTTCTGATGCCATTTTGGAGAAAGACATGTTAGAAATAAAAAAGGAACTGGGCGATGTATTGCTGCATTTGGTGTTTTATGCCAAGATAGCCTCAGAAACCAACGATTTTGATATGGCTGATGTGCTCAATTCGTTGTGTGAAAAACTTATTATCAGGCATCCACATATTTACGGGGAGGTAAAAGCTGATACTGAGGAAGACGTAAAACGCAATTGGGAACAAATAAAATTAAAAGAAGGGAATAAATCGGTTTTGAGTGGCGTACCCAGCTCATTGCCGGCTTTAGTAAAAGCTATTAGAATACAGGAAAAAGCCAGAGGAGCCGGTTTTGACTGGGATGAGAAAAGTCAAGTTTGGGAGAAAGTGCAGGAGGAATTGCAAGAATTTAAAGATGAGGAAAAGGCAACGCAACGAAATTTGCAAAAAATGACCGCTGAATTTGGAGATGTATTATTTTCCCTTGTGAATTACGCCAGATTTGTGGGCATAAACCCTGAAGATGCGTTGGAAGTCACAAATAGAAAATTTATAAAACGCTTTACTTATTTAGAGATAGAATCGAAAAAAGACGGGAAGCAATTGGATAAAATGAGCTTGCATGAAATGGACGAATACTGGAATAGGGCTAAGTCTCAATAGCTATCAAAGATTTACAATTAATTCTTTATCTCTAAGGCAGGCACACCAAATACAGTTTGTCTTGCTTTTACTGAGGCCATTACTACCGAACCAGCCCCTACTCTAGCACCTTTGCCAATAGTAACACCTGAAATAATAGTAACCCCCGAGCCTATGAATGCACCATCTTCTATGGTTACTCCAGAGTTGATAACTGTTCCTGCCCCTATTTGTACAAAATCGCCAATTTGACAATCGTAATCTATTACCGCGTTGGTATTTACCACATTGTGGCTGCCTAATTTTACGTTGGCTTGCATTGATGAACCAGCATTAATGAGATTTCCATGTCCAATTTGAGCCAATTTCGATACGTAAGCTTTGGGATGTATGCCATTTACGGGCATTACTTTTCGGGTTTCAAGTAAAAATTCTGTTAAAGATTCTTTTTGTTTTTGATTTTCAATGGCAATAAAAGCATCGCATTTTTTACCTATTAGCTTTGTAAAGCCTTCGTCATCAGTACTCCCAAGCACAGAAATTAGGTTTATTTCTTGCCCGTGCAGTTTGGCATCATCGTCTAGAAATCCATATACGAGTACATTGTTGCTTTGAAATACTTCAAGAGCAGCCAAGCCAATGCCTTTAGCTCCAAATATAATGATTGGATTTTCCATTTGTGGTTTTTAGGCAAAGATAGAGTATAATATTTCCAGTTATGTATGAATCTAACTTTGTTAAGACAGGTTTGATTCGATAATACTTAAAAATTCAGCAATACTATCGCTTAATTGTAAATGCTCTTTCAATATAAGTTGCTTTAACTCATATACTTTTTTAGGATCTAATTGATAATTATAAGCATGTCTAAATAGGTGTCTAAACTTCAGAATGTGTTCTAAAAATTTATAATTAATATGCGTGATTACATTTGGTCTGATAGTAGGCATTTCAATTACCATATATTATAATAGCTCTTTCGATAATTAGAACTAGACAATGGAAGCTCAGAACCAAATATTTTTTGGATTTCGGAAAAAATGTCCTCAATTGATGAATAATAATTGTGGATTTGAAATGCCAAAGAAT
>Ga0163148_10005063_pt1 | contig 13359 bp, 15 predicted proteins | sample OliLakLV19MP7P2_FD_148606 | JGI IMG/M metagenome (GOLD analysis project Ga0163148, IMG submission 148606) | Freshwater microbial mat bacterial communities from Lake Vanda, McMurdo Dry Valleys, Antarctica- Oligotrophic Lake LV.19.MP7.P2 | ecosystem: Environmental > Aquatic > Freshwater > Lake >... | reverse complement strand
AAATAAAACAAGAGCGGTTCGCCACAGGCGAACCGCTCTTGTTTTTCCTAAAAGCTAACACCTAGTAGCTAAAAGCTCTTCTAGTATCCCATTCCCCCCATATCCATTCCTCCTCCCATACCACCACCCATAGGCTTTTCATCCTTTGGTTCTTCTGCTATCGCAACTTCTGTTGTAAGAAATATTGATGAAGCTGAAACCGCATTCTGCAAAGCTGTGCGAGTTACTTTAACAGGGTCAATGATTCCTGCATTCATCATGTCATCAACTACTTCATCAGATGATGCATCATAACCAACATTCTCCTTATCAGATTTCATAACCTGATCAACAACAACTGAGCCGTCGTTTTTTCCTGCATTAATTACAATCTGACGAAGTGGTGCTTCAAGAGCTTTGAGAATAATTTCATATCCAATACCATGCTCTCGAGCCTCTGTAGGACTTACTTTTCTTGAAGCAAGTTTTCGTGCGACACGAACGAGCGCACTACCTCCTCCTGCAACAACACCCTCTGCAACCGCTGCTTTCGTTGCATTAACAGCATCCTCAATCTTTAATTTCAGATATTTCATCTCAGTTTCTGTTGCAGCACCTACTCGAATCACCGCAACGCCACCAGAGAGTTTTGCAATTCGTTCATCAAGTTTTTCTACATCAAACTTTGAGGTTGTTTCTTTTCGTTGAACACGAAGTGATGATACTCGTGCATCAATATCACTCTTTTTACCTTTTCCACCCACAATTACAGTACTGTCCTTTGTTGCAATGATCTTTCGAGCACGACCAAGTGCGTTTAATTCAATAGTTTCAAGTTTAAAACCAAGTTCTTCAGAAATAACTTTCGCTCCTACTGTTACTGCAATATCTTGTAGAAGATCCTTCTTTTTATCTCCATAACCAGGAGCTTTTACTGCAAGAACACTAAATCCTCCACGAAGTTTATTCACTAAAAATGTTGCGAGAGCTTCTCCATCAACATCATCAGCAATAATCACCAACTCTTTCTTTCCTGATTGAGCGATTTTCTCAAGAATAGGAAGGATTTCTTTTACTGATGATATTTTTCTATCAGTAATAAGAACAAGAGGGTCAGAAAATTCTGCTTCCATACGATCTGGGTTCGTTACCATATAAGGAGAAACGTACCCTTTATCAAATTCTAAACCTTGTGAAATTTCTTTAGTTATTTCAGATGTTTGAGATTCTTCTACAGTTACCACACCGTCTTTACCTATGATCTCAATAGTCTCAGCGATAATTGCTCCGATTTCAGCTGATTCAGCAGAAATAGTCGCAACTTGTTTAATTTCTTCTTTATTCTTTATTGGCTTTGCAATAGAAACAAGGGCTTTTACCGCTTCTTGACCCGCTAATTCAATTCCGTGTCGAAGTGCCATAGCGTTTACACCAAGCGTTGTATGCTTCATACCCTCAGCAATAATAGCTTGAGTCAAAATAACCGAAGTTGTTGTTCCGTCTCCAGCAATGTCATTAGTTTTTGTTGCAACTTCTTTAACAATCTCAACGCCCATGTTTTCAAATCGATCAGAGAGAGATATCTCCTTTGCAATAGAAACACCATCGTTAGTAATAGTTGGACTTCCATACCCCTTATCAAGTACAACATTTCTTCCTCGTGGACCAATAGTTACCTTAACAGCATTAGCCACCACATCAATGCCCTTTTTTAGAGCCTTACGTGCTTCTTCATTAAAAAGAATTTTCTTGCTCATAGTTTTTATTTAATAACTGCTAAAAGACTGTCGTCGCGAAGAATATAGTATTCAACATCATCAAACTTAACCTCATCGTACCCATACTTAGAAAATAAAACTCTATCCCCTACCTTAACCTTCAGAGGAATAAGCTTTCCTTCTATAAACTTACCTTCTCCCACAGCAATAACTTCACCCTGTTCTGGCTTCTCCTTATTGATAGTTTCCGGAATAATAATACCTGAAGAAGTTTTTGTATGTAATTCATCAGAAGAAAACGGACGAACGAGAACCCTATCACCCAAAGGCATGACACTCATCTTTTTTGATCCTGTTTTTTTCATAAAAATACTAAAAACTAATAATAAAATGATACCTCGTCCTTTCACCAATGCAGAGCATTGGTGTATAAGGCGAAGCAACGGGGAAAACTTTGTTGGACAAGAGTCAGTTCCGACAACACCTTTTTGGACTTGCGGATTCAACTCCGAAGAAGAGCTTCAGAACATTCTCCGCAATCGCAATAAAAGTTGAACTTTTTTCCGTTCGTGCGGGTATTATAGGTAGGTCAGGAACGACTGTCAATTACAGTTAAAATTTGCCAATAAAACAAAGTCTGCTATACTCATTCTCAATGAGTATAGTAGATCTATTACCGTATGCACAGATAACTCTTGCTGTGGTCCTCACAGGACTTATACTTCTTCAGCGATCTGAAGCTGGTCTTGGAAGTGCGTTTGGTGAAAGTGGGTTCGGTGGAACTGTATACGCTCGCCGTGGGGCAGAAAAAACTCTCTTTACTACAACAATAATCATCGGAACACTTTTTATTATCTCAACTCTCGCTGTACTCATACTCTAGAGAATAAAAACTATTTATAATCAGTGTGCTTTATTACCTTTTGGTTTTAAGGACACAAGTTTACTGTGAAATCTATACAAGATATTGTGCATAAGCATTATTCAATGCGTCCTCTTGAAGAAAAAGGACGTTCTATTTGGAAGTCATTTTCTTTTGGAGAGAAGTCAATCGCCCTTTTACTTATAGCAGTCTTTATACTTTCTGGAATAAGTTTATTATTTAGTGTGAGTAAATCATTTCTCGTTGAAGTTCCTGAATACGGAGGATCGTTTACAGAAGGAATTATCGGCATACCTCGTTTTATAAATCCACTTCTCGCAATTTCGGATGCCGACAAAGATCTCACAAGCCTTGTATATTCTGGTCTTTTAAAAGCAACACCAACAGGAGAGCTCATTTCTGACCTTGCCCAAACATGGAACATCTCAGAAAATGGCCGAACATACACTTTCGTACTTAAGGATAATCTGTACTTTCATGATGGAAAACCTGTCACAACAGACGATGTCGAATTCACGATCCAAAAAGCACTTGACCCTCTTCTTAAAAGTCCACGTCGAGGTAATTGGGAAGGTGTTGTTGTAGAGAAAAAAAGCCTTACAGAAATAACATTTTCTCTAAAACAGCCTTACGCTCCTTTTATAGAAAATGCCACCTTGGGGATACTGCCTAAACACGTCTGGAAAAATGCAAGTTCAGATGAATTTGCATTTAGTGATTACAATGTAAACCCAATTGGGTCAGGACCGTACAAAGTAAAAGATGTAAAAAGAAATTCCGCTGGACTTCCTGTTAGTTTTGAATTAACCTCTTTCTCAAGATACAGTCTTGGGAGGCCGTATATTAAAAATATATCCTTAAAAATATACCAAAGTGAACAAGAGCTTATTGATGCGTGGAAATCCCGGTCTGTAGAATCAATTTCTGGCGTCTCAGCTGAAAAAATAGCAGCGCTTAACATAGGTAACTTTAATGTGTACAATGCATCTCTTCCAAGAATTTTTGGTGTATTCTTTAATCAAAACCAAGCTAAAATTTTCTTACACAAAGAAGTACGTCAAGCTCTTGCTCTAACAACAAACAAAGAAGAGATTGTGCGGGGTACACTCTTAGGTTATGGAAGTCCTCTTGAAGGACCCGTTCCTTACTTTATAAGTGGAAAAGAGAAGTCGGAAAGTTTTACCTCAATCGAAGATGCACGAGCTCTTCTTGAAAAAAATGGTTGGGTTAAAAATGAGGATGGTATTTTACAAAAAAAAGATGAGAAGCTTTCATTCTCACTTTCCACAAGTGACGCACCTGAACTTAAAAAAACTGCGGAGATACTCAAAAAGATGTGGGAACCATTAGGGGTTAATGTTGATGTTAAAGTATTTGAAACTGGTGACCTCAACCAAAATATTATCAGACCACGTAAATTTGAGTCTCTCTTGTTTGGAATGGTAATTGGAAGAGACTTAGACCTCTATCCTTTCTGGCACTCTTCGCAGAGAAATGATCCAGGTCTTAATATATCCGCCTACGCCAACATAACAACAGATAAAATCCTCGAACAAATTAGAAACTCGATTGACCCACTAAAAAGACAAGAATTATACAAAAATTTTGAAAGCGAAATACAGAAAGATATACCAGCAATATTTCTTTATTCACCGGACTTTATTTACATAACACCAAAACGAATACACGCTATAGAACTTGGACATGTCCAAACTGCAGGAGAACGTTTCCTCAATATCAACACATGGTTTATCGAAACAAACAATGTATGGAAAATATTTACCACAGAAGAAAAAAATAATTAACTACTAATAACACATAATTTCATGAATCCCACTAACACACAGGCAGAAAATTCAAATTCAAAGCCAACACCAAAGCCAGCTTTCGTTCAAAGTCAAAGTAGTACGCATCCAAAACCAGCGCGTGTTTTTTCTGGATCAACTACAAAAACACCAGGGACAGTACATAGACGTCCACTTTCACGCGGACACGCTGGATCAAAAATGCCAAGAAGACACTCTCATGGAGAAGCTCGCCTAGAAAGAAAGAAACCTGATGCAATAATCCCTCCAATTGGAGAAAATATTCGTATTATTCCACTCGGAGGAGTTGAGGAAATTGGTAGAAACATGACTGCTGTTGAATTCGGTAATGACATCATCGTTATTGATATGGGATTCCAGTTTAAGGAAGAAGACACTCCTGGTATTGATTATATTCTTCCAAACACAACTTATCTTGAAGAAAGAAAAGACAAGATCCGAGCTGTCATGATTACTCATGGACACTTAGATCACATTGGTGGCATACCATATTTAATGGATCGTATCGGCAACCCACCACTTTACTCTCGTGCCCTGACAACAATCATGGTTAAAAAGCGACAAGAGGAATTTCCTCATGTTCCTAAATTAAACATTGTTGAAGTTGAAAAAGATGAAATTATTCGCCTTGGAGATCTTCGTGTACGATTCTTTGCTGTAACTCACACTATTCCTGATGCCATGGGTATTATCATTGACACTCCATACGGATCAATCGTTGCCCCAGGAGACGTAAAACTCGATCACGTAGATGGAATACCAACAGACGCTGAGAATGCGGTTTATTCAAAATTTGAGAAAGAAAAAGTCCTCTTTCTTATGATGGATTCAACAAACGTTGATAATCCAGGTTTTTCAACTCCAGAAAAATTAGTTCATAAAAACATAGAAGAAATTATAAAAAATATCACCGGTAGACTTATTATCGGAACATTCGCTTCACAAATTGAGCGCATGCTTGCAATTATTGATGCAGCAGAGCGAAATGGTAAAAAAGTTGTAGTCGAAGGTAGAAGTATGAAATCTAATATAGATATTGTGCGAACTGCCGGTAGACTTACTGCCAAAAAAGAAACTATTATTACCGTTGATGAAATGGACTCTTACCCACCGGACAAAATTGTCATGCTCGCAACTGGTGCTCAAGGAGACGAATTTGCAGCTCTTATGCGCATGTCGAACAAGAGTCATAAACAGATCAAACTAAGTAAGCGTGACACAATCCTTCTTTCTTCATCTGTTATTCCAGGAAATGAACGGGCTGTGCAAAAACTTAAAGACAATCTCGCTCGACAAGGAGCACGTATTATTCACTACAGATCTTCTGATGTATACATTCACTCAACTGGACATGGAAATAGAGGTGAACTTGAATGGCTTCACAAGAAAATAAATCCAAAGTTTTTTATGCCAGTTCACGGTAGTCACTACATGCTTCGAGTTCATGCTGAGCTTGCTAAGCAAATCGGCATGCCGGAAGAAAACATTATAGTACCTGACAACGGCATGGTTATTGAAATTCAAGAAAAAGGCACAAAACTTGTGGCCCTCAAAGAAAAAGCTCCCTCAAGTTCTATGGTTGTGGACGGCTTCTTTATTGGTAATATCCAAGAAGCAGTTATTCGAGACCGAAAAACACTTGCTGAAGACGGTATCGTAGTTATCATTGCAAGTATTAATCTCAAGACAGGAAAACTTAAAAAATCTCCTGATATTATTTCTCGAGGATTCGTATACTTACGAGAATCTCAAGAACTTTTGAGTCACACTCGCCTTATTACCAAGAAAAGTATCGAGGACTCAACGCATGGAATGAATCCAATTAACTTTGATTTTGTGAAGTCAAACCTTAGTGATGTAGTAAGTCACTTCCTCTTCCAAAAAACAGCTAAGAAACCCTTAGTTATTTCAGTAGTACTTGGAATGTAAAAAAAGAAAAGATTAAAAAACCTCGTTCGTCTGCGAGGTTTTTTACATGATATTATATCTAACATGCTATTTAAGAAAAATAATTCAAAAATGTTGAGTGCTGTCTATTTAGGAAGTTTATTATTGGCCTTTCACTGGTACATTATCCTTTATATCAACTCATCATTCCTCACAAGTTTTGTGAGTGAATCTAAAGTTGGGCTCATATACACAATTGGATCATTCTTAAACTTGCTCTTTCTTTTATTTATCCCGAAAATACTAAAAAGAACCGGGAATTACCGATTTATAGTTTTTGCAATTACAGCAGAGGCTCTTTCTATACTCGGACTTGCCCTTGTTGATAACATATACTTAGCTATTCCACTTTTTATTTTACACCAAGCTGTTGTTCCACTTATTCTTTTTAGTCTTGATGTTTTTCTTGAAAAATATAGTCCCGACGAAAATACAACCGGTGGAAGTCGAGGTATATTCCTAACACTTGGCAGTTTTGCTTTGGTGATATCGCCTCTTATTGCTTCACTTGTACTCACAAACGGAGATTATTGGAAGGTCTATTTGCTTTCTGCACTATTCCTTATTCCACTTCTCCGACTTAGTTCTGTGTGGAAAAATGAATCAACCGACCTTATTACCAATACCAGTATCTTACAAACATTCCGAAATCTGAGACGAAACAAAGACCTTTATTTAATATGGAAATCAAGCTTTGTACTTCAAGTATTTTATGCATTCATGGTTGTTTATTTACCAATTTACTTACATGAATATATTGGTTTTGACTGGACTGAAATAGGAGGAATCTTAACTATCATGCTTTTACCATTTCTTTTATTTGAAATACCAGTTGGAAGACTTGCTGATAAAAAATTTGGTGAAAAAGAAATTCTTTCTGTGGGTTTTATTATTGGAGGGGTGGCAACAATCTTTCTTTCAACACTACAAGCGCCTATCTTTTGGGTATGGGCGTTAGTTTTGTTCACAACACGTATTGGTGCGAGCTTTGTTGAAATAACAACAGAAAGTTATTTCTTTAAACATGTAAAAACAAGTGATGCTGACCTTATAAGTTTCTTTCGTGTAGCAAGACCTATATCTTTTATTGTCGCCCCTCTTATAACAAGTATCCTTCTACCCTTCTTGACCTATAGCTCACTCTTTGCAATCCTAGGAATCATAATGATATGTGGAGTTGTCTACTCACTACGAATTACCGACACACGATAACTGTGCATAAAAGATATTGACGATACGTGAGTAAGGAGTATTATTAGAGATGAATCATTTTGTTCTTCTACTTGCTCTTTCTCCTTCTCCTCCGCCTCGTCCAGTTGTTCTCCTTCTGGACGGGGTTTTTTATTGCAATTACGAAGAATATTTCAACACTCTGTATTACAGAGAGTACAAGAACTTTATTTCTTAAAAGTAAAATTATTTTTTGTACCCATTTTTTTATTTTGCATCTTTCGTACAACAGAAACTAGAAATAGTGCACTTAAAATTCGAATCATAGTATTTAGCACAGAGACAGTTTCATCTGAAGTTTTCTGTACGCCACCTCGCACTTGCTTTGTAACTTTCTTAACATCACGCACAATACCAAGTACATAACTCACAACCAAAATCACAAGCGTTGCAACAATAATTATCGAGACAATTGAGATGATGAAAAATATATTTGATTGAAAAAAAGTTTCCATATTATTGTGAAATAATATTAGTCATACATGTCTTGAATTCATTTGTTTCAGTCCAGCCACAACTACCACTTGCCTGTCGTTCACATCGAGCTTGTTTGTAGCATATATACTCTTCTTTAAACTCACAGGTTGTTACTACATCAACATCAGAGCAAACCTGACTACTACATCCCCCTACTCGACAAATAGAAACAGCCTGAGACCCGAAAGAAACTGGAATGATTAAACTATCATCAAATTCTGGTAACCCTGAAGGATTATCTTTTTGAAAGACCAATGATCCAGTCCCTTTTACAGATGTGGCAAATTGAAGGAGAGCTTCAAATGGCACGAAGTTTTCAGTCATCCAGTCACCCTGAGCTTGTGCTATTCCGAAAGCAATTTCCTTACCTGAAGCATCCAAAAGTCTCACAGGAAAAGAAGCTTCAAAAAACCACATTCCTCGAGCTTTACCTGTTATGGCCAAAGGACTTTGTATAGAGTCACCTGACTTCACATTTGAAACCACAATCAAATCAGACTTGTCTAAAGAAACCTTTTCGACAAAAGACTTTCCATCTGGAGTTCTACATTGTCGAGGATATGACTCAAGCACTGAATAACCAGCATTTACACAAGAATCAAAAGAATCGATATGTTCTGTGTTAGAAGACTTTATATAGACAACGCCTAAAACAACAAGAAGTGCGATTATTATTAAGAAAAAGAAATTTTTCATATCTGCTCATATTAATATTAAAAAGGTGCTCGTACTATAATTGTAACAAAATATACACAATATGTGAGTACGAACACAATTCCAGTACTTCGAGTCAGTGTATATTTTTTACCTATGTACATTGAACTTATGAGGAATATACCCGCAATAAGTGTCATTACAGTATCGAGCAAGAGATTATAATCAAAAGGTATTTGAGATATAAGACCCGCCGTTCCTATAATTCCAATAAAATCAAAGATATTAGAGCCGATAATATTCCCAACAGCAATGTCAGTCCTTCCTTTATAAGCAGCAACAAGCGACACAGAAATCTCTGGCAATGATGTACCTATAGCAATAACCGAAAGGCCAACAATATGCGCAGAAATACCTAAAAAGAGAGCGAAATGTTCTGCTCCAGAAACAACCCACTGAGCACCAAAAAACACACCTAGGAAACCACCCGCTATCATCAAAAGTGAAGCCCACAGCTTAAAATGCTTTGAAGATTCTTCTTCCTCAGCAGAGTACGAAGGTTTACGAAACAACATATATAGAATCCAGACAATAAATAAACTGAATATAAAATAAGCTTCTTGTGTGGTTATTCCCACATATGAAGTGTCACCAAAAATCGGCAGTACGAGAAACAGAACAGAAACAAGTATTGCGCAGAGATTTAAAACAAAGTCTTTTACCACCCATTCTTTTCTAATTAAAGCTGGGGAAATAAGTGCAGACAAACCAAGTATAAAAAGTATATTAAATGTATTACTTCCAAGTAATGTTCCAACTCCAATATCAGTTTCCTTGAGTGCAGAAACAATATTAATACTGAATTCTGGGATCGATGTCCCTATCCCTACAACAAGCACACCGATAACCCACGAAGAAAGCCCTAGTGTTTTTGAGATAGAAACTGCCCCATCAACAAGAAAACGTGCTCCTCGCACTAAAATAAAGAAGCCTAAAAAAAATAGCAATATCGTTTCCATTACTCTGTAGTATACCAGTAGCCCTCCATGTAAAATTTCTAATCTATGTTTATAATAGAACAATGGAATTATATAACTTACTTATTATTATTCACCTGTTTGGTATAGCACTTGGTGCTGGCGGTGCCTTTGCAAGTGATATGATTTTTTTAACGAGTGTAAAAGACAAGAGTATAAGCTCTACTGAGTTTACTTTTATTAAACTTGCAAGTCGCATAGTCTGGTCTGGACTCGCAATACTTGTCCTTTCAGGAATCATGCTCTTTTCACTCGACCCGTCACGACTAGGATCTTCTTCGAAGTTTCAAGCAAAAATGACAATTGTTTCTGTTATTATTATTAATGGCATCATATTCCACGCTTTTCATATTCCACGAATAAAACGCCACCAAAACGAACACTTTCCTTCATCTGATGAATTCATTCGTCACCGCACGCTTTTAACCGCAAGTGGAGCTCTTTCTGTTACATCATGGTTTAGTGCATTACTACTCGGAGGATGGAGATCTTTCCCTTTTTCTTATACTGAAACAATCGTAGTCTACGGAGCCGTCGCACTTTCTGCTATGGGAATAGCCTTCCTTATACGTCACAAGGTAGTACCTCACCACAAAGAATAATTAGTTAACCTCTGAAGCAGTTCCTTCTCGTACAACAACTTTCTCAAGTGGAATAATAAGTACCGCAATAAGATAAGCAATAATTCCAGGAATAACAGCAGTAAAAATAATAAAGAGAACCCACATAAGTCGAATAGCCACAGGGTCAATATTTAGATAATCTCCTATACCTCCACAAACTCCAGCAAAAACTCTATTTGTTTTACTTCGATAAAGTCTTTTCATATATTATATTTTTTTAAATTAGTAAACTTTAATTTCTTGAAACATCTGTAAATTCTATACCTTGAGGTACATCAAACATCGAAGAATCAACCTTCCAATTATTACAATTATAAACAAAGCCTTCTCCTGAAAAAGTATCAGGACCCATAATGTCTGAAAAACTCACTTCATTTTTTTCTTCCTGCTTGAAATTAGCCTTCAGTCCATCATTAACAACAGAGTTCCAAGAGTATGAATATCCTTCTTTATAGATAACATAGAAGTCAAATTCCTGACCAGTCTGTTTTATTAATGAATTAAACTCTCCACGAAACATCTTGTTACCAGAATAATAGACGGTACCTGAAAGATTCAAAAGGTTGTCATCTTTTGTTAGAGCACATATCACTGGAACTGTAGAGTTAAATACTTCATCCATAGAAATGACTTGTGTCTGCACAGCAGAATCAGCATCTTGTTTAACATTAGTATCGCTACTTTTAGACAAAACAAAATACCCCCCTCCGACAACTATTCCAATACCAAGAATCCAAAGAATAATTTTATTCATACAACGTTAAGTTACATTAAGTTAAAAATACTTCGTTAGTATACAAAAAGTATACATAATTTGACAAATATTTTTATTATTATATATTACATTTAGTTATGTATTGTACTTTCACACACAAGGAGTCTTCGTGAGCCTTTCTACCATCATCCTTAGCGTTCTTATTGTATTTACCATCCTTCTTATTGTACTCATTGGGGTTTTGATTGAAGGTGTCATTTTTAAATACCTCACGAAGAGAAAATCTGATCTTGAAAAAAAAGGTCTGTATAGTGACAACGAACAGAATAAAGATCAATGGATCGGCCTTCAACACGGAAGTAATCCTGAACCATGTTTTCCACTTAGCACACAAGGAGGTGTGGTTGTCATTAGACTCAAAAAAGATCGTGGTGTTTATTACACCCCATCTGGAGCGATACTTTCTTGCAGAGTCGTCAATATTGAAGGTGGGTATGCTTTTGTGCGTCGATGTAAACACCCAAAATCAGAACCCTTTCAGCGACCTGCTGTGGTTGCTTAACAGGACTTGTGTTTCTACAAAAAAATCCCTGAACAAAAGTTCAGGGATTTTTCTATTTCAATTTCACACTTTTTAATATTTCTTCAAAATCTTTTCGATTAACATCTTCGGGCGTTATATAGGTCACACTTCCTGCAATAAGATTATCCCCTGAAATAAACGCTACGGTATCACCTTGATACAAACCATCCCAGCTATATCTCACAGCTTCTTTACCAGAGACTTTTACAAGTGTATGCGTACCGTCACTTAACTTAAAGTTAGAAAAACTAGAACTGTTCATCCATCCCAAGAGAGTCATCGTGTCCAAATTGTTTTGATAAATATCAAACGTAATAGCAGTTGGTCCTTCAGTTGCAGTTTCCACCTTACCCTCTACAAATTTTCTATTAAATTCAGTGTCTTCAAACAATGAAATAGCATAATGGTATCTTTCAGCACTTCCTGAAGTTAACCCTTCCTTTAAAATATAGTTCGAAGGATATTTAAAAGAAATCCCATATGTATCAGATGAATATGATTTCATACCTGAAATACCCTTTTCAGTTACATAGTAACCAATGCCTCCTAAAATAATTAAAACTGTAACTGCTAGTGTAATTAATGTTTTCATCCCGTTAGAGACAGGTCGCGATCCAACAAAGAATCACAACAAGTCTTTCAATTAGTTAATAAAGTTTTGCTTCGTCCTATCCTCGTTGCAATAGACGAGGTATTAGGCGAAGCAACAAGGAAAACTTTGTTGCAAGAGTATCGGCTCCGCCGACTCTTTTTGTACTTGCGGATTCAACCTCGAAGCAGAGCTTCAGAGCATTCTCCGCAATCACAATAAACTACCTAAAATATATGTACCCGCGAGCGACCGCACCTGCCTGCCGGCAAAGGCAGGATCTCTAACGGGATTCATCCCTTTATTATATCAAGCCTTTTAAATATTTCTTCCTTTCCAACTCTGGAAATTTCTCTATTGCGTAACGCAAAGCTGTTCGTGGCATATTTTTATAGTGTTTCTTTAAGAAAGCCTTAAATAAGGTTTCATCTTTTTTTCCAGATTCTCGAAGCATCCACCCAACAGCTTTATGAATAAGGTCATGCGTATCAGACAAAAGCATTTCGGATATTGTAAATGTATCTTGTAAGTCTCCTTTTTGAATAAAATAATACGTAGCCACGATTGCAATTCGCCTTTCCCAAAGAGATTTTGATTTCGCAAGTTTATACAAAACCTTCCTCTCTTTGTTTAGTAAGAAATTCCCAACAACATACGAAGCTGACGTATCGACCAAGTCCCAGTTATTTATTCTTGCAGTTTGTTGTAAATAAAAATTAAAAATCTCTCTTTTCTTTTTCTCGTCTCCTTGTTCATATTGAAAAGTTACATTCTCAAGGGCTGTAAATCGATACTCATGAATATTATTTTGAAGTAGAGATTTTATATCTTCAAGTGAAAGAGTGGGAAAACTATGAGCGATTTTCCTCTGCACAGGAACAGTAATGCCGATAAAAATATCCCCTTCTCCATATTCACCTTTTCCTGTTTTGAAAAATCTTGCAAAATCCTTTGCCTTTTCTTTATTTGAAGCTTTTTGCAGTTCTTTTTGAATTTCCTGAAGAGACATGCGTCTATTATATACATAAATTTAGGCATAATGACGGTAGTCAGACTACCGTCATTATTTGCTTTTATTACCTAAATGTGCTATAATAT
>Ga0163148_10005062_pt1 | contig 13361 bp, 14 predicted proteins | sample OliLakLV19MP7P2_FD_148606 | JGI IMG/M metagenome (GOLD analysis project Ga0163148, IMG submission 148606) | Freshwater microbial mat bacterial communities from Lake Vanda, McMurdo Dry Valleys, Antarctica- Oligotrophic Lake LV.19.MP7.P2 | ecosystem: Environmental > Aquatic > Freshwater > Lake >... | reverse complement strand
GTCAGTCCGATCACCTGGGCAGGGCCCCAGGTGATCCCCGCAAGCAGCGCAGCTGCGCGCCAGCACTGAGGGCGCAGGCGCGTAGCGCCGAGCATCAGTGCGAGAGTGTCTTCGCGATCACCTGGGCAGGGCCCCAGGTGATCCCCGCAAGCAGCGCAGCTGCGCGCCAGCACTGAGGGCGCAGGCGCGTAGCGCCGAGCATCAGTGCGAGAGTGTCTTGGTCAGTCCGATCACCTGGGCAGGGCCCCAGGTGATCCCCGCAAGCAGCGCAGCTGCGCGCCAGCACTGAGGGCGCAGGCGCGTAGCGCCGAGCATCAGTGCGAGAGTGTCGTCAGTCCGATCACCTGTGCCAGGGCCCCAGGTGATCAGTCCGACAGGATGTCCGCGCAGGCGCGCAGCGCCGAGCAGACATCCGAGAGGACGCCTTGCAGCTGGGCCACTCCCACCGGATTTCAGCGTTCACCTGATAGGTGAGAAGCTGCCGAGCTACAACCGACGATGCCCAATTGGTTTGAACCAAATAGATCGGCTTCACTACGGAATTGAGGGTGAAGAGGCACCGGGCGTCCAGAGGGAAGATAGCCACGCTAAAGTCGGTATGCCGCCCCGGCCAACCCCGAGATCGACCGTATCGTCGCCGAGCGTGCCGACCTGCGTGAGCGCCAGCGCGCGAACGAGCCGCTGCCGGCGCCCGACCCGGCCGCTCGGCCAATGCCGCACCACCCCATCCCAAGTCATTGCGGACAGCACGCGATGGGCGCCTACATCGGCTATTGGCTGCAAGAAGAGCCCCGGCTGTGCGTCGGCACTATGCGCATCGCGTGTTCGCTGCGATGGGATGCGATCGTGGCTGGCTACCCCGCTCACATCTGGGATCTCGAGCAACTCTTTCTCGACGCCGCCGCGGTCCAATCCGACCTCGTTGCGAATGCCGTCATCGCCCGCAAGGAGGACAACTGGCATCTCGCCCAGACTCGCCCGGTGCCGTGGCTGACCGCGCGTCTGCGCGGTCTGTTCGTGCTCCATCGCCGATCGACGGTCGCCATCGGGGTCTGGTTCGAGGAATTCCGACTCGCCGCTTTCGTCGATGTGCTGCCGCCAGAACTCCAGCCCCTCAAGCCACTCATGCAGAATTCGTATCGTCTGATGCTGGCCTTGCGTGACCAGGACTGGCCCACGCTGGAACAGCGATTGGCCGAGCGTATGGAGCTGCTGACCAAGCATTATTGGCGCAATATCGCGCCAGCGGCTCTGGCTGACACCTTTGGCCTGAGCGTGGCGCGTTGGGCTCGCGACCGCGGTCATTCCGTGCGCATGCAGCATGCGTACCTGCCGCTGGAATGGCTCGATGTGCCAGTGACTCCGGCGTAGGCGAGAGCGACCTACTCGGCCTCGGCCCCTGCCTTCGGCGGCTCCCAGCCGTCCTCGTCCGGCTCCCAGATCTTGGGATCGCGCAGGGAGAAGTTCAGCGACTCGGCCTTGCCGTAGTCCATCTTCTCGAGCGTGCCGCCCTTGTAGAGCAGGGTCGGGCGCTCGGGGTCGAGACCGGGCGAGCCGGGTGGCAGGCGCCAGGCCTTAGCGATGAAGAAGCGATCTTTGTAGTGGTTGGAGCCGAGTAGGAACTGGCTTACGGTCAGTCCGGTGCGTTCGCCGATGACATTGCAGCGCACCGCTTTGCCGCTCTCGTCATTGCTGTCGTCGCCGGTGGCTTCGGCCCAGGTCGGCTTCATCCCCAGCAACACCCAGGGGCGGGGGTCTCCCTCGCCGCGCGAGAGGTAGGCGAATTCGACGTCGAACTCGGTGGACACCAGCGCGGTGGTGGTCGGGATCCCGCGCTTGGTCGCGTCGGCGGCGATCTTGGCGAAGTCGACATGCTGCCAACGGTAGACCGGCAGGAACATCGGCGCGATGTACCACGCCACGACGCCGAATAGCGCCAGGATGAAGAAGGTGATGATGCTGCTCGCCGAGTTTTTTGCTTTCGCCATGCGCCCACCCTAGCGCGCCGGCGACGGCGGCTCAACCCTTGACTCAGCGATAGCCGTCCGGATTGCCCTGCTGCCAGCGCCAGCCGTCCGCGCACATCTCGTCGAGGCCGCGCGTGGCGCGCCAGCCGAGTTCGCGCGTGGCGAAGGCGGGATCGGCGTAGCACACGCCGATGTCGCCCGGGCGGCGGGCGACGATCTCGTAGGGCAGCTCTCGGCCGACCGCCTTGCCCAATGCCGCGACCAGATCGAGCACCGAGTAGCCCTGCCCGGTGCCGAGGTTGTAGGCCACACAGCCGGCGAGCGAGTCGAGCTTGCGCACGGCGGCGAGGTGGCCGAGTGCGAGGTCGACGACATGGATGTAATCGCGCACGCCGGTGCCGTCCTTGGTCGGCCAATCCTTACCGTAGACACTCAGCTTCGGCCGCTTGCCCACCGCGACCTGAAGCAGAAAGGGCATGAGGTTGTTGGGGATGCCGACCGGATCCTCGCCGATGCGTCCGCTGGGATGGGCGCCGATCGGATTGAAGTAGCGCAGCAGGGCGATGCGCCAGCCGGCGTCGGCCTTGGCCAGGTCGCGGCACATGTCCTCGATCATCTGCTTGGTGCTGCCGTAGGGATTGGTCGCGCCGAGCGGGAAGTCCTCGCGGATCGGCACCGATTTCGGATCGCCGTAGACGGTGGCCGAGGACGAGAACACCAGCCGCTTCACCCCGCGGTCGTGCATGACCTGGAGCAGGTGCAGAGTTCCGGTGAGGTTGTTGTGGTAGTAGCGCAGCGGCTGCTGCACCGACTCGCCGACCGCCTTCAGGCCGGCGAAGTGGATGACGGCATCGATGTGATGGGCGGCGAAGACACGTTCGAGTCCGGCCTTGTCGAGCAGGTCGACGGCGTGGAAGCCGAGATCGCGACCGGCGATGGCCCGCACTCGGCGCAGCGCCTCGGCATCGCTGTTGAGGAGGTTATCCACCACCACCACGTCGTACCCCGCGGCGAGCAGTTCGACGCAGGTGTGGGTGCCGATATAGCCGGCGCCGCCGGTGACCAGGATGGTGGGCATGGGATCCTCCGCGCGCGATCGTGAGCCGCACCCCCGGCGCTTCCAGTGCGCGAACGCGCCGCCAGAACGTACCCATGCCGCCGGTCGCCTTCGCCCTCGCCCTGGCCGCGATCGTGCTGTGGAGCACCCTCGCCGCGCTATCGGTCCGCTTGCAGCCGCTGCAGCCGTTCCTGCTCGCCGGAATCGGTCTCGGCATTGGTGGCCTGCTGTCGGCTCGCCACTGGCGCGCGTGGCAGCTGCCGATGCGCGAGCGGCTGATCGGGCTCGGCGGCATCCTCGGCTACCACGTGCTCTACTTCCAGGCGCTGCGCCAGCGCGAGGCGGTGGTCGAAGCCAACCTGCTCAACTACCTGTGGCCGCTGCTCATCGTGCTGCTCGCGCCCCTGGTGCTCGTTGGTCATCGTCTGGAAGCACGCCATTGGCTCGCTGCCGGGGCGGGATTCGCCGGCACCGCGCTGATCGTCGTCGGCGAGGGCGTGCATCCTTCCGCCGGGCACTTGGTCAGCTGGATCTGCGCGCTCGGCGCGGCGGTGGTTTGGGCGCTCTATTCGCTGCTGTCCAAACGGCTGGCGATACCGACCGCGGCGGTGGGTGGGCTATGCGTCGTATCCGGTGCCGCGTCGTTGGGCATTTCGCGCTTGGTCGAGGGCCCGATCGGCCCGCGGTTGGCTGAACTCGATGTGGTGGGATGGGTCTGCCTCGCAGCGATTGCCCTCGGTCCGCTTGGGGCGGCGTTCTTCGCCTGGGATGCGGCGCTCAAACGCGGCGATGCGCGCCTGATCGGCGTGCTCGCCTACCTGACACCGCTGTTGTCGACCCTTCTGCTCATGGCGATCGGTCGACCATTTCACCTGACCACGGTGCTGGCGCTGGTGCTGATCGTCGGCGGCGCGCTGCTCGGCACCTGGGGCACGTGGCGTAAACCGGTCACCGGACGGATCACCCGCAGCACCACCGCCCGCACTAAGCGGCGGTAGGCCGCCTCGCTGCGTCAGGCATGCAACGCCTGTTCAAACCACGCGTGCCACGGGAAATCCCGCCTCCCACCAGCGCCAGGGTCGATCGGCCCAGCCTGGCCCCGCATAGGCGACGCCGACGCGCGGCCCGCAGGCGATGGCATCGGGGCGACGATTCGGACGCGAGAGTGACAGGGGGCAGCCACGTCGTCCGAGCACGCTGGCGTTGGCAGCGAGGTCGAGATCCAGGGCCTCGCACACCTTGCCTGGACCATTCGCGAGCAGCCACTCGCGCACGGTCGGCTGGCGACGCCGTTCACGGACGCGGTCGAGGCCGTCGACGATTTCGAGCGACCGGATCAGCACCGCTGACGGAGTTCCGACGCGATCGCACACCAGATTCAGCAGCACGTGCATGCCATAGACGAGGTAGAGGTAGACCGTCCCGGGCTCGCGGTAGAGCACCTCGGTCCGCGGGGTGATGCCGCGCGACGCATGGCAGGCCTTGTCCGCTTCACCCTGATAGGCCTCGGTCTCGACGATGCGGCCGCGGACGCCGTGCGCGGACAGCTCCCAGCCGATCTGATCGGGGGCGCAGATGGGGGCGGGTCGGGTGAAGTCGAAGGCGGTGGCGCGCCCGCTCATTCAGCGCCCGCGCGCTTTGGCAGTCGCGCCGTCATCACCTGTAGCCGTCGATGATTTCGGCCACGCGCATACGCCTGAGTTCGTCCGCATCGGCCTGGGGATGGTCGCGACGAAGACGCCCATCGCGTGAGGCCAGGAGCAGGTCGCTCATGCGTGCCGCCAGCGCCCAGCGCTGGGCGGGCGTCATGTGCTCCCAGGCTTTCCACTGCGCCTCGCGTGCCTCGGCGACGTGGTCCATGGCTACATCATAGCCCGCGACTTGGCCTCGCAACGCAGAGTGCTGGAATCCAGCCGATGTCCGACCAGACGCCGATCAGGCGTCCGAGAGCGCCGCGATCCCGGGCAGCACCTTGCCCTCGAGCAGTTCGAGCGACGCGCCACCACCGGTCGAGCAATGGGTCACCTGCTCGTCGGTCTTCCACTTCGCCGCCGCGGTCGCGGTGTCGCCGCCGCCGATGACGCTGATCGCGCCGGCCTTGGTGGCCGCGACCACCGCGTCCATCGCCGACTTGGTGCCGGCTACGAACTTGTCGATCTCGAACACGCCGAGCGGGCCGTTCCAGATGATGGTCTTGGCGCGGGCGATGACCTCGGCGTTGCGCTGCCGGGTGAGCGGGCCGCAGTCGAAGCCTTCCAGGCCGGCGGGGATGCCGGTGGCATCAGTGGCGGCGCCGACGTTGGCCTCGGGACCGAACTTGTCGCCGGTGACGTAGTCGACGGGCAGGTGGATCTTCACGCCCTTCTTCTGCGCCTTGTCGAGCAGCTCCTGGACGATCTTGGCGCCTTCCTTGTCGAACAGCGAGTTGCCGATCTCCATGCCGAAGCACACCTTCTTGAAGGTGTAGGCCATGCCGCCGCCGATGATCAGCTCGTCGGCCTTGTCGATCAGGGCGCTGATCAGCTGGATCTTGTCGGCGATCTTGGCGCCGCCCATGATCGCCAGCAGCGGGCGCTTGGGCGCGTCGAGCACCTTGGCGAAGGCGTCGAGCTCTTTCTTGAGCAGAAAGCCGGCGGCGCGCTTGGGTAGCTTCACGCCGACCATCGAACTGTGCGCGCGGTGGGCGGTACCGAAGGCGTCGTTGACGTAGACATCGCCCAGCTTCGAGAGCGAGGCGCGGAAGGCCTCGACCGCGGCGGGATCGGCCTTGGTCTTCTCGCCGGTCGCCTCGTTCTTGACCGAGCCCTCTTCAGCGATGTGGAAGCGCAGGTTCTCGAGCAGCACGACCTGGCCAGGCTTGAGCGCGGCGCAGGCCTTCTCGACCTCGGCGCCGACGCAATCGGGCAGGAAGGTCACCGGACGCTTGAGCAGTTCCGCGGCCTTTTCGGCGATCGGCTTGAGCGAGTATTTGTCGACCTTCTTGCCATCGGGCCGGCCGAGGTGCGACATGAGCACCACCGAGGCGCCCTTATCGAGCGCGTACTGGATGGTGGGCAGGGCGGCGGCGATGCGCTGGGTGTTGGTGATCGCGCCAGTCTTCTTGTCCTGGGGCACGTTGAAGTCGACGCGCATGAGCACGCGCTTGCCCGCGAGGTCGAGCTGATCGATGGAGAGCTTGGCCATGGTTTGTCCCTTTCCGTCGCCGGAGCGGGGAGCTTGGGCCGGATGGGAGGGAGGCAAGGGTAGAGGGGTGCGTGGTCCGTGGTCCGTGGTCCGTGGTCCTTGAAAACCAAAGGCGGCGCCGTTCCCTCGGCCTCTTCTTCGACCACGGACCACGCACCACGGACCACGCACCACCCACGCCCCGCCGCGGCCGACGGTGGCGCGCCGACCGCGCGTCGCAACAACCCACTGCGCATGCTGCGACCGCCGTTCCTCATCGCGACCGCGCTTGGCGCGTTCCTGCTCTTCGCGGTGCAGCCGCTGATCGCGAAATTCGCCCTGCCGTGGTTCGGAGGCTCGCCGGCGGTGTGGGCGACCTGCCTGCTCTTCTTTCAGGCGCTGGTCCTCGCCGGGTATGGCTGGGCGTCGGCATTGCTCGCGCGGTTGCCGCGTCGAGGGCAGGCGGCCGCGCACCTCGCCCTGCTGGTCGTCGCCCTGCTCTGCCTGCCGATCGCGCCATCGGCGGCCTGGGCCGACGGCGGCGCCCCCGGCCTGCGTCTGCTCGGCCTGCTCGCCGGTGCGGTCGGCGTGCCGTGTCTGGCGCTGGCCGCCAGCGCACCGCTGCTGCAAGGCTGGTATGCGCGCACCACGGGGCGTGATCCCTACCCGCTCTATGCGTTGTCCAACCTCGGATCGCTGCTCGCCCTCGCCGCCTATCCGCTGGTGATCGAACCGTTCTGCGGCCGTGCGTTCCAGGCCCAGGTGTGGTCGTGGGCCTTCGTCGCCTACGTGCTGGTCGCCGGCGCCTGCGTCCTGCTCGCGGCGCGGTCTGCCGCGCCGCGGCCCGCCGCCGTCGAGCCGCCGCCAGCGCCACCGCCATCACGTGGACGGATCGCCATGTGGGTGCTGCTGCCGGCGTGCGGCAGCGCCTTGCTGACGGCGGCCAGCAATGCGATCTGCCAGGATGTGGCGCCGGTGCCGTTCCTCTGGGTGCTGCCGCTCGCCCTCTATCTGCTCAGCTGGATCGCCGCGTTCGCCGGGCCGCGCTGGTATCCACGCGCGCTGGTGATCACGCTGGTGGTGATCAGCGCCCTGAGCGTGCTGGCGATCGGCCGCTTCGAGCTGGGCATGCCGCTGGTGGCGCAGGTGGCCGCGCATGCCGCCGCCCTCGCCTGCGGCTGCTGGTTTCTGCACAGCGAGCTGGCGCGCCGACGTCCCGAGCCAGCGCGCCTGGGAGGGTATTACCTGGCCAGCGCCGCGGGTGGCGCGCTGGGTGGCGTGGCGGTGGTGTTCGGGGCACCGCTGGTGTTCGCCACCCGGAGCGAGGAAGCACTGCTGCTGCTCGGTGTTCTCGCCCTGGTGCTGGTGACGGGTGGCGGGGCTCGGTGGCGGGTTCCGCGCTGGGCCTGGGTGCTCACTGGCGTCGCCGCGTGCGCGCTGGTGCTGGCCATCGATCGCGTCGCGCTGGCGCTTGATGGGGTGGTGGCGTCTGAGCGGACCTTCTTCGCCGTGCTCAGCGTGCGCGAGCACGATCGCGCTGATCCCCGCCGGCATCGGCGCGAGCTGCGTCACGGCAGCACCACGCATGGCATCCAGTTGCAGGAACAGCCGCGCCGGCCGACCAGCTACTACCTCGCCTCGAGTGGGGTCGGACTGGCGTTGGCCAAGCACCAGCAGACCGGTCGGCGAGTCGGCGTGGTCGGTCTCGGCTGCGGCACTCTCGCCACCTATGGCCGCGCCGGCGATCACTTCCGTTTCTACGAACTCGATCCGGCGGTCGAACGCCTCGCCCGAAAGTGGTTCAGCTTCCTGGCCGACTGCCAAGCGCAGGTCGAGGTCGCCATCGGCGATGCGCGGCAAACCTTGGCCGCCGAGCCGGATCAGCGCTTCGACGTGCTGGTGCTCGACGCGTTCTCGAGCGACGCCGTGCCCGCGCACCTGCTCACCGTCGAGGCCTTCGTCCTGTGGCAGCGCCACCTCGCGCCGGGCGGGGTGCTCGCCGTGCACGTCTCCAACCGTCACCTCGACCTACGCCCGGTCGTCCGCGCCAGCGCCGTCCGCCTGGGCTGGCAGACCATCACCATCGAGGATGCGCCCGAGGAGGAGGAACGCCCGTGGGGCGAATCGTCGACCTGGATCCTCGCGGGAAACGATCATGCCTGGTTCGCGGCTTCGGCCGTACGCCTGCGCGCCGCGCCGGCTGAGTTCCCGCCGCGCGCGGTGGTGTGGACCGACGACCGCGCGGATCTGCTGGGGGTGCTGAAGTAGTCCGCTACTCGACGACGCAGATGTCCGGCAAGTGCCGATATTGGCCGGCGAAATCCAGGCCATAGCCGACCACGAAGCGATCGGGGATGGTGAAGCCGACGTAGTCGGCCTGCACCGGGCCGCTGTCGTCGAAGACCTCGCGTCGGGCCGGCTTGTCGAGCAGCACGCAGGTCCTGACCCGCGCCGCGCCAGCCTCGCGCAGGGCGGTGCAGACGGTGTGCAGCGTGCGGCCGGTATCGAGGATGTCGTCGACCACCACCACGCTGCGTTCGCGACATTCCGGCAGCGCGCCGAGCGAGACCACGCCCTGCGAGATCGTCGAATGGCCATAACTGCTGGTGCGCAGGAAGGTCAGGCGCAAGTCGGGCAGGGGGACGCAGCGGGCGAGATCGGCGACGAAGCAGAAGCTGCCGTCGAGCAAGGCGAGCAGCATGGGCGGATGATCGGGATGGTAGCCCGCCAGATCGCGCGCCAAGCGGTGGCCGAGTTGGCGGACACGGGCGCGCAGGCGATCGGCGCGGATCAGGGGCCGCAGCATGGTCGAAGCATGCTCGGTCGCTCCGCCGGGCACAACCGTGGGCGGATGGAGGACGGTGGTCACCATGGGGTGATCATGGCGATGCGCGCGCGGGTGGCGGTCGCGACCGCCACGACCCTGCACGGCCGGTGTCGATGTGCGAGCGAGGTGCGCCTTGTCTCCCCCGCCGACCGCCTACGGTGTCGCGCGATGACCCACGTCCCCACGCGCGAGCTCGCGCTGCACCTCGCCCGCCTGCTTGATGACAAGGGCGGCCACGACCTCCTCCTGCTCGCCCTGCCGCCCAGCGCCCTGGTCGATTTCGCGCTGCTGGTCACCGGGCGCAGCGACCGCCAGGTGAAGGCGCTGACCGATGAGGCGCTCCACTTCTGCAAGCGCCTGCGCATCAGCCATTTCCCGCCCGAGGGCGAGACCGGTTGGGCCCTGCTTGACTGCGGCGACGTCGTCGTGCACGCCCTGTCGGAAGAGATGCGGCAGTTCTACCGCCTCGAACGCCTGTGGCCCGAGGCCAAGGCCGTCCAGTGGCAGGCCGAGGCCGCAGCCCTGGCGCGCATCGACCTGCCGGCGCCCGCCGCCGTCTGACGCGGCTGCGCGGCCGCTGGCTGGTATCCGCGCGCTGACCCCGGAGACTCCCGCTCCCCCTCGGAGTCCCCGTGTTCAAGGCGATCGGCCGCTTCTTCCAGAAGATCAAGACCGGGCTGGCCAAGACCCGCTCGGTGGTCGGCGACGCCCTGTTGTCGCTCATCGGCCGCGGCCGGGTCATCGATCAGGCCTTCCTCGACGATCTCGAGGACATCCTGCTCAAGGCCGACATCGGCGTGGCCAAGAGCGAGGAGATCGTCGCCGAGTTGAAGCGCCGCTACAAGGCGGGCGAGGTCGCCCCCGGGCAAGAGCTGCTCGCCTTCCTCAAGCAGAGCCTGCGCACCGAACTCGCCCCGCCCGCCGCAGAGGAATTGGCGTGGGCGCCGAGCGGTCCGACCGTGGTCCTCATCGTCGGCGTCAATGGCGCCGGCAAGACGACGACCATCGCCAAGCTCGCCAAGCGCTTCAAGGATCAGGGCCGCAGCGTGCTGATCGCCGCTGGCGATACCTACCGCGCCGCCGCCATCGAGCAGCTCTCGATCTGGGCCGACCGTGTCGGGGTCGAGATCGTCAAGACCCACACCGGTGCCGACGCCGCCGCCGTCGCCTATGACGCCGTCGCCGCCGCCCAGGCGCGCGGCATGGACGTGGTGCTGATCGACACCGCTGGACGTCTGCACAACAAGGAGCACCTCATGCGCGAGCTGGAGAAGATCCGCCGCGTCATCCAGAAGTGCGTCCCGACCGCGCCGCACGAGACCTTGCTCGTGCTCGACGCCACCGCCGGGCAGAACGCGGTGCAGCAGGCCAAGGTCTTCGGCCAGGCGATGGGCGTCACCGGCCTGGTGCTGACCAAGCTCGATGGCACCGCCAAGGGCGGCGTCGCCATCACCATCCGCCGCGAACTCGGACTGCCCGTGCGCTACATCGGGGTTGGCGAGAACATGGACGATCTCCAACCCTTCGATCCGGATGCGTACATCGCGGCGATCTTCGGCGACGAATAGGCGCCGTGCGCGTCGCGGCTCGCGCCGGCGATGGCTCGGCAACGAGGCGGCCAATAGGCACGACCCTCGACCCCTCGTCGCACTCCTGTGGATTCCTTGTAAGTTGCCCTCTATCACGCCCGTCTAGCATTCCTGACTGGAGATCCGCCATGCGTCGACTCGTACCGTGCCTGCTGGCTTTCTCCCTTGCCAGCGCGGCGCTGGCGGCGGATGGCTACTCCCCGGGTAATCAGCGACCCATGCTGGGGATCGAAATGAGCCCCGTGTCGCTCAACGTGCAGACCCAGCAGGGGATCTCGAACGAGCAGGGCGTCTATGTGCGACAGGTCTTCGACGGCACCGCGGCCGCCAATATGGGCGTGGTGGCGGGTGATGTCATCCTCTCGGTCAACGGCACCCCGATCGCCAGCATGACCGACCTGCGCAACGAGGTCGGTGGCAACAATGTCGGGGATCCGGTTGCGGTGGTCGTGCGCCGCAATGGCCAGGACGTGCCCTTGGCCAGCGCCCTGCGCGAATGGCCGACCACCATCCCCAACGATCCGATCGATGCCGAAGCCGAACGCCGCTTCAAGGATTGGCAGCAGCGCCGCCTGGCGCGCAATCGCGGTGATGTGCAGGCCGTCGCCGAGCAGGCCAGGGAACTGCGCGAACGTCTGGCTAAGGGCGAGTCTGCCAAGCCATTCACCGCTTCGCCGGCGATCCGCGACAGCGTGGCGCTGCTGCGACTGATGCCGGCGTGGAAGGTCGACTACGCCTACGATACGGCCGAGATCTCGCCCGCGCCCGGCCCGATGCCGACCGCGGCGCCCGTGGTCGGCGAACCCTGGTCCCTGGGCGTCGATCTGCGCGCCTCCACCCTCCGCGAGCTGTGACCCCATGCGTCTGACCGCCCTAAGCACCCTGCTCGCCATGTTCGCCCTCACCGCACCCGTCTGCGTGGGCGCCGAACCGGTGCCCAGCGAAAAGCCCAAGCTGGGCGTGCAGCTGGAGGACATCCCGTTCGACGCCAGCCAGGGCATTCCGGTGCGCGGCGTGTCGCCCGGCAGCACTGCGGCGATGCTCGGACTGATGGCGGGCGACGCGATCAAGACGGTCAATGGCAAGCCGATCGCCGGCTTTGCCGACCTCGTCGCGGCGGTCAGCGGCCTCAAGACTGGCGATGCGCTGACCCTCGACGTCATGCGCAAGGGCGCCCCGCTGACCCTCTCGGGCAAGATGCTGGCCGCCGTCTCGCCGGCCAGCGTCGGCAATGAACTGCGCGAAGCGCAGGAGCAGCTCGGCCAGCTCACGCGCGTGGTCGACGCCAAGACGCGCGAGCCGACGCTGGGTGAGCTGATCCGCGAGCTGCAACTGCTCCAAGAGCAGTTCCCCAAGGCCGCCGCCGAGTTCAAGAAGCTGTATCCCAACGGCGAATTCTCGATCGTCATTCGCATCACCAGTGACAAGACCGCGGCCAATGCAGTCGACCTGATGAAGGATCCGGCTCCGGTTGGGCCGGGCGCCAACCCCGCGCCCCGCGACGGTGCGCCGAAGCCAGCGCCGCCCGCTGCCCTCGGCAAATGATCGGCGCGGCCGCCGCAAGCCGGTCGCCTAGGTTCTTGCGCTCGCCCTGACCCCCGCATCGTAGCCGGCAATGCACGCCCTGGTCGCCGACGATAATGAAGTCTGCCGTGACGTGGCGGCTGCCCAGCTGTCGTTGCTGGGTTTCCGCGTCACCACCGCCACCGATGGCGACGACGCGCTCGCCGCGATCGAGCGCCACGGTCGCTTTGATCTCATATTGGTCGACTGGTGCATGGGCCCGACGAATGGGCATGAGTTGATCCGGCAGGTCCGGGCCATGCCCGAGGCGCACGACATCTGCATCTGCCTGTGGACCGGCGATCCCACCCAGGAGCGGCGTGACGCGGCGATGCATTCTGGCGCGAATGCCGTCCTTCCCAAGCCGTTCGACCTCAGCGAACTCGCATCACACCTCACCCAGCTCGGCTTCCGTCCGTGAGCTCAATCCGCCGATAGCGGCCCATCTGCAGCTGTGGAGCATCAGCAGCCTCCTCGTGGTCAGCTGACCAGACGCTCACCGGTCCAGGTCACCAGGCGATCGCTGCGCGCCACGCGCCCCCACGCGAATCCGGCGATGAGATCACGCGGCCGACAAGGCATGGCGGTCGTCTGCAGCCCGGCCAGCCACGCCAGGAGGCCGACCAGCTCATCGGCGGTGTAGTGCGCGCGCAGGGTCGCCGCTGCGACCGCGCCATGGAATTTGGCCAGCTTCTTTCCGCGCGCCTCGAGCAGCAGCAGATGATGATGGTAGGCCGGGCAGGGCAGGCCGAGCAGGCGCTGCAGCGCGACCTGGGTGGCGGTGCTGGTGGCGATGTCGCGGCCGCGCACCACGCGATCGACCCCGGCGGCGGCGTCGTCGACGACGACCGCCAGCTGATAGCTGATCGCCCCATCGCGCCGGCGCACGATGGGGTCGCCGAATGCCGCCACCGGATCCTGAGCGAGGTCATCGCCCGAGCCGTCGCGCAAGGTGATGATCCCGTCGTCGAGGCGGCAGCGCAGCGGTTCCCCACTCGCGCGCCAACCGCCGGCCGGCAGGTCGCGGCCGCGGTCGCGATTGTCATAGGCCCAGCCCCCGTCCGGCGCGCGGCGGCCAAGATGAGCGAGTTCGGTACGAGTGGTGGGCGACGGGTACAGCCGACCGTGCGCGGCGAGGTGGTCGAGCGCGGCCTCGTGGTGGGCGTGCAGGGCGTGTTGGGACACCGTCGCATCCC
>Ga0163148_10005055_pt1 | contig 13388 bp, 9 predicted proteins | sample OliLakLV19MP7P2_FD_148606 | JGI IMG/M metagenome (GOLD analysis project Ga0163148, IMG submission 148606) | Freshwater microbial mat bacterial communities from Lake Vanda, McMurdo Dry Valleys, Antarctica- Oligotrophic Lake LV.19.MP7.P2 | ecosystem: Environmental > Aquatic > Freshwater > Lake >... | reverse complement strand
CAAAGATTGAGCCAAATTTAACTGCTTCAACTTCCCAGAACCCAGCAAATTCAACTGTTCCAGCTTCTCTCCCCCCACTTCGCCAACCTTAATCGGTGGATACAGGTCGCCAATCTCCTCCCGCACATGCTCAATCACCCACTTGCCCCACGTTTCCACCTCATCCGCCAGTTTCTTGCCATACTGCTGCGGATACACCAGGGTACAAAGCTCAATGATGTGCGCCACTGGATTCAGGTCAACCGCATAGGTCTCACACCCTAACCGCAGCGACTCTAAGGGGATTGCTCCACCCCCCGCAAACATATCCAGCACTTTCGGCGGCGGTACATCCTTCAATGGTGTATTGGCAGGCAAGCCCAGGCGATCGCGCTGCGCCTCTAAAATCTGTCGTCGCGCCTTCTTAATCGTGTCTTCCCCTGCCTCCCACTGGCAAAGATCAATCATTGCCTTGCTTAAAGCCGTTCGCTTCTGACTCGTCTCCGGTGCTGCGACCAACGAGGCAAACACTGCCGCCCGTGCCGCTACCAGGGGTCGCCGTGCCCACCACAAATGCAGGGTCGAAATATGTCCCTTACGAATCGACTTCTCCCGTGCCGCTTCGATAGAAATCTCACGGATGGGGATAAAGTCTTCAATAAGGCGGCGATCGGTGGTCATAGTATTAATTGCCAAATAATCCACATACTTCGATACGATTCAAAATTTGCATCCTTGCTTTAGCCCCGCTCCCAGCGGCACGAAGAGCGGCTGAGGGGAGGTGTCCTTCAGGAGCCTGCAAGTTATAGAGGCGATTGTCTTTAGGTTGCCAGACCCCATTAACTCGCCAACCAATGCGATCGCCAAAGCTATCCCAATCTCCACCTACTTCTTTCAAAATCTTGACCTGAACACTAAACCCAAACCGACCGCCAGAATAATGCCTCCATAGTTGGTCGATTGTCTTCAACTCTTCGCAAGGGAACTGTTCAATCAATTCCTTTGGTAAAAATTCGACCTGCCCAACCACCCGCAGCATGACTTCCTTGGTTTCTTGATCAGCAGCCTGCCATTGTCCAGTGCTTAACAAAGCCTGGAGTTCGCTATAGTCTGTGCCTACGGCTGATATCAAAAACTCAGCACTGAAGATCTCTTCAGACAAAACCTGAGTTATGGATAGCTCCTGTTCAAGCTGACTCTCAATCTGGGTGATGATTTCTGGAGGAATCTGACTGAAGAACCAATCCCTTGCAACATGAAGTCCTTGATCCAGATAAATTGCTCCTAAAACGGCTTCTACCCCATCTGTCAAGTTTTTAGGTCCTACCATTCCGCTGTGAAGAATAAAGTTTTCCAGCCCTAATCTACGGGCAACAACTTCTAAGGCAGTATCGCTAACCAGTTCATCCCGATTAGCAGACAGCTTGCCTTTACCATGCTTGCCCTTACGCTGGTAGAGATATTCGAGAACAACGAAATCCAGAAGAGCGTCCCCCAGCAGTGCCAAGCCTTCATTGTGATCCTCAGAATTCTTCCGATTCACAGCGTAAGAACGTTCAGTAATAGCCGTTTGCAGCAATGCTTTGTTATGGAATGTGTGGGCGATCGCCGCTTCTACCTTTGCTACATCAACGAGCGGTAGGTTAGCTTCTGTGGTTGTCCTACTATTTGGATTGAGAACTGAAGGATCAAGGAACCGATCCACAAACCAATTTTGAGCAATATCAAACCCTTGATCCAGGTAAATTGCTGCCAAAAGGGCTTCAAATGAATCACTAATATCTTTTGGGATGATTTGATCGTTTTCCCTTTTAACTCTGATTAGTTCACGAAGATGGATCTTCCCTGCAAGCAAGATCAGAGTTTCGTCCTTTACCAAGTGGTCTCTCTGATCAGAAATAAACCCTTTGCCATGCCGATTGCCGTAAACCTCATAGAGGTACTGCACTGCAATCAAGTCCAGCAAAGTATCTCCAAAGACTGCTAGCCATTCATTATGGGCTTCAGGAGTATATAGATACCTGGCATAGGTTTTGTGAGTTAACGCTTGCCACAGTAAATCCTGATTGTGGAAGGACAGCCCGATCGCTGACTCAATGGCTGTAGCATCACTCATACCCTTGCCCCCCTAGCTCAGTCAGTAAACCGGGTTCTAAGACATTTTTCTCTGCGGTACGGGCGATCGCCTCGGCAGGCACTAAGTAACGTGTCACTTGCCTAATTTCTTTGGCATCCCCCACCAGAACCTTCGCTGGATTTTGGATCTTCAACAACTTTGGATCGCTGGTCTTGCAACCCCAAACCACGTAGAGCCAATAGGACTCTCCCAACTGCTGCGCTTTTCGCCACTCATTGGAAGTCAGTGAAATCTCCTCATGCGTTTGTGCCCGTCCTTTCACCTCAATCCGCCGCACGGGGGCTATCCCAGTCTCCAGGTCAATGGGTCCCAGACTACGAATGTCAAACCCACTACCATCCCGGTTCTGGCTCACATCCTCTGGCTTCCAGCCCCGTTGCCGCTCATACTCCATGACATACCGCATGGCAAAGGCTTCGACTTCCGGGTCATTCTTCATCCCCGGCATTGCTGCCACTAAGGCTGGAGCAGGGTAAACGATCGCGCAGCCTAAGTAGGTAACCCGCCCAAAGCTGACGATTTTGAGGTAATCCAATTCGTTCTGCTTGGCTCTGTAACGTTCCTTGAGGTCTTTCACGCGCTTTTGGGCACTATCTCGCGCCACGCGATAGGTTTCATCCCCGGCTGCCACCTTTGCTGCCAGCTTCATTTGCGTAGATTGACCGTCTCGAATGGCAGCATCCATCGCTTTCTCCAGATAGTCCTGCCGAATGTCTAGCTCACGCTGTCGCTGCTGCTGCTCCTGCTTCACCATTGGCACCTGGATTCTGACTTTCAGCCACTTCTCAAGGCGCTCTTGCTCTTGCGGCGCAGGAGCGGTGAGGGATCGGGAGCCAGGCGGAATCGCGTCAGCATTGGCAGGGGCAAGATCATGGAGACAGTCAGGGGAGATTAAGACCAATTCGCCTGCTGCTTTTTCCAAAACCGCACATAAAGCGGCTTTCAACACGGCTGCCTGCCCTGTTCTTTGTTGCCCTGCGACCTGAAGCTCGAAGAAGTAGATCCGGTAGGGCTCATCGGCATCCGCATCTAAAAACAAAGCAGACCCGGTGCAGATGGCATTATCCAGTTCAATATCCAACCGCTCGGCGATCGCTGCAAACAACGGATGACCTGGCGATAGTAGTTCTGCGTCCTGGTGATTGGGGTTAGCCATTTGTTCCTTATAGAAGGAAAGCTTCGGATAATGCTTATCGACCGTGCCCAATCGCCGCACTGCTTCTAAATTGTTGGAGCGAAATTCCTCTTTGACATAGGGAACTCGCCACAGCCCATCAGCTCGAACTTCCAAATTGACACTCAGGAACTCGCACGATCGTTTGAAGAACTCCTCGATGTAGCGAGGCATCAATCGCTGCTCTTCTGAGCGAAAGTCCTGGCTCTGGGTGCGCCGAATTTGAGACAGGTCAACGTGACTTGTCGCTAAAGCCAGGCCTGTTGCTTGCTCCAGTTCTTCTAAACGCTGAGGATCAAGTTGCTCCAGTTGCTCCAGGGCGTTTTCTTCAGAAGCCTTGCTATAGGTCGCATCCTTCACCATGTCCTCAAAGCGAATGTCGTTGAGTTGCAGGAGTTGACCGACCACATCGAAGACGCGATCGCCCATTGCCTTCCGAATCTCTTCCAGCTTGGTCAACAGCTTTTCCAGTACCCGACCTTCTACCGTGTTGATCGCCACAAAATTGAAGATGTAAACATCATGGGTCTGACCAATGCGGTGAATGCGCCCCATGCGTTGCTCAAGTCGGTTAGGGTTCCAGGGAATGTCGTAGTTGATCATCAACCGACAGAACTGAAGATTGATGCCCTCCCCAGCTGCTTCCGTTGCCAGACAAATTTGGCTATTGAGCTGAAAATCCTTCTGGGCTTGCTTACGAGCCAGCGGATTCATACCACCATGAATCTGACAGGTGGTATAACCCCACGCCTCCAAATTCTGCTTCAGGTAAGCCAGCGTGTCCCGATGTTCGGTAAAAAGCAGCAGCTTTCCCCGACCATCCTGAAGCTCTGAGAATAACTCTCCTTTCAAGCACTCTTTCAACTGGTTCAGCTTCATCTCAGTCCCAGTAGCGATCGTTTGCTCAGCCAGCTTGACCAGGCGCTCTAGCTCATGCAGCTCATCGCGGATCTGCTCCAGCCGCTCTGCCGTTGTAGACTCGATCGCTAAACTCTCCTGCTCGTCCTCTTCGTAGTCGTCGCTTTCCTTCTCCAAATCGACTGGTTTACTAAGATTGATCAAACGAGCATGCTGCTCTTCTGGAGATAGCCCCTTTAACTCCTCTAACAAATCAGCAAACCGTTGTCGCCGTCGCTTTAACGAACTGAAAATAGCATTCAGGCTACTCGCCAAACGGCGTTGTAACACGGTGCGCGCTAAAGCTACGGCTGCCTGCTTCCGTCCCTTGGTTTTCCCCAAGAACTTGTTGATGTACTTGGTGACTTCTTTATAAAGATGCTCCTCGGCGGGTGAAAGCTCAAAGGGAACGGTTTGGGCAAACCGTTCCTTGAACAGCTTCCGCCCATCAAAATCTTTAAGTTCCTCCTTAATGCGTCGGAGAAACCAGGGGCTATTCTCCATCCGCAACATTTCCGGGTTGATCTGATCAGAGACAAATTGTTCAGGGTCAAGCAGCCGCAGGAAGTTGTGGAATTGGTCTACATTCCCCTGATGGGGTGTAGCCGTGAGCAGCAGAATGCGTTCGCAGTTTTTGGATAACGCCTCAACTAGCTCATACCGTCCAGTGCGCCTTAAATCATCTCCCTGCGTCCGAGCAGAGCACTTATGCGCCTCATCAACAATTACCAAATCCCAATCCACCTGAAGAATGCCAGGCGTAATATCATCTCGTTTGGCAAAATCAATGGAGGCAACGCACTGGCGAAAGCGCTCCCAGGGATTACCTGCTAACTGCCCTTTTGCCAGCGTTGAGTTAATTACCTCAAACGTTTCAGAAAACTTGCTCTTCAGCTCATCTTGCCATTGCAAGGTTAGAGGGGCAGGAGCCAGGATCAACACGCGCTCAATGGCTCCTCTCAGCTTCAGCTCCTTGAGGAGCAACCCCGCCATAATGGTTTTGCCCGCCCCTGGATCATCTGCCAGCAGAAACCTGAGCCGCACTTGAGGCAAAATCCGCTCATAAACAGCCTCTAGCTGGTGCGGTAGAGGACGAACTCCGCTTAGACTGACCGCAAAGTGGGGATCGTAGGCAAAGGCCAACTTGATCCGTGCTGATTCGATAAAAAGGAAAAACTGATTGCCATCGACTGGAGAGGCTGAAGCTTGGCTCTGCGTGCTCAAAATTTCCTCAACTTCAGCAATGCCGATGTACGCATCCCTCAGATCGCCCTGCTGAGTGCGAACTCGAAGAAGAACAATATCTTCGACGATGCTGGCATCCTCAACGGTGACAGTCCCATTAAATTGTCCAGGAATGGAAATTCGTTTGCCAACCAGTTGTTCTTCCATCAGTTAAGCTTGCGTCTCTGAAAAATACTTCTTTGTCAAAGGCTGAACCCGATCCCCTTGTGCACTCAATAACTGCTCAATCTGCTTCAGTGCGAGACGTGATGGCTTCATCCGTCCACGCTCCCAACGATTGACCGTGTTATATGTGACCCCTAATGCCGCCGCAAATTGCTCTTGGGTCAGCTCTGTTAGAAGGCGCAGCTCACGAATGAACTGACCTACTTCTGGTTGCTTGAGCATAGACGGCTTCGCAATCAACATTCAATCTTCGTTGCAACACACGTTATATTCCAGTGTTCCCAAGTTGAATGGAAAGTCTGGTTGTTCTGCGGAGAGATCATCCCGCCGTTACAGACTCTTTATTGAACTTTAACGGGGTTAATCCGACCGCTGCTCTAAATGGAGTAAAGACAGCAAAGCTATAACGAAGTGCCACGTAGCCCTGAAAAACTTGCTCTGTAAGGACTTCAGAGAATCTATCGAAGCGAGGCTTAAAATCTGCCCTTCTGCTGCGCGGGGCAGTTAACCACGGCGCTCTGACAGCTCCACCTGGAGAGGCGAAACCGATAGAGGCTGAGCTGCACGAAGCGCAGCAAGAGCGTGAGCGCTCGCTTGAGTGACAGTGTTGCAGATGCAGTGCTAACAGAGCTTACGGCGTTTCCTGGTCAAAGGGGAGAGGCAGTTGGTCTTGTCCCGCGAAGCGTTGACGTTTCGGTGCTGTTTCGACCTGTCGTCTGGCTTTAACCTGGTTCAAGACCTGCTTGATGTAAGCAATCCCCTCCTCCTGGGTCATATTCCTGGACTCTGAATGACTTAAAGCTCCGATGGGAGCGCTATTACACCCGATCGCCCCTAGTTTTAGACTTTCCAAAGGGCTGGAACTCCCATCAGGCAGAGTATTACACCCACTTTCACCGAATAAGTTTGTGTGACTGGTGGAGCCGGATGCCGCCCACGCGCAATCCGGCTCCACAGCACTCTGAAGCGCGCCGATTGTTGCGTTTTGTAAATGTCTGGGATGCCAGAGATTGCGATGACGATAGAGCGTCGCACCACTCAGTCCATAGGGAATGAGCGCATCAAAGCGTTCGGTAATGCCTGCAGGCAACGCTTCCTTTTCTAAGAGGTTAGCAATTGCTTGTTGAATGCGTGCTCTAGCCTCGGCTTGTTGTTGCTGATTCCAACTGGACTCTGACTCATTAGGCCGATCGGGACTTAACTCTCCTGGGTCTACTGGACGTTTGTCGGTGCCGTAGTGAAAGTAGCGGCTTTGTTCAATGGCGAGCATCCAATCTTGAGCGCGTTTTTCCACTTCATGCTGATGCTGACACCAGTTGTGATAGCCAGGGAGGGCTTGGGCGATCGTGACGATATCGTGTACTAGGGCATTGCCTTCTAACGGCTTATCGGTATAGAGAACATGCCCAAAAATGTAAGAGCGCATGGCAATGCGTCCGAGTAACCGATTCGTCTGTCCGGGACCCGTCCAACCCTGCTCGATTTCGGCATTCAGGTCGTTCAGAAACTTATCGGCTTTGCCCGTGACACGAAACTGTCGCCGTCGCGCCGCTTTCAGTATGCGGTCCAGTGCTTTGGTGTCAAGACTATTGCGCTGTTGGGCAAACTGCCAGTGCTGCACAAAGGTCTCTTGATTGCCCCAGATCATCTGCAAGTCTTGATTCAGGAGATACGACCCCGCTTGCATCGGCAGACGATGACCGTTGTAGAGACTGTGCTCGCCACTGGTGACATAGGGATTGAGCCGACATAAAGGCAAAAAGGTGCCAGATGGACTAGAAGTCTTGTCGAGCCTGAGTTTGAGCAAAGCAGTAAGCCGTTGAACTCAAAGCCGCCCTTCTGCTGGGAAGGCAACTAGCCGAGAAGATGAGACAACGTCTTTTTGACGACTGCGTCTGGGTTATAGCATTTTTGCAGCACACTCTGACGGCTCGGGTTGTCTCACGAGTTTGCGGGGTTTTAACGTACTACAAAAGCTAGTTTTAGTTCAATCCTAGTCCAGCCACTTTTTGAGACAGCTAATCTCAGATTGAGAGGCGAACGACGTCTGCGCCATCCATGAGCGAAAGGGCAAGCTTTATGCTCACGAGAACCGTTTCAGTGGTTTTCCTGCATGACGACATTAGAGCGTACGGCTTATCCCACTTTCAAGTCTTCACTGCCATCGACAGAATTGGACACACTGTACACGCCAAGTGCTGCTGAAGTAGCTTTTGCTCAAGCTGAAGCCCGCACGAGAAGCGGACAACTCAGCGTGCTGGTGTTACTCAAAACGTTTCAACGACTGGGCTATTTCCCTGTCACAGCAGCGATTCCAGCCAGCATCATTCAGCATCTGCGCGCCCACTTACAACTGCGCGACTCGATTGCGGCAGTGCCATCACGGCGTGCCTTACGTCGCTATCACGCTGCGATTCGACGCTATTTGGAGATTAAACCCTATGACCAAAACTCTCAAGCCTACCTGCAAGACCAAGTTGCCGCCGCCGCGCTCACCAAGGATCACCCCGCCGATTTGATTAATGTGGCAGTCGAATTGCTGATCAAAGACCGCTATGAGCTGCCTGCCTTCAGCACCTTAGATCATCTCGTCAGTCACGTGCGCACAACGACCAATAGCCGCCTGTTTCAACAAATTTCAGAGGGTCTATCAACAGCGGAGCAAACCTACCTGGATCAGCTCTTGCTGAGTGAAACGCCCGCAACGCAGGCTTCCCTCAATGTGCTCAAAGCGCCTCCCAAAAGCGCTACGTTCGCGCACCTGACACAATTACAAACGAAGTTTAACCAACTCATGACCTTTGGGGAGGCCAAACGCTTACTCCAAGGACTACCCAGCACCAAGCGCCAGTCTTTTGCCGCTCAAGCCAAAGCCCTTGATAGCGCTGAGTTGCGCAAGCATCAACCCCAGAAGCGACGAGCACTCCTCCTCTGCCTGCTGTATCAAGCCCAGGTCCAAACCCGTGACCACCTGGTGGAGATGTTTCTCAAGCGGATGCAGCGGATCAAACAACAGGCAAAAGCCCGCCTCGTGGAATTGCGCGAGTCCCACCTGAGCCAAACCAAAACGCTACTGGAACAGTATGCCAAGGTGCTGACTGCTGCGGTGGCACCGGAAAGTGCCACGACCTTAGGTGAGCAGGTGCAAGCCGTCCTGGAGCTTCATGGCGGCGCGCCACAACTGCTGCTGCAATGTGAGGAGATCGCCAGCTACAACAGTGACAACTACCGACCGCTGTTATGGCGCTTCTATCGACATTATCGGAAGCAGTTGTTCCAATTGGTGCGCTCACTCGACCTTCGTTCCACCAGCCAAGATCAGTCTCTCGTTGAGGCGGTGCAGTTTATCCTGGGTCAGGAACAGCGCCGGAGCCAATGGTTCCCGGCTGGGTTGGATCTTTCCTTTAGCAGTCAGCTCTGGCGACAATTAGTCGTTGAGGGGGCAGGCAAAGCCCAACGCTTGGCACGACAGCCACTAGAAGTTTGCGTCTTCACCTATCTGGCATTGGACTTAAAAACGGGCGATGCCTGTGTGATGGGTTCAGAGAGCTATGCTGACTTTCGTGAACAACTGCTCCCGTGGCACGAATGTGAACTTCAGCTCACGCAATACGGTGCTGAACTCGGTTTACCCACTCAAGCGCATCAATTTGTGGCAGCATTACGCACGCAATTAACTGAGACTGCTCAGCAGGTTGATAAGGCTTGCCAAACGTCAGAGCAGTTCAGCCTCTCACCCAAAGGTGTCCCTGTCTTGCAACGAATCAAGGCACTGCCCAAACCACCTGGAGCAGACGCGCTCGAGGCGGCGCTTTGGGAGCAGTTGCCGGAGCGGAGCCTCCTGGACATTCTCTGCAACACCGAACATTGGCTGCATTGGACCCGTCACTTTGGTCCCGCTTCTGGGTCGGAACCGAAGCTAGAGCAGCCAAGGGAGCGCTACATCCTCACCACGTTTGGTTATGGCTGTAATCTCGGTCCCAATCAAACCGCACGACACACACGCGGTTTAGTGACGTCCCATATGCTGTCTTACACGAATCGACGGCATGTGGATGCGACTAAACTTGAAGCCGCGAGCCGCGATCTCATTCAGGCGTACAATCAACTCCAACTCCCCAAACTTTGGGGCACAGGGAAAACGGCAGCAGCCGACGGCAGTCAGGTTGCGATTTACGAGAACAATCTGATGTCGGAGTATCACATCCGCTATGGCGGTTATGGGGGGCTTGCCTATCATCACATCTCGGATACCTACATCGCCCTGTTTACACACTTCATCACTTGTGGTGTGTGGGAAGCCGTTTACATTCTTGATGGGCTGCTCAAGAACACTTCTGAAATTCAGCCTGATACCCTGCATGCCGATACGCAAGGGCAATCCACGCCAGTCTTTGGACTCTCCTATCTGTTGGGCATCAACTTGATGCCGCGCATCCGTAACTGGAAGGATTTAACCTTCCTCAAACCTAGTCAGGAAGAGCTTTACCCTTATCTGGAACCGCTGTTTAAGGGCACGGCTGATTGGGCACTGATTGAAACGCACTGGCAAGACATGCTCCGCGTCGCCTTATCCATCCGGGCAGGCAAGGTATTACCTTCCACCTTGCTGCGTAAATTGGGTAGCTACAGTCGCAGGAATCGCCTTTATCAGGCTTTTCAAGCTTTAGGGTTGGTGATCCGCACGCTTTTTCTACTCCGCTACATTTCGGATGTGGGTCTACGCCGTCAGATCACCGCTTGCACCAATATCGTCGAGGACTATAACCGCTTTGTGGACTGGCTCTTCTTTGGCAAGCAAGGGGTGATCACAGATAACGACCCGGAGGAGCAGGAGAAACGACTGAAATATCTGGACCTGGTCGCCAATGCGGTGATTCTGCAAAATACAGTGGATCTTTCGTTAGCCATCCAAGCATTAAGTGCAGAGGGGATGCGAGTAGACCGAGCGATGCTCAAAACGCTGAGTCCTTATCTCACGCGTCATCTTAAGCGTTATGGCGATTATGTCGTCGATTTCCAGCAAAAACCACAGCCGTTAGAGACAGCTATTGCCTTGCCGATTCACATTGACGGAGCGTAGATACAGAAAGCGTTCTAGCCCATCTGGCACCTTTTTGTCTTTATGTCGGCTCAATCCCCGCATCGGCTACCGTTGCCGCCTGGTCATTGCCGCCGCAGGGCGATCCTTTTAGAGCGTCAGCCAGCCAAGCACCTGCTCAACGGTCAACTCTAGCGGTAGCCCAGCGAGTACAGGTAATGCCTGAGCACCCTTCAACAACTGCACCCGTTGTTCTGGCAACACCAGCAGCACGGTCTCCTCATCTGGGTCTAGCCACCAGTTTGGTTTCCTGCTCACCCCGCAGAAGTGCAGACGGGAAAGCCCGTTAACGCGTTGACCTTGTGCCAGTTGAGCAACGAGAGTATCGGCATTGCAGACCATCACTCAACGGCGATAGAGGCCAAAGCTAGTCCAGAGCCTCTGATCGCTTCGGTGTGTGACAGTTAGCTTGAACCTTCAAACATCTGGATGTTTGAGCATCTGGATGTCTGAAGGTGGAGAGCTAGGTGCTTGAAGCAACGATTTGTCTGTGCATCGAAATTATAAATGTCTGAGCATTCAGATGTTCAAGTGCTTGAATGCTTAGATGTTTAGATGCTTAAGCACATGGATGTTCGAGAGTGTAAGATTGCCTTGTTGCTTTAGGAAGAGAACGTGATTATCACAGTAGCGAGTTTCAAGGGAGGTGTTGGCAAGTCCACAACTGCTTTGCATCTGGCAACTTACTTCCAGATGAAAGACCACACACTGTTGGTCGATGGCGACTTGAATCGATCGGCGCTGCAATGGGCAAGCGCTGGTAACTTACCCTTCAAGGTTGTAGATGAGAAAGCAGCTGTTAAGTTTGCTCGGAACTACGAACATATTATTGTCGATACTCCTGCCAGACCGTCGCCAGAGGATCTGAAAACCCTTGCATCGGGCACTGACCTACTCATTCTGCCCACGTCGCCAGATGCTTTAGCGATGGGTGCCATGCTGCAAATGGTCGAAGCGCTGAAAGGGCTCGATGCCGATTACCGGATACTGCTAACGCTGATTCCGCCGCTACCAAATAAGGCTGGGGACGATGCTCGGTCAACGCTTGAGAAAACAGGACTTCCTCTCTTCAAAAGCGGCATTAGACGGCTAGCAGTGTTTCAGAAGGCTGCTCTAGAAGGTGTACCTGTGAATCAGGTGAAGGGTGATACTTATGTCGGTATCGCATGGCGCTGCTATCAAGCCGTCGGCAAGGAGATTCTACCGTGACTGAAAAGCAATCTCGGTTCGATGGACTCTTTGGAGCAGTCAAAGTAACCAAGTCAGACGCTCAAACATCTGAGCACTTAGACATCCAAGTGTCTGAAAGTTTAGATGTTCAGACATCTAAGGGTAAAGATCCAAACTATCAAAGAACCACCATCTATTTACCAAAGCCACTGCATCGGCAGTTTAAGGCTGCTGCTGCTACTGATGGTAAGGAGATGAGCACCATTGTAGAAGAGTTGGTACAGCTGTGGTTGGAAGAACGGAATGTCTAAACATTTAGATGCTTAAAAGCTCAAGCATTTGAATGTTTGGATGTTCAAATTAAATCGCCATAGATCTAGACTCTTGTCTGACAATTAAAAGCTAATTCTGCTCACGCTGCTGCTGGATGATGCGCTCAACAGTCGCTACATCTGTCTTCAGCGTCTCAGCAATCTGCTCCACAGTCATCCCTAATGCCAAAAAGCTAGGAACAGCAAGAGCAAAAGCTTCTGCCCGTCCTTCTGCCCGTCCTTCAACCCGTTCTTCCTCAGCAATCTCTTGATAGAACCGGGTCTGTTTCAGTTCGTCTAATCCCAGCATTTGCCTGATCGCCTCCCGCTCAAGGGTTGGGAATTTATAAACCAATGTCGCTAACACTAATTCTACGACGCGCTCACGCTCTACGCCATCCGTAACCTCGCCTCTCACTCGTTCAACTAGCTGTCTTGCTCTCGCTGGAGTTAGATCATCATCCAAACCGATGAGTTGCAGTACACCCAGTTCTAACGACTGCTCAGCCAGATCGCTTGGTAGCTCATCCAAGTAGACACGCTGGAAGCGGACACTCCCGGCATAGTCCTGAAAGTGGTTTGGTAGCTGTGGGTCAAGACTCCGCCTGGTGAAAATGAGGATGCCAAGCCAGTCATGCGGCGGTTGGTAGTCCCTCAAATACAGAAAGATTTCGGCAAAGAAGCTGTGGTAAAGCGTCTTCTTTTGATCACGATAGCCCTGCACCTCGACAAAGACAACGGGCAAGTCAACGGCATCGGGCGCTGGATTCAAAACGCCATCAATCCGGAAGGAGAGTTGCTTTACCTCCTGAGAGCCAAACTCATAGGTGCCAAGACGAGGAGAGTTGTCACCAATCAACTGAAACACCAGATCCGGGTGGTTCTGAAACAGGCGATAAAACAACGAATCCGTTTTCACAAGTCGCTATGGCATTGGTACGGCGGTTTTATTGTAAGCGGTCGGCGGACTATCAAATGACAGCTTTCCTCCTTCCTCTTCCTCCCACCACCACAATGAAAAGCGAATCACTCAGGGTGTTTTCTAACTGACCATACACCCATGCAGAACTCTTTCTCTCAGCCGTCTTTAGCTTCCAATCCTTGTGACGATACGGAACCACAACCTACCCCCTCAACGGCAATTGACGCTGCACTCTGTGACCTCGTTCAACGGGTTATAAACTTTTCGGACGATGACTTTGACGCTGA
>Ga0163148_10005054_pt1 | contig 13389 bp, 17 predicted proteins | sample OliLakLV19MP7P2_FD_148606 | JGI IMG/M metagenome (GOLD analysis project Ga0163148, IMG submission 148606) | Freshwater microbial mat bacterial communities from Lake Vanda, McMurdo Dry Valleys, Antarctica- Oligotrophic Lake LV.19.MP7.P2 | ecosystem: Environmental > Aquatic > Freshwater > Lake >... | reverse complement strand
CGCATGGATGAGATCGACGCTGACTTAGGTGATCGCCGTCGTTCAAAAAAAAAAAGTAAAGTAAAACCCACGCGCTCGCGCCGCACCTCGATCTCAGTCCGGAACCCGCGAGGGTCCCCCGCTCACTATTTCGAGCAAGATGGGCTCATGAAGAGGCAGCTCGACAGTGAGAGGACTCACCGTCGACATCACGCAGGTGTGACTAAAAGTCACCGAAAATATTGCAGAAAAATAGGCGTCGTTCCAGATACGGCGGAAAATTATGAGGTAATTGAGTCTGCCCGCATGCTGCGAAACAGGGCCAAGAGCATTCAAGCTGTCGCTCAAGACATGCCGACACGCTCAGTCCTCCGCGCAGCGAGGGCGGGCCTCTCTGCTGGCAGCGATGTCGAGGATTTCGCCAGAGCCGGCGTCCCCGCGCGACACATAAGTGGAGGTGCTTGGAAGATGCACCAAACAGGGCAGTATTATGAAGGTTGTCAGGTCTCCGCTGATGCATTCAAACCACCTGTTTCCCCCAAAGACGCCATAAGCCACTCTCGCTTGTCCAGAGACCGCAGGTCCCTCAGCGGCATGCGCGCTGAGTTTGACTGGAACACAGCGATGCATCTCAATGATATGGGGGTCGATTGGGATGACCTGCAGAGCAGCAATGGCCTCTTTTTCCCCACTCAAAGACTCAAAAGATACCTCGACAAGCTGCCAGCAGACTACGCTGTCTCAGACCTGAGGCGCGTGGTGAAGCCTTTTCTGGCAGAGCTGAAAGAAGAAACTCTCAACAAGGCAAAGGGGACGCTGCAGCGGCACCTACCGCGTCATGAGGAGGTATCCAGGCGACCACTCAAGGGCCTGCCCTCGGGGTATCGCGAGGCGTCCGAAGATGACGCAGAACACTTAGCGAAATGGTGCTCAACGTCGAACGCGTGCCTAGCTCGATCCTACGAGGGTGAGTTTGGGGATGATCACATCCCCGACCGAGTGGTCTTGTCCAGTGAGGGGCATGTGGTTGGCTTGCGTCGGACACGTTTACGTGACGGCGACGAGGATGGTCCCGAGCAGAACGAGTACTCGGTTCCGATGCGGTCATTCTGCACAGACAGGGACAACAAAGCAGCAGATGGTGAGTTTGCGAGGTTCAAAGCAGCTAGGATTAAACACCTAGAAGAGTTTGATGCTGAGGACGACGAGGACCTGCCTCGCGTGAGGCTCAGGGGTGCGCGCCGGAACCCTACACACATCGACCACAAATCCTATGCGGCGCGTGTCCGTGGATTGTCCATCGCCGCGCTTCGATACGCCATCAAAGACGCGCAGGCCGCGATCAAGGCACACCCACACGGACACAAGGCCGGGTACTATGCCGACGAGATCAATTACTGTGCGAGCGAGTTGACCCGTCGCACGCGCCGCTGACCTTCCACACCTCCCAGGACGGGGTATGATCCGCCATGCGCTTTCAAACCCCCCTCGTTCATACCCGTCTCCTTTCCCGAGCTGACGCGCGTCTCCACCGCCCGGTGACCGGACTCGCCGGCCTGGGCGACCTGGGCGATCTCCTGGATGGCTCGGGAGGCAACGGCTCACTGGTGACGTTCCGCACGATGCTGGAAACGCACATTGCAGCCAAAGCCGGCCCCGCCTATCTGGCCAATGCCAAGGCTGCGCCCAACATCGCCGGCGCCATGAACATGGCCCGATCGACGTTCCAGATGGGTGAATCGAACACGCTCCCGCCCGAGGCTCAGTCGTATTGGAATAGGTGGCGCGCGGCCGCATCGAGCCCGACCAGCGATTTCAACATCTACTGGCAGTTCGGATCACTCATGGCCATGAGTGCGTATCCACTCATGGATGCGTGGGTGGCTCAGAACAAGGAGGGTGGGTGGTGGCTCGACCCCCAGGCGTCCCAAGCTTACTATCTGCTCTTGGACAGCAGCACCAACGGCACCAACTGGATGGGCGGAACGACGACCTCCAGCAAATTGACCAACGATCAATGGAGCACGATCTTTACCAAAGCATGGACCATCATGCAGAAGGGTATCGTCCAAGGCGTGCTGCCGTTGACGTACCTGGACATCGTCTGCCGTGGCATGCTTCAAGCTCCTGCAGCCCGACGCATGCCTCAGTTCAAGGCGCCCCCCGGCAACCTCCCCAGCAACAACCCGTACGCAATCGCTTTCCGTACGTGTCTGAACCAGCTTGGATACAATGAGCTGTCCCGGACGTGGTACGGGTTCACGGCTCAGGCGTGGGCCGCTCAGAACGAGGCGTTCACCGCCAAAGACGCGACCTACGGCAACATCATAACCGGGCTGAATTACCTGTCAGGTAAGGCGATTCTCGATCAGATCACCGGCAAGCTCTCCGACTACTGGAAAGCGCGCTCAGAGGCATCTGCCGCCATCAGGTCCTTCGATGTGCTCGCTGCAGGTCCGCTGAAGTCGCAAGTGCCCCAAGCCGACAGGCAAGTGGTTGCAGGCATCCGCGCGCAGTTCCTGGAAACGGACTCAAAGGCGTTCAGCGCTCTATCGCCCTTGGGTATGTGGCCAGGGGACAAGGCGACAGGCAACGCAGCACTCAATGGGCTGGGCGTTGCTCAGTTGGTCCTCGCAGGCACGGCAGCCGTGGTCACTCTCGGCTTGGTCGCTTATGTCGTGACGATCATGACCGCCACGGCGCGCGATGCTGCTGCGCAGACCCGCAAGACCACGGAAAACATCCTGGCCACGGTGGATCAGCTCAAGAAGGCATGCACCACTACCTACACGAACTCGGCCAAGAGCGCCACGGATGATGCCGCGTATGAAAAGTGCCTGCTGTCGACCAAGACGCTGACCGACACCATCCCGCCGGTTCCGACATCATCCTCGGACCCGTTCGGGTTCGGCAAGATGGCCATGCTCGGCGCCGTCGCCGTCGCGGGCTTGATCGCAGTCAACAGCATGAAGAAAAATAAGTGACGGCTTGGGGAGATCGCGGGTTCACGGAGATGTCCAAGGGTGCGGTGGGCGCGCCAATGTCTTACGTGATCCCGGTGTCCATAACCCAGGACCACAAGTTGCTCGTGTGGTGCCCCCTGCGCCGAGTAGGCATCCTCAGGCACGTCAAGATTCCCCGCTGGATTCTGATCCCGCAAGGGAAGCTCAAGGTCAAGATCACGAGGTGGGTCGGTTGCCACCCCGACCGCAACCCCGACCCCGACGACTATCGCGAATTGGGATCTGAGCAGGTCTCTTACCAATGGGTGGGATTCCCCAGGCTCGATGTGTGGTGGGCATCCGGAGTCGAACACACGCTTGCAGTCAACTGCGACACCGGAGAGTACAGCCGGCTGGTGAACGAAGCAGCTCACGATGACGCATCACCCCTCTTGCGGAAGCTGTTCGCACCCATCTGATGCCCCGCCTTCCCACGATTCATGAAGTTTTCAGCAGCCGGTCGCTCTTCGGTCTGCATGGACTCACCATCACCCCGCGCACTCTCCCTGACGCGGTCCCCCAAGCCGTGTCGATGTGCCTCAAGTATCTGGGTGAGGTCGCGCACGAGGCTCAGGTTGGCGATGCCTTGGGCGCCCCGACCGCCGCCGGTGTCATGCCCGCAGAGATCATGCGCTATGTCTCAGGTCGAGGCATCCGCTGCTCTGGTTACGTACGGACCCCGTTTCCCTACATCCTGGAGCGCATCAAGCAGCAGGTCCCCTCGATGGTGCTCTGGCCCGCTGCGTCACCACGCTGGCTCATTCCCTGTGGCTACGAGCCCGACATGCAGGTGGTCGTCTTCGCGGACCCAGATCGAGGCAAGTTCACCGTGTCCGCTCTGGAGGATGCTGAGCGCCAGTGGAATCAGCAACCCGCTGATCAGTATGCCACCAAGGTCGTTCTGCCGTTCGATCGGGTTTCAGCAGGCACCTCCCCCAAGGGGGGCAAGCATCCACTGAACCGCAAAACCTTCGATCTCCAAGCGTTCACCAACTCGACCTACGAACGAGCCAAGGCCGCAGCCGTTGCTGTGGAAGCCGACTAGAACACCACCCAGGACCGGGTAGGGTCGTGCATGCTCTGTCGACCAACTCTCCTCTTAGTGTCGATGTTGATCTCGATGCTCGCCTTGATCGGGTGCGGACCTCGCATCCAGGTGTCCCCCATCGACGCGCCTGATGGCGCATCCAACGCATTGGACGTGGAAACTCCCCGATCAGCGGCAGAACAAGCAGTTCAGACCAAGAAGGATGCCGCTGCGATCGCCCGAGCCTCTGGCAACGTGCTGGCGACCCTTGCTGCAGAGCGCGCGTTGGCTGCCGCTCGGGTTCAGCTCGCCAAGGAGCAAGTCATCCAGTGGGAGCAGGCAGCCAAGGCCAAGGACAACGAGATCCGCGACGAGAAGGACCGGAGCCGCCAAGAGTTTCTGTACTGGTTCAGCGGGGTCTGCGGATTGCTGGCCCTGCTCGCCACCGCCGGCGCGCTCTTCTGGCCAACCACGCGCGTCATCACCCGCCCGATCGCCGTCATCCTGGCTGGATTGGTACCCCTGGCTCTGCTTGCCGCCTGGATCATCCCGTTCCTGCTTCCCATCTCCCTGGGTGTCGGCGTGCTCATCCTCGCCGCCGGTTGCTGGTACATGGTAAAAAACGAAAAGCAGCACCGACTCAAAGACAAGGCGGCGAGTCAGGTCGCGGCTGCCGTAGAAGAGGCCAAGGAAGTCATCCCCTCGTTCGCTGCAGGGTACAAGGAGATTTTCCGAGGACACATTGACGAGGATGCTGACGTACTGTTGACCAAGCACCGCAAAGACCTGTCGGACAAACGCGTGAGCGATGCCGCCGAGCGCTTGGCAAAAGCGAGAGCACTATGAGCCGCATGGCCCCCACTCAATCATTCAACCCGGGTCGCCGGGGGATGCGCGCCGCTTCCGGGCTCAGCGCTGACCTGACCGCACTCCCAGGCACTCAAGCAGGGCGAGAGGTGTGGTTCCGCAATCTACCACCGGCAGCTCAGACCGCGTTCATCAACAGGATCCAGGCGCTCTACCGCAGCCTCCCTCAGCCTCTCCAGCAAGCACTCACCCGGCACATGATCAGCATCGGGGAGAGGGTGCCCATGGCGTCGGGGGTGGACGGATACGGACCAGTGTCTGGGCTCGGCCAGTGGGCTGAGATGGCCACGGCGATCACTGCACTGTCCAGCGTTGGGGCAGGACTCTACAATAACCGTCAGACCAACAATCTAGCCAACCAACTGCAGAGCAACGCACTGAACTCGGATGCCGCTATCGTCGCAGCGCGCAACAGCGCGGCCATCCAATCCGCCCAAATCATCGCGGATGCCCAGAGAGCCACTGCGGCCCAGGCAGCACAGGTGGCGACATCGCGCGCCGCTCAGGAGGCGTACGCATCTAGCACAGCATCGACCTCGATGTCTTCAAGCACCAAGACAATCGCGATCGCGGTCGCCGGTGTGGCTGCCCTCGGGATTGTAGCCACCATCATCATCAAGAAAAAGTGAGCCCAACATGCTTCGTCGCCAAGTCGTGATCAAGAAGTCTCGAAACGCGCGGCAGTCGACGCTCAAGCCGACGCACGTAGTCGTCGGTGTGGTGGCCCTTGCTGCCGCCGTATATCTGCTGAAGCGCCGCAGCGCGCCAGTGGGCGAGATGGCCGGATTTGGAAGGAAGTTTAGGCGAGTAGTCAGTAAAGTGAGCGCACCTGTGCAATCCGTGGTGAAGGCGGTCGTGGCGGCACCTGTATCCGTGGTGAAGGCGGTCGTGGCAGCCCCTGCTGCTGTCGTGAACACCGTCAAAGACGCTGCCAGCGCTGTGGGTGTGAGCAAGGTTCTGCAAGCGGCGCGGAAGACTGTGGTGGGCGCTGCATTCAAGGGGTTGAAGGCGATTCGCGTGATCAAGACCGAGAAGCCCCAACCAGACGGCACCGTGGTGACTGAGCAATCCTACGCGGACGCTGCAGGCAACACCATTTCCAAAACCGATTACCTGCAATCCATGGTCGAGTGGTTCAAAGAGCTGGGTGAGCCCGCTGCAGGTGAGCTGACTGGTCAAGGTATCGACGCTGGTGACGTGGCTGCGGCCCGATCCATGTGGATCGCCCAAGGTAGCCCACGCAATCAGCCGGAAGCATCTGCTCAACCAGCACCTGCGCAGCCTTCAACCAATCAGCCTTCAACCAATCAGCTATCACCTGCTCAGCCAGCACCTCCCCGGCCAGCACCTGCCACGGACTGGAAGAACCCATACGAGGATTACCTGCGTTCGGGTGATGGAGCCTCAGGAGGAGGCGGCGGCGGCGGATCTGCTTACCCAAGCGCTCCCTCGGTCAGCGCTCCGGCTGTGCAGGCGATCCAGGCCGACGCCGCATCAAGCGCTGCTGGTGCCCCCAAGGGCAAACTCAACCCGATCGTCGTGGGCGGTGGCGCGGTTGCGGCCACGGTCCTCATGAGCATGCTTGGCGGGAAATGACATGGCCTACCTCCCCACTCGCATGATCCTAGCGCAGCACTTGAGCGCCATCCCCGCCATGCCTCCGGTGGCGCCATCGAACGTCTACGATCTCGGCCCCGGCATGCAGTTCAACATGGACACCGGCTCGCTGATCTACAACGGCATGAACATTCCGGTGATCCCTGGGCTCCTGAGCGCGCTCGTGGTGCGTGCGATCCTGTTCGGTGGTGGCCTTGCGGCGAGTCACGCCAAGGGCTACCTGAAACGGAAAAGGGCATGACCTACATCACCCCCGGAGCGATGGCGCTGCGGATCGAGTACGAACGCTCGCTCATCCGCAGCGGTCGCCGGCCTGCACGGATAGAGACGCGCAACTATCAGACGCACCCCAGGCGGCAGACTGCACCTGCTGAGCTGGTGCGCGCTATGACCACCAGCCCCATGGCGCGGCGTTGGCTCGATCCTCGTTTGGGGACCGGCAACGCAGGGCAGAGCACCGTCTACATGGGCGGCATGGGTGCACTAGGTGATGAGGTGCAGGACCACATGGACAAGATGAGCGCGGACGTGAAAAAGCAGCTCGTGAAGCAAGCCGCCATCAACACCGGGATCACCGTTGGACTCACAGCACTCGGCCCAGCCACGCTCGGGATCTCTGCGGTCTTGGCGGGGCTCTACGCCGCCGTGATCGCCGTCGTTGGCGCGAAGTACAAGCGTCAATCCGAGGAGTTGATCGGCAACTTTCAGGACGAGATCAAGGTCAAGATGGCCAACGCAGACGCGAGGATCGCAGACAACGACCGCAAGATCATGAGAGAGCAGGAGCCTGCTGCCCGAGCGCTCGCACTCAGCCCTGTGGCGCTGAATGGGCTTGATGGACTCGATGGTTGGCTGGGGGATAGATTGAATGTCGTCAAGGGGTACGCATCTGACATCATGCGCGATCCTGCGAAGACCATCAAAACGGCGGTCATGCGCCCCGTCAGGGCAGCCCAGACAGTGGCCAACCAAGTAGTTCCGCCTGCCGTGATGAAGGTGTACAAGTCCGTGGCCCAGCCGATCGAGGACACAGCCAACCGTGTCTATAACGCCGCCGAGGATGCTCGGGACACCCTTTCCGGTCGAGGCGCGCTCGAAGCCACCGACAAGGAGATCACCAAGGCTCGCGTGACAGCAGATCGCTTAATTGAAGAGAACACAACCAAAATACTAGCCGATCACGAGAGCCCTCGCTTTCGCAATGAGGTGACAGTCATGATGGCGAAGGCGATTCGATCGGACGCGAACATCCAGGCGATGATTGACGGCAACAACAGCACCCCTGGTGGCAACTTCGCCGCGCCCGGCACGCAGGTGACCATGCCGTCAAAGAAGCTGGCACTCCTGCCTATGGCCGGCGCAGCCGCTGGTGTGCTTGCGTTCGGGTTCCTGAAGGGTTGACCGGTGGCAGGCGATGCATTCTCAGAAGCGCTGGCGCTGATCCCGCTCATCCACCTGCAGGTGGCTGCAAATCAGCGTGTGCTCCTGATGGGTGCTGATGCTGCGCCGGCCGCGCTGGCTGTGCTGCGCTATCCTCAGACCGTTGAGGTGGTGATCGTTGACGACTCAGCCCGATCACCTGCGCAGCTCGGGGACAAGCGGGTCAAGTACGCGCCCAACCTCGCTGCGATCCCAGCAGCTTGGAAGGCTGACCTGTTGATCGTGGCAACCCCTGGGATCTCCCCGGTGAAGGTGCAAGCGCTCCGGGCTCACCATCGAGCTGACACCGGCGTGGCCGTCTTCGCCGTGGCGCGTGCCAGTCAGGTCCGAGCGACCAAGGATACCTTGCGATTGAGTTGGTCGGTCGTGCAACCTTACCGCGAGTTCACCCCTGATGTGGAAGATCCCACCGCACGGGTGGCATGGTTCCTCATGGCAGCCGATCACGGATTCAAGCGCCACCGCGCGGTTCCCCCCTGGTCCAAGCGCATGACCGACAAGTACGTGCCTGCCGTGTTCACCCTGGCCAAGGATGAGTACGCGTTGGCTTATGGGGGCGGCGCGTAAGCGTCAGATCATGGCAGACATCCCATCCATCCTGCTCGCATCTGTCGCCCAGGAGATGACAAACATCCCGGTGGTGATCACCAATCGCGCCCGGGCTGCCGCCGTGGTGTCGAAGGGGTACTCAGCCCTCGACGCGTACGATAAGTACAAGGGCTTTCTGTTCGCCGCCGGCGTGATTGGCGCCGTGGCGTCGTCGCTGGCACTGGCTCGCCGGCGCAGCAAGTCGGCTGAAGCGTACCCTCTGTACATCAGCACTGGCATCGCTTCCGCCGCCGTGGCTTGGATGACCCGCCCAGACTCGATGCGTGCGGCACCCCGCGCCCCCATCCCCGGCCAGCCGTCAGCAACGGCTCGATCGCTGGCTTGGGTGGATGCTGAGGTGTCGGCCAACTCCCAGCAGCGCCCCGGGTGGGAAGCCGCCACCTGGGGACGGCTGGCGAACGATCTAGGACAGGGTACACTGAGCCCCTCACTACAAGTCTTCTTCACTCGCAATACGAGGTAACACGCCATGCTCGGAAACTCAGCCGATCAGTTTTTTCTTGGTCAAATCAAAGAGCGCGTCGTTGCCCACACCGGCAATGCGATGTCCAGTTCCATGCGCGTTCCTGATCGGGAACGAGCTGGCACGGCGCATGTGATGTCCAAAGCCACGCAGATGCCCGGCCCGCAGAATCAAGTCTCCAGCTCCTGGATGCCGGGCATGGGTGAGTCACCTGCGCCTGCCGCGCCCCCTTCGCTGGTGAGCAATGCGATGCCCGGCATGAGCGGCGTCTCGATCGACACGAGCACCATGCTCATGCTCGCCGGCGCCGCGTTTGGCGCTTGGTACTTCCTCTTGCGCAAGCCGGCCTGAACCATGTTCATGACCTCTCACCTCGATCAGCCGCACCACACGCTAGTGCCCACCGCCTACCACGGTGGCAACGCCTTGGCCGGCATGGGCGAAGACCTCGCTGATGCGCCGAGCCCGACCACTGCCCCCACCTCACCGGCGCCCATTGCTCTGGTGAGCCCAAAAATGACCAACCTCCTCCTCATCGGCGGAATCGCCCTGGTCATTTTCCTCGTCCTCCGTGCCCAAGCCAAGAAGTAAGGAATCCATCATGGCCAAGAAACTCACCCGCAAGCAGAAGAGCCGCATCAACAAGGCTGCCTTCCGTGCTAAGCGGAAGACCAAAACCCGCCGTTCGATCAAGTCGTCCGCTCGTCGTGGCGTTCGCAAGACTGCACGCCGTGGCGCTCGCCGGTCGTCCGTTCGCCGGTCGACTGCACGCCGTGGCGCTCGCCGCTCGGTGAAGCGTTCGGCTCGTACGGGTCGCTTCGTTCGTCGCTGATTTAGATTAGGTCTTAACGACCGCCACCCAATCCAAAAATCAGGACAGCCAGCATGGCCAAGAAACTCACCCGCAAGGAGAAAAGCCTCATCAACAAGGCTGCCTTCCGTGCTAAGTCCACCAAGCGCAAGGCTGCCTTCCGTGCTAAGGCCACCAAGCGCAAAGTTGGCAAGGATAGCACGAGCCACAAGCGAACGGCCAACAAGTCGGCGTCTGGTTGGAAGATCACCACCAGAGAGGACGAGGAAGAGTATTATCCCACAGGGGAGTTCTACGCTGACGCAGTAAATCACTCGCTGAATGCCCACTTTAAGAATATTGGTCCCTACTCTTCGGCCTATATGGCTCGTTTCGCTGCCTTAGCGCAGATCGCTGAATGCCCACTTTAAGAATATTGGTCCCTACTCTTCGGCCAATCAGGCTCGTTCGTCGCTGATTTCGATTAGGTCTTAACGACCGCCGCCCGATATTGCACACTGCGCCCCGAGAGTAGGCTTCAACCATGAAGCTGACACCCTCGGGGCGCACTGCTAAGCCACGCCAACGCATCGCCAAGGATCCCCACAAGGTCGCGGTGGGTGTTGCGCGCGCCGCCGCCGCGATCGAGCGGGGGTGGGACCCGAAGGTGCGATCCTCCCGCCTGGGGTACGACTGTTACGCCACCGGCGCAATCAATGGGTCGGGCAAGATCCGGATCATCCTGCGTGCTCGCCGGCTGCCGCCGCACCTGACCACCGACGTGATCGGCCAACTCCCCTCCGAGATGTGGTGGCCGGAGCGCGACCACAAAGCAGCGCACGCGTTGATTGACGCACTCCTGGGCTTCGACATCGGGGCCATGAAGACGTGGCGCGTCTGCTGGCCTGATCACGAGTTCGGATTCGAGCGCTTCCTCGATTACGCTGAACGAAAAGCCGCTCAGGTGCGTACGAGTGCGCCTGTGCACAACCCTGTCACCCACACCGTCGTCGCTAGTGAGCCCGCCGATCACGGAAACAAGGTGCCGAAGCAATTCAGCCTGTTCCCCTTGGAAATGGAATCGAGAGAGACCCTCTACTCGCTGCGGCAGATTGCTGATTCTGGCTCTGAATACGTCCTGAGGCTGTCGCTTATTCACTTCGTGGACGGATCCGGAGCGCTCTGCACCGAGATATGGGGCATGCTGGCGCCGGGGGTGACCAAGGGTGCGTTGCTGTGCAGTCGCGCTTTCAGCGACCTGATCACCGGTGCGTATGAGATCCTCGCCCACCGTCCAGGCCGACTCCAAGCCCTGAACCTGCCGCTCAATCTGCTCCACACTCACATGGGCATCAAGTCAGCCCGGGTGAATCGAGCCACCAACGTCAAACGGTTCGCGGAACCAACTGAGCTGGTGCGCACCTCCCCGAACGAGTCAGCGACCATGACCACCTCGCGGCACCTCCAAGCGGTCTTGGCGGCAGAGTCCCCGACCGGCGAGCGATTCGTTCAGCCCAAGGTCAGTGATCTGCCGATGCTTGGCGCCCCTGGTGAATCTGACGACGATCCGCTGACCTTCCCCGACGCACCTAAGTAAACCGACCCTTTGCGACTGGCCTGGGACGGGGTAGGATGCCCGGATATGCCAGTCTCAGGATCGGTGCCAGTGACTTACTCTGTCCTCTCAGACGGAATCAGGGGCACCGACGAAACCGTTCAGATGATGACCAAGCTCGCCATGGGCATCTACGGGGCTCGATCCCCCAAGATCCGGGCGTTGGCAATCAACATCCTGACTCGGGCCGGCGTCCCTGAGAAGAAGTATGAACTGGAAATGGAGGCGATTCACAATTGGGTGCGCGACAGCATTCGCTACACCCGGGACGTGGCCGGCCAAGAGACGCTGCTGCCTCCCGAGGAAACCGCATTCAACAGCAAAGCTGGCGATTGTGACGATAAGAGCAGCCTTGAGGCCGCGCTCCTTGGTGCCATCGGCATCCCCACGCGCTTCGTTGTGGTCGGCGTCGATACCACCACGTTCAGCCACGTCTATCTGCAGGCTCGGCCGCGCGCTGAGTGGATCAGTCTCGATCCGATCATGAAGGACAAGCCCGCAGGCTGGGAATGTCCCGCCAGTAGGGTGAAGTCCCGCAAAGTGTACCCGCTCAACCAATCCGAGGAAGTTCACATGAATGGCAATAATCTGCGGGGGCTCCAGGGCGCTCCGCTCGGCTACGTGGGCGATCCTCGGGTCACGAGTCACCTCGACACGCAGAAGCCTTTGGGCAAGCCCGCTCCTGCTTACGTGGTGATGGATTCGATGCTGGATCAGGATGCTCCGATGGAGCAGATCAGCCGCAACTTGCCCGCGTTCCCTCAGCAGGACGTGAACCAGATGCGCCGGCCTGTCGCTCGTTCAATCAAGCCGGTTCTGCGCAGCATCGCCAACGCCAATGGGCAGGCCCGCCCCGCTCACCGCTCTGCCGCCATCTCGGTCGAGCAGGAGCACGAGACGCAGGCCGAAATCCTCGACGCTGCCATGAATCCTATGAACGGGCTCATGGATGACCTGATGACCCCCGATCGCCTCGCCGGTGTTCGTTCAGGCATCGACCGGCAGCGCGCGAGTCCGAACATGCAGCGCCCTGCGCTGGCCCAGACCCCCGAGGGTGTGGATGTGCTCTTCACCCGCCCGAACATGGTCGCCCGCTTCAACAAGCACGACCACGTCGTGTTCCGGGGCATGTACGCACTGAGCGAGAAGCCACCCATCCGCCCCTACACCGGGGTCGAGGGTATGATCGGCGTGCAAGAAGGAGCTGGCATGCCCGGCATGGGCGGCGGATCCAACGGTGGCGCTCTCCCTGGCATGGGCGGCGTATCCAACGGCGGCGCTCTCCCTGGCATGGGCGCGATGGAATACCTCAAGAGCCCGCTCGTGCTGGCTGCTGCTGCTCTCGGAATCTACCTCTACACCCGCTCCAAGCGTAAGTGAGTAACCCATGGCCCGCATTCTCGTTCCTGTCAACAAGCGCACCTACAACCACAACCCTCGCGGCTCGGCCACGGCGGTCGTCTCCATGCGCGGTCGCAACCCGTTCGAGGGCAGTGCTCCTGTTCTCGTCCACAAGGGCAGCGCCATTCCTGGAATGAGCGGCATCGACGGTCTGGGCGCGGACGGCGCAACCCCTACCAGCGCAACCCCGAGCTGGATGTCGAATCTCCTGTCGTCCGTCGTCCCGCTGGCTACCTCGGTGGGCACCACGCTCGTCCAGAACCGCATGACCACGCTGTACCCTCCTCAGACCCAGAGCGTGCAAGCTCAGGGTGCTCAGATGCTGCCCGGCCAGTCAGGTCCGAACCAGCTTTCCACCGGCCCCCAGAGCATTCTGGTCTACCCTCCGGCGCCCGCCAAGTCGAACATGCCGATGATCCTCATCGCTGTGGGTGTGATCGGCCTCGGCGCTGCGTTCATGATGAGCAAAAAGAAGCGCAAGTAATCACGTCTCACTGATTCACTGCCGCTCCCTACCGAGGTCCCCATGCGCTTTGTTCGCTCCAATAATTTCGTGATGGCCACTGAGCAAGCCCCTGC
>Ga0163148_10005051_pt1 | contig 13397 bp, 8 predicted proteins | sample OliLakLV19MP7P2_FD_148606 | JGI IMG/M metagenome (GOLD analysis project Ga0163148, IMG submission 148606) | Freshwater microbial mat bacterial communities from Lake Vanda, McMurdo Dry Valleys, Antarctica- Oligotrophic Lake LV.19.MP7.P2 | ecosystem: Environmental > Aquatic > Freshwater > Lake >... | reverse complement strand
TTCGACCTCGGCAGCGCGCGCCTTGCGGGTCTCCTCGATCGCCGCCCGACGCGTGACCACCGCGTCGTACGCGACGAGCAGACGGTCGTCGCCAGGGGTCAAGCCGAGCGCACGCAGGTAGAGTTCAGCCGCGCGGCGCAGGCCCTCTTCATCTCCGGCGGCGGCGGCGGCGCTGGCGGCGCTGGCATGAGCGCCGGCGGCTTCGCGAGTGCGTCGGACCTCATCGGCGGTGATGGCGGCGGCGATGTCGGCCTCCACGGCGCGCACCCGCTCGGCCGCCTGCGCATCGCGCGGTCGCAGCACGAGGATCGCCTCGTACAGCTTGCGCGCGCCAGCGAGGTCGCTGGCGGTGGTGGCGGCGGTCGCCGCTTCGCGCCACGATGCGATATCGGCCTGTTCGCCCTGATGCACGCGCATGCGCCAGGCACCCACGCCGAGCACGGCCACGGCGGCGACCGCGGCCGCGGCGAGCAACGGCCGGCGATGGCGGCGGGCGACACGCACCACCACCTCGACGGTGGTTTCGCGATGGGCGCTGACCGCCTGCCCGGCGAGGAAATTGCGCACGTCGCCGGCCAGGGCCTCGGCGCTGGGATAGCGGTCGTTCGCGGCGAAGGCCATCGCCTTGCGCACGATCGCGGCCAGCGTGCGTCCGCCCGAGCGCGCCTCGTCGAACGGGCGGATGGTGCCGGCGGCGACCTGATCGAGGGTGCGGCGCACGTTGCCGCGCACGTAGGGCGAGGCGCCACTGAGCATCTCGTAGAGCAGCACGCCAAGCGCGTAGATGTCAGAGCGCTGATCGACCAGGTGCGATTGACCGCGCGCCTGCTCGGGCGCCATGTACGCCGGGGTGCCGACGGCGAAGCCCTCGATGGTGCGGTGGATGTCGGTACCGCTGTCGCTGTCCGAACGAAGGCTGGTGACACCGCTGCCGTCGCTGGTGCCAACGATCTTGGCCAGACCCCAGTCCATCACCAGCACCTCGCCGAAACGCCCGACCATGATGTTGCGTGGCTTGAGATCGCGATGGATCACGCCCTTGGCATGGGCGAAGCCGACCGTTTCGCAGATGCGGATGAACACCGAGAGCACGTCGAACCGGTGTTCGGCGAGACCACGCCGGTCGGCCAGCCATTCGGCGAGCGAACGCCCCTCGACCCGCTTCATGGTGTAGAAGACGGTGCCGTCCGGCAGCATGCCGAAGTCGTGGACCGGCACCACGCCGGGGTGCTCGAGCTGGGCGGTGATCTGCGCCTCGTGCACGAAGCGGCTGATATCGCCGCCATCGACGCCATCTGAGCGCAGGCTCTTGAGCGCGACTTCGCGCCGGCAGTCGCGGTCGAGGACGCGAAAGACGATGCCCTGCGAGCCCGCGCCGAGTTCGCCAGCATACTGGAAACGAGCCTGCGCGTTCTCGCTGGTGACCGAGATCTGCCACTGGGCGAGCTGACGCGCCACATCGCCCGGCACATCGAGCCCTTTGAGGTGTGGAAGTTGGCCGGTGCCCACCGTTGCCGGCCGTTCGCTGGGCAGGGTCAGGTGGGTCCGAGCGTCGGTTGCCGGCGGTTGCGCATCGGGCTCGATGCCGCGCGCGGTCGGACGCGTCTCGCTGGCGGGGTCGACGGGCATGATCAGGGCGCCGGATACAGGCCGGAGACGATCAGCACGCTGGCCGCCTCGAGCGGCAAGGCGGCGAGTTGGCGCAGTGGCACCCACGACTGGCCCGCGGGGGCCACCGCGTCGGCGGGGGCGTGACAGCGATAGACCAGCACGAAGGCGTCGCGCAGCGCGGCCAAGCTGTCCTCATTCAGATAGCCGACCAGTTCCACGCGCACGCGCTCGACGCCGAGGAAGTGGGCGACCGCGAGCTGGGCGAAGTCGCGCATCGCCTTGATCCCGCTGCCGAGGCGGGCGACTTCCGGACCGATGCGGGTGGCTTGCAGCAGCGCGCCCCCCTCATCGACCAGCACGTGGTCGCCCCGTTGCACGACCAGACCGAGGCGGACCTCCTTGGCGTCGAGGTTGCCGACCAGGGATGACGTCACCGCGTACCACGACTCCTCGACCAGCGTCTCGAGAATGCCGAGTTCGACCTGCCGGCAGAAGCCGGTGATGCGGTACAACTCGCGCCGCGGCATCGCCAGCACGAGCGGATCATCGGTGGTCGCAAAAGCGTCATCGGCAGCGGACATCGCGGTGAAACTAGCGACGGCCGTCCGCGTTTCTATGCCCCTGTACGGCCTGCGACGGACTCCGGCACGCTGCTGCGCGATTGACGCCAGGCGTCCCGCCACCGTTGACCCCTCCCCCCAGGAGGCCTGCCCATGCCCGTCGCCCGCGTCACCGGATCGGCGCGCCACCATCCGCTCAGAGTGTGCCGCTTCCCCAAGTGGCGAGAATGCCTGGCACCTGCCGGCCGAGCTGAGCTCGGCTCGGCCCGGCTGTGGGTGACCCGACCCCCTCCCCGTGAAACGACACGACCCGCGTCCTTACGGGCGCAGAGCGGGTCGATCCATGCAGCGGTGGTTCACGTCGCCACGGCGGCGACCTTGAAGTCCGGCGTGCGCGCCGACAGCTGCGAGAAGTCGAGGTACGTGTAGATCGACTTCTCGAACGGACTGACGCACGTGGCCATCAGGTCGAGGTACTCGGCGCGGGTCGGGATGCGGCCGAGGATCGAGATCGCGCCGGCGAGTTCGGCGCTGCCGAGGTAGCACTGCGCGTCGCGGCCCACGCGGTTGTCGAAGTTGCGGGTCGAGGTCGAGTAGACTACCGCGCCCGGGCGCACGCGCGCCTGGTTGCCCATGCACAGCGAGCAGCCGGGGATCTCACGGCGCGCGCCGATCTTGCCGAACAGGCCGTAGTGGCCTTCCTGTTGCAGGACGTGCTCGTCCATGCGCGTCGGCGGGCAGATCCAGGTCACGGTGGTCAGGTACTCGACCTTGCTGTGCTTGTAGACGTTGGCGAGGGCGCGGAAGTGGCCGATGTTGGTCATGCACGAGCCGACGAAGACCTCGTCGACCTTGGCGCCCGCGACCTCGCTGAGCGTGGCGACCTTGTCAGGGTCGTTGGGCAGGGCGAGGAGCGGTTCGCTGATCGCGTTGAGATCGATGGTGAAGACCTTGGCGTAGCGCTTATCGGCGGTCTCGGCGACGGTGCCGATGACGGTGCCGTTGGCCTCGACCGGCTTGGCGCCGACCAGCTGCACGCCGGGGTCGGCGCGCAGCAGCGTCGGCTTGGCGAGCCACGCCTGCATGGCGGCGATGCGCTTCTGGATGGTGTCGCGCGCGCCGTAGCCATCGGCGAGCATGTCGGTGAGCAAGGCGATGTTCGAGCGCAGGTAGTCGGCGACGCTGGCCTCGCTGAGGTTGACCACGCAGGCGGCGGCACTGCGCTCGGCTGACGCGTCGGACAGCTCGAAGGCCTGCTCGGCGGTGAGGTGCTCTAAGCCCTCGATCTCGAGGATGCGGCCGTTGTAGACGTTCTTCTTGCCCTTCTTTTCCAGAGTCAGGTCGCCCGATTTCAGCGCGATCCACGGGATGGCGTTGACCAGGTCGCGCAGGGTCACGCCCGGTTGCAGCGTGCCGGTGAACTTGACCAGCACCGACTCGGGCATGTCGATCGGCATGTAGCCGATCGCCGCGGCGAAGGCGACCAGGCCCGAGCCGCCGGGGAAGCTGATGCCGATCGGGAAGCGGGTGTGGCTGTCGCCGCCGGTGCCGACGGTGTCGGGCAGGCACATGCGGTTCAGCCACGAGTGGATGATCCCATCACCCGGGCGCAGCGCGACGCCGTTGCGCTCGACGATGAATTCAGGCAGCCAACGGTGCATCTTGGCGTCCTTGTCGGTGGGGTACGCCGCGGTGTGGCAGAAGCTCTGCATGACGAGATCGGCCGAGAAGCGCAGGCAGGCCAGCTCTTTCAGCTCGTCGGCGGTCATCGGGCCGGTGGTGTCCTGGCTGCCGACCGTGGTCGCCTTGGGCTCGCAACTGACGCCCGGGCGCACGCCCTGCACGCCGCAGGCGCGGCCGACGATCTTCTGCGCCAGGGTGTAGCCCTTGCCGTCGTCGTTGGGCAGTTCGGGCTTGGCGAAGTTGGCGGGGTAGGCTTTCTTGAGATAGTCACAGGCGCGCCAGGTCAGAGCGCGGCCGATGATCAAGTTGGTGCGGCCGCCCGCGCGGTATTCGTCGAACACGGTCGGCGATTTGACCGCCCCGGTGGCGATGACGGCACCGTTCTTGAGCACCTCGCCCGTGCGCGTGCGGATGGTGATGCGGTCGCCGGTGGCGAGCTTGGCCACGTCGACGGTGTAGGCCATGCCGCCCGCGTCGCGGAAGGTATCGAGGAAGATCGGCGCGATGATGCCGGCGAGCAGGAACGCCGCGTTGCGCTTGTTGGGCACTGCTGGGATGTCGCGGCCCGAGTACCACATCACGCTGTTGGTGGCGCTCTTGCGCGACGAACCGGTGCCGTAGACGTCGCCGACGATGATGGTGCGCAGGCCGGCCTTCTCGTTGGCGAGCAGGGTGGGAATCGCGACCGCGTCCTTGACCTTGTACATGTCGAGGGCGTGCAGCGGGATGTCCGAGCGGGTGCCCGCGCTCTGCGCCGGCGAGAGGTCGTCGGTATTGGTCTCACCAGCGATCTTGTAGACCACGCCGCTGATCTCGGGCTCGATCTCGGGGCGGGCCTTGAACCACTCGGCGTCGGCCCAGCTGTGGATCACCGCTTTGGCGTAAGGGTTGCCGCCCTCGGCGAGCTTGGCCACCACCGAAAAGTTGTCGAAGATGAGCACCAGGTGCGTGAGCGCGGTTGCGGCAGCAGCGGCAAGCTTGCCTTCCAGCTCGCGCACCAGGTAGGGCACGTTGAAGCCGCCGAGCATGGTGCCGAGCAGGCGGATGGCTTCTTCGCGCGAGACCAGCGGGCTGGCGACGTCGCCGTGCGCGACCGCGCCCAGCCACTCGGCCTTGACCTTGGCCGCGGGATCGACGCCCGGGCTGACGCGATCGACGAGCAGGCGGGTGAGGATTTCGCCCTCGCCGGCCGGGGGCGCCTGCAGCAGGCCGCACAGCGCCGTCATCTGCGCGGCCGACAGCGGCAGCGGCGGAATGCCGAGCTTGGCGCGTTCGGCGGCGTGGGTGCGGTAGGCGTCGAGCATGGCTGCGTATCCTGAGGTTGTCCCCGCAGCATGCACGGCGGCGACCGGCGTCCAATTCGCTGCGTTTGGGCAAGCCATAAGCATTGCTTATCGCTCGCATGGGAGCGATCATCGGCTCTCGACCATGGACACCACCCAGCTCGCGCACTTCCTGACCGTCGCCCAGGTCGCCAACATGACGCGCGCGGCGGCGCGCCTGAACCTCACCCAACCCGCGCTGTCGGGGCAGATGAAGCGGCTGGAAGAAGAACTCGGCGCGCTGCTGTTCGACCGCCAGGGCCGTGGCCTGCGTTTGACCGCGGCTGGGGACGCCTTCCGACGCCATGCCGCCGAGGCCTTGCGCGTGCTCGCTGAAGGTCGCGCGTCGCTGGGTGCGCTGGGCGCGCTCGAATCCGGCGCCATCGCGGTCGGCGGCGGCGCCACCAGCACCACTTGCCTGCTGCCGGCGGTGATCGGTCGCTTCCACGCTGCCCACCCCGGCATCCGCTTCACCCTGCGCGAGGCCCCCTCGCGCACCATCGTCGAAGGCGTGGTCGCCGGCGAACTCGATCTTGGCATCGTCACCTTACCGGTGCCGGCGACGCAGGCTGGCGGTCGTTTGGAGATCACTCCCTGGATCATCGACGAACTGGTCCTGCTCGTGCCCCCCTCGCACCCGCTGGCGGCGAAGCGCCGTTTCCGTTGGAGGGACCTGGCTGGTCAGCCGCTGATCGCCTTCGAAAGCGGCTCGGCGGTGCGCCTGCTGCTCGACCGCCAACTCGCCGAACACGGGGTGGTGCCGTCGGTGGTCATGGAGCTGCGTTCGATTGCGACCATCACTTCTATGGTCGCAGCAGGCGTCGGACTCGGCTTCGTCTCGCGTCTCGCGGACGGCGGTGAGCGCGGCCTGCGCTGTGGTGACAAGCCTTTGGCACGTCAACTGGCCATCGTCGAACGAGCGGATCGCAGCCGGTCGGCGGCGATCGCGGCCTTCCGCAGCGCCCTCCTGGCTTGGCGGGCTGCGGGCTAGCCGCGCGGGGCGATGGCGGGTAGGCTTCCCGCGCGTGAAAGACCGGCCCCACCTCCGTCAATCGACTCCGGTCGTTCCCGCCGCCGTCCCCAAGACCCCCAGCAGTTTCGCCACCGCCGGCACCATCATCAGCATCGATCAGCCGACCGGCCTGGCTCCCTCGCCATCGCTCGATGCGCAGCTCGCCGCGATTCCGGTTGGCCACGATCCCAGCGCAACCCTGCGCCCGGCGACCATGGCCGCGACCAGCCCGCCACCTTCAGGCGGCTATGATCTGCTGCACGAGCTTGGTCGTGGCGGCATGGGCGCGGTGCACGCCGCCGAGCAACGCGCCTTCGCCCGCCGCGTCGCGGTCAAGAGCCTGCTACTCGACAGCGAGATCGCACGGCGCGGCTTCTGGGCCGAAGCCGCGGCGACGGCGCTGCTCGAGCATCCCAACATCGTGCCGGTGCACGATCTGCTGATCGGCAAGGACGGCCTACCGCGCCTGGTGATGAAGCTGGTCGAGGGCACGAACTGGAAGCGCTTGCTGCATCCCGAGAACGACGCCGACCGCGCCAAGGTCGCCGAGTGGGAGATCGACCAGCACCTCGAGATCCTGCTCAAGGTGTGCGATGCGATCGCCTTCGCCCACACCCGTGGGATCCTCCACCGCGACCTCAAGCCTGAGAACGTCATGGTCGGGGGCTTCGGCGAGGTACTGGTGATGGACTGGGGCTGCGCCGTCGCGCTCGGCGACCATCCGCCGCACCCCCTCATCCCGCTGGCCAAGACCTCGCGAGTGATCATCGGCACGCCGGCCTACATGGCTCCTGAACTGGCCTGTGGCGATGGCAAGGCGCTCGGCACGTGGAGCGACATCTACCTGCTCGGCGCCATCCTCTACGAGATCCTCACCGGCACCGCGCCGCACCGAACGGCTGACCGGGCCGCTGACGCACGGGTGGTCCTCGCCTGCGCCAGGCGCAGCGAAATCGAGCCGCCCGGCAACCGCGCCCCTGGCCGCGCCCTGCCCGACGAACTGGTCACGCTGGCGCTGGTGGCGATGAAGCGCAAGCGGAGCGAATGACCGCGCGATGTCGCCGCCTTCGCCGCCGGCTTGCGCGAATACCTCCGCCACAGCCAGGCCGCCACCCTGCTCGATCGCGCGCGCGACCACCTGCGCGCCGCTGATGGCGGCAAGGCCGCCGACGCGGACGAGCATTACCGGCGCGCGATCGGCTGCTGCGAGCAGGCTCAGGAGTTGTGGCCTGGCTTTCGCGCCGCCCGCCGATTGTTCGTGCGCGCGGCGCTCGACTCTGCGCGCCGCGACCTGGCCGGCGGCGCTTTCCGCGCCGCCGAGCGACAGGGCACGGCCGCGCTCTCGGAGGCGCGCAAGCTCAATCTGCGGCATGAGGCCGAAGAGGCTTCGACCGTGGCCGCGGCGGCAATCCAGGCCGAGCGCGAACGCGAGGACCGCGCGCGGCAGATCCACCGGCTGCGCCTGGGACTCGCCGCCACCGCGGTCGTGGTGATGGTGGGTCTGGTGATCGGGCTGGCCACTGTCACCACCGCGCTGTCATCGACCCGCAGTGCGCGCGCCCAGGCCGAAACCGCGCGCATCCAGGCCGAATCCACCCTCACCGACCTGCGGCGCGAGCAGGACGAGCGGCGGGCGATCTCGCACCAGGCGGCGCCACGCTTCCTCGCCGAGACCGGCGAACACATGCGCGCCTTCCACTGGGACGCCGCGCGCGCCTCGGCGCTCATCGCCACCAGTCTTGATCCCGAACTCGCCCAGGCCTGGCGCCTGCTCGGCGAGATCGACCTCGGGCGTGGCGATCCGCAGTCGGCTGCCCTCGCGCTGCGCCGCGTTGCCGATGCCGCCGATCTGGTGGCACTGGCCGAGCGCTGGTCGCAGCGGTTGAAGGGACAGGCCTTGCGCGAGGCCGACCGCACCACGCTCGCCAACGACCTGCACCAGGCCGGCGCCCAGATCGCCGCCGGCTACCTGCGACGCGACTCCACCGATCGCGTCCAGGCCCAGCTCGAGGACGCGCGCAAGCGCCTGCTCGCCGCCAATCCCCGCCAGAAAAACCTGCTGTGGGCGGTCGAGATCAGCGATGAGCAGGTCGCCCTCGACTGCTCGCGCAATGCCGAACTGACCGATCTCAGCGCGCTCGCCGGCCTGCCGATCACCCGCCTCAACGCCATGCGCACTCGCGTCGCCAACCTGGTGCCGCTCGCCGGTCTGCCGCTGACCGACCTCGACATCAGCGAGACGCGGGTCGACGACCTGACGCCGCTCGCCGGACTCCAGCTGACGCGCCTATCGGTGGCCAACAGCGCGGTGCGCGATCTCGCTCCGCTGCGCGGCATGCCGCTGCGCATGCTCGATTGCAGCCGCACCAAGGTCACCGACTTCACCGTGTTGAAGACCCTGCCGTTGACCGACCTGCGCATTGGCCAGACCGCCTTCCGCGACCTCGGTACGCTGCGCGGTCTCGCGCTCGAGGCGCTCTCGCTCGATGGTCTCGCCGTGCGCGACCTCGCCCCCCTCGCCGGGCTGCCGCTGCGCCGCCTGGGCCTGAGCCGGACCGCGGTGCGCGACCTCGCCCCGCTCGCCAAGCTGCCGCTTGAGAGCCTGGATCTCGGTAACACTGCAGTCACCGATCTACGCCCGCTGGGTGAGATGAAACTGCGCCGGCTTTGGTTGAACGACACCCGCGTGGTCGACCTCTCGCCTCTGGCCAAGGTCCCGCTCGAATGGCTCGACCTGCGACGCAGCGCGGTGCCCGATGTCAGACAACTGCGACCGTTCACCCGCCTGCGCGAACTGGCCGAGGGTGCGCTGCCGCCGCTGCCGCTGTGCCCGCCCGGGACCAGCGTGCCGCAGCCCGACCAGCTCGCCCAGCGTGCCGACGAGATCGTGGACCAGCTGCGGCCCGTGCCCGCCCTCGCCAACCTGGTCACCTCCATTCAAGGCGTGGCTGAGCTGGCCCGCTGGCGGCGCTCGGGTCGGGGCGCCGTGCCGGGGGTGCTCGTCCACCAACTGAACTCCTATCGGCTGATCGACGCCCCGGTCACCTGGGACGAGGCCAATCGCGTGGCAGCGGCACTGGGGGCGCGCCTGGCGTGTCTCGAAACCCAGGCCGCGATCGACTTCGCCACCCAGACCTATCCCAGCCAGCATCATTTCCTTGGTGCCAGCAAGGGTCGCGGCGATTGGCGTTGGCTGTCGGGCGGGCCGTTGAATCCAGCGCGCTGGGCAAGCGGCCAACCCGCCGCCGGAGGCAACGGCGAGCTGTGGTTGGCGGTGATCGCCGGCAAAGGCTGGACGCCGGTGGCGTCGACCTTCCAGGCGGGGTTCCTGTTGGAGTGGACTCCGTAGCACCGAAGCGAGGCGACGTCAGGCCAGGCCGACGCCAATGGTCGGATCCACCTCCGCCCGCAACAACGCCTCAAGCTTGGCCAGCTGTTCGATCCGCAGCGCCTCGTCCTCGGCGAGACGTCCCTTCGCCTTGACGCGCACGATGCGTCCGTCGAAGTCCCACAGTTCGAGCTCGCCGCCCACCGCGCGCACCTCGCTGGTGAAACGGTCGAGCACGATGCGCTCGATGCGCCGCAGCAACGCGATGCGCCCAGCGACGGGCTGACCGGCGGCGGGCTTGGCGGCGACCCCGCGTGGCTTGTCCTTGCCGTCGATCACCTTCTGGATGTCGCCTTGGCAGCTGCCGCAACCGGTGCCAGCGCGGGTGGCCGCGCCGATCGCCTCCACCGTGGTCAGGGCACCCACCGCTATCGCCTCGCGCACGGTCTGCTCGCTGACGGCGAAGCAGCGGCAGAGCAGCGGGTCGCGCTCGGTATCGAACGTGGGCGTGTGGTTATCCAGCGCGTCGAGGCAGGCGCGCAGGGCCTCGATCCCCCACAGTTGCGGCGGCAGCCAGGTGTGGTCGAGACCGCCGAGGTGGGCGCAGAGCTCGGCGGGGCCGATGGCGCGCGCCGCGGCCAGCGTCATGCCCGTCACCAGTTCGGTCAGGGCCGAGGTGGCGCCAAGCTGGCTCTGACTGTTGAAAACCTGGAACTTAGCCTGGGTGACCACGCCGGCGTCAACCACCACGTAGAAGCGCAGGGCATCGCCGGCGATGATCGAGCCGACGTCGCCCACCGCGCTGGCACCGATGAGCTTGCCGAGATTGCGCGGGCGGCGGGTGTGGTCGTCGAGCAGGTCCACCGGGTTCATGGCGACGATGCTGGGCCGGCGTTTGCTGGTACAAGACTTCATGCGACGCGAACCCACCACCATGTGCCAGCAGGTGCCGAAGCGGTGCGCACCTCCACCCGTCCCCGTCGCTGCGCTGCGCAACGGTGGAGCGGAGGCGTCGGCGGGCTATCGTCGGCGCATGCGCTGGCTCGCCATCGTGCTCATCGTCGGCTGCGCGCCTGCCGCCGCCCTCGAAACGCAGGCTCAGCCGCTGCAAAGTCGCGCCGAGGATCTCGCTGCGATCTATCCAGCGCTTATGGCCCTCAGTAGTGGCGACCTGCACGCCATCGAAGCCCTGCCCGCGCACCTCTTCCTGGCCCCAGCGGCGACCCCTGACCGCGATGATCCCGCGCTGCTGCGACGGTGGACCGTGGCCCTGCCTGCGGCCCTGGCGCGCCTGGCCCAGCCGGCGCAGGCCGCGGCGTTGGCAGCCCTCGACCGGCGCTACCAGGCGCTGACCGCCGCGACCGGCGACGCGGAAACGCACGCGCGCCTGGCGCTCGCCTTCCTGCCCGCACCCGCCGCACGCGCCGCCGTGGCCCGCGCCGCCGATCTCGCCTTCGATCGCGGGGACCTGCGCCGCTTCCTGGCCCTGGCGATGCGGTTAGAGGCCCGCGACGACCCGCGCGTGGCGGTCGCGCGGCGACTGCTCGGCAGCGGCCGCGCGATCGAACCCGAGCTGCGCTTGCGCGCACCCGGCCCCCCGTCGCCCACTGCCGTCCGGCCCGCCGCGCGGCCCGCTGGGGACAGCGTGACGTTCGTCGTCGCACCGGGCTGGCTGCTCGCCTGCGATCCCTGGGGTGGCGTGCTTTGGCAGTATCGCCTCGACCATCACGCCACGGTGGTGCCGGGCGACGGTGGGGCGTTGGTCCAGGATGGCGCCGGCCTGCGCGTGCTCGACGAATCCGGGCTGGCCATCAGTCTGCCGCCCGCGCCACCCGCGGCCCGCCTGTTGGCGGTGTCCGGAGGCGCCGCCTGGTTCTCAACCGGTGCGACGATCTACCGCCTGGATCTCACCGACCGCGCGCTGACCTCCGTGGACCTGCCGGAACCGCCGTTGGCGCCGCCGCTGGTGCGCGGGGCGGGGTCGCTGTGGCTCACCGCGCGCGAAGTGCTGCTGGTCGCCGATGGGCGCATCAGCGATCGGGTGCGGCACGGCCTCGACGCTGAGCCCGGCTGGCGACTAACGAGCGACCAGGATCTGCCGCTGATCGTCGCCACCAATGGCCGCGCCTTCCATCTGCCCGCGCTCGCCGACCAACTCGCCGGCGCCGACCCGGTCGATGCGCTGTGGCTGCTGCTGCAGGCCGGGCGTCCCGGCGAGGCCCTGGCGCGGTGGCGCGCATCCCCCGACCTCGCCGATCATCCCGCTGCGCGCGCGCTGGCGCTGCGCGCGCTGCTTGCCGACCGCGCGGCGGTAGCGGCCGATCCCGCCGCCGCGCTCGCCCTGGCAGTCACCGCCCAGGATCGGGCGACGGTGCTCGCGGCCGTCGGCGCATGGCGTGATGCCCGCCTGGGCGCTGACCTGCAGCGGCTTTGCGCGGCCAACCCCGACGTGCTGATCAACCTCGGCGACACCGGGTGGAGCGATGATCCCGCGACCTGGCCGTGGGCGCTGGCGGGACGCGCCTGGGCAGCACGCGCGGGCGTCCTCGCGGCCTGGAATCTGCCGCCTAAGCGCCGCCAGGCGGTCGCCGAAGCGAGGCCGGGGACGGCCGCAGCCACGGCGGCCCGGCGCCTGCCCACCGGCGATTGGCTCCACATGGGCTGGCACTTTTCGTGCACGGCAACTCCGACGGCGACCGAAGTCACCTGTCGCGATGCCACGGGCGACCTGCGCTGGCGCCGTCGCTGGAACGCCCCTGATGCCCTGGCTGCGCCCGGCCGTGCCCTGGCCTTCCGCGATGGCGGCATCGTCATCGCCGAGGGCGCGGCGCGGCTGACCGTGCTCGATGCCGGCAACGGCGAGCGCTGGGCGGCATTGCGCCCGAACAGCGAGATCTTGCCGCAGCAGGTGGCGCTGCTCGGGCGCGACCGCGTGGCGGAACTGGGGCCGCTCGGAATCGACACCACGCTGCGCCTGATCGATGGCGACGGCGCCACCGTGATCCGCCTCCCGGGAACCGCGCGCTGGATGGTGCCGTGGGGTGATGGCGTGCTGGTCGCGCTGACGGATGGACGGGCGATCGCCTATCCGTCAGCGGTGGCCGTGGCCATGCCCGACGAACTGCTGCGCGGCGCGACGCCGACGATGACCGTCGAGGGTTTGGCGCGCGACGGTCGGCTCTGGGCGTGGCGCTAGAAGACTTCGTGACGAGCCGCTCACTTGCCGGAAGCGTCACCCGCACATGACCCGATCACCACCAGCGGCTGGGTCACCAGGTAACGCGCGGCGAGCGCGCTCAGCTCCTGCGGCGTGATCGCCGCGTAGTCGGACTCCATCGTCTGCGCCCAGGCGAGGCGGAACGGCTGCTGCTGGCAGCGCATGAGCACCTGGCCAAGCCAGTATGAGTTCTGCTGGCGCTGCGCTCCCAGATTCTTGACCAGCGGCGGTTTCACCTGGTCGAGCAGCGCCGGGTCGACGCCGTTGGTGGCGAGTTCGCGTGCCACCGCCAGCATCGCGTCTCGCGCTTCGTCGATGTGCTCGGGCGCCACGCCAGCCTGGGCGACGACGTAGCCGAAGCCGTCATAGACCTCGCTCGCCTGACGGCCGACGTGCGGGCTGTAGGCTTGCCCGAGCTTCTCACGCAACTGATCGCGCAGGCGCTCGTTCATCGCCTGGGCCAGCACGCCCAGGCGGCGGGTGCGTCCGATGTCGTAGAAGTCGTCCGTCGGCCAGGCCATCACCACCAGGGCGCGGGCGACCTTGCCCGCCACGTCGAGGCGATTCTCACCGACCGGGATCGGCGGCACTGGCAGTAAGGGATGGTCGGTGCCCGACCACACCACAAGCGGTCGCCGGTCGGGCACCGACCATCCCTTACTGC
>Ga0163148_10005049_pt1 | contig 13397 bp, 10 predicted proteins | sample OliLakLV19MP7P2_FD_148606 | JGI IMG/M metagenome (GOLD analysis project Ga0163148, IMG submission 148606) | Freshwater microbial mat bacterial communities from Lake Vanda, McMurdo Dry Valleys, Antarctica- Oligotrophic Lake LV.19.MP7.P2 | ecosystem: Environmental > Aquatic > Freshwater > Lake >... | reverse complement strand
GTGGCCCTGCATGCGCCGCCAGCGGATCAGGGTGTCTTGGAGGGTGTTGTTGAGCGCGTGGCCCATGTGCAGCACGCCGGTGACATTGGGCGGCGGGATGGCGATGGTGTAGGTCGGCATGCCTTCGCGACGGCCGGCCCCGGCCTTGAAGCACCCCGACGTCTCCCAGCGGCGGTAGACATCGGCCTCGACGGTCTTGGCTTCGTAGGCTTTGGGCAGATCGAGGGGCATGGCGGTCTCGGGGATAGGAAACGACGACGGGGCGACCGCGAGGCCGCCCCGTCGAGATGTCGCAGGGCGCCTGCGGTCAGCGGAGGAAGCTCACAAAGCCCGCACACGCATGGCGCGGTACGCTAGCCGCGACCCCGAAGCGCGCAAGGCGGCCGCATCATGACCAGGCACGCTGGAGCGCCCAACCCACGCCGCAGACGGCGATCGCCGCGCTGACCGGCAGGACGACGCCCGCCCGATACCAGGGCCGATGACGCGTCCAGCCGGCCATGGCCCACGCCGATGCGATCACCGTCACTTGACCGGCCTCCACGCCAAGGTTGAACCCGACCAGCGCCGGCGCCAGATCGCTGACGGGCAGGCCGATGCCGGCCAGGGCGCCGGCAAAGCCCAACCCATGGATGAGCCCGAAAAAGACCACGAGCGCTACGTGCCGCCATGGCCGGGACGGCGCCGTCTGGCCCCGACCCAGCGCCGCTTCCACCGCGACGGCGACGATTGAGAGGGCGATGGCGACCTCGATGGCTCGCTCGAATCGGGCCGCGGGAATGATCCCCGTCGCGGTCAGGGCAAGGGTGAGCGAATGCGCCAGGGTGAAGCCGGTGACCAAGGCGAGAAGCCGGCGCCACCCGGTCGCGAGCAGCGCCAGGCCGAGCACGAACAGGATGTGGTCCATCCCATCCGGCACGACATGGAGGAAGCCCTGGCGGGTGTAACGCCGAATCAGGTCCCACGACGTTTCCGTCGGTGGCGCTGACGCCAGGTCGACGGCATCGCCTTCGTGCCGGATTTCTGCGTCAGTCGAGCCCACGCGCCGGACGCGGTAGACCGGCGGTGGAGTATGTTCGGGGTGGAGGGCAAGGCGGATGCGCACGCCACGTCGGCCGTCGAGTGCGATTCTCAGGCGCAGCTGCGTCCCCGAACTCGCGGCATCGATCAAGCTTGGAAGCGGCACGCCGTCGGCACCGACCGGCGCCAGGCGGGACAGCGCCATCCGCGCCAACCTCGGCGCGAGCGCCCGATACGCCTCGTCATCGTCAGGCGCCGGCAGGTCGACCTCGTCGAGGAGCCCGGCGCGGACCATCGCCAGCGCCAGCTCGCTGCGATCGGTGATGATGACGACGCTGGTACCGTCGGTGGTGGACTCGACCTGGACGTCGACGACCAGGAAGCCATGCGCATGCGCTGATTCGGCTGCACCAGCCAGCAAGGCGAGGGCGATCAGCGCTCGTCGCAGCCAGGCGATCACGGCGTGTGCGTTTTGACGGCCTTCATCATCATCAGGCGCATCGCCTCGCGCTGGTAGAACTGCGCCCCGAAGCCGAACAGGTCCTCGGATGCAGCCTTGTGCAGGAGGTCGATGGCAGCCTGATCGTCGCCCTCCGCCTCGGCGATCCGTGCAGCCACCCACTTGTTTTCGTGCGAGGCACCAAGGTCGTTGGCGGTCTTGAGGTTCTCGCGAGCCTCCGCGATATCGCGGCTGGCCGGATCGCTCGCGGTGACCATCGCCAACGCCAGCAGCCGGTAGGCCGGTGCGTTGAAGTCATCGCGTTCGAGGATGTCCTCGGCGCACGAGATGGCTCTGGCGCTGTCCCCGGCGGTGACGCAGGCGAGGCCGCGCTCGTAGTCGATCTGCAGGTCGCGCAAGCTGGCCTTCTTGCCGCCCTTGGCCGGCGGTCGTATCGCCAGCGCCGCGTCGAACGCCTCGACCGCCTTCTCGGCTTGGGCCTGATCGCGATCGAGCAGGGCCAAGCGAAGCAGGATGCGCCCCTCGAGGGCGATGGTGCGCCAGTCCTTGGGCGCCTTGTCACGAGCCTGCTTGGCGTAGCCGAGGGCGAGTTCGGCATTGCCACGGTCGTCGATGGCCGCCAGGCCAGCCGCCAGGAGCTCTTCCACCGAGGTCGGCTCAAGCTTGGCGATGTACTCTTCCCAGGGTTTCGCCAGCTCCTCGGGCGACGCGCCGAAGGCCGCCTTGAAGTCGCCGATCGGGTCGCGGCGCACCTTCTGCTGGTAGTACTTCTGCAACGCTGGCATGAATTTCCCGTTGTTGGCGTACAGCAGGTAGTGGATCAGGCCCCATCCCTGGGCGTAGTACTCAACCGAGAATTCCGAGCTGCCCCTGAGACTGACCAGGGTGCGCAGATTGACCTCGCCCTTCTTGAGCTGGTCGCGCAGGTGCCAGAGGCGGTCGTAGGGGATCGAGCGGATATCGAGCCCGGTATCGGAGACGCGCGCGAACTCGAAGAAGACCGCCATGCCCTCGTTGGACCAGATCGGGGGTTCGTTGTACGCGCTGCGGATGATGAGGTGGGTGCACTCGTGGAAGAGCACTCCCAGTGTGCGTTCGAGCGAGCCGGCGTAGAAGCAACGGATGCCGCTTTCGCTGCCGTAATAGAAGTAGCCGAGCGTGCCAAGGCTTACCGGGATGCCGGCGCGCATCGATTCCCGCATGAACTGCTCTTGGGTCGCGTAGATCTCGAGCGGGATCGGCTGCGCCTTGCGCGGTTGAAAGATAGCGGCGAGTTGGCCATGGCAGCGCTCGATGGCCACCGCGATCTCCTGGACGATCGGCGCTGGGCAGTTGCTGCGCAGCTTGAAATGCTCGGTCTTCAATTCCCAGGCGTTGGCCCAGTCGGCTCGCTGCGCCGAGAGCTGAGCGAAGCGCTTTTTGCGCGACTCGATGCGAGCGATCTCGGAGGCCGGCAGCCAGCGGCCGTGGTAGAGGAGATGGCCCTTGGCCTTGGCGAGATCCGCGCCGCGCAGCCACGCGCCCTTGATCTTCTCGTAGCCGAGCAGGCGCCTGGCCTTGGGCTGCTCGGGCACCAGCCCGATGACCGCTTCAAGGTGCTTCGCCATCTCGGCGAGCAGTTCGCTGCGCTGGCACCACAACGCGAGGGCAAGGTGCTCGTCGGCGGTGCCCTTGACCTGCGCGAGCTTGGCCTCGTACTGGACGCGTGGGTCGGGCGCCTCGGCCGCGACCGCGAGGGGACCGAGCACGACCAGCAGCGTAGCGATGACGAACCAGCGGATGTTCATGGAGACCTCGGCCGGACGAGGCTACCCGCCAGTTTCGTGACACAACCGGCTGGTGTTGGCCATCACGGTCAATGCTTGATGGGTCGCGTGCCTTCCCAGCCAGTGAACGGTTTGCCGCGGCTGGTGCCGTCGCCCAGCACCCAGCGCCGCGGAGAGGTGCGCAGCAGGTCCCCGCGTTTGGGTGGCGGCTCACCCATCGCCCACTCGTCGTAGGGCAGGGTGATGACGCGCCCGATCAGATCGGCCGGTCCCTCGATGATCTCGACCTCGATGAGGTGCGAGCTGTGGGTCGGATACGGCAGACGCATGGCGTCGAACGGCTCGACCACGCGCAGCTGGAAGTCGCGTCGATCGAGTTCGGCCTGGGCGCGGCTGACGATGGGCTCGCGCGGCTGGCCGCAGGCGACCAGGGCCAGGAGGGAAAGAAGGAGCAGCCAGCGGCGCACGGGGGCAGCGTGGTGCCGCATCGGCTCCGTGCCAGGAGTCTGTCGGGGATAGCGACGCGGATCGGATGGCAGATCCAAGGCGGCGAAACGACCAGGTAGCACCGCTACCTAGTCGTTTCGCCAACGCAGGAGCTGCCGTCCAAGACTGAGCCAGCGCGACGCTCGCTATCCCCGACAGGCCCCTAGGGCTGGCGCTTGTCGGCGCGGCGGTCGCCCGGACCATGCCCGTCCCATGGCCACCAACCCCGTCCCGACCCTGCCCATTCCCGCCCCAGGCGCGGCGCTCAACGAGATCCTCGGCAAAGACTGTCCGGTCGTGCTCGGCCTGCTCAGCCAGCTCGGCAAGCGCTTCTACTTCCCGGCCAAGGGCATCCTCTCGCAGGGCGCCGAGGCGGCGGCCAAGGCCAAGCGCTACAACGCGACGATCGGCATCGCCACCGACGAGAAGGGGCCGATCCACCTCGCCTGCGTGCACGAGAGTTTCGCCGCGGGGATGAACCCGAAGGACCTCTACACCTACGCGCCCAGCTCCGGCAAGATGGAATTGCGCCAGGCGTGGCAGCAGAAGCAGCGCCAGGAGACGCCGTCGCTTGGCGCGCATCCGATCAGCCTGCCGGTGGTCACCAACGCGTTGACCCATGGGCTGTCGGTGGTCGGCGACCTCTTTCTCGATCCGGGCGACGAGGTGCTGGTCACCGACCAGATGTGGGAGAACTACCCGCTGTGCTGGGAGACCCGCCTCGGCGCCCGCATCAGCACCTTCCCGCTCTTCGATCACAAGCTGACCGGCTTCAACCAGACCGCCTTCATCCAGGCCCTGGCCGAACGCAAAGGCCGCAAGCTGCTGGTCGTGCTCAATTTCCCCAACAATCCCACCGGCTACTCGCCGACCCGCGCCGAGGCCGGCGCCATCGTCGAGGCGCTCAAGGCCGCGGCGCATGCCGGCTCGAAGCTGGTCGTGCTCTGCGATGACGCGTATTACGGCATGTTCTTCGCCGACGACTGCGAACGCGAAAGCCTGTTCGGTCGCCTCGCCCAGGCGCACGAGAATCTGCTCGCGGTCAAGGTCGACGGCGCGACCAAAGAGGAGTTTGTCTGGGGCCTGCGCGTCGGCTTCCTGACCTACGGCGTCAAGAACGGCACCGCCGCCGCCTATGGCGTGCTCGAACAGAAGACCGCCGGTCTGATCCGCTCGACGGTCTCCAACATCTCGCACGCCAGCCAGACCATCGTCCTCAAGGCGCTCACCCATCCCGATTTCCGCGCCCAGCAGGCCGAAAAGGTCGCGATCCTGCGCCAGCGCGCCGCGGTCACCGCGATCGAGTGCCGGATGCCGGCGTACGCCGACTGCTGGGACGTGTATCCCTTCAACGCGGGCTACTTCATGTGCGTGCGGGTGAAGGGGGTCGATGCCGATCGCCTGCGCCTGCACCTGCTCGATGAACACCAACTCGGCACCATCGCCCTCGGCCCGACCGACCTGCGCGTCGCGTTCAGCTGCCTGCTCGAGAGCCAGATCCCCGACGTCTTCGCGCGCATCGCCGCGGGCGTGCGCGCGCTGCGCTAGCGCTGGGGACTGGGCCCCAGCGGCCTGCGGCCACTGCCGCCGCTGCGCGTCGGCTGATCCGCTGCGCGTATCGGGTCCCTTTGAGACGGGGGTCTTGGCGGTCCCCTCCGCGAACGCTCTGCGCTGCGCGCTCCGCTGCCCCCTTGGCGCGATCTGGTACGGAGGGTGCGCGGCCCGGGCCCGCGAGTTGCGCCAATGCCGTGCGCAGAATTCGGCGGATTCTCCCACTGAGAGCTGCCCGGCGTCCGGGCCAGGGCGTCGTCAACCCAAGCCGGCCGAGTGTAACCCGGCGATCTCAGGCGCCACCGCGTCGGCCGCGTCCTCAGCGGGTGCGTGCGGAGCGGTGGCGCCTGGGATCGCCGAGTTGCACTCGGCTGTTTTCCTGCGCCAGGCGCGCCCGAAGGATGCCCGATCTTTAGCGTGCAGCCGGCCGCAGGCCCCCGATCCCCAGCCGCTAGCGCAACGCCTGCATCTTCACCAGCCGCGCATACGCACCGTCCCTGGCGATCAGTTCCTGGTGGCTGCCCGACTCGATCACGCCGCTGCCCTTGCCGAGCACGTAGATGACGTCGGCGTGCTGGATCGTCGCCAGGCGGTGGGCGATGATGATCGAGGTGCGGCCTTGCATCAGTTCGCGCAGCGCAGCCTGGATGTGGGTTTCGCTCTCGGCGTCGAGGGCGCTGGTCGGCTCGTCGAGCAGCAGCACCGGCGCGTCGCGCAGCAGCGCGCGCGCGATCGCGACGCGCTGGCGCTGACCGCCCGAGAGGCGCTCGCCGCGGTCGCCGACGATGGTCTGGTAGCCGGCGCCGCCTTCGAGGGCGAGGATGGCGTCGTGCACGTGCGCGCGCCGCGCAGCCTGCTCGATGTCGGCCTCGGTCGCGCCGGGGCGGCCGTAGCGGATGTTGGCGGCGACGGTGTCGTTGAAGAGGAAGCTGTCCTGCTGGACGATGGCGAAGTGGCTGACGAGGTCGGCGTGGCGCACCTCGCGCACGTCGACGCCATCGATGGTCACCTTGCCGCCGGTGACGTCGTAGAAGCGTGGGATGAGATTCATCACCGTCGATTTGCCGCCGCCCGATTCGCCGACCAGCGCCACGGTGGTGCCGATCGCGATGGTCAGGTCGACGCCCGGCAGCACGTCGGCGCCTTCGCCATAGGCGAAGCGCACGCCTTCCAGGCGGATCGCCTGGCGTGGCGGCGGGCAGGGCAGCGCGTCCGGCTGGTCGACGATCAGGCTCGGGCGGTCGAGCACTTCCAGCACGCGCTCGGCGGCGGGTAGGCACTCCTGGATCTCGCCCCAGGCGCGGTTGGCGGCGCGCAGGTTGCTGGTCATGGCGCCCAGGGCGGCAAGGAAGGCGACGAGATCCTCCATCGCGATCTGCTTGCGCGCGACCACCCAGGCGCTGAGGGCGAGGGCGATGCCGGTGAGCAGGTAGATCGCGCCGTTGGTGACGGCGTCGGTCTGGGCGCGGGCGCGGGCGACGCGCATGTTGGCGGTGAACAGGTCGTGGTTGGCGCGGGCATAGCGCGCCGATTCGGCCTCGGCCGAGCCCATCGCCTTGATCACGCGGATACCGGCGGTGATCTGTTCGAGGACGCTGACGTTCTCGCCAAGGGTCTCGCGCGCGCGGCGCGAGCGCTTGCGCGTCTTGCGCATCAGGCGCGACAGCACCACCGCCACCGGCACCAGGATCAGGAACACCACGGCGGCCATCTGCCAGTTGATCCAGAACAGCCAGACGATGATGCCCAGCGTCGCGGCCGGCCGCTGCAGGACCTTGCCGAACACGGTCTGGAACAGCGCCTGCACCCAGGCCAGGTCGTTGGTCATCCGGCTGATCAGGTCGCCGCGGGTCAGTCCGGTGTGATAGGCGAGATCGAGGCGGACGAGGTGGGTGAGGAATTCGCTGCGCATATCGAGCATGCAGCGGTTGCCCAGCCATTGGCCTTGGGTCCAGGCGATGTAGGCCGAGGCGGCGACCACCGGCGACAGCGCGGCGAACCATGCGGCGAGCTGGTAGAGACCCTGCGCGGCGCTGACCGAGCCGTCGTCGGCCGCCTGCAGCAGGGTGAGGACGTCTTTGAGCGCCTTGAACAGGTAACCGCCGAAGCCACCAACTGCCGCCGTCGCCACCAGCATCGCCGCCAGCCGCCAGCGATGGCGCAGCCCGTAGCGAAACAGCCGCCAGAGCATGGCGAAGTCGGTGGATCGGGCGCTCACGGCGTCGCAGGGTAGCCGTGGCTGCGGTCCCGGCCAGCGCCCAGCCCCGGTCGACCCTTTTCCGCCGCGCCGACGCGCACACACTGCGCCCTCCCCGAGGTGTCCCGTGAGCGAGTCGAGCGACGTCATCGATGATCTGCAGCGCAAGCTGGCGCTGTTCGCCAAGAATCTCAACGTCGCCGCCAAGGAGGAGGAGATCCGCGAACTCGAGTCGCGCATGGGCGAGCAGAGCTTCTGGAGCAACCCGGCCAAGGCCCAGCAGGTGGTCGCCACCCTCAAGGGCATGAAGGCGACGGTCGAGCCGTACAAGGACCTGTCCAAGCGCGTCGCCGACGCCAAGGACTTTCTCGAGATGGCCGAGGCCGAGGCCGACGAGGGCTCGCTCGCCGAGGTGCGTGCCGATCTCGGCCAGCTGCGCGAGGTCTACGACGCGCTCGAGATCAAGCTCGCCCTCTCCGGGCACCACGACCGTTCGAATGTGTTCATGACCATCAAACCAGGTGCGGGCGGTACCGAGGCCTGCGACTGGGCCGGCATGCTCTTCCGGATGTACAGCGCCTATTGCCAGAAAAGCGGCTACCAGGTCGAGGTCATGGACATGATGCCGGGCGAAGAGGCGGGACTGAAGACCTGCACCCTCGCCGTGCGCGGGCCGTACGCCTACGGCTACCTCAAAGCCGAGATGGGCACCCACCGCCTGGTGCGCATGAGCCCCTTCAATGCCGACGGCAAACGCCAGACCAGCTTCGCCGCGGTTGAGGTCACCCCGGAGCTGGACGAGACCGAGGTCATCGAGGTCATCCCCGATAAGGATCTGCGCATCGACACCTTCCGTGCCGGCGGCGCGGGCGGCCAGCACATCAACAAGACTGACTCGGCGGTGCGCCTGACCCACATCCCCACCGGCCTCGCCGTGGCCTGTCAGCAGGAGCGCAGCCAGATCCAGAACCGCATGGTCGCCATGCGCATGCTGGTGGCCAAACTGCAGCAACTGAAGGACATCGAACGGCTCGAAGAACTGAAAGATCTCAAGGGCGAGCGCGGCACCATCGGCTGGGGCCATCAGATCCGCTCGTACTTCCTGCAGCCGACCCAGATGGTCAAGGACCTGCGCACCGGCCACCAGACCACCCAGGCCTACAATGTGCTCGATGGTGAACTGCAGCCGTTCGTCGACAGCTACCTGCGCTGGCGCCTGGCCGGCAGCCCGGATCGCCGCCTTGCCGAGCGCGACGCCGACTAAGCCGCGACGGGATCGGTCGGCGGCCTGAATAATGGTTGCGCAACGGCGTGCATCGTCGCCGACGTCGCGCGGATACTCGGTGGATGAAGCTCGCCCAACTCGTCGATGAGATGCTCACCGAACCGGCGCCCGAGCGCCCGCTCGGACAGCGCATCGCGTTGCCGTTCGTCGGCCTGATCCTGTTCGCGGTTGGCATCATCGGCTGGCTGCTGCCGGTCGTTCCCGGGCTGCCGCTCGCCATCGTCGGCGCGCCGCTCCTGCTCTGCTTCAACCGTCGCGCGGAACAGTGGGGCCGTGATCGCATGCGCCATGCCCGCGATGCCTGGCGACGCAAGCGGGCGAATTGGAAGGCCTGACCATCGCCCGGGCGGCTCAGCCGGCGCCGGCAGGAGGCCAAACCCCTGGCTGACCGCCGGGTACCTGTCGCGGCTGGTTGAACCGAGGGATCATGCGCGTGTCGGTTCCCAGGGGGGATGTCGTCTCACCGAGCGGGGCCGGGGCGTCGCGCTCGGGCACCGCGACGTCGGAGATGCGCGTGGGCGCCCGCGGCGCCTGCGGGCGAACGGGGATCCGCTGCACCTCGGTCGGTGAGCGCGACGCGCTGGCGTGCGGGTCTGCGGCATCGCCTGGACGCGGGCTGCGCGGATCCGCCGCACGGGCGACGCGCTCGGTCTCGGTCTCGCGGGTGGTCTCGTCCGACGGGGGCGATGTCGATCGCGTCGTCGCCGGCGTGGCCACTGGGTCGCGGCTCGGCTGGTCGAGCCGGCTGCGCGCGAGCGCCGCCCCGGATCCGAGCAGGACCAACCCGGCCAGCAACACGATTCCCAGCACCCGACGCGGCGAATTCATTCGGTCGGATTGAAGCTGAAGTCGAGCGTCCCCGTGCCACCGGTCGAGGCGAAGGTGATGCGCCCGGTAGCGAAGGTATTCGTCCCGGTGTAGGTGAATTCGAAGAGGAGGGTGGTGAGCAGGCCTTGATGGATGGAAAGATCGCTCGGCGTCGTCTGTTGGAAGGCGTACACCAGCTTGGTTCCGCCCGAGCTGCGCTGGCCGATCGGCAGGCGGGTATCGCTGCTGTCGAGGGCGCCGATCGTGCCCTGGGTGTCGATGCGCAGCTCGACGTCGGCGACCGCTGCACCCGACAGGGTCTGCAGGATATCGGCGGTCACCGTCTGGCTGACATCAGTCGCCGTGACCACGCGATTCACGAACGATAGCCAGGCCGCGGGGATGGTGCTGTCCGTCGTCTTGGTGCCGGAGAACAGCTCGTAGGTGCCATTGGGCGTGGGCGAGGCGAACGACTGGAAGAAGCTCAATGGCTGGGCGCTCAGCGTGTACTGCTCTTCGGTGGTAAGCGGCGACGAGTTGCGTTGCACCGTCCACGCCGCCGCGCTCACCACCCGCGCTGCGCCGCTGCCGGTCAGGGTCAGGGTGAGCGGGATGCTGCGGATGTTGGCCAGGGTGGTGTCGTCGAAAATGCTGTACTGGCCAGCGAGGGTCGTCGCGTTGGTCAGGGAGGTGGCCACGGTTTCGTCACCGCCGCTTTGATCGAGATTGAGCGTCACCGTGCCATCGTTGCCGAGCAGCAGATCGGCGGTGCTGCTTTGCGGGCTCGCCGTGGCCAGGGTGCCGCCGGTGGCTTCGACCGTCAGCCGGTAGCGGCCGGCGCCGCTGGCAGTCAGGTCGGGACGCGCCTCGAGCGAGTAGGCGAGCGTATCCTGCAGCGTCGTCGCCGGTGAGCTGCGCGTGGCGATGGAGCCGATCGACCCGCTGAGCGGCGTGCTGGGCGAGAGCACGACCGCGTCGCTCACCGTGAAGCCGGGACTGGTGGTGAAGAAGGTGGGATCGCCGACCGCGTTCAGCGCGTGATTCTGCGAGCCGCTGTAGCTGCTGGTTCCGGCGGTAAGGGCCACGCCGGGCGTGTCATAGCCGCTGACGCGCAGACCGGTGATGGTCAGCCGGCCATTGCTGCCGATGGCCGCGGCGAAGGTGTCGCCGGCGCGGGCGACGTGCGCCCCCCAGTAGGCGCTGGCGGAGCTGGTCGAGGACGTCGCGCGCAGCACATAGGTGCCGGCCTGGGTCGTGACCGGCGCGATGGTCTCGGTCTCTTCGCAGCTGCACAGCGCGAGCAGCAGGAGTCCGAGCGGAATGACAGCCAAGGATGGGACGGTGGGGCGCATGGGAATCCTTCGCGCCGCCGGCGTGGCGGACGTGGTCGACGCTAGTCCATGACCCGTCGCGTCAACACCTGGACCAGCAGGGTGCTTCAGCCCGGCCGGCGGTAGAAGGGCAGCTCGACCACCTCGGCGAGCACCGCGGCGCCGCGCACGTCGACGGTTACCGCCGTCCCCGGAGCCGCGAGGGAGGCTGGCACATAACCCATGCCGATCGCGAGATTGAGGGTCGGCGATAGCGTCCCTGAGGTGATCTGACCGACCGCGACGCCATCGACCAGGATGGGATAATGACTGCGCGGCACGCGCTTCTCGCGCATGCGCAGGCCGACCAGGCGGCGCTCGGGTCCCTGCGCCAATTGCGCCAGCACCCGTTCGGCGCCGACGAAGCCGCCCTGCTTGTTGATCGCGAAAGTCAGCCCGGCCTCGACCGGGGTCACCGTGCGATCGAGTTCATTGCCGTAGAGCGGCATGCCCGCCTCGAGGCGCAGGGTGTCGCGTGCGCCCAGGCCGCATGGCATGGCGCCGGCCGCGCGTACCGCCTCCCACAGTTCGACCGCGCGCGCGGCGGGCAGGAAGGCCTCGAAGCCATCCTCGCCGGTGTAGCCGGTGCGGCTGAGGCGCACGCTGGTGCCGCGCCAGGCGCAGTCGACGAAGTGGTAATATTTCGCGGCCCGTCCATCGAGCCCGAGTCCGGCCAACAGGTCGGCGGCACGCGGGCCCTGCACCGCGATCATCGCCTGCTCGGCCGTGATATCACGCAGGCGCACGCCGGCGGGCAATGCCGAACGCCACAGCGCGAGGACCTTGTCCTTGTTCGAGGCGTTGACCACCACGTGCCACGCGGTCGGCGATTCGCAGCTGACCAGGACATCGTCCTCGACCGTGCCGTCCGCGGCGAGCACCAGCCCATAGCGGACCTGGCCCGGCTTGATCCCGTTCAGCGAGCGGCAGACCTGTCGGCCGAGAAAGGTAAGGGACTCGTCGCCGTCCACGTGAAGACGACCCATGTGGCCCAGATCGAACATTCCGCATCCGCTGCGCACCGTCTGGTGCTCTGCGACGATGCCACTGAACTGCACCGGCATCTCCCAGCCGTGGAAATCGACCATCTTGCCACCTGCGGCCTGTTGCGCGGCGAAGAGAACGGTGCGCTCGGTCACAACGGCTCCTTTGGCGCATTGCCTTGGCAGGCGCTGACTTACTGTGTGGCCGCAACACTGATCGGCACGTGCCAAGCGGCAAGCGTGTTCCGCCCGACCCGGGGGAAGGATGAGCTCTGTGCGTAATCGTGGATCGCTGCTCGGCGCCGTCGCCGCTCTCGCTCTGGCGTGGCCCGCCGCGTCCGCGGAGGTCGTGCCCCGGCCTCAGCCGCCGGCCCCGGCGGCCACCATCGAGGCGCTCAGCGGCGACGAGACCGTGCGCCGGGCTGGCGGCCTGATCGCCGAGGGCAAGCGCGCCGAGGCCATCGCCCTGCTCGAAGGCCACCTCACGCGTTCGCCCAAGGACGAAGCCGCCCGCCAGGCCCTGCTCGCCACCCGCATCGCCCAGCTCGAGGAGGAGATTCGCACCATACTCGCCCGCCAGTCCACCACGCGCGACCTCGCCGTCGGTCCGCCCGACTACGAGGCGGTCAAGGCGCGCAGCGAGGACGTGGTGAAGCGCCGCCTTGAGGTCGCCGAGTACTTCGCCGCCGCCGGCCGCCCTGGCGAGGCGATCGACGCCTGTGATGCCATCCTCAAAGACCACATCGGCCACCCCGCGCCGCTGGCGCTCAAATGGCGCATGCTCAAAGAGCTGCAGGCCGCCGCGCTTGCCGAGCGCAAGGCGCTGCTCAAAGAGCAGGAGGTCCGCCATTCCGAACTGATGAACGAGGTCATCGACAAGGCGATCATGCCGCGCGAGAAGGAGAAGATCGTGCGCGGGGTGATGATCTTCGACGAGGACATCGCCGAGATCGATCGCGAGCGCGTTCGCCTGCGTCTGCGCGAGCGCGTCAGCCTCGAGAACATGGCCGGCGTCGATGTGCGCAAGGTGATCGAGACCCTTTTCGCCATCGCTGGCATCAACTACGTGATCCTCGATTCGGCGATCGGTAGCGAGACGCTGTCGATCAACCTGGTCGACGAATCACTTGAGAACATCCTGCAGATCGTCTCGCGCCAGGTCGGCCTGCGCTACAACTACGTCGCCGGCACGGTCTACATCACCAGCTCGACCAGCACCGTGCTCGAGACTGAGATCATCCGCCTGCAGAGCGGCCTGACCGATGTCCTCGCCCAGCCCCAGGCCGGGGCGGGTGGCGGTGGAGCCGGCGGGGCCGGCGGCGCGGGCGGTGGTCAAGTCGCGCCTGATCCCTTCGCCCAGCAGGGCCAGGGCGGCGAGCAGGCCAAGAGCGACCTCGAACGCTTCCTCGACAAGATCCCCGACATCATCGTCGGCTGGCCGCCCGAGGGCACCATCTACCTCGATCGCAAGT
>Ga0163148_10005048_pt1 | contig 13401 bp, 9 predicted proteins | sample OliLakLV19MP7P2_FD_148606 | JGI IMG/M metagenome (GOLD analysis project Ga0163148, IMG submission 148606) | Freshwater microbial mat bacterial communities from Lake Vanda, McMurdo Dry Valleys, Antarctica- Oligotrophic Lake LV.19.MP7.P2 | ecosystem: Environmental > Aquatic > Freshwater > Lake >... | reverse complement strand
GTATGGCACGGCGATGGCGCTAATCATTCTGCAGATTCCCAACAATTATTTGCCGATTTTCCAGCGCTGAGGAGGGTCGGTGGGGGAGGGTGCGTGGTCCCACTGTCGGCGGCAGGCGCTCGTCCCCGAGCGTCGAGAGCCGAGGGTCCGTGGTCGGACAGCCGGGACGTTCCGCCGGTTGCCGATTCCGTCCTCGCGGACCCGATTAGCATGCGCGCCGAATGCCCAGCGCGCCAACCATCGAATCCGACCACGGACCCTCCACCACGGGCCACGGACCCTCCCGCTACATCCACCCGCTGACCATCGGTGGCCTGACCCTCACTAACAACCTCTGCCTGGCGCCCATGGCCGGCTTCACCAACGTCGCATTCCGCCTGATCGCCAAGGAGGTCGGCGGCTGCGGCCTGGTGGCGAGCGAGATGGTGGCGGCGTTGGCGCTGCCCAATCGTGGCGCCGAGGCCCGCTTCAAGACGCTCACCGACAACGTTCCGGCCGAGAAGCCGCTGGCGATGCAGGTCTACGGCCGCGATCCCGAGCTGTGCGCCGAGACCGCGCGCATGCTCGATCTGGCCGGGGCCGATCTCATCGACCTCAATTGCGGCTGTCCGGTGCGCAAGGCCAAGAATTCGGGCTGTGGCGTGGCCCTGATGCGCGAGCCCGAGCGGGTGGGGCGGATTGTGGCGGCCATGTGTCAGGCGACCAGCAAGCCGGTCACGGTGAAGATGCGCCTCGGCTACGACGCTGAGAACCGCACGGTGATGGAGGTCGCCGCGGCGGCGGTCGAGAACGGCGCCAGCGCGCTGTTCGTGCACGCCCGCACCGGTGAAAGCAAGCACGGCACCGAGGTCGAGCTGGGCCCGCTGGCTGAGGTCAAACGCTCGGTACGGGTGCCGGTGATCGCCAACGGCAGCATGGATACCTCGGCCGCCATCCGCCGGGCCAAGGACGAGGCCGGAGTTGATGGCTACCAGATCGGCCGCTCGGCCTGTGGCGATCCGTGGCTGTTCCGCAACCTCATCGCCGAACTGACCGGCGGGCAGCCATACGCGCCACCGCTCGCCGAACGGCGGGCGCTGCTCACCCGCCACTTCGACCTCATCGTGCGCCTGTTCGGCGAGTCGCGCGGCACCAAGGTGATGCGCAAGTACACCTTCTTCTATTGCAACGGATTGCCCGGGGTGCGCCGCTTCCGCGACCGTTTCATGCGCATCGGCTCGGCCAGCGAGTTCGCCGTCCTGGTCGAGGATTTCTTCGGCCAGCTCGAACGCGGCGCTGGCGAGGGCGAGGTCGAGCACCTCACCCTCTTCGATCGTGGCGCGGGGGAGGGCGACGAGGATGCGTGAGTCAGTTGCCCGATGATGCAGTCCCCCCGCCGTTAGCGCCTTGACCCCAGGACCAGTGCCTGACAGTGGTCAATGGCCATGAAGCAGCCTCCGCGTCGAAGCAGCTCTGTTCATCGTCCCGGTCTGCGTGGCCGCGACGATTCACGTAAGACCACCGGCATGCATGCCGCGGTGGCCAGGCCGCCCCGTCGCCCGCTGCCGCCCGATATCCTGCGCCGTCTCGATAACGACGCCATCTTCCAGGTGATGACGTCGGACCAGCAGCACTGGATCGATCCCTATACCGGGACCCCGGTGCCGGCCTCGTTGGGACGGATCCCGGCTGCGCGTGAATATCTCATCGAATCCGGAAACTGGCGCGACAAGGACACCCTCCCGCGCAGCCAGCTCGAAGCCATCCGCTGGCGCCTCGAACTGATGCGCATGCTGCCACTCGACCCACGGCTGCGCATCTTTGGCCGCGAAGGTCGTGGCTGGCTGAACCCTTTTACCGGTGAGATGATCGATCATATCGCCCGTGAGGATGGAAAGATCACTGTGCGCACCGTCGCCGCGATGGCGCTCCACCTCAGTGCCTGCCCCCCAGCCCAGAGCGGACGCATCCTGGACAATGCGACTTTGATGACCCGCGTGCAGGCGCTCGGCCTGGGTGGCCCGCCGCCAAGCACCAACACCCCCACTCCGCGCAGTCAGGTCGGTAGCGAGTTCCAGGACGACATGGCGCGCGCCAAGAGCGTCCAGCAGCACATGCTGCCCGACCTGCCCGCGATCGAGGGTTATGAGCTGGCCGTCCATTACGCCGGACATTCGGGTGTCAGCGGCGACTTCTACGAGGCACTGCCCCTGCATGACGGCTGCGTGCTGCTCGTGCTCGGCGATGTCAGCGGCCACGGCATGCAGGCTGCCCTGGTGGTCGCGACCGCGCTCAAGACCCTGCGCTTCCTCGCCCGTCAGGTGTCCGACCCGGTCTCGCTCCTGGTGCAATTCAACGACGAGATCCGCACCGATCTTCTGCCCGGCCAGTTCATCACCATGTTCGTCGCCTCCCTCGATCCCGTCGCGCGACGCCTCGTCTGCATCCGCGCCGGCCACCACCCGGCGGTGATCGCCAATCTCGGACAGAACGCCATCCTGCGCCGCGTGGGCCATCAGGGCATCGCCATCGGGCTGGTCGCCGGCTCGGTGATCCGGGGAAGCCTGCGTCCGGAGACCATCGATCTGCTGCCCGGCGATGTGCTGCTGCAGTACACCGACGGCGTGACCGAGGCCACCGACGCCGAGGGGAATGAGTACGGCGAGACGCGCATGTTCGGCAATTTCCTGGCTACGCTCGACCAACCCCTGCAGCAGGTGGTCGACGAGATCGCCAGCGACGTGCTCGCCTTCGCCAACGGCACTCTCGGCGACGACCTGACCGTGCTCTCCCTGGCGGTGCTCGAGGTCGACGCCGCTCCGGGTCATTGATGGCCGCGCGCGCGGCCGTCCTCGACCTCGACGGCACCCTGATCGACAGCCGCCAGGACATTGCCGCCGCGGCCAACGTGGCGCGGCAAGCGGTCGACCTCGCCCCGCTCGATCTCGCCATGGTCGTCGGTTTCGTCGGCGACGGGGCCGAGAAGCTGATCCAACGTCTGACGCCGGCGGGTGACGCGGCGGTCCGCGAGGCCGCGTTGGCCGCGTTCACACGGCACTACGCCGAGCACTGCTGCGAACACACCCGGCCTTACGCCGGCATCCCCGAGGCCCTGGGCATCCTGCGCGACTCCGGCTGGCGCCTGGCGGTGGCGACCAACAAGCCGGAGGCCTTCGCGCGCACCATTCTGCGCCAGCTCGGCCTCGCCGACCTCATCGACGGCGTGCGCGGCGGCGACCGTCTGCGCAAGCCGGACCCGGCCCAGGTCATCGAGGTGCTGGGCGAGCTGGGCGCCAGCCCAGGATCGAGCTGGATGGTCGGAGACCACCATACCGACATCCGCGCCGGGCGTGGCGCTGGCTGTCGCGTCGCCTGGTGCGACTGGGGTTTCGGGAACCGCGATGGTCTGGCGGTCGATGCTGCGCTGGCGTCGCCCGCCGATCTGCCACGCGTGCTTGCCAGGGGCTGAAGATGCCGGTGGTCGATGCCGACGGGTACGAGGTGACCCCCGATTTGGTCCTGGAAGCCTACCGTCAGCGCTGTTTCCCGATGGCCGAGGAACGAGGCGGCCCGCTGCGCTGGTACCGGCCCGCGGAGCGCGCGGTGATCACCTGGGATCGCTTCAAGATACCTGACAGCCTCGGCAAACGCCTGCGCAACCGTCCCTTCACCATCACCGTCGATCGCGATTTCCCCGCCGTGATCGCCGCCTGCGCCGAGCGGGCCAGCACCTGGATCAGTCACGACATCGAGGCGCTCTACACCGCGTTGCACCATCGCGGCCAAGCGCATTCACTCGAGGCGTGGGACGCCGGCGGTGCCCTCGTCGGCGGCCTTTACGGCCTCACCATCGGCGGCTGCTTCTGCGGCGAGAGCATGTTCCATCGCGCCGACGACGCGGCCAAGATGTGCGTGGTGCGTCTGGTCGAGCTGCTGCAGGCGCGCGGTTTCAGCGTGCTCGATTGCCAGCAGCAGAGCCCGCACATGGCGCGCTTCGGTGCGTATGAGATCAGCGACGCGACCTTTGCCGATCTGCTGGCGGATGCCGGGGGTGAACCGGCGTTTACCGAGCAGGCCTGAAGAAAAGGAGCCACCGCTCACGGCCCCTGCCAGCGGCGCTGACGCACCCATTCACCGACCGGCGAGAAGGTCGAGGACTGATCCCCGGTCGCCGTCTCACCGAGCAGGCCGGTGACCGCCCTCGCCAACTGCTGCAAGGCGAATGGTTTGGCCAGGAAGCAAGTGAAGGGGTCGGATAACTCCAGACGCAGATCCTCGCCGTTGGCGTAGCCGCTGGTCAGGACCACCGGCATGCGGTTGCGTTCAGCGCGCAGGCGACGCAGGACGCTGACGCCGTCGAGATCGGGCATGCGGCAATCGAGCAGCACGGCATCGATGCCCGCACCCTCGGCCTCGAGGATGGCCAAGCATTGACGGCCGCCGCTGGCTTCGCGCGTGCGATAGCCGAGATCGCGCAGCATCGCCGCCGCCATCTCGCGCAGGAGATCGTCGTCATCGACGACCAGGATGCAGCGGACCGACCCCGCCATCGGCGGCGGCGTGCGGTAGCGACCGCTCTCTGTGATCGCTGCGGCCTCGACTGCAGCGAGGGTGACCGTGAAGGTGGTGCCCTTGCCAAGTGCGCTGTGGCATTCGAGGGTGCCGCCAGCCTTGCGGATGATGCCCTGGACGGCGGCAAGGCCCAGGCCATGGCCACGTTGCTTGGTGGTGAAGTACGGCTCGAACATGCGCGCCATGGTCACTGCATCCATGCCGCAGCCGAGATCGGACACGCGCAGCACGATCCGATCCTTGTCGCTGCGTACCGCGCTGACGGTGACGACGCCGGGCCGGCCCTGATAGCTTTCCGCGGCATTGACCACCAGGTTCAGCACGACCTGCTGGAACTGGACGGGGTCGAACAGCACGGCTGGCAACGGTGCCTCGATCGCGACATCGACCGTGATGTCGGCGGGAAGGGCATGCTTGAGCAGAGCCACCAGCTGGCGCACCTCCCGCTCGAGTGCCAGCGGCCTGGGTTCGATGGTGGCCTTGCCGGTATAGGCCAGGATCTGCCGCACCAGGCCAGTGGCCCGATCGATCGCCATCAGCAGGCGTTCCCAGCGATCGAGCATGATCGGTTGCTCGGCGAGGGCTGGACGCAGCAGTTCGGCATTGCCGCGGATGGCGCCGAGCAGGTTGTTGAAGTCATGGGCGACCCCACCGGCGAGCAGTCCCAGGCTCTCATGGCGCTGGGCCTGTTCGAGTTGGCGTAGCAGGCGCCGGCGCTCGGCCTCGGCGCTGGCCTCGGCGGTGAGATCGATGCAGATGCCGTCGGCGATGATGCCACGTGCGGTGCTGCTGGGCAGGGCATGCACCATCACCGAGCGCAGGCCACCGTGGGCACCGTGACGCAGGGTCAGCTTGACGCGCAGCGGCTGGCCTTGAACGAGCGTCCGCTGCACCGCCGCGGCAAGCACGATGCGTTCGCGGCGGGGCAACTGATCGGCGAACCGATCGGGATGCGCCTGATACCACGACAACGGATGTCCCAGCACCGCGGCGATCGAGGGGCTGGCCAGTTCGGGCACCATGCCGTTGCCATCGACTCTGATGCGGAAGGCGAAGTATCCCTCGGCCAGTTCAACCAGGTGGCGGTAATGGGCTTGGCTCTCGAGCAGATGGCGGTGCTGGCGGCGGGTTGTCCGTGCCAGGACAACCAACGCCACCGCCACCGACCCCAGGACCGCCAGGGCTGGCCAGATGAAAATCTCCAGGGAATGACGCTGCCGGTAGATTAGGCGCTCATCGAGGCGCAGCGGCATGCCTGCCGCCGCCATCACCGCCGCTACCTCGCGCACGCGCTCGATGCGGACTTCGCCGAGTGGATGCAAGTCGGCATCGATCAAGGTGGCGACGGCCGCAGCCTCGTCGCGCAGGTGGTCGCGGGTCAGGGTGTGGCCGCGCGACGGGCGCCGCGCCAGGATATGGTCGACCAGTTCGTCGGGATGGGCGAGCGCATAGCGCCAGCCGCGCAGGCTGGCCCGGCGGAAGGCTTCAACCAGTGCTGGTCGGGTTCGCCAGAGTTCGCCCGCGCAGATCAATCCATCGCCGAAGAACAGGTTGTGGCGCGCAGCGATCTCAAGCGGGCGCACCGCCACACCCATGCGTCGCAGGGTGGCCGGCTCGTTGGTGAGGTACGCGCAGAGCACGTCGATCTCGCCGCGGGCGAAGCGTTCGAGATCCTCGGGCGCGCGCGGCCGAGAAAAGAAGGTGTCGGGATCGCGACCCAGCGTGGTCAGCCGTGACCACAGCTGGGCCTCACGCATGCCCGCCACCGGACCGATCAGACGCTCACGCGGGCGCTCGAGCAGATCCTCCAGTCGACGCAGGGGAGATTCCTCGCGCACCAGCACCACGAAGGGGTTGCGCTGCTGGACCACGGCGATGAGGAAGACATCCTCGCCCCGCCCCCAGCGTTCGAAAACGGTCGTCGCCTCGACGACGAAGGTGGCCTCCGTGGGCCAGTTGGTGGCGCGCTGCCCAGGGATCAGTTCGCGGATGTCGACCGCCAGGCCTTCCTCCGCGTAAAAGCCCTGGATATCAGCGGCGTAGTAGCCGGCGAACTGGAACTGATGGTGGTAGTTGAGTTGGAGAACGACCGGCTCGGGCTCAACCGCGTGGACCAGACCGAGCCAGATGAGGCACAGGGCCGTGATCGGACGCAGGGGTATGCGCAGGACGGGCGTGATCACTCAGGACAGTATGCGGTACGAATGTGATCCCGGCAAACCAGCCGGCTCACCGTCGATCGAACCAGGTCAGCAGCGCACCGCCCACCGCCAACGCCGGCATCACCGCGAGCAGGAGCGCGGTAATGATCCAAAGGGTGCGATCGCTGCCGACGACGCGGTAGGCCACGGTCTCGGCGGGCGGGATCGGGTTGGCTTGCCCGCGGTCGTTTAGCCACCGTGCGAGGTCGACCACCAGGGCGACATTGGCGTACTGCTCTTGGCGCAAGGTCGCATTGCTGACCGCGCTGCGACTGCCCCACACCGCGATGCGGGCGCCCTCGCCCTGGCGCGTGCTGCGTTCGTCTGGCAAATACCGCGCCGCCGCTGCCAGCGGGATGGGGGTGGCCTGTTCGAGATCCTTGGGCACCTGCGGTTGCTGGTCGTGCGGCGTCAGCCAGGCATCTCCTGGCGCGGTGGCGAACAGGCGCGCGGGCGGTTCGGCGAAGCGCGGCAGTCGTCCCACGGCGGCCAGGCGCTGCACGAGATCGCGTTGCGCGACGGGGTCGAGGGCGAGGACCAGCACCGGTGTCGACCCCGGCGAGAGCAGGTCGCGGCGAGCGGCGGCGGTGGCGACCAGGGCGGGGTGCAACGTGCCGTCTTCGCCGAGCAGGTCCGGCCCGATCAGCAGGTTGTAGTAGGGGAACTCGGCTTGGCGCGTCACCGCCCGCGCGTTGCGGGTCAGGCTGACCACGTCGGTCGGCGGCATCGGCTCGGGGTTGTCGGCAAGCAGGATTGCCGGGTCGCCGAGATCGCGCGGTATGCCCGGACCGACAAAGATCCCGTGCCGGCGCAAGAGGATGGCGAGATCGGCCGGCATGCGCTGATCGGCGAACACCAGGAGCGAGCCGCCATCGACGAGATGCTGATCGATGCGGGCGATGGTCGGCGCGCCGAGCGGCCCGGTCGGGCCGGCGATGACGAGCAGCGATCCGGGATCGATCGGCTGCTCGCCGCCGAGCACGGTGCGGAAACCACCGAGGGTGAGCGCGCGCACCAGGGCATCTCCGCCGTCGTCCGAGCCATCGGGCTGGAGTTCGCCGTGACCGAGTAGGAACCTCGCTTGGGGTGGATTCGGATCGGCGAGGGTGAGCAGGGCGCCGCCCACGTCCTGCTGGAGCGTCCGCCGGCTGAGGCCGACGTCGGTCACCGTGATCTTGAAGGCTCGCTCGCCGCGACAGAGGTAGATCGCCGGTCCTGAGCGGTCTTGGTATCGCTTGGCGAACTGTTCGAGGGCGGGCTGGTCGCGCGCGGGATCGATGCGGCGGTAGGACAACCGTGGATTGCGGCGCACCATCGCGTGCAGCGATTCGACCAACGGCTCGACCTGCTCGTCGGCCTCGGCCGGCCAGATGGCGACGACGCTGACCGGCTCGTCCTGCGCGACGAGGATGGTTTCCAGGGCCGGATCGAGGGTGAAGCGTCGGTCTGGGCTGAGATCGACGCGCCACGCGCCGCGATGCGCCGCCGCCACCACCAGCGCCAGCACGACGATAATGGCCAGGGTGCGCCCGCCGAGTCCAGCCAGACGCATCTGCCACCGCTGCGGCGCGATTGGCTTATCCATGGATGCGGCGTGCGCAGAGCGCGGCATGCGAAAGCAGGAGGAAGGTCGCGGTGGCGGCGAGGAACCAGGCCACGTCGGCGAGCCGGATCTCGCCCGCCAGAAAGCGCTGCGCGCGCGGCAGCACGGCGAAGACGGCGTGCAGCGGCTTCAGCAGGGGGTAGGGCTCGGTGAAGGTGAACAGCAGCAGCACGAAGATGCCGCCGAAGGTCATCACGTAGGCCGTCACCGGGCTGTCGACGAGCAGGCTGATCCAGACACCGAGCGCGGCGAGCAGCGCGCAGAGCAGCAGGTAGCCACCGTAGGCGGCAAGCAGGTGCGGCAGGTACAGCTGGCTGACGACGGCGAGCGTGCCGACCTGGACCAGGGTGGTGGCGACCAGCGTGCCGAGGAGAGCGAAAGCGGCGACGAATTTGCCGAGCACGAGGTGCGTTTCGCGGACCGGTACTGTCAGCAGCAGTTGCATGGTGCCTTGCGCGCGTTCGCTGGCGAAGCTGTTCATGGTGATCGCCGGGGCGAGAAACAGCAGCACCCACACGCCGCCGCTGAGGGTGACGACATAGAGGGGCTGGTCGGCCCCGGCATTGCCGTGGTAGGGATGCAGCGCGAAGATCACGAACAGGCCATTGGTCACCAGCGCCCAGGTGGCGATCACCAACCACGCCAAGGGCGTGGTGAAGGCGGCGATCAGGTCGCGACGGGCGATGGCGGTGGCGGACATCGGGTCAGGTGAGGGGGGTGGTGTACGGCAAGGAATCCCGGCGATCGCCACCGCCGCCAACCAGATGCGCTACCCAGCGGCCGATCAGATCGGTCTCCAGGTTGACCGTCGCACCCGGGCGCAGGGCGCCGAGCGTGGTGTGGGTCAGCGTGTGGGGGATGACCGCGATCGACACCCGCTGGCCGCGGCAATCCCAGGTCGTCAGGCTGATGCCGTCCACCGCGAGCGAGCCCTTCTCGACCGCCTGCACCGCTCCGCCGTCGGGCAGCACGATGGTAAAGCGTTCGCTGTCACCCTCGCGGTGGCGCTCGACGAGGCGGCCGACGCCATCGACATGGCCAGAGACGAGGTGACCACCCAGCCGCGCGCCGAACGCCAGCGCGCGCTCGAGATTGACCGGCTGACCGGCGCGCCAGCCGCCGAGGGTGGTCTTGCGCAGGGTCTCGGCGCTAACGTCGAAGGTCGCCCGCTCGCCAGCCAGGGTGGCGATGGTCAGGCAGGCGCCGCTGACGCTGATGCTGTCGCCCAGCTTGGCGTCGCTGGCGAGGGGGCCGAGATCGATGTCGAGCCGCACGCCGCGTTCGGCGCTGCGCACCGCCGCCAGGGCGGCAACCTGCTCGATGATGCCGGTGAACATGGCGGGCATGGTTGGCGCCCGATGCCTGGCGGCAAGCCCGCTTGACCCATCGCCCGGCGGACTGGATCGTCCAGCCGATGGAAACGGGCTGGCAACAGGTGTGGGTCGACATGTCCGGCGACGCTGCCCGCGACGCGCTGGCACGCCTTCCCCAGGCCGCGGCGCGGGCCGCCGACCCGGTGCGCGCGATCGACGACCTGCGCCGGCTGGTCGCGGTCGGCGGGCCCGAGGTGGCCGCGCATCTCCAAGCCGATCCCCAGGCGCTCGACCTGCTGCTCCAGCTCGGCGGGGTCAGCCGCCACCTCTTCGACCTCGTCCTGCGCCGACCCGAGCATTTCTGGCAGGTCGTGCGCGAACGCCAGTTCCGCCAGGTCTGGGGCCGGCGCGCCCTCTCTGGCGAATTGGCGGCGGTCCTGTCGGCGCAGACCGACGACGAGGCCCGCGCGCGCGTGCTCGCTGATCTCAAGGATCACCATTACCTGCGTCTGGCGCTGGGCGACGTCGCCGGTGGCATCGGCTTTGAATCGATCATCGCCGAGCTGTCCGACCTCACCGACGTGCTGGTCCAGGCGGCGCTCGATCTGGCGCGCGCCAAGCTGGCGGCGCGCTATCCGGATGCCCCCGCGCGCTTCGTGATCTTCGGCATGGGCAAGCTGGGCGGGCGCGAGCTGAACTACAGTTCGGACATCGACCTCGTCTTCATCTACGAGGACCTCGCCGCCGAGCGCGACTGGGGTTGCCACGACTACTGCCAGCGCCTGGGGGCCGACCTCATCCGCCGCCTCGACGAATCCACCGCCGTCGGGCGTCTGTTCCGCGTCGACATGCGCCTGCGCCCAGAAGGCGACCGCGGCGAGTTGGCATTGTCGCTGCGCGAAACCATAGACTACTACTACAGCGTCGGCCGGCCGTGGGAGCGTCAGGCGCTGATCAAGGCCCGGCCGATCGCCGGCGACCTCGCGCTGGGCGAGCGCGTGCTGAGCGAACTGCGGCCGTGGATCTACCCCAAGGAACCGGCGTGGGAGGACCTCGACGGGACGCGCACGATGCGCCGTCGCATCGAAGAGCGCAAGGCGCTCGCCGACGTCAAGACCGGCGCCGGCGGCATTCGCGACATCGAGTTCCTCGTCCAATTCTTTCAGCTCTCGCACGGCGGCCGCATCCACGACCTGCGCGGACGCGCGACCCTGCCCATGCTGCGCGCGCTGCCCGACCATGGGCTCTTGCCGCGCGACCACGCCCGCGAGCTGGAGCGGCATTACATCTTCCTGCGCGTGGTCGAGCATCGCCTGCAGATGTGGGAGGACCGCCAGGTGCACGACGTGCCGAGCGGCACCGCTGAACGCACAGCGCTCGCCCGCCGCTGCGGATTCGCCGCGGAACGTCCCCTGGCCGCCTTCGACGCGCGCCTGGCCGAGGTGCGCGGCCGGGTGCGCGCCCTGGCCGACCTCCACTACCTGCGCTCGACCCGTCACCAGGACGGCGTGCTCGCGCTGCTGGCGCAGGACGAAGTCGACGACGCCCTGGTCGAGGCGGTGCTCGGCGGCTGCGGCCTACGCGACCTGCCGCGCGCCGCGCGTAACCTGCGTGCGATGGCGACCGAGCCCTTCTTCCTGCTCGCGCGCAGCCGCACCGAGCGCGCGCTGGCCGCGCTGGTGCCGCTGCTGATCGAACTAATCAAGCAGACGCCCGATCCCGACGCCACGCTCGAGAATCTGGCGCGCATCGCCGCCGCGGTCGGCGGTCGCGCCACCTTCTACGACCTGCTCGGCGGCAGCCCCAAGGTGCTGCGCCTCTATTGCGACCTCGCCGGCTGGGCCACCTACCTGGTCAATCTGCTCGGCGAGGTGCCCGGCCTGCCCGATGAACTCGCCGACAGCCTCAACCAGCCAGCGCGTCGCCCGGACATGCTTCTGCGCGAGGCGCGCTTCCTGGTCCAGGGTATCTCGGACATCGTCCCCCCGCTGCGCTTCTTCCAGGCGCGCGAACTGGCCGCCACCGCGGTACGCGACCTTGAAGGCTGGACCCAGGCGCAGGTGCAACGCCACCTCAGCCACCTCGCCATCGCCATCACCGGCGTCGCCCTCGAACGCGCCATCGGCGAACGCGCGCGCGAGTGGGGCCTGCCGGTCGAGGGCTACCGCCAGACGCGTTTCGCCATCCTCGGCGTGGGCAAGCTCGGCTCACGCGAACTGTCCTACGCCTCGGATATGGACGTCATCTTCGTCTGCGATGTGGGCGGCACCTGCCGCCGCAACGGACGCAACGGCGAGGAGTTCTGGACCCGCGTCACCCAGGACGTGATGCGCACCCTCGGCGAGGGTCGCATCTATGAGATCGATCCCCGCCTGCGCCCCTGGGGCGATGGCAGCGAACTGGTGGTCAACCTCGAAGCGCTCACGCGCTACTGGTCTGAGCCGCGCGACCTGTGGGAACGCATGGCCATGCTCCGCCTCGCCCACGTCGGCGGCGACCCGACCATTAGCAGCGAGTGCATCGACCTCATCCGCGGCACCGCCCTGCTCGCCCCCTTGCCGGCCGACGCCGCGCGCGAGGTACGCGATATGCGCCGCCGCCTTGAGGAGAGCGTCGCTGGACGCGATCACGTCAAGCGCGGCTGGGGTGGGTACGTCGACCACGAGTTCATCACCCATTATCTCAGTTTCGGCGTCGCGCCTGCCGACCTGCCACCCGGTGGCGCCGTTCCGGACACCCTGCGCCGCCTGGCCGAACTGGATCGCATTCCCACCCAGGCGGCCACCGAGCTGGTCACCGGACTCGAGTGGCTGCGCTTCGTCGAGGCGCGCATGCGCCTCACGGCCGGCAAGGCCGTCTCGAGCATTCCGACCGATGCCCGCGAACGTCTCGAACTGGCCCGCCGCTGTGATCATGCCAGCGTCGAGACCTTCGATGCGGCGATGCACACCGCGCGCGCCACGGCACGGCGCTGGTTCGATCGCCTGATCGTCTGACCGCGACTCGTCACTGGCCCGGATCGGCTTGTCGCTATCCTCTCGCCATGCGCTTGCTCGTCCTGCTCCTCCTCGCCTCCGTATCGAGCGCCAGCGAGGTGCCGATGCTGATCCCGCTCGGCGTCGCCGAGCTGACCGTGCAGCCCGGTACCGCCGCGAGCATGCTCTTGGCCCAGGAGCGGCACCAGCGGGGCCTCGAGACCTTGCGCACCGGCCAGGGGCAGGACACGCCGCTGGAGGTGATCGTCCTGCTGCGCGTCAACGGCGGCACGGCGACCATTACCGTGCGTCAGGCGGCTGGCGCGCCCCTTGCTGCCCAGGTGGTTGCCGCTGGCGACGGTCTCCTGCGTCTGCGACCGGCGGCGGCCGGAGACCTGATGCTGGAGGCGACCACCGAAGGTGCCGTCGCGGTGCAGGTGACGGCGGTGGCGTACGGTGAATTCCTGCAAGCCGGGATCATGGATGCGCTGGTCGGCAATGCCGGCGCGCCCGTCGACGCCGAGGAGGCGGCGGCCGAGAAGGATCCGGCACTGGCGCCATTCCTCACCGAGGCGCGCAATCTCAAACAGATCCTCACGGCCATGGTCGCCTTCCAGGGCGATGCCCAGGCTTGGCCGGTGGTGGATGTCGCCGGTCTCCCCGTGCCGCCCCAGTCGCCCGAGCAAGCGCGCCTGCTGACCGCCGCCGCGTTCGAGCTGGTGGCGCGTCGCATGCAACTGCCGTCACGGCTCTTCGTC
>Ga0163148_10005047_pt1 | contig 13402 bp, 10 predicted proteins | sample OliLakLV19MP7P2_FD_148606 | JGI IMG/M metagenome (GOLD analysis project Ga0163148, IMG submission 148606) | Freshwater microbial mat bacterial communities from Lake Vanda, McMurdo Dry Valleys, Antarctica- Oligotrophic Lake LV.19.MP7.P2 | ecosystem: Environmental > Aquatic > Freshwater > Lake >... | reverse complement strand
CTCCGCTTCCGCACTCGGCCCTCAGCCCTCAGCCCGCGGCCGTCAGCCGTCGGCCCGCCGCGCGCGGCACTCTGCACTCGGCCCTCAGCCCTCGGCCGTCAGCCGTCAGCCGTCAGCCCTCGGCCGTCAGCCGTCAGCCGTCAGCCCTCGGCCGTCAGCCCTCAGCCCTCGGCCGTCAGCCCTCAGCCCTCGGCCGTCAGCCCTCAGCCCTCGGCCCTCGGCCGTCAGCCGTCAGCCGTCAGCCCTCAGCCCTCGGCCCTCGGCCGTCAGCCGTCGGCCGTCAGCCGTCAGCCCTCAGCCCTCAGCCCTCGGCCCTCGGCCGTCAGCCCTCGGCCGTCAGCCGTCAGCCCTCGGCCCTCGGCCGTCAGCCGTCAGCCCTCGGCCCTCGGCCGTCGACACGCCGCACTCAGCACTCAGGATTCGGCGCTCAGCATTCGGCACTCCGCGCTCCGAACGCCGCACTCGTCTTTGGCTTTGGCCCTCAACCTCGGCCGTCGCACCGTCGCACCGTCAGACCGTCAGACCGTCAGACCGACGGAAAATATGTCGACACCCGTTCGTCTCGAGCGAGCGACCGAGGACGTCCCAACCGAGGTCGCAAGGTCGGGTGCGCACGCACAGTTCAGGCGCGCCGATGATTCCGCGCACATCCGCTCCACGTGTAGCCTCGCGACCGAACACGGGCCGGAAAAGTGTGCGGAACACCCGGATGCAGGCTCACGGAGACCTCGAGCTGCCCACGTAAGCTTCGAGCCGTTCACCCGGACTTCGCCGCCGCTTCGAACGCTCGAGGGCGTAGGCGGCCCGATGTCGGTCCCTCCTCCGTCCATCCCGGTTCTCGACTCGAGCGTCGGTTCGCAGTGCAGCCCACTACGCCCGACGGGCTGCGGAGATCGCAGACGCTGCAAGCGACGTGGCCGAACTTCGGTGGCCAGTACCCCGCGCCGCTGCTGACCGACCACACGACTTCCCGAAGCCCCAGAAACTGGCAGGCGCGCGGCGGTCGCGCGCCTATCCTCCGCGCCTCTCCCGAACGCCCGAGGAAAAGCGAACTTGGCCGACACGAACGCCGGACCGCAACACGACACGGAAGCACGTTGGCTGGCCGAGACACACCGGCCGAACGATCCGCAGCTGACGCTGCGCGCGATCATCGTCGGGATGCTGATCGGCGGGTTGATGTGCGTGTCGAACCTGTACGTCTTCTTCAAGACGGGCTGGTCGATGGGCGTCACGATCACGGCGGCGATCCTGGCGTTCGCGGTGTTCAAGGGTGCGCAAGCGACGGGCCTCGCGAAGCGGCCGCTCGGTTTGCTCGAGAACAACGCGCTGATCACCGTGAGCTCAGGCGCGGGCTACATGACGGGCGGCGGCAACATGGCCGCGTTCGGCGCGCTGCTCATGGTCACGACCGTGCGCCCCGAGACGCTGCCGATGATCGCGTGGTTCGGCGTCATCGCGGCGCTCGGCGTGTTCTGCGCGATCCCGATCAAGCGGCAGCTCATCAACCGCGAGGGGCTCGTGTTCCCGACGGGGACGGCGACCGCGGAGACGTTGCGCGTGTTGCACGGCGACGAGCGCGCGAGCCGAGACGGGTCGGGTGCCTCCGTCGCGAACACGACATCCGCTGCGAGTCAGCCGCCGGGGACACCCCCCGGTGCGGTCATGCGCCCGTCAGCCAGCACGGCGTCGAGCGGGCGCATGCCGACTGCCCACGCGGCGACTACCGACGCCGCGACTACCGACGCCGCGACGGCCGACGCCGCGACGACCGACGCCGCGACGACCGACTCCGCGACGACCTACGCCGCGACGAACGACGCCGCGACGAACGACGCGGCGACGAACTACGCCGCGACTACCGACGCCGCGACGAACTACGCCGCGACGAACGACGCGGCAGCGAAGTCCGGCGGCTCGCGTCAGGCCGCGGCGCTCGGCATCGCAGCCGGTTTTGCTGCGCTGCTCACGTGGTTCCGCGATGCGAAGGCCGCGTGGATGCCGTTCAACGTGCCCGGCACCATCCCGGTCCCGATCGAAATCGCCGGGAAAAAGGCCGCGGAGTGGACGCTCGCGGTGAAGACGGAGGTCGTGCTCGTCGGCGCTGGTGCCTTGATGAGCTTCCGCACGGCGTGGTCGCTCCTTCTCGGAAGCCTGCTCACCTACGGCGTGCTCGCGCCGCAACTCTTCGCGGATGGGCGCATCGCCGCGGTCAACTACAAGTCGATCGTCACATGGACCGTGTGGCCGGGTGCAGCTCTGCTCGTCGCGTCGGGACTGACTTCGTTCGCGCTCGATTGGCGCAGCGTGCTGCGCTCCTTCTCCGGACTGACGCGCGTCTTCGGCAAGAAGGAAGCGAGCGCGGATCCGATGGACGCCGTCGAGTGTCCGGCGTGGTGGTTCCCCGCGGGGTTCATCGTGCTCGGCCCCGTCGTCGTGACGCTGATGGCGATCCTGTTCCAGATCCCGGTGTGGGCCGGCTGCATCGCCGTCCCGCTCGCGGTCGTCATGGGCTTCGTCGCCGCGCGCGTGACCGGCGACACCGATGTGACGCCGACGAAAGCGCTCGGACCCGTGACGCAGCTCGTCTACGGCGCGATCACGCCCGGGAACCTCTCGGGCAACATCATGAGCGCGAACGTCACCGGCGGAATCGGCCTGCACGCGGCGGATCTGCTCACGACGTTGAAGACCGGATGGCTGCTGGGCGGCAGTCCGCGCGTGCAGTTCTTCGCGCAACTCTTCGGCGTTCTCGCCGGAGCGGCGCTCATCGTTCCGGCCTACGACCTCCTGATCACCGATCCGTCGATGCTCGGCGGCGACGACTGGCCGGCGCCTTCGTGTCTCGTGTGGGCGAAGGTGTCCGAGACGTTCGCGGACGGAATCGGCGCGCTCGATCCGCTGGCGCAGAAGGGGATTCTGATCGGCGCCGTACTCGGCATCACCCTCGCGCTCCTCGAGAAGTTCGCGCCGAAGAGAGCCAAGCCGTTCGTGCCGTCTCCGTCGGGCCTCGGCATCGCCATGGTCGTGCCGGGCAGCAACGGACTCGCGATGTTCCTCGGTGGCGCGCTGGCCGAGATCGCGCGTCGGAACTGGCGTCGGATCGCGGACTTGTTCGTGACGCCGATCGCGTCGGGTCTGATCGCCGGCGAGAGCTTGATGGGCATCACGGTCGCGCTGCTCAACGCGGGCAAACTGCTCGGCCTAGGTTACGTTTCGAGTTGAGAGCAGCTCATGGCGTAGGCCCGCCGTGAAGTCGGCTACATCCTCGCGAGGCAGCGAACTGGATTCCGTCGGGCTCAGAGGGGGATGTCGCACTCCCTTCGAGCTCGGTCGTGGACTCTACGAGAACGCGGTGGCGTCGATCGGACCGAGCCCGATATCCTGCGCACTCCGGACGCTGGCGACTGCGGCATCTGGCCGCGTCGAGATCCCTCCGCGTTGTCGCGGAACGAAGCCAGACGAAGATGACCTTCTCGCTCGCGATCGCCTCCACGCTGCTCGCCACGCACGGCTGCGTGGCCGACCCGCTTCCGTCGTGGAACTACACAGGCCCGAAGAAGGCGGTCACCGCTTTCGTCGAGCAGGTCACGCAAGCCGGCTCCCCGCAGTTCGGTCGCCGCTCGATCGCGGCGTTCGGCAACTCCGATGGTGACTTGCAGATGTTGCGGTGGACGGCCGCCGGAGCGGGCCCGCGATTTTGTCTCTACGTCCACCACACCGACGCGGAACGCGAGTACGCGTACGACCGCGACTCGCACATCGGCAAGCTCGACAAGGGCTCGATGATGCGCAGTCCCAGTGCTGGACGGTCATCAAGATGAATGAAGACCGGAGCAAGTTCCATCCATGAATCGCGCGCGCAATTCCGCTGTGGTCGTCGAGCCCCCCGCCCCGCGGAAGAACGGTGTTCGTGCGGGCGTTGCCGTCGTCGGCCTGGCGGCTGCCGTGGCCGCGTTCGTCGCGTCGCGAGGTGTAGAACCTTCGAAACCCGTCGAGGGCGCGCGTCGAACGGACACGGGTCTCGCGACGTCCAAGGATGGGTTCGACTCGACCGTCGCGAACTCGGCTCCCGCTCCTGGTCCCGCACCCGTCGGCATGGTGTGGATTCCCGGCGGCGAGTTCTCGATGGGCACGAACGAGTCGAGCGAATCGCTGTGCAGCATGCCCGGCGTGACGCGCGACGCGCTGCCGGTCCATCGCGTCTACGTGGACGGATTCTGGATGGACGCGACGGAGGTCACGAACGAGCAGTTCCAGGCGTTCGTCACGGCCACCGGCTACGTGACCGTCGCCGAGCGCGCGCCGACACGGGAGGATTTCCCCGACGCTCCGCTCGAGAATCTCGTCGCGGGCTCGACCGTGTTCCTACCGACGAAGGAACCCGTCGCGCTGGACGACTACTTCCAGTGGTGGAGCTACGTCCACGGCGCGAATTGGCGTCATCCGCTCGGGCCCAACAGCGACCTCCGCGGCCGCGAGAAGTTCCCCGTCGTGCATGTCGCCTACGACGATGCGGTGGCCTACGCGACCTGGGCGAGGAAGCGCCTGCCGACGGAAGCGGAATGGGAATTCGCCGCGCGCGGAGGTTTGTCCGGCGCAATCTATCCGTGGGGCGACGAGCTCCTGATCGACGGCAAGTTCCGCGCGAACATCTACGAGGGCAAGTTCCCCGTGGAGGGCGGCGACACCGGCGAGGACGGATTCGTCGGCATCGCACCGGTCGCGCAGTTCGCGGCGAACAGCTACGGACTCCACGACGTCGCGGGAAATGTGTGGGAGTGGTGCAACGACTGGTATCAGGCCGACGCGTACGCGCGGCAGAAGCAGGCCGGCGTCGCGCGCAATCCGCGAGGCCCCGACACGAGCTACGATCCGGCCGAACCGACCGAGAAGAAGCGCGTGCACCGCGGCGGCTCGTTCCTGTGTACGGATCAGTACTGCACGCGCTACATGGTCGGCACGCGCGGCAAGGGCGAGGTCAACACGGCCAGCAATCACCTCGGATTCCGCTGTCTGATGCCGGCTGCGGCGAGCGGATCGAACCGGTAGCCCGGATCTCTCACCACGTTCGTCGCGAGGCGGTGCCACCTCGTAACCTGCAAGGAGTTGCGGCCGATTCGCCCACAACTGAACTGGCAAGTCAGCGAGGATCGAATCGGGCGCAACCACGCCGCAGCAGATCGTGGTGAGAGATCCGGGCTAGAGGCTCGATCGCGCGCACCGCGAGTCACGCGCTCTCGAAGGTTCGCGCGCCTGCCTCGGTCGAGCGCGGTCGCGCCCGCGTGACGTGCGGGCAGCGCGCTGCCTGCCCGTCACTCCGCGGGCATCCGCCAACTCTCGCGGCCGTTCTCGAGCTCGTTCACGAAATCGATTTCCCCCGCGATCGAGTCGACCGGTTTCTTCGGCGATTCCTCGGGGTTCAGGCAGAAGAGATCCCAGGCCTCGCCCTTCAGCTTCCACTGGCGCACGTGCCACTTGCCCGACTTCGAACGCTCGAGCGGGAACGCGATGCAGCGCCAGGGCTTGTACTTCCAACGGTCGCCCTCGGTCGCGCCGACTTTGTGGAGTACGCAACCTTCGTTGGCGAACACGCACCAACCCTTGGACACGCCCAGCGCGAAGAGGCCTTCCTTCTTGCGCTTCGTGACGAAGCCCTCTTTCTCGACCTTGGCGCGCGCTTCGGGGCGCATGTGGGGCAAGAACTTGGGCAAGTTCTCCAGAATCCGCGCGTGCTCCTTCTCCTCGATCGGTGGGCGGCCGTTGGCGCAGCACACTCCGCCGCAAGTCGGGAAAACGCAGTCGAAACGCGCGGTTTCCAGATTCTCGATCACCACTTCGGGCGTGGTTTCGGTCGTTCGATCAGGGGGGGTCAAGAGTCGTATCTCCGGCAGTAGACGAGCTTGTCGTCGCCGCGCGCGTAGAAGTCTGGGATGCGCGCGGTGAGTTCCAGGCCGCAACGCTCGTAGAAAGCGCGGGTCGCGGCGTATTCGGGTTTCGAAGCGGTTTCGATCACGAGCAGGCGGCCGTTCTCGGCGCGCACGGCGTGTTCGACGGCGTCGAGCAGCTTGCGACCGAGTCCGACATTTTGCCGCGCAGGGTCGACCGCAATCCAAAAGAGATCGTAGGTGCCGACCGTGCACGGCGTCTCGCCGAAACAGGCGTAACCGGCGACGGCTCCGTCGACGTCGGCCACGACGAAGCGGTATCCGACTTCGGGGCGCTCGTCGACGAGCTCGAGCGCGACGAGGACTTCGGCGTCCGTGAACGCGGCTGTCGCACGCAGGATGCGCTCGATGTGGGAGCGGTCGGTCGACGTGAGGTCGCGGAGTCGGAGGGAGGGGCGGGGGTGCACGGCGTCGCTGGACGGCACCGCGCCGTTGGAATACACGGCGGCGCTGGACGGCACCGCGCCGTTGGAATACACGGCGGCGCTGGACGGCACCGCGTCGTTGGAATACACGGCGGCGTCGGACCTCAGAGGTGCGTCGGACGGCGAGGTGACCTGCGATACCGTGGGCTCGCCGGCTGGCGCCGTCGAGCTTGAGCTCGAGCTCGAGCTGGCCGGCTCACGCGCGGCGGAGCGCATCGTCGACGATCCTTCGGACGAGGGTTGCATGGTCGAGACCGGCGCGAGCCGCGGCTTTGGAAAAGCCGGCATCCTCGGACAAGTCGGGGTTCGGGTTCACGTCGATCACGCGCGGGATCCCGCGTGCATCCACACGCAAGTCCACGCGACCGTAGCCCGTGAGCCCGAGTGTCGCGTACGCCGCGAGCGCGGTGTCGCGGATGGCAGCCTCGAGTTCGCGCGCCATCGGCCGAGCGCCGATCGACGGGGTCGCATGGTACTCGACGGACGTCTCGTCCCACTTCGCGGCGTAGGTCAGGATCCGCGGATGGGACGAGTCGAGCTTCGAGTAGTCGATCTCTCCCAGGGGCAGGACCGCGGCGTCCGGACCGGAGCCGAGGATCGCGACGTTGAACTCGCGGCCTTCGACGAACTCCTCGATCCATGCTGGTTGGCGGAAGGATCGGATCACGTGAGCCGCGCGGGATCGGAGCGCCTGCTCGTCGGCGACGACGCTCGCCACATCGATGCCATGACTCGCGTCCTCGCGGGATGGCTTCACGAGGAAGCGGCGACCCGTGAGCGGCATCGAGATCGTCCCCAGAGAGGTCTCGAGCACGAATCCGTCGGGAACGGACACCCCGCGCGCGGCGAGCACGGCATGCACGACGGGCTTCTCGAGCGCCAGCGTGATCGCGACCGGTCCCGAGCCCGTGTAGGGGATGCGGGCCCACTCGAGGATCCAAGCGGCCGCGGCTTCGAAACGCGCTTCGCCGCGCAACGATTCGACGAGTTGGAAGACGACGTCGACCTCCTCGCGCGCGAGTTCCGCGACCGTTGCGTCGGGCGCATCGGAGCGGGCTTCGACGCGCGACGTGTGCCAACCGTTCGCGCGGCACGAGCGCTCGATCGCGGTCGTGGATCCGTCGGCGGCACGAACCGCGAGCGCATCCCGTTCGTCTCCGCCGGCGAGCTCGGCGTCGCGCGTTTCGAGCAGGGCGACGCGCAGACTCATCGGCGCGCGGCGATGCGCGAGCACGCGCTCGCGACGATCGCGCCCACGAGATCGACGTAAGCGAGCCCGCTGCGACGGCTCAAGATGCACAGATCGCCGACACGCGGGTTCATCCCCGGCAGCGGATTCACTTCGAGGAACTTCGGTGTGCCGCGAGCATCGAGGCGCACATCGACGCGCCCGACGTCGCGACAGCCGAGCGAACGGTACGCGGCCAGTGCGCACGCTTCCGCGGCGCGCAACGTCGCCGCCCCCACGCGCGGCGGCACGTGGTACTCGACGCGTGCTTCCCAATCGCGCTTGACCTCGAGCGAGTAGACGAACTCCTCCGACGTGACGGTGCGCGGCGCGATCTCCATCGCGCCGATCACGCGAGCCGCGGCGCCGGTGCCGAGGATGCCGACCGTCATCTCCGTGCCGGACACGAACTCCTCGACGAGCGCCGGGGCGCCGTAGTCGGAAACGACGCGCAGCGCTTCGCGGCGCAGCTCCGCGCGCGTGCGCACTCGCGACGTGAGCCGCACACCCATGCTCGAACCCTCTTGGTTCGGCTTCACGATCGCGGGCAGCTCGAAATCGAGTTCGGCCGCGGTCGCGGCGTCCTCCACGACGACGAAGCGCGGCGTCGCGATGCCGTCCGCGGCGACGAGCTTTTTCGCGGCAGCCTTGTCGAGCGTCACCGCAAGGGTCAGCGGATCCGAGTGCGTGCAGGGAACCCCGAGCATCTCGCACACGGCCGGCACGTGCGCTTCGCGTGAGCGTGAGCCAAACCCTTCCGAGATCGTGAACACGAGATCGGGCGGATCGCGCAGCACGTGCTCGACGAAACGACGACCGCCGCCGATGAGGACGGCGTCGTGACCGAGTTCACGCAGAGCCGCCGCGAGGGCCTCGACGGTCTCCTCGGAGTCGTACTCCTCGAGGAGATCGTCGGGACCGTCCGCGCGCGCTCTCTGGTCCGACTTGAGGTCGAACGCGATGCCGATGCGCACGGGCGGGCCGTCAGGATCCGGACGTCGCGGGCGGCGGCGGAGTCGAGGACGCGCGTTTCACGGCGGCGCTCTCCTTGCCCGAGCCGTTCGACGCACCGGCCGAGCCGCTCGTCGCGCTACTGGAGCCGTTCGAGGCGGTCGCCTTCGCCGGCGCACCGTTTGCCGCCGCGCCGTTCGCCGCTGCGCCGTTTGCCGCTGCGCCGTTTGCCGCCGCGCCGTTCGCCGCTGCGCCGTTTGCCGCTGCGCCGTTTGCCGCTGCGCCGTTCGCCGCTTCCGCCGCCGCCAAGCGCTCTTCGCGCGAATGGCCGCGGTGCACCCAGCCGCTCTTCCCGACGACGGGTTGACCATCGGCGCGCACGCGCGGCTTCTTCGCCGTGCTGTTCGGTGCCGTGGACCCGTTCGCCGGTGCGCTGCCGTTGCCGTTCGACGTCTTCTTGCCGTCGCTGTTACCGTTCCCGTTCGCGTTCGGGATCGCTTGCGAGGCCCGCATCGGACGCAGCTCGCCCGAGTGCGGCTGCGACGCATCCGGTTCGCTGTACTCGAACACGCGGTGCTGGAAGTTGCGCAGGAGCGCCTTCTTCCGCAGCGGGTCGTAATGGAGCATGTACTGCGGCTGGACCGGGATCTTGCCGCCGCCGCCCGGACCATCGACGACGTACGTCGGGATCGCGAGGCCGGAGACGTGACCGCGCAGGCCTTCGATGATCTCGATGCCCTTCGAGATCGGCGTCCGGAAGTGCTCGGCGCCGCGCACCGGATCGCACTGGTAGAGGTAATACGGCCGCACGCGCATCTTCATCAGGCCGGTCACGAGCGCGCGCATCGTCGGCACGTCGTCGTTCACGCCTTTCAAGAGCACGGACTGGTTGTTCAGCGGGATCCCGGCGCGCGACAACTTGTCGCACGCGGCCGCCGCCTCGGGCGTCAGCTCGCGCGGGTGGTTGAAGTGGACGTTGATCCACAGCGGGTGATACTTCTGCAGCATCTGCACGAGTTCGTCGTCGACGCGCTGGGGCAAGGACACGGGCGCGCGCGTGCCGATGCGGATGATCTCGAGGTGCGGGACGGCGCGGAGCTTCGCGAGAATGCTCTCGAGCTTCTTCGTTCCGTACGTCAGCGGGTCGCCGCCCGACACGATCACGTCGCGGACCGCCGGCGTGCGCGCGATGTAGTCGACCATGCGGTCGATCTCGACGTCGGGGACTGCGTCCTCGTACATGATCCGCTTGCGCGTGCAGTAGCGGCAGTAGATCGCGCACGAATTGCTGATCACCATGAGCACGCGGTCCGGATAGCGGTGCGTGATCCCCGGGACCGGCGAGTACTGCTCCTCACCGAGCGGATCCTCTTCGCCGACGTCGCGGAAGTCGTACTCGCCCTGCAGCGGGACCGAGTGCTTCAGGATCGGATCGTCGAGGTCATCGGGATCGATCAGCGCCATGTAGTAGGGCGGGATCCCCATGCGGAAATCGCGCAAGACCTCGCGTTGCATCGCAGCCTGCGGTGCGAGCTTCGGCACGAGCTTCAAGAGCTCGTCGACCGTCGTCACACGGTTGCGGAACTGCCAACGCCAGTCGTTCCACTGCGCGTCGGTCGCGTCGGGGAAGAATCGTTGACGACCCGTGAGCACCTCCCGACCGGCCCGAGCCGGTAGGAGAGACGGTTCTGGCTCGCCAGAGACGGACAGGGTGGAGGAACGCTGCGACTCGTCGGCCGAGGGGGCGGCCGCGGGAGCGGTAGGTTGCATCAGAAGAACTTCCTCAGGCTGCGTCGTCCGTCTTCCGGACGCGCGCCGAGTTGGGGGAGGAACGAACGACGACCAGACGCGAGCGCGCGGCTCGCATGCGGACTTGGCGGCGCCGATTCGGCGTCCGCGCGCACTGGGTGTGCCAGTGCATCGCGAGCGTGAATCGGAACCCTGCGCACCCGATCGTTTCGTGCACGCGGCACGAAACGAGCTGGGAACGGATCTTCGACGCCCGGGCCCGCGACCGCGGCGAAGCCGAGGTCGATCGAGCAGAGGGGGGAGGCCGGGCGGATGGCCATGGGGACACAGATCCTTCTACTCACGATGCGCGATCGTTCCAAGTACGAGTTCGAGGAAACTCGTCGGCTTCTCACAGCACTCGTCGATCGAGCTCACCGATCGCGACGACTCGTCGACGACTGCTCGAAGGTGCGGACCCGATCGCGCGCCCTTGGCGACCCCGCGCGCGATCGGTCTTCGTCGAGCTCTCCACCTCGAGCGGGATCCCGGCGCGAGACTGCGCGTTTTCCACGGGTAAACCGCGCTTTCCACGCGCTCTCCACAAGGTCTTCCACTCCGCCTTACGGACCTCGCCCCCAGTTGGAACCCGCGCGATCAGAACTGGCTGTCGCCGCCGCGGAACTGGTTCGGGTCGAGGACGAGCGGTGCCAACCACGCTGCGATGGTGCGGTGTCCGAAGCTCGACGGATGCCAGTCGTCGTGGATGAAGAGCGGCGGCTCGGGCTCGCCGTCGCGATGCGCCCTGCGGAAACGCGCGTACACGTTGAGCACCTGCAAGCCGCGCAGACCGGCGAAGGTCGCGGCCACACGTGTGTAGCGGAGGAGGTAAGGCATGCCCGACTCCGCCGCCTCTCGCCGCGGCGGCAAGAGGACGATGAGGCGCCCGCCGTCGCGCTCGACTTCGTCGGCCAAAGTCTGGAAAAGCCGCTCGAAATCCTCGGCCGAGACCCGACGCCCGAACGGCCAGGCCGGGTCGTTCTGGTGCGGGCTCATGAACTCGATCTCGCGGCGGCGCTGTTCCGCGGCGGCGAGGAACGCTTCGGAAGCCCCGGGCGAGACCAGGTGCTGGATCGCCTGGACCACCCGCAGGTTCTCGCGCGCCCAAGTCTTGGCGCGCTTCACGAACTGGTTCTGCTGCGCGCGTTGCTGGATCTTCTGCTCGTCCGTGATCGTGTCCGGGAAGTGCTCGTTGATGGCGCCGAACGCCGCGATGACCACGTCCGGCCGGTAGGGGCGGACGTCGTGGCGGTAGCGTTCGAGGCCTTGCGCGATCGTGAAGCCCTCGACGCCGGCGTTGATGACTTCGGCGCGAACGCCCTTTTCCGCGAGGATTCCTGGCAGGAGCGCGCTCCAGGTTTCCTCGCTACGGACGGCGAGTCCGAACACCGAGGAGTCGCCCAGCGTCGCGATGCGCACGACGCCGGCCGTGCGTTCGCGCGGGATGCGAGGACCGCGGAAGCCGTCCTCGTTGACCAAGTCGGGCGGACCGCTGATCCGCTCGCGCTCGCCGAACTGAATCACGGCGCCGGGTCGGGGCGACCAGAGCGACCACGGGTCGAACTGGTAGAGGTACTTCCCGCTCGCCATGAGCTCGTCCTCGCTCGGGTTCCAAACCAGCATCGGGGCTTCGGCCGGTGGGTTCCTGAATCCGACGAGGCGCAGACAGCCTTCCGCGAGCAGGAACGTGATCGCGAGCGTGCCGAAGATCGTGACGAGCGGGCGTTTCATGAGCGTTGGACCAGGTTGCGCCAAGGACGGTAGATGACGGCGCCGAGCAGCAGCAGTCCGCCGCCGATCGCGAACGCGCGCAAGTTGGCCTCTTCGAAGTTCCCCGCGACGATGGCGTTGACGTCGATTTGGGCCAAATTTCCCGCGACGATCGCGATCGCCGTCGCCAAGTAGACCCACGCGGCCCACGCGCCGAAGCGCGATCGGAACGGCCACGTGACACCGGGTCGGTTTCGCAGTCGCAGCAGCGCGACGGCGACGAGGCCGTGGAAGATCCACTCGACGAAGACCACCGAGTCGACCAGGAGTTCGGCGCCGCCCCAGATCCAGTACGCCAGCGCGAGGACGAGCTGGACCACGAGGGCCAGCGCCGGCGCACCGGTCCGCGGACGGAGGCGGCCGAACGACTCGAAGAAGAGCCGTTCGCGGGCCATCGCGACGTAGAGCCACGGGCTCGTGAGGAGCGTGACGACGCACACGCCGAGCGCGGAGATCCCGATCGCGCCGCGCAGGATCTCTCCGCCGGTCGTGCCCAAGGTGCGCCGCGCGACCTCGCCCGCGAATGTCGGATCCGCGGCCAATCCGCCGAGTCCGAGGACGCGCAAGTAGCCGACGTTGATCGCCAGGTAGGCCGCCGCGACGATCGCGATGCCGATGAGGATCGCGCGCGGCAGCGTGCGCGCCGGCTCACGCACTTCGGGTGCGATGTAACAGACCATCTGCCAACCGCCGAACGCGAAGAACACCGGGAGAAGTGCACGGATCGCACCGGCTGCCAGGCCGCCTTCCGGGATCGGCGGAGGCGGGACGACGGGCGCGGATCCGGGCTCGAAGACGAGCCACGCTCCAGCCGCGAGCGCGGTGATCGCCGCCAACTTGATCAGGGTGCACGCGTTTTGGAGCACGGCACCGGCCTTGACTCCGAGCAGCGCGAGTCCCGTCACGAGCACGAGGATCAGCGCCCCCGTGACGCGCCCCGACGTCGTGTCGGGCGGGCCGACTCCGGGCACGATTCCGCACAGGTTCTGGACGCAGATCTGCATCATGACCGCACTCGCGCCGGTCGACACGACGCCGAGGACGACGAACGCGAACAGGAACGCGGGGAACGGACCGAACGCTTCGCGCAGGAAGACGTACCAACCGCCGGCCTGCGGGTACGCGGCGCCGAGTTCCGCGAAGACCAGCGCCGCGTGGACCGCGACGATCGCTCCGAAGACCCACAACCCGAGGTACCACGCCGGGTCGGGCACGGCGGCCGCGATGCGCGACGGATTGAAGAAGATCCCGACGCCGACGATGCCGCCGACGACGAGGAGCGTGGCGTCGAA
>Ga0163148_10005043_pt1 | contig 13411 bp, 12 predicted proteins | sample OliLakLV19MP7P2_FD_148606 | JGI IMG/M metagenome (GOLD analysis project Ga0163148, IMG submission 148606) | Freshwater microbial mat bacterial communities from Lake Vanda, McMurdo Dry Valleys, Antarctica- Oligotrophic Lake LV.19.MP7.P2 | ecosystem: Environmental > Aquatic > Freshwater > Lake >... | reverse complement strand
CCACTGAATACAACTGGAAGAGCACCAGCTTCAAATCCCTTTCGTCTATGGAGTCTCCCACAATCCATGGCAACACTATTTTCCTGCAGGGACTCAAGGCTCGTCAGAGCGATTTTATGCAAAAAACACGCCTCGAACAGCCTTTGGTTACCATCGACTTGCTGCGCCAGTGGAGGAATCAAGTACCGCCCGGGAGATTCTTGGTGGCCGATCCAAACACTCGGCCTCCCTTGTACCATGATATAGGCGATGCAAAAGCACGCTCTTTTATCAGCAAAATACTGAAACATCTAGCCAAAAGAGAAAAGGGGGAAATGAAAGGTGGAGAAGAAGAAAAGGAAGAATCTGCAACGAAAAAAGCCGTCTCGGATAACTCCGTTGCGACTGCAATGGAACCAACCAATCCACTCAGAATAAAGGAGCATGTTCAACCAGCGCTATCTCCTCCAACCAAGTCCAGGTCTCAAATATTGTTAGGTCGGGAAAAGGAAATGAAAGAATTGCACTCCATCTACGACAACGTTTGTGAACGACGGCTGCAAATGATGTCTGCCGAAGCCACAACATCGCCAACGGCCCAAGTTGACGAGGACTACTATCAAGCTGAAATTATATTAATATCAGGTCCCTTGGGGGTAGGCAAATCGTCTCTTGTAAAGTCCTTGTGCCAGGTTCATAAACCTTCACAACAAATCAATACACTTTATAGGACGACGGACGACCAAGTGTTGGAAACACCTTTGTTATTGCACGCCATACGAAAGCATCCGTCAGTTCTCGAATATTGCAGTCCAAAGGACGAAATGTTGGCCAATATCATCAAAGATTTTTGCCGACAAGTATTGGAGGGGGGTAAGAAGAACCATCTGCTGGAGAGATACCGCCATGGCATACTTCAAAATTTAGAAGAATATGATATTGATGAGCTCACAACCCTGGTACCTGCCTTGGGCCTGGTTCTGTACGGTGAAGGTGGGTCAGAAAGCGGTTATGGCAGCGTGGTTATTGATGACGACAATTTTACCAATACGCGAACAACTTCAGTGACGTCCACGACGTCCACCAACAAACAAGAACAACACATATCCTTCTTTGCCACCCAACGACCACTACTTGTCTTTCAACGATTTCTGCGGGCATTATCTACTGTATCTTCGCTGCCATTGGTTGTCTTTACACAAGATATTTTCGGATCGTGGGATGGATACTTCTTTTTCATGAAGAGCATTGCCAGACTATGTGGTAGTGCCGTCGTTTTCGTGGGCACTTTTACCACCGACGTCACAGATTCCAAGTCTGTTGTGCACGTTGAATTCAGCGAAAAGATGTTGAAATACCACAAAAGTTTGAATGTGCGCCATATGGTACTCGAAAAGTTGGCGGAAGAGGATGCCGAGGCGCTCGTTGCACAGGCCTTAAATGGAATTGGTTCTGATGACAAACCGAAACTGTCATCTTGGATTTTTGCCAGAGCCAAAGGGCACCCAAATTTTACTCTTGAGCTTCTTCAATATCTTCAGATAAAAAGACTCTTGTCTTTTGATCCAGTTTTGAATAGATGGACTTATGATATTGACGAGATGAGCGCAGTTGTAGATGTGGCCTCCGGTCCTACTGAACTATACCAAGCGATTGTAAAGGAAGCACACCCGCATATTGAGGAAAGCTTAAAGATTGCCGCATACTTATCTAATCCTTTCATACGTGTGGACATGCTTACGCTCCTTTCGGGACGGAACGACGTGGAGATGCATTTAGAGACAGCTCATAAAACAGGCTTGGTAGTCAAGGACGAATGTGGCCGCCATGCCTTCACCAGCATTGGGGTTCGCAATGCCATTTACGGCCTGATTCCGGCTGACGGGCAAGAAGCTTTTCATCTCAATTTAGCACAAAAACTTTGGGCCAATGTTGATAAATACAAGGATGATTCAGATTTCCTAGCCACTGTTCTTAAGCAATTCATGATGTCAGACTCGTTGGTGACAATGGAAGACGACAGGAGATCTGTGGCGGTTCTGTGCCTTCAAGTCGGTCAAGCTGCTGCCAAATCAATTGGTTTTGTTACAGCCTGAACCTGTATTACTTACGGTCTTGCCATTCTTGATTCCCAAAAGAAGTGGGGCGCAAAAAACTACGACCTCACTTTACAACTATACAATCTAGCCATTGAACTGTGCTACTGTAACACAAGATATGACAAGCTAGAAGGCCTGATAAACGAAGTCCTGAATCATGCTCGGACATTTGACGATTCCTTGGTTGCAAAAGGCGTGCAGATTTACGCACTTGGAAGCCGAAATAACCAAATCGAAGCCATTCACATCGCTTTGGAGGCATTGGATAACCTCGGAGAGAGATTTCCGCGCAACAACCCATCTTCGCTTCGGTTGACGTGGGAACTTTTCAAAATTAAGAGGCTGTTGCGGGGAATGTCTGATGCGGAAGTTTTGAAGCTTCCCAGAATGAAGGATGCACGTAAATTGGCTGCCATGAAGATCATGAATCATGTCTTGCTCTACATGGTTTATACAAAGCCGCCTCTTTCATTTCTACTTTCTCTTCGAATGGTGAAGCTCACCATCAAACATGGTCTCTGTGCTATTTCAGCCGTTGCTTTTGTGATGTTTGCAAGTGCTATCTCAAGGTAAGCTCCTCTTGTCAGCTTCCTCTCATCTTAATCTTACTTCTCTCCTCATTCTCACTCGGCTTTTTGCAGCTCTGAATCTTTTTTAGAGGAAGGCTTTCGTTACGGAAGGCTGGCCTTGAAGGTTTACGACAAGTTCAAAACGGAAGTGTGGCTGTGTAGAGTATCCGCTGGGTTTTATGGCACCCTCTATAGCAAGAAGCATCCTTTTCGTGATTCTGTGGAGCCCCTGCGTCATGCTCATCGCGTGGGCCTTCGCACGGGAGATCTTGAGTATGCCATGGTACGTTTACAATAAGACCGTGTAATTCCTTGTTGTATGATAAAATGGCATCTGACAATCTTGCACTGAACAACAAATAAAGCTTAATGCGTGCATCTCGCTTTGGAATACCGGAGAGCAAGTACCGCTCCCGGAATTGGACCGTCGTATTCGCGAATTGGCAAGCGAGACTAAACATCATGGCCAGGAACTGACGCTTGCCCTTCTGAAACCTTTCTGGCAGTTCATGCATAATGTGCAAGGAAGGGCCACCAATGACCCAAAAGAGCTGAAAGGGGATCTAATAGACGAGGACATGTTGAGCGGAAAGGACCCTCATTTTCGTTCATGGGCACGTTTCTACATCATGCTACTTGCATATCTGTTTTCCGACTTTGACAGGGCAGAGAAATACTCGGATACATGCTGTGATCTTTACGGCACGGCCAGCGGTTCTTTGGATATTGCTTACGCGCTGTTCTACGAATGCCTTGTGCTTCTGGCTCAAGCGCGTCGGGGAAAGCGGAAACGTCGTCATATGGCTTACGTTCGCCGTCGCGTCAATTTACTACGACGATGGTCCGTGCACAGTCCGAGCAACTTTCTCGGGAGACAGATGTTGTTGGAAGCAGAGCTAGCGGCGCTCGCCGGGAAACACGCCAAAGCATTGACATGTTACAGGTCATCCGTTTTGCATCTCAAGGAGGCAGGGTTTCTACTTCCGTGCGCCATAGCAAATGAACTGCTCGGAAGGTATCTGTTGGCTTCAAATGACGCTGAAAGCGCCGGACGTTGCCTACGAACAGCTCACCATGTATACAAGAAATGGGGAGGCATAACAAAAGTTGAGCATTTCGAGAAGGAGCTAGGAGAATTTTTGGTCCTTGAGCCCCTTTCCCTGCCGTAGCTTTGTGGAATATCATTTCAAGGTAGGCCGTCATTGGATACTAGTGAATCAGTTATCAAAAATGTTGCGGATGCCTCTCGAATGAATCTGGAAGCAGCTATCTGTTGAGTTCACTGTCAGAGCGATACTCGATGACAAAAGATAGATTGTGAGGGCGAATCGTTAGCCTGCTTTCTCCGAAATGATTCAGGACAAGTGCGCGACTTTCAACTTATTCCCGGTTGAATTGGGACAAGAAAAGATCTGGCTCAAGTCAGTGCGTGACATCATCCATGCATCATTCTTCCTCTGTTCGTGACAACATTTTCGATATTCCGCTAGCTAGTACCAGCATCGTTTAGCTAACTAGCTACAGTAATAGCAATTAGCAAGCTAGCTAGCTACGTTTGCTTGCTTTGATATTGGGTCGTTCCTTTCTACTCTCTGCAGATTGTTCAGAAAACCTTACTGTTTTTTTTCTTGGTTAATCAACAATTTACTTTTGTTCCCAAGATGAGGGTAGCACGCAGTTTGTCGCGGCTGGCGACACAACAGCATCGCATCGCAGTCGCCCCGTCGTCCTTGTCGTCAAATTTGTTTCACTCGTCGGCGGTGGTACAAGAGAAAAAACTCAGCACGCAATGGACAGACCCCAAGCAACGTCAATACAAATTTTGGAATCGCGAGACAAGCCAAAAAGGAACCTACTCCTACATCTTGGAAATTTCTCCCGAGAGTATTCAGCGAGAAGCCAAGGTCATCTCATTGGCAGATCCCAACACACCAGCGGATGAACCCTTGCACAAGGGGAAGCTTCCCCTTAGTACCACTCTGTTGGGCGTTGGAACGAAGCTTGCAGATTTTGATCATTTGCGAAATGAAAAACCAAATGTTCTTTTTATGAGCCCCAGTTGCCCAAAGGCTGCTTCAGTATTGCCTCTTGTCCTGGCAGCATTTCCATCGATTGAATGGGTGCACTGTCGAAGTGCTGGAATTGACTTTGTCGAGTCAGATGAGCTGCAAGATATCTGCAAACAACGAGATATTCAGATTACAAACGCCAAGGTAAACCTCTGTCCACGACATTATTATAAACAGACCAGCATTCCAAACGTTTTGGCAGCAACTGAAAATCATGTTCTTACTATTTTCTTTTTTTCGTAAAGGGACAATTTTCCTCATCGTTGGCAGAATACGTCATGATGTGCTGTGGTTACTTTGCCAAAGATTTGCCAAGGCTGATGCGTCAAAAACAAGAGAAAAATTGGTACGTCTGCCACAAGGCTACGCGTTATCGATGGGCAATGATGATCTATACTGTGCCTGTACAAATCCTGGCTCATCAATATACCATGCATTTTTGTCACGCTTTTTCAGGGAGAAATATGATGTAGAAGAGCTGAGAGGTAAAACTATGGGCATTGTTGGATATGGTGACATTGGAAAGGCTTGTGCTAGGCTGGCAAGTGTGTATGGCATGCGTGTTGTAGCTCTGCGAAGACACCCTTTTCTGTCAAAAGACGATCCCTTGTGTGACGTCGTCTATGGAACAGACAAGGCTAGTCTCAATCAACTCATGAGCGAGTCAGACTACATTGTGTGTTCCGCCCCATCGACAGTGGATACTAGAGGCATGGTGAACGCTGATGCCTTCAAGGCGGTCAAGAAAAATGCTGTTTTCATCAACCTCGGTCGCGGTCCCGTTGTAGATGAAAAGGCACTAGTGGCAACTTTGAATTCAGGCCAGCTGAAAGGAGCAGCGCTGGATGTGTTCATTGAAGAACCATTGCCTACTTCGAATGAGATGTGGGACCTGCCAAATCTTCTCATTAGCCCTCACAATATGGATCGAACAGCCACCTTCGAGCATGAAGCAACTGAATTTTTCATCGCCGAGAATATTCCTCGCTTTCTCTGTAAGGAAGATCTTCTGAATCCCGTGGATCCCCTACTTGGATATTAATTTCTATGGAATGATTCAAACATGAGGGTTTTTGAATTTTGTGGATATGGCAGTAGCTAATTGGTACCGCAACTCATTATTCTAGAATATTTCTTGAGCAATTGAAAGGAGAGCGGTGTCAGCCACAAATTGGAAGGACCAACAGAAGCCGGAAGTGGCGGTACGCTCTATAGATTCGACCATTTTTTAAACAATCACACAATTATTGTCGCATTTGCACAGTGCAGCTAGTAGCTAGCTACATAGCAGATTATCTTCCTTCTTACCGAAGTATAGGGACGTTTTCGACGGAAACACGCGACAGCCCCCACATAGAATGTAAATCACCTCTTTAACGTCTTGGATGGCATTTAACGAAGGACGGAAACAAGTGGCGAAACCGTTTGGCTGTTTTCTTCCTCCCAGTACCAAACATTTAATGGCCAGCCTTCAATGATAAAGTCTTGTCAACAATAGCTTGTTCCCACATGCGTAATCCTTCCGCAGAGAGATGTATTTGATCCGAAAGAAACCAAGCCGGATCAACAGCGTAGGATCCGTCCGAATGTTGGGAAAGGAAAAGCTCCGTGGCATTGAAAAACTCGATTCCCTTAGTCGTTGCGGCGTAACATCCCACGCGATCATTGATCGTTTGGATGGTCTCCCATAACGGGTCTTTATACAAATCTAGGGGCGGAAACAGTGAATTGATGACAACATGACTAGCATCGTATGCCCGATTTCGTTCGTCCTGTCGTAGAACTTCTTCCGCCACTTGAACGATTCCCGCCACCACCGCATCTATATTACAGTCTGCTTTCCTGACATCATTGGTACCAATCATGAGCCACCAGGCTTTGGAAGGTTTGAGACCTGGAGGCATTTCACCATTCTTCAGCCGAAACATGAGGGTATGAATCTGAAGATATTATGTTGATCAGAGTTGGTTGATGGGATCAGAATACGACAAACACGCAGAAATAAAACGGCAGCCAGAAGAAACCGAAAAATACACATTCTATCACATGGCAACACAATACATACCTCATCCCCAGCAATTCCTAATGGAAAGGCATTGATTCTTCCTCCTCCTTTTTTGGTGAGTAACTCTTGAGTGACTTTGATTTGATCCTTAATGGCAGGAGCCGGCTGTCCAAAGACCATGCCATTCATTCGTTCAATGATCGAGTCTCCATACAAGACCAAGTCATATTCACTTCCATCCTGAAGGGTTTTGTTGACATAGTCGACATTGGCTTGAAAGACATCGTGCCATCCTTCCATTTCGTCATCATAGGAAGCTATCAATGGATTGTGGCATTTGCAGTCTTCTTGTGGTATCTGTGAAAATTACAATACAATCCAAAATGATGATGCGACATAGGTTTTCGTTTATGAATTCCGCCCAAAAATGATCACAGCAAGCAAGGTGTAAGCGTCCGCAAGCAGTTACGAGATTGTTTGTCCCCCCCAAATTAATCAAAGATATATATAAGCAATACAGCGACTGAAAGCAGCAAAAACAACCAAACAAAGCAAAGCGTCCACGCCAAGGCAAGGCAAGGCCAGGCAAAGCAAAGCAAATCCTGCTTGAATGGGCTCTTCTGCACCGCGTTATATTCTACAGTAGTATAAAAATAATAAAAGTACATACCTCACTGCGACACAGCTCCGTCGAATTGGCCTTGCGAATATGATGCATCCATTCCGAAAAGGGTTCTCGGGTGGAATGAACGTCACACATAATTTCTGGTTCACTCGAAGCAGCACCGCTCCTCCCTTTAGGAATGACGATATGGACGGCAACCAAAATAATAATAATGGCAATGGATCCCATACAGCAAGCCCCTCGTGCTTGGGGTGATCGGAGGTAGGACTTAAGTCCAGTCATGTCGAACTGGTAGTCGCGTTGGGTCGCTACTTTCATTTTTTTCATTTTTTTGCGATGAATATTCTTTCCATGTTGCCTTTGTCGTTGCTGTCGTTGTTGACGGCCACCACCACGGCCATTCGATGATCCATTTCCCAGTCCATTGCTAACGGGGTCTTCGTGATCACTCTCGCTTTCTTCTTCGTCGTCATCATTATCTTCGTCATCCCAATATTCATCATGATCGTCCGTGGGAGGTGCAATTTCAAAGGAACTCTTCATCATCTTGGCATATAATATACTCTGCTGTGAATGATATTTTTAGCTTGACGATTGTTGGCAATTGCTGCTGATGGCGGATTGTCAAGGTATATACTTTGGTTTGCTATGGAGAATGTAAGAATAGTAGATGTGAAGAATGTACTGTAGTTCACGCGAAAACTCTACGCAGCTATGTTTCAATACGTTGGTTTTAATGTAAACGAATAAGGGATATCTTGGTACCTGGGTTAGTGTTCTCACTCAGTGTCTCGAGCTGGTGTGGTCCCCGCAGTAATGAAAGCGAACCTGAAATCAACACATACACGTGCTGTCTTGGAGAGATGATGGCTGGATAGATGAGCAATTGTTTGAATGGATGGATGAAAGGCAGGAAGGCTGTTCGTATTGAGTGTTGGGCGTCTGATTGGTTCTTGGTGCAGACAACATGTTGATAGCTTTTGAATTTTCGGTCATTGTGACTTCACTTACTGACTGGATACTGTTGTTCAGTCTTGGAACGACTCATTCAAACAACATCAACCTTAACCCTTTTCTTATCCCTCAAAATCAAAAAAAGGGCCAATAATTTTTACTCCGCCTCTGACGCACGTGTGTCTACGCCGCCATCCGTTGTGTAGGATCAACGTTGACAAGAAGAATTTAGAACAACAACAACGATCCATCAACTGTGGAATCAATCAATAATAGTGCGTCGTTCCGTGCTCTGATGCACATCGGCAAGCAAAGCTAGCTAGCTAGAGCTAGCTACTGTAGCTAACAGAGCACATACTACGACACAGCACTGTGCCTGTGACCTCGTTTCCTAGAAAGAGAAACGAACGTCGGCTAGCTAGTAGAGTACGTACCTGGCTAAATAGATAGCTTGAGGAGACGTGTTCTACCCATCAATTTTTGATCGGCAAAGATTATAGCGAGAGAGTGCTATTAGAAGGCTTGCTTGCATTGATCTTCTATCCGTCTACCTGTCTTTGCCTTTGGCCATATTGCAGTCTACGTTGCATTGACTTTGAGCTGTTCGGAAGCTTAGAGCCTGGCGTTTGCTATCTTTATACCAGCCAACACTAAGGTCATCCTCAGAAAAGGTCGTGTGACTTGATCTATCCATATCAAACACCAATCCACCCATCAGTCCATCCATCCATCAGTCTTTCAATCGTTCCAATAAACCATGAAGGCTACAAGCAGAAGCACTCTGCTGTTGGTCGTGTTGACCATGGCCGTGGAAGTGTCTTCTCTGTCACCCTTGGTGAGTTCCAAAACTTCCCCTATCTCTGGTATATCCAGCAAGGGCTGCAGCAAACGCACCAGCGTAACGGAAGGTGCAAAGCGGTCATCGCTATCGATAGGACGAGGACAAACAGTTTGCAGGGCGACCGTGGAGCGCACTTCCTTTTCCTCTATGACGGGCGATGATAGTGACGACGACAATCATTCCTTCAATGTTGATAATGGTGCCAACGGTCATGCTGTCAATAGTAACAATGGACAACAGCACATTCACAACCAGCACAATCACAACAATAACCCTCACAATAACAACAACAACAACCATCGACATCAGCAGCAGAATTGGAAATATAACCCAAAAAAGGGAGGCAAAAAGCGTCCATCCAATCCTGCCATGGAGGATACCGCCTTTCTTCGAAAGCGTACCGAAACGTTGTTGGCTTTATCGTCCGATATCATGAGCGAAGACGAGACCATTAGCAGTCGTGGCATGAAGGTCGATATGAAAACCTTTCACTTTTTAATGGATGCGTGGGCCTTTTCCGGAGAAGACGATGCTGCCGAACAGGCGGCGGCTTTGCTTTCGAAAATGGAACAATTGTTTGTGGAAAGCACCAACCACCAACTCAATCATGACCATACCAACAACAACGTCAGCATTATCCGTCCCGACGTTCGATCCTACACCAAAGTCATCAATGCCATTTCTCGCACCGCATCGCCACAGGCCGGGCAATGGGCCGAAGATATCTTGGAAAAAATGATGCACTTGTATCAATCCGGCATCAACCCGGCCGCCAAACCCAATACGTACACCTACACTGCCGTCGTGGAAGCCCATGCCAACAGTGGAGTGTCGGGATCGGCACAAAGTGCCGAAGCCATTTGTGATTACATGTGTCAGCAATACATGCACAACGAACAAGATCCCGATGTGGCCCCGACGGCGCGCATTTTCAATGCCGCCATTAATGCTTATGCCAAGAGTGACGATGCCGATGCCGCTCAACGTGCCGATGATCTCTTTCGACGCATGGAAGGCATTTATTGGACGACGGGATTGGCCGAAATCAAACCGAATGCGTACAATTACAACAGTCTCATTTCGGCGTGGGCCAATTGTGGACAAGAAGGTGCGGCGGAGCGTGCGGAAGAAGTGTTGGAGCGCATGGAAGCCTTGTACAAGGAGGGAGATAAAGATGTCAAACCCACGACGGTCACGTACAATGCCGTCATTGATGCGTATAGCAAGTGTGCGGGTGGAGCAACCCATCATGACGAGTATGATGATGCGGCCGGAGAACGTGCGGAAAGTATTTTGCACCACATGCAAGAATTGTACCATTCCGGTGAAAATGTCGACGCCAAACCCAATGTTCGATCCTACAACACGGTAATCAATGTGTGGTACGTAGTGTCTGGCTAAGTCTTGTGGGGAAGAATTCTTGGCATCTCGCTTGCTCTGTTTATGCTTGTGCTCACTATATTGTTTTCTGTTCTACAACTACAACAGGGCCAAGTCACGTTCCGAACAAGGAGCCAAACGAGCAGAAGGAATTCTTGACTTAATGGAACGACTCTTTGAGCAGGGCGATAAGAGCGTTCGACCGGATGCCCACAGTTTTTCCACAGTCATCAATGGTGCGTCTTTTTAGATGGACTCTCATTTTTGCCACTCTTTGATGCTACATCTAACTCTTGGAATTTTGCTCCTACTTACAACCTATTTTACGCGTTTATAGCCTGGGCCCGTAGTCAAAAACAAAATAAAGCCGAACGTGCTTTGAATCTGCTAAAAGAGATGATAAAGCTAAACAAAGAGGGAAACAAGAATCTAAGGCCAAACGTAGTGGTTGCCAACTCTGTTATGAACGCCTGCGCTTACACATCGGGAGATGGTCCAGAACGAAATCGGGCGATGGAAATCGCACACAAAATCTTGAAAAACTTGGAATCTGGAGAATGGGGCAGTGGCCCAGATCAAGTCACCTATGGTACCTTTTTGAAGGTGTGCGCCAATCAATTGCCCGAGTGTAGCAGTCGCGATCAAATCGTGGAAAAGATATTCCATAAATGCAGAAGTTCTGGGCAAGTTGGAAATCTTGTGCTGCAACAGTTGCAGGCTACAACGTCACCACAAAAGTATTTTGAGCTGGTAGGGAAGGATATTGAAGCTATGCACGGCATGGAAGACCTACCGAAGGATTGGTGGTGCAACGTTGTCGAGGGAAAGTGGCGGAGACGCAGAAATTTCTAAGAGAACCTCATCATGTACATATTCGCACTCCCACAAACGCACAATCTGCATCAGACGCACCCGACGATCCCTGGCATACACAAACGCAATTAATTCGGAATTTTATTGCCTCATTCATCCGAGAGAAAGAGAGATAGAGAGAGAAAATTTAGCAAACATACTGTCTACGACACGACGCTAAGAAGCGCTCTGTGTCATTAATTTTAGACGACCTCGACACTCGCCAAGGAGATTAAACTAAAAAAAAGCATTTCTTTGAATTGGCGCCAATGGATGCACGCCACAGTCTTGTAGTCCTCGGTATTGTTGAATGGGAGCTAGCTAGCTAGTAGAAGAATAGTAAGATTAGAAAAGAGGGCAATTTTCTTGCCCTCAAAAAGAGGAGTAAACTCAGTTTCATTTCATCGGAAAACGGGACGAGGCTGTTTGGTCTAATTGTCCTGGCCTCTCTATATCCCTGCTACCTCGTAAGGCGACATACATCAATCGATCAATCAGTCACAGCATGACCGCTGCTATCCGGAAGATTTCTCTACTTCTTTTTCTTTTCATTTCGTTTCCTTATTCTCTCCTTTTTCGCTTCTGCCTTTCTCTTTTCCTCGGCCATTTTTTCCTGTACGAGGGCTTCTTGCGCCTCCAGTTCTTTTGGATCTTGGTAGGCCAAGCTAATGTTCATGGTCACGCGATTCTTTGCGGAAAAGACATGACTTTTAGCCTTTCCAGCGTCCAAATCAAAGAACTTGGTGGAGCGACCCATGTGTTGTGATAATAAACCCGCAAAACCACTATTGGAAAAGACAAATTGATTGCAATGCTTGGCGGCCAATTTAAAGGTCGACAATAAGACGGTCACTTCAAAGGAAGCATCATTGGAAGGAATGAGTCGTTCCCACCCACCCTCATTTCCTCGATACCGAGGACGGTCCATGTACATCCAATTGTAATCTGGAAATTCCGTTTTGGCTTCGGTAATGGCATTTTGATCATCGGTCAATAACAAAATATTCTTGTGCAAGACGGATTTGGCCATGTCAATATATTCCGCAATCCGATGATAGCGACGCACATGATTTCCCGTATCACTCATGACATCTCCTCGTCGACAATGAATGACGGCACACGGTGTAACAATGGGAATGGTCGTTTCTTGCTTGTGCATGAATTCGTAAATGGATTTTCGTAACCATGTTTGGGGTCGTGTCGCGTACGTGTACAAGGCTTGTCGTTTGATCGCATCCAATTTTCCTTCCAAAAAGGATCCCTTGGCACCGGTCTCACCGGGAACACAATTGGAAATGGGAAGGAAAAAACAAAACATGTTTTTCCGAGGACAAGCCGCTGGAACACCTTTGTTTTCCGGCGTCGGTTTGACGGAGGGATCGGCATAGTTCCATCGCGATTCCACGATTTGCACGGGTCGTCCTTTTCTCAAGGCAGAATGGAGTCCATCAATGACATTGAACAAATTGGCATTCCAACCACTGTTCCACATTCGCTACAAGCAAAGGGCCAAGCAAGTAAATTACAAACTGGATGAGTTTTCTGCCCGGTTTTCTTAATTTCAAAATCAAGAGGTTGCAACTCCATTTCATGGACGAGGGATATTTATTTCTTCTCCTTCCATACTAAATAGAATTGAAATGGAAGTGTTGGACTTACTTTGGTATGAACGTTGCTGCAATCCGTTCGAAATTGTATATGATAAAGTTGTTGATATAATTGTCGCAAAGACGTATCGGTAATGACATTGAAACAATAATGGGTTTGATTTTCCAGTCCTTGTTCCCATGTTGGATGATGGGCCCACCATTCATCACTGTTGGTTGTCCATGGAACACAATAACTGAGTTTCAAAGGTTGTGTTCGTTGTCCCAACGTTTGTATGTGGGTAATTTCCAATTGATCTTCGGGAGGTTGAAAATTGGGATCCAAGGTGGTCGTAGTCTCATTGATGTGTGTCGCAGAAGTGGTAGGAAGGTAGGGGTGATAATCCTCCGGAAGTAGGGCCATTTCTTCGTGTTCCAGTTTTAATATTTCC
>Ga0163148_10005038_pt1 | contig 13418 bp, 17 predicted proteins | sample OliLakLV19MP7P2_FD_148606 | JGI IMG/M metagenome (GOLD analysis project Ga0163148, IMG submission 148606) | Freshwater microbial mat bacterial communities from Lake Vanda, McMurdo Dry Valleys, Antarctica- Oligotrophic Lake LV.19.MP7.P2 | ecosystem: Environmental > Aquatic > Freshwater > Lake >... | reverse complement strand
CTGAAGGATGCAGCCCGATTAAACCTATAAGGTCTTGCTGCGCTGCCTAGCCGGGCGGCAGACCTTATAGGTTTTCTGTGGTACTACCTTTCCGGTAGACAGACCTTATATTTTTTTAGATTGTGCAATACTTTTGTAAATAACAGCAGTAATATTGAAATGAATGATGAAAGTACTGAAGGATGCAGCCCGATTAAACCTATAAGGTCTTGCTGCGCTGCCTAGCCGGGCGGCAGACCTTATAGGTTTTCTGTGGTACTACCTTTCCGGTAGACAGACCTTATATTTTTTTAGATTGTGCAGTACTTTTGTAAATAACAGCAGTAATATTGAAATGAATGATGAAAGTACTGAAGGATGCAGCCTGATTAAACCTATAAGGTCTTGCAGCGCTGCTAATACCGGGCTGCAGACCTTATAGGTTTTTGCAGAGTTCCGGCATTATCAACCAACAGAATCTAATTTATAGTTTTATACATAGCCGTTTTATCGGAAACGATTTTATGAATTTGAATACCCTTTGCTAAACCTATAAGGTCTTGAGGCGCTGCTTTGCCGGGCTGCAGACCTTATAGGTTTTTGTGGCGCTTCTGCATCATCAATCAACAGAATCTAATTTATAGTTTTATACATAGCCGTTTTGTCGGAAACGATTTTATGATTTTGAAGGCCCTTTGCTAAACCTATAAGGTCTTGAGGCGCTGCTTTGCCGGGCTGCAGACCTTATAGGTTTTTGTAGATTTCCTGCATTATCATTCAATGAAACATAATTCTCTGGATTTTAAAAAAGGGCTGTAATTTTATTAAAATAATTTTATGTCCGATTTCTACATTCCTCTTTATCCCGGCGGAATATTTCATGTGCTGAGCCATGCAGTAGGTAATGAGTTGCTTTTTCGGAATGATGAAAACTACCGCTTCTTTCTTCAGAAGTACAATAGTTATATAAATCCCATTGCAGATACTTATTGCTATGCACTGATGCCAAATCACTTTCATTTTATGATAAGGATAAAAGAAGAAACTGCAATCAGAACATACTTTCAAAATAAGAAACCAGGCAAAGAATTAAACGATATGCCTGAATTTATTATGAATTGTTTCTCCAACTTTCTAAACAGCTATGCTAAGTCGTACAACAAAGTGTATAAAAGAAAGGGGGCACTTTTTGTTGATTATTTAAGAAGGGTAGAAGTTAAAAATGATGCTCAATTTGGAAGTACTATTTTTTATATTCACAAAAACCCAGTGCATCATGGTTTTTGCAAAAACATCTCTGGCTGGAACTGGACTTCTTATCAATCCATTTTCAGCAAATCACCAACATTACTGTTAAGAGAAGATGTCCTTGACTGGTTTGGCGGCCTTGAACAATTCATCCAATTTCACAATCAACCTATTTTTTTAAAAGGGGCGGCAGAATTGGAATAGCTTTCGCTAAACCTATAACGCCTTGCGGCGCAGTATTGCCTGTGATAGATTTTGGGAAATCCTGGCATTATTAATAAACTAAAAAGAATTTTTGCAGTTTCATAAATGTTTCGCTAAACCTATAAGGTCTTGCGGCGCTGCCAAAGCCGGGCTGCAGACCTTATAGGTTTTTGGAGAGTACCTGCATCATCAATCAGCAGAACCTGATTTATAGTTTTATACATAGCCGTTTTATCAGAAACGATTTTATGAATTTGAATACCCTTTGCTAAACCTATAAGGTCTTGCAGCGCTGCTAATACCGGGCTGCAGACCTTATAGGTTTTTGTTGCGCTTCTGCATCATCAATCAACAGAATCTAATTTATAGTTTTATACATAGCCGTTTTGTCGGAAACGATTTTATGAATTTGAAGGCCTTTTTCTAAACCTATAAGGTCTTGGGGCGCTGCTTTGCCGGGCTGCAGAACTTATAGGTTTTTGCGGCAGGCTATCATATCTGGGCAGCAGACCTTATAGGTTTTTATTGGAGATCTGCAAAGCTAGACAGATATCGCAATAGATTTTGCCACCGCACTTTAATTTCATTTTTCAACCGTTCGTTACGTCAAACACGCACTTGAGTACTTATTTTTTTTACAGCATATATAAAAGTTGAAATTTGCACTACAAAAATCATCATGAAAAAAATGACTACGCTGCTAATGTTGTGCAGCATTACTTTTCTTTTACATTCTTGCGGCAACGATTCTCCCCAACAGTGTTTCAATATTGCAGCACTCAATAGCAACCTGCTGTACGACCTCACTGGCAAAGGATTTCAAAGAGAACTGGCCAGCCCCTCTGAAAAACTGGTTGACGAAAAAACGATGGCGATGGCGCCGATGAAAAGAGTGGAAGAGGTAAATGACAAAATAAAGACAACAGAAGAAAATTATCAAAAAGTAAAATCACTCTCATCAGGCGTTGATGCGAAAGAAATGCTGTCAGCATCCAACGCACTGTACGAAATGGCACTGCTTATGCTGAAGAGTGAATACACCCAACTGGGAGCATTATATGACGAAAATGCTCCGGCAGATAAGATTGCGGCCATGGAAAAAAATATCAACGATAAATATGCGGCAAAGTTCCTGGCACTTTACGATGCAATGCACATAGCAGGTATGGACTATGCAGCAAAACATGGAATGAATGTGAGGGAAGTAAACTCGGCGCCGCCATAATTAAAATGAGCTAAACAAATAAAATATGTAGCGCTGCAATCCTGGGCTACAGACCTTATCGATTTTCGATTATTCTTACACTTTGTTTGCAGAAAAATACAGTTCACTAAATAAAACCTACTGTTCATTGAATTAAGATTGTACTACCCGTATCTACGATGCAACTTTACATAGTAATTATCCAAAACAACAAAAAGCATAACCATGTTAAAACAATTTATTTACGGTAAACTTGATGCCAAAGCGCATTTACAGTTATTCAAAACCTTATTGCTTGTAAGCAATACAGCCGCACTTATAATTTACAGCGCATTACATTTAATTTTTTTTGATTTTCCATTTGAAACAGTGGACGAACTGATGATTCTTAGAAAATTATTTTTAACAGCAAGCAGCTTTGCAGCAGCTATCAGCCTGCTGTTGTTAGTGGCTGATGCAGTAGATTATTTTTCAAAGTTTAGAAAGGTAATCGTATTTCCTACATATGTAAAAGCCTTCTCTGTGGCTGTAGTTGCATTGATTGTTTTTTTAAGCGCCTGTAGTTCGCAGGTATCTGTTGGCATTAAAAAAGATTTCAACACCGGCCTCAGCTCTTCTTATTCCAATATGGAGCCGGAAAAAGTTTTCCTTGTGATGAACAATGAAGTGTTAAATCACACTGATATTCCGTTGGGAGAAAGTTTCCTGCTTGTGAATGATGGTATAAAAGGCATGCAGGTTAAAAATGTGAAAGTAACAATTGGCTGCTCACTTCAAATAACAGATAGTATCGGAAAAATATTACTGAGTGAGAAAGATTTGTTTGCAGGCCATGATATATTTGATGAAAAAGATGCTAAAATGCTAAAATGCACTGTAAGCACAGGCGAGTCCATGAAATGGGAAGAGAAATATAATGTGGCTGTAAATTTTTGGGATAAAAACGGGAATGGCAAAATTGAAAATAAAGTTACAATCCGTATGATAGATTTGCCGTAATAGTTTAATTAAAACATTGGCAAATTATAGAGGCAATAAAACTATGTCAAATAATACGAAGACAGCATAAAGCAATTTTATACCCGTTCGTATTTAGTTATAAAAGGGTTGATAAAGATGGTTGTTGTGTAGTAGGCACTAACCTGGGTGGCTGGTAATTGTTTAATTAAGGGTGTAAAATAAAATGGGTTTTATACTGGCAAAAGACCAGCAGATCTTTTTAAAATGAGGATAAAAGAATTTTGAAATTGTAAACGTGGGGCACCCCGACATAAAAAATGCTTTGTAAATTATTTGTTTTCTAAGCATTTTATTTTTTTGGGGATAGTGTAATAGGTGATTTATTATGTGTATACTTGTTTCTTTTTTATTAAATTTAACTCCTGCCTGTAAAAGATTAAGTTCACTATAAAAAACCTAATTGTTTTGCAAAATGATCCGGAGCGGTATAAATTCACTTTTCCAGTAAACAGCGCTAATGTAATTATACAGTATATTTCATAAAGGGGATTAGTGAGCCATGTGTTTGAGCGTGGTATTTATTTTTTTATTTAGCGCTGTTTTTGCCCTTGTTACAGGTTCAGAGATTTAAGTTGATGGTGGTTTTTGAAATTTTAGCAAGGTTTAAAATATTTATAAAACGAACAACTCATTTACTTCTTAGAGAAATAATGGCAATCGGATGGAGTAAACCATGAGTTGGTATGGTCCTGAAGACCCGGTAGGTTCAATGGATATTAAACAGGCGGGCTACACAGGTATTCTTTCAGCGCAGCATGACATCCCCAACGAACAAGTATGGACTTTGGAAGAAATTAAATTGCCGCAGCAAACTTTGGCAGTACAGTAAACAACCAGTGGATGTAATTCCTGAATTAGTAAAATATTGCCACGTGATAATGGGGATTATCTAGGCTGTTGAAAGATTGCCGGGCATTGTATCATCCATTAAGGAAAGTGCTGGAAAAACCACCACTGAACTAATAGATGCAGCAGGCAACAGCATGTTGCAAATACATCAGCAATATCCACAGGTAACATCGATGGCCTATACTTTTAGATTGAAAAAAGAATATTGGGCAGTATTGCAGCATGGTGGAAATAGAGCGATTTCAAAAGAATTTACTATTGATACGGTTGTTGATAAAGTTGGCAGCGGGGATTGTTTTATGGCCGGATTAATTTATGGATTTAATAATCAACATGATGTAAAAGATATCATTGACTTTGCAGCAGCAGCAGCAGCAGTAGGAAAACTACAGGAAGCGGGCGATGACACAAAACAAACTATTGAAACAATCAGTAAAAAAATACTACAATGGACAAAGAACAATTAGCTATTCAAAAAATAAAGGAACAGGGAATTCTTCCATTATTTTATCATGATGATGCCAGCATTTGCATTGCTGTTATTAAAACCTTGTATGAGGCCGGTATCCGTTGTATTGAATTTACCAATCGTGGCAGCTCAGCACTGGCGAGTTTTAAATCCATGATAATAGAAAGAGATGTGTCCATGCCGGAATTAACATTGGGTATTGGCACCATCCGGAGCAGCGATGATGCAACGGCATTCCTTGACGCAGGCGCCGATTTTTTAGTAAGTCCATTTTTTGACAGTGGTGTTTGCGATGTTGCTTATATGAATAAAGTATTGTGGATACCTGGCTGCATGACAGCCACAGAAATACATACAGCACAAAATGCAGGGTGCAGTTTAATGAAACTTTTTCCCGGAAACGTATTGGGGCCGGGCTTTGTGGAGTCTGTAGCGCCATTGTTTAATGGAATTGATTTTATGGTAACAGGTGGGGTAGATTCATCTGAAGAAAGCATCAGGGAATGGTTTAACAGTGGGGTAGCAGCTGTGGGAATTGGAGGTAAGCTTGTCTCTAAAAATATTTTGCAAAAGGGGGATTATCAGCAATTGAAAGCTAAAACAATTGAAGTGCTTTCAATTATTAAGAAGATAAAATCAGCCAGCTAACTTGTTTGAAAGTATAGGTAACTGTATGAATAAAATGACGTATCGATTTGTGACCCGATAGCTATCGGGTGGTTAATGGTCAATGGAGGAATTGATAATTCACCATTGACAATTTGCATAGCAGTAGGCGCCGCTACATAAATTCCATTTACATAAAAACAGCTCTCAGGAGATACGCAAAAACGATATGCAACAGCCAATAGGAAATTTCAGGTGGACAATTTGCGGATTGGTATTCTTTGCCACAACGATCAATTATTTAGACCGGGCTGTTACCAGTTTACTGAAATCTACTTTGTAAAAAGAGTTTAGCTGGAGTGAAATTGACTATGCCAATATTGTGGTGGTATTTCAATTGTGTTATGCACTTGGTTTGCCGGGGGCAGGAAGATTGATAGATAAGCTTGGAACAAAGATTGGATATGCCTTTGCTACCACCTTGTGGAGTATAGCAGCAGTTGCACATGCTGCTGCTGCCAGTACTTTTGGTTTCTACCTGGCAAGAGGTGCTTTGGGTGTTACCGAAGCTGGAAATTTTCCTGCAGCTATAAAAACGATAGCCGAATGGTTTCCAAAAAAAGAAAGGGCATTGGCTACCGGGCTATTTAATTCGGGTACCAATATTGGTGCAATCCTGGCGAAGCTTACTGTTCCTTTTATTGTAGCAAGATGGGGTTGGCAATGGGCTTTTATTCTTACGGGTATGATAGTTTTTATCTGGTTAGCGTTATGGTGGCTGCTGTATGAAAGTCCCAATAAACATAAAAAACTATTAGCGATTGAGTTTGAATATATACACAGTGATGAGGATGAGAAATTAACAGAAAGCAATAGCACGGTACCAAAATTATCCTGGAGTAAATTACTTACCTATAAACAAACCTGGGCTTTTGCAATCGGTAAATTTTTAACTGACCCTGTTTGATGGTTCTATCTTTTTTGGTTGCCCGATTTTTTGGAAAAATAATATGGCTTAACAAAAACAGCCATAGCGTTGCCGGTTGCATTGGCGTATACTATGGCAACTTTTGGAAGCATAATTGGAGCCTGGCTTCCCATGTATTTTATTAAAAAAGGATGGACAGTTTTTCGTTCCCGTAAAACGGCCATGTTGATATATGCTGTTTGTGTATTGCCTGTTGTATCTGCACAATATTTGGGGGCAATAAGTATGTGGCTGGCAGTGTTAATTATTGGTTTGGCGATGGCTGCTCACCAGGCATGGAGTGCCAATATATATACTACCGTAAGCGACCTGTTTCCTAAATCAGCCACTGCGTGTGTAACTGGTATTGGTGGAATGTTTGGTGCATTGGGTGGCATCCTTATTGCAAAAACTGCGGGTAAATTATTTGACTATTATAAGTTAAACGGGCATATTGAAACCGGGTATTTAATTATGTTTCTTATATGCAGCGTTGCCTATGTAATTGCCTGGCTTATGATGCATTTATTAGTGCCTAAAATGAAAAGCATTGTAGTTTGAGAAGCTGTTTAAATTTTTTGAATCAAGTAATGTAGCAAACCCGTCAGCGGTTGAAAACCCTGACGGCGGTTGTAGTAGCAAATGCTTACCAAATTTACACAACCATAAAAAGCCATTAGAAAGCTGATAGCCTCTGTCAAGGTTGGGTTGATATACATTTTTGTTAACTCAAACAGCTGCTAAACAGACTATATTGTTTCAACTTTCAAGGTCACTTTATTAATGTGGGAGTAGTTCTTTTAGATTATTAAGTCTCACTATTTTATCTATCAATTGCTAACCTGTATTAATTAAAATAGCCGCCTTTTGGGCAGCTATTTTAATTAAAATATTTTTTTAAAATGGCAAGTCATCTGCGCTGCTACTTGCATTACTGGCAGGCGTAGTAGCTGTTGAAGCTGAGGTTTGTGTATTTCCAGTGTAGTTATTGCCTGCTGGTGAACCCTGCTGTCCATCTGGATTATTACCGCCAAGGAGTTGAACTGATTGTACCCTCATTCGTAAAGTTGAAGTTGGCTGGTTGTCTTTGTTCATGTAGGCATCTGTATCCGGAGCACCTTCAGCATATACAGTTTTTCCTTTGGTAAGATATTGCCCTACAGCTGTTTTGTCAGTCCAATAGGCACATTCTACCCAAGTGGTTCTTTCCTTTTGATTTCCCTGGTTATCTTTATAACGTTCTGTATGAGCAACGCTAAAATTGATAACATTTTTTCCGTTTACTTCTTTAACTGTGCAATCTTTCCCAAGGTTGCCAATAACTTGTAACTTAATCATAATTGTGAGTTTTTAATGTTTAATGGATGTATCTGAATTAAAATTATGAAAAATTTTAGGGTAGTTTTTAAAAGTTATGCACTGTTTTTATAGGATAATGGTTTATTGTTTACGGCTAGTTTAAATAGTATTTTAAGGGTTCTCTCATCAACCTTATCAACCCTTTCAACTATTTCAACAACATTCAACCTCATCAACCACATCCACCCTGTCAACTATTTCAACCGCTGTCAACCCTTTCAACTATTTCAACCACATATAACCTTATCAACCCTGTCATCCGTTTCAACTACTATCAACTACTATCAACAACATTCAACCACTATCAACCTCATTAACTCTATCAACCTTTTCAACTATTTCAACCACCTTCAACCTCATCAACTCTGTCAACCACATTCAACTTCATCAACTCTGTCAACCACTAGTTCATCTTCTTCTTCATGCTACTTACCTGGCTTTGCAGGTTATTTACCATGTTGGCCAATGAATCTACATCCCATCGCTGCTGCTGGCTAACCTTGCTTAGTACCATTTGTGCATGCCAAAGTTCCACTATATCTTCGGCATTTACCTGGTAAGGCTGGTATTGCGGATTGTCGCTTACAAGGGTAAATTTATTTTTCTGCCGATTATTTTTTACAATTCTTTTGTAAACAATACCCTCGTTGCGGCTAACTACAATATATGGCTGATTGCTTTTAATCTCATCCGGATTATTATCTATTTTTTCACCTACAATGATGCTGCCGCTTGGTGTGGGCATCATACTGTCTCCAATAATTTCAAACGCTCTGTATTGACCGCCGGCCAGCATAGGAAGCGTGAATGTATTTAACTCATCAATAAACTCATTATCAGCATAACCTGCCAAATAACCAGCGGCGGCTTTTACCGGTACAAAGTGGATGAGGTTTCTTTCTGCCGTCATCATTTTTTGTTGCCGGCGCTTTGCTAAATAGCTGTTGCCGGTATTGCTTAAATCCTGCAATAGCAATTCATCGAGTGTGAGTTTAAAAATATCTGCGATTATTTCCAATACTTCCAGTCGGGGATCGGCACGCTCTTCTTCGTAGGCACCGATTAACGATCTTTTAATACCAAGTTTATTGGAGAATTCTTCCTGTGTCCATCCCCTGAGTTTGCGGAGATATTTTAAGTTTTGACCAGCTTGAGACATAATGCAACTAATTTGATTAGCACAAATATACTAAACTATTTAGCTTATCAAAATTTATTTTGATAAATTTTTAAAATGAATGGAAAAGCATTTCTACAAAAACAGGAACAACAGTTTTTGCAACTCTAAATTAGCAGGGCGGGTGCATTTAAGATTGTGGCAGTTTTTGCTTGTTACTTTGTTTTGCGGTTTAGGCGCTTGGATTTTTTTTTCGCTGATTCAACTGCTGAAGGCCAAACGTTGATTTAGACTTTCTTGTTTTTAAATAAACAATCACAATTTTGAATTCACTCAACTGGACAGGTTAAGATGACCTATTTGTAAATTGATATATACATTGGTTTGTATTGGCTGGAAAATTATGAACATACTATGTAGCTGTAACGGTCCGCTGCGTTAGGGATTGAAGCGGAAATCCTTTTTTTGCCCCTGTATTTCGGCAAAAAAAGATTGCAGCGAAAAGCCCGGCCCCGCCTGTATTTTGCGGGGCAACGCCCAAATTCTTTTTCAAATGAATTAAACTATTCAAAAATTGATGCCTTAAAATAGTTTCTTGTTTTTTTGTAAATGGTGCCGTTGCTTTGGATTAGCTACTTATTGTGTAAATAATATTGCTGCAACCAACTGTCACTTCTTATTTTTGTAAAAATTCAATTTATGCAAACAGTTATAGTATTACACAGTCTTATTCGTTGGGCTGTTTTATTATTTGGGATACTTACGTTAATTAATGCGTTGAGTGGCTTTTTTAAAAAGAGGGTGTTTACTAATAGTGATGACAAGAGCAACCTTTTTTTTATGATTAGTTGCGATGTTCAATTATTACTGGGGCTACTCCTTTACTTTGGCAACGGCTGGTTTGATAAAATGAAAGATCTTGGGAATAACATGAAAGACCCGTACAATCGTTTTTTTACAATGGAGCATTTAAGTGTTATGCTATTGGCCTGGGTGCTGGTGCATATTGGCAGGGCAAGTGTAAAACGTGCAACAACAGATGCGGCTAAACACAAAAAAATGTTGATATTTTTCGGTACGGCACTTATACTAATATTGGTTTCTATCCCGTGGCCTTTCCGGCAGATTATTGGCAAACCATTGTTTCATTGGTTTAGCTAGTTATTTATAAGCGCTGGAGCTTTACAGGCATATTTCCAGATAGTTTAAGCATCTAAATTGAAATGGTGGTTTATACTTTTAGTTAAATGCAATCAGGATGGATTTTTTGAATTTTATAAATTATACAAATGGCGAAAGCAAAACAACACCCCACCATACTTATTACAAATGATGATGGCATTACAGCGCCTGGCATTCGTAATTTGGTTGAGGCGGTAAAAGATTTAGGAAATGTTATTGTTGTTGCGCCAGACAAAGCGCAAAGCGGTATGGGGCATGCCATTACCATTGGGCAGCCTTTGCGTATGTTTAAGGTTGACCTTTTTGAAGGTATTGAAGCATGGCAGGTTAGCGGAACTCCGGTAGATTGTGTAAAGCTGGCTGTTGATAAAATATTGCATCGCAAACCAGATATATGCCTCAGTGGAATTAACCATGGAGCCAATCACTCAATCAATGTTATTTACAGTGGTACTATGAGTGCTGCCATGGAAGCTTCTATTGAAAGCATTCCCAGCATTGGGTTTTCTTTGATGGATTACAGTGTGGAGGCCGATTTTACGGCTTCCCGGTTTTACGTAAACAAAATTGTAAGTAGTTTGCTGAAGAAAAAAATGGAGAAACATTTTTTACTGAATGTTAATATTCCCAAGCTGCCGCTGGAACTGATAAAGGGGGTAAAACTGTGCAAGCAGGCATACGCCAAATACGAGGAAGATTTTGATGAACGTACAGATCCACAGGGAAGAAAATATTACTGGCTTACCGGCAAGTTCATCAACTTTGACAAATCGAAAGATACAGATGTGTGGGCATTGGAAAACAATTATGTAAGTGTTGTACCCGTGCAATTTGACCTTACCAATTATAAACTAAAAGCATTACTCGAAAAAAACTGGCCATTCAAATGATTTTTAAAAAAGATAATTTTTTACTCGGGATTGTACTGGGGTTGATAGCACCTTTGTTGGGGATACTACTTTTTAAATTTGTAAAGTTTAATGTTTTCTCATTTAAAGAAACCTTTGAGTATATGATACTGGAGCCCGGCTATAAAACACTCACAGTGGCATTAACGCTTTCTTTATTGCTGAATGCGCTGTTGTTTACCATTTACATCAACAGCAGTAAAGATAAAACGGCCAAAGGTATATTTGTACTAACCGTAATTTATGGTTTGCTGGTGTTGATTATTAAAACATTTACTTAAAATACATTGTAAACCGCTGTAATGGAAAATCATACCTGGTTTAAAGATTGGTTCAATTCTTCTTACTATCACCAGCTCTATTTTAACAGAGACCTGGATGAGGCCTCCCGGTTTATTGATCAACTGATTGAACATTTGCAACCGCCTGCTGGCGCCGCCATGCTGGATGTTGCTTGTGGCAAGGGCCGTCATTCCATACACCTTGCCCAAAAAGGTTTTGATGTTACCGGAATTGATTTAAGCGAAGATAGTATTGAAGCTGCATTGCAATACCAAACGGAAACACTCCACTTTTACCGGCATGATATGCGGCTGCCTTTCTGGATAAATTATTACGACTTTGCCTTTAATTTTTTCACCAGCTTTGGTTATTTCAATACCCGCCGGGAGCATGACAATGCCATCCGTACCATTGCACAATCATTAAAACCCAATGGCTGTTTTGTAATGGATTACCTCAACGTTCACTACGCAGAAGACCACCTTATACACCAGTTTGATAAAGAAATTGATGGTGTAAATTATTTCATCACCAAATGGTTTGATGAAACCCATTTTTATAAAAAAATTGTGGTGGAAGATGAGGCGCTGCAGGAGCCGCTGCAATACACAGAAAAAGTAGCCAAGTTCTCTCTCGGCGATTTTACCGAAATGTTTGCCTACCAGGGATTACAGATACAGGAAGTTTTTGGTGATTATAATTTTGCTAATTATGATGTACGCAAATCTCCGAGATTGATTATGATTGCGAGGAAGGGGAAGTAGGTGAAGGAAGTTTAAAGGTTTAAAATTGTTGAAGGTTGAAGATGGATTGTGGTAGGTAGATTTATTTCTCTATCAATTTATGCTTTTTGAATTTGCCTTTTTCCATTTCTGCAATTGCACTATCAAGTCTTTTCGGTTAGCAGCAGACTTTGTTATATGCAATGTTTCCTAAATGGAATTGTATTCTTCTAACGACATTACCACCACATTTTTTCCTTTACTTCGGGAAACTACCACTATCCTGGCATCATCAATTACCTTATTTAAATTCCTGGTAAGATTATTCCTAAAAGCTTTATAGTTTATTAGTTCCATAAAAGTATCTGTTATTTATTACGTGCCAATTTATTTACTTATTTTTATTGGGTGCATATTTATTATTGGGGAGCAGTTCCATGCTTGGTAATGATTGCAAAGAAGGGGAATGTAGGAACATTAAAGATGTTTTTTGATTCCTCTCCTGATACTTGTACTTTGTTTTAAACAGGCACATATATCTTTGTACTCCTGTTTAGTTAATATCCCCATTATTTCGTAATCAATTCCTTCAATTTTATAATTCAATTCCAGGGTTTGCAACATATAATCTTCCACTTCATTACCATATATGAACGTATTTATCGGGAAGGAAAAACCATTTTGAGTTATTACCCTGTTTGCCTGAAAAGCATAACAGTTGAAACACCGGTCGGTATCATTATTACAGCCATGTTCTGTTTGTATTAAAGATGGAGCCTTGTTAGAACGGGTAGGTAAAGAAGCAATTAAAATTTGATTATCCACTACTTTTAAAACGATAAAGTATTTTTTTTTACTGCTGTTTCCATTTTTAAAATAAAAAGGAGAGATGTATATAACGATACCTTCGGTAAACAAGGCTTATCCTTTTAGATGATGAATAAATTCCAGATTTTCCTGTGATTCAAGGTACCTTTCTTTTAATAGTTCATTATTTTCGAAAAGCAGCGAGAAGTCAATTGTAAATTCAGTACTGTTCACTTCATTCGATTCCAGCTCCTGCAGTATGCCATTTTTGATGGCCGACTTTCTCCACAATGAATTTTCCTCGTGGGTAAAATCAATTAAATCTTTGGCAGTTTTATGTCGGGCAAAATCTTTTATTTTTTCCAACAAGTATATATCATTATCACTAAACTGGTCATCATTAAATTCCCCTTTAGCTGTATACAATTTATTATCGTATAGATCTTTTTCAACAAAATCTTTTAGCAAATTGGGACTATCTTCTGAAAGATCAAT
>Ga0163148_10005037_pt1 | contig 13425 bp, 9 predicted proteins | sample OliLakLV19MP7P2_FD_148606 | JGI IMG/M metagenome (GOLD analysis project Ga0163148, IMG submission 148606) | Freshwater microbial mat bacterial communities from Lake Vanda, McMurdo Dry Valleys, Antarctica- Oligotrophic Lake LV.19.MP7.P2 | ecosystem: Environmental > Aquatic > Freshwater > Lake >... | reverse complement strand
GAGATCTGTTTGCAGCAGTCCGTTCTGTTGTCAATACCGGAAGACGACAAGGTTTGTCTGCTTTTGAGTCTATCCTGGCTGCCTTAAATCCCCTGGAATCCTTATTCCCCCTGAGTTGAGCAATTACGGTTGATGAATGGCAAGCACGTGGTATTACCATTTTCACATTGCCATCTTATTCTCCACAGTTGAATTTGATTGAGATTTTGTGGCGGTTTATCAAGTATGAATGGCTTGAGATCGAGGCTTATTCTAACTGGCAAACTTTTGTTGATTCTGTTGAGAAAATTCTTAGAGAGTTTGGAGAGAACTATGTAATCAATTTTGTTTAACTACTTACCCATCCCAACGCTAACGGGCAGACCATCATCACCAGAGGTCAGCCCATGTCCTATCTCAACCTTGACCCTACCCCCTGTAGCGAGGAGTGCGTGCCAGCTGGAACCGATGCTTATAGAAGTGGGAGAGCCTGAGAACCCGCAAAACCCATCGTGCTTTAGCCGTGGGATGTAGCGAGGGTTCTCACGAGGCTGTTAAGCCTCAGAGTCTATTTTGGGTGCTGGCAGGCGATCTATCCAGTCCTCTACTAATTGCGTCATTGTTTTTTTGCGCTCCTTTGCAATGTCTCGGAGCTTCTCCTTGCGGCTAATTTCAACTCTAATATTCAAGACTTCCTTCATGTTTGTATATACAATGACTACACAAGCATGATATCATAAACGCATGGGAGGAAGCAAAATGGCTAAAGTCAAAAAACTCAGAGGTGTTCAGCAGAACCAGGTTTACACCGATTCGCAGACAGAAGCGGTCTTGACCTATCTGTGCGAACAATCCAATAGCCTTTACAACTGTGGGGTTTATTGGTCAAGGCAGATATTTTTCAAGACCAAGCGGATCATCTCCAAATATGATCCCATCTATGAAGTGGGTGGAAACATCCACGCTCAAGCAATGCCATCTGTAGCAGCACAGCAGACATTATTGAGTGTTTCGGAGGCGTTCAAATCGTTCAAAGGATTGCGCGAATTGTGGTTCAAAGGTGAGTTGGAAGACAAGCCGAAACCGCCTAACTATCGTGATTCTGGAGGATTGTTTAAGGTGGCATTCCCTAACATCGGAGCAGGTAAACCTACCCTAGTAGGTGGAATGATTCGGTTTCCTTTGGGATTGCAAGTCAAGCGCTGGTTTGGGCTGAAAGAGTTCTTGCTGCCACTGCCAAAGAATCTTGATTTTGCCAAGGTGAAAGAGTTCACCATCCTGCCTAAAAATGGCGTGTTCTACCTGGAATGCACCTATGCAATGGAAGAGTTAGAAACAGATTTAGACCCGGATCAAGCTCTAGCAATCGATTTTGGCACCTCATCAAACTTGATGGCTTGTGTCGATACATTAGGCAACTCGTTTCTAGTTGATTCGCGTCAAGCAAAGGCGATGAATCAGCTATACAACAAGCGGGTAGCCAGTCGTAAAAAAGGCAAGCCCCTAGATTACTGGGATAGCGTTCTAGATGGCTTCACCCGTAAACGCAATCACCAAATGCGGGACATGGTGAACAAGGCTGCAAGGCTGGTAAGCGATCATTGCCTAGCAAGCGGGATTGGAACAGTTGCAATCGGCTGGAATGACGGCATTAAAGACGGGTGCAATATGGGCAAAAAGAACAATCAGCAATTTGTTCAAATGCCCCTTGCCAAGATCAAAACACGACTAGAACAACTGGGAACCCTGTACGGTTTTCGAGTCGTGCAAACAGAAGAAGCAAACACATCAGCAGCTTCCTACCTGGATGGAGACTCCCTACCTGAACATGGCTGCAAGCCTGACGGGTGGAAAGCATCAGGGAAAAGAAGCAAGCGCGGTCTGTATCGGTCAGGTGACGGTAGTTTGGTAAATGCCGACTTAAATGGCTCAGCCAACATTCTACGCAAGGTAGCCAGAAACTTAGGCATCGACCTAAGCAGACTGGGTAGACGGTGTTTGACCACCGTAAGCAGAGTAAAACTATGGGTAGCACCTAAGTCTAACTCTTGTCTGAAAGAATCCCACTGGCTTTAGCCGTGGGAGTTGTCAAGCGTCGCGTGCCAGAGCCGAAGCGCGGATCGATGTCAGGCAGCTCAAGCGCCTGTTCCCCATCCCAGAAGCGCTGCAAGCTCAGGTGTCCTATCGGCTGGCGATGAACCCCCACGACTCGGACGTTGGGTGCTACCTGGATATCCAGCTCCACTACTCTCAATGCCCAGACGCGATCGCTTATGCTTGCCGCGTCGAGGACAACCTCCCACAACACTGGGACGAGGCGGCACAGCAAGAAGTAGCAGCACTGAAGCGAGAGTGGGAAGGCATCATCCAGGAGGCTGGCTCAGTTCGTCCGTACAGTGAGACCGTAAGGCTGCCTTAAAAGACGTGGTTAGGGTACGAAAAGCGGTCTAAAAGGCTGAGAGGCGTTAGCAGTCTTACCCTAAAAAGTGGCGCTTGCCCTTACTTTAAGAGACCCGGTTGATCGCACCCACTGTCAAGCAGTGTTGTCGGTTAGGGTACGGGAAAGAGCCGAAAGACCATCAAGAGCAGCAACAGCTTTACCCTAAGAGCAAGCTTTGAGGGCTGAAGACGCACTCTACCAGGCTTTCAGCTTTAGGGTACAGAGAGAGGCTGAAACGCCCGAAAGTGGAGAGCGTTCGTACCCTAACCAACAGCCAGGGGCGCAGTTTAGGGTACCGCCGCGGACGACCAGCCTCTGTAAAGGGTCGTGCCGTTACCCTAACCAGCTTCGACAGCGCTTTAGGGTACAGGAAAGGGCTGCGGCCTTAGTCAAGCGGAGAAGCCCGTACCCTAACCAACCAACCACTAACCATCCCAGCGGACTCGCAGGGGCGACCCCACTTGCATTCAAACACCATCCCGCCAGCATGGACGACACTCAACCAGCCCTCAAACGGGTACAGCAGCTTGGTTGGGCGGCGTTGGAGCACTATTACCAGACGCAGTATTGCGACCTAGTGTGGCGTCTGGTAGAAGAGCTGATCCGTATGGGGCAGCGTACGGCTGGTGTCAAGCTTGACCGACAGCAAAAGCGAGTGGCGCGTTCGGTCGTCTTGCTCAATGGCATCCCGACTGGCAGCCACCAATTCCGACAGTGAGTTGTCATAGCCTAGATCGATCGCATCTGCACTGGAGAGCCATCGTTCGGCTTCTGCCAACTTGATGTCATCCAGCAATCCCCCGGTTGTTTTCCCCAAACGCACCCATTCTTCAGCACTGGCGGTGAGTCGTCTACGGGTTTGTTCCGCATCCCGTCGTTCGGTAATCCACTGCTGTAGGATAAACCACCCAGAGATCAGCGCTTCATGGGCAATATCTACCCGGATGGTCTGGTTTTTCTCACCGCTGGTCAAGGTCAACAACCGACACTGTGCCAGATGATCCAGGATTTGGTTAAACAGGGTTGGATCATCATTCGGAGTGCGTAAGGCTTCAACCGGTTGCTGACGACGAGTGTCTGCCCGTCCTTCGCCAAACTGGATCAATCGCAGAAAGATCCGACGGGGAATCTTCTCTGGATCAGTTTCCAGACTGGCTAGAGCCGCATCCGCTCGACGGGCGATCGCGACCTGCAAACCCGTCCGATGCCCACTTCCCGGAATGCCATACGACTTCCGGGTTAGTACCAGTGCTTCATAGGCTCTCAGCGGCAAAAAACGGCGTTCCACCCGTTCCCACAACAGTACCAGGGTTTCCTGCACCAATGGCAACACACCCGGTTCTCCTGCCGCATCTGTAACCAACCGCTCCAACAACGCAGGTTCTACAAATACTCCTACATTCTCGGCTGGTCTGAGAATGGCTTGCCGCAGCCCGACTTCATCCAGTGGTGCCACTTCCACCCGATTGGTCTGAATTTTACGCCAGAGAGTCGAGGTCATCAGGTCAGCATAAAAATCTGCCCGCACTGTCAGAATGAGGTACAGGTTTGGAGTTGCAGCGAGCTTGAGAAGAGTTTGCTGGAAGGGAAGCGCTTCTACACTGGCAAGGGTAAACACCTCCTCAAATTGATCCACGATTAACAACAAGCGGTTGGCGTTGGGCTGAGCCGCTAATGCTTGGGATAAAGCTTGAGCTGGATTGCTCAGATCACTATTCAGAAGGGCTTTTAACTGAGTGAGAGGAGTTTCGCCGGGACGCATTGAGCAGATTTGCCACTCATCGGAACCGAACAACCCAGTTTGATGCAGTGCCGGAATTAGCCCAGCAAACACAAGGGAAGATTTGCCACTACCAGAGGGGCCAATCACCGTGATGAAGCCCTGTAGCCGCAGTTTGTCCCGAAGTTCTTCAATTTCCTGGTCTCGCCCAAAGAAGCGATCGCCATCTGCCACAGAAAAGGGCACCATGCCGGGATAGGGGCAGGTCGGCTTTTGGGAAACCGCCGGTACTGCGTGTTGTAAGTCGGCACAAAGACGAGCGATCGCGGCTTCCCATTGCTCTGGATCTGTCGCATCCAATTTGACTAATGCACTCAAACGGGGCGGCAATTGAACGGGCTGTAACACAAGCGGAATCACGGGCCATGTCTGGGAGTCCAACCCATAGGATTGCCCCAACAAATCCACGAACAAATTAAAGCCATCTGCCAGATAAGCTGGGGAAATCACCAGCAATGTGCGGCGGCTGTGTTGAATGGCGTTTTCAAATTCCTTAATGCGAGGAACGCCCAGCGCAAATGCCCGTTCAGAATGGAAATGGACACCAGCTTGCGTCAGGGCATCCTGCAAATAGCCCTCGACCCACTCATGGTCTGCCTGAGCGTAGGAAATGAACAGATCATATTGTGCAGAGTTCACCATCGCTATTCATTCGTCCTTTCTTCAGCTCAGGGGTTAGTGTAATTGTTAACTATCGCTGTAGCCGTCGGATAAAGGCTGAGGTTTCTTGATAGCGCGTTGTATTTCCCTGTGAGCGATAAAGATGCGCAGCCTGCTGTAAGGTCTTAACAGCAGCTTGTTTGTCTCCCCGACGAGCCAGGGAAACTCCTCGATCGTAGTAAGCATTGGGCTTGCCTCCCCCTGCTATGGCAGCATCTCCAGCCCCTTGCTGGAGACTGGGTAGAGATTCCAAGCCTACTTTGAAGTCCGCTTCTGCATCCTGTCTATCTCCCAAAGCAAATCGAGCACGACTGCGGATAATGTAAGCCGTTGATAAGGTCGGATCTAATCGAATGGCTTGGGTTGTGTCTTCAATCGCTTGCTGATGATTTCCCGTGTCATAGTGAACCAGCCCACGCAGAAAATAAGCATTAGCAAAACGAGGGTTGAGTTGGATCGCTTGCGTGTAGTCTGAGATCGATTCTCCATGGCGTTTGAGGCGATAGTAGGCAAAGCCCCGATAGCTGTAAGCTTCTGAGACTTGGTTGTTAAGTTTGATGGCTTCAGTGAAATCAGCGATCGCAGAGTCCAATTTTTCTAACTTCAGATCGGCAATCCCCCTTCTGTAATAAGCATCTTGATTCTGGCGATCTTGTTGAATAATTCGTGTGGATTGCTCAACCGTTCGCTGCGCCTGCTCCTGTTCATACTGCACCAACTCGGAAACCGAGTAGTTTCCCCAAGAAAGGTTAGAATTCCATCGAATAATCTGTGTATAGAGTTCTGGCACCTGATCAACTGGATTACATCCCCACCCACCATCACCCCAAGGTTTGGCACTACAAAAGGTTTGGGCAAAATCTGGTTTTAGGCGGATGGCTTGGGTCACATCGTCAAGGCGATTCTGCCAAGCTCTTTCTCGTTCAGCTTCTGACTGACTGGACGACTGATGGGCTGCGCTACGAGCATAGAATGCTTGAGCAAAGTTGGGTTTGATACGGATTGCGGAGGAAAAATCGTCGAGTCCTCCCGCTAGACTCACTCCGGTAGAGTAGGTGAAGCCTCTCTCAAGGTAAGGTTCGGCAAAATTGGGATCCAGTTGAATGGCTTGAGTAAAATTCTTTCGTTTTTTATCTCTATCGTTGATAGCCAATCCGCGTCGGTAGTAGGCGTGAGCAAATTTAGAATTATTAAGGATTGTCTGGTTAAAATCTGAGATCGCCCCTGCCTCATCAGCAAAATGCCAACGAACGCCTCCTCGACGATAGTAATCCATTGCTCCTTTAGGAGGTGTTTCCAAAGCCTGAAGATAGTCTTTCAATACAACTGGATCATAGGGATAGATACGTGAGTCAATTCGGAGTGCCTGGGCATAATCCATGACGGCTTTTGAGTTATCCAGACCTAAAGAATATATCCGTCCTCGGTAGTAGTAGGCTCTTGCATAGTTCGGATTAAGACGAATTGCCTGGGAGAAGTCTTTTATGGCATTCTGTCGAGCATGAATATTGATCTCGTCTGTATAATTAATTCCACGAACCTGAGCTAATCCCCGCTCAAAATAAGCTGCTGAAAATGTTGGATCAAGCTGGATCGCTTTTGTGAAATCCTGCATCCCTTCGTTTGAAGATAATCCTCGATAGTAATAGGCATCAGCAAAGTTAGGATTGAATTGAATTGCTTGGGTCAAATCTTTGTCGGGTTCTCCTCCTGTATAGCACCTTGTATCAAGATTCCGATTAGCTTTACAAAGGTAAAGATGAGCAAGTCCTCGGTAATAGGCATGGGCAACGTTAGGAGATTGCTCAATTAGTTGCGTGAACTGTTTGATCGCCCGTTGATTATCTGTCCATTCAATTGCCTCAGGGAGGGCAAGCCGAACAACTTGAAAGTAATCGGTAGTTGCGCCTCGTTGCTCACCAAGTTGGTCACGCAGTAAACCACGAACGTAATAGAATTCAGGACTCTCAGAAACTAACTGAATTGCCTTGTTATAATCGGCAAGAGCAGCTTGTTGATTGCCAACTTGACTATGTATATTGCCGCGTTGATAGTAGGCATCAGCGTATTGAGGATTGAGTTGAATTGCCTTGTTATAGTCGGCAAGAGCAGCTTGCTGATTGCCAACTAGTACATAAATATTGCCACGTTGATAGTAAGCGACAGTATATTGAGGATTAAGCTGAATGGCTCGAGTCTAATCTGCAAGTGGAGCCTCCAATATTGCTCGGTTAGCCTTCATATCTTCGGATAGCGTGCGATACACCTTTGCCCATTTAAAGCGAGTCTCTGCACGCTCAAAATATGCCTCTGCATAGTTAGGATTTAATTGGATGGCCTTAGTGAGATCAGCAATTACCTCATCCGATGAATTCATTCTTCCTCTAGCCAAGTAATCCTCTGCTGCCAAGGTAATCGCAGATGATGGTGAGGACTGGGCGTAAGTTACGATTTGACCACCATTTAATAGCCACCCACATCCTAATAAAGCGCCAATCAAAACGAGATTTTGTATGTTCATCAGTGCCAGACTTCCCAGAAACGACCTTTTGGACTAAAGTTTCACGGTTTTTCTCCTCAATTTTCCTCTTCTCAATAGCGATTCCGCCATTACTCAGGATTTCGTTGCATTCGTGGTAACGATCCTCGCAGTGCCTGAATCAATCGCTCAAACTCCCGTTCAGCCCGACGAGGATGGCTAAGGTCAAGCGTGGTTAACATACTTAACCGGGTTGGCAGGTGATTGGTATCGATCGGTGTCGCTTTAACGGGCAAAAGGCGGTATGTTCCCTCCTGGATGCCCATCGTTTGTCCCAGTGTATTTTCAAACTCTGCCATGTGATCCGCTAAATAGGTCTTAGACAAAACTACTACCGTTCGTTTTGCCTGCTGCATCCCCCGTTCAATGTTGACTACACGGGCAACTCCAGGATTCTCAGAATCTCCCGATACTGCTACCCGTAACCCTGCTGCCTCCAACTTGGGTAATAAGGTATCCCACACCCAGGTTGTATCGGGTTCCCTGTCTACATAACTGATGTAGGCATCGTAGCGATAGCCCTCTTCAACCTTGGGGATGATGCCTTTCTGACCACCCAAATACAGTGCGATCGAGATATTTTCTTCCAATTCCGCCTTGAAGATAGGGTGTTGGTTTGGCTGAGCACCCGTCACCCGTGGTGGCAGATACTCGAACACATCAAACACACGAATCAACCCATCATCGCTAGGAATGCCGCCCTTTAGCCCTGCTAAGAGATGTTGCGTAAACAAACTGTTCGCTGCACCCGTTAGCACGTAAGAAAATTCACTGCTACGAGACGACGCTAAAATCACACGCCCTCGTCCCTGCTTCAATGCCTCGTAATAGCGATCTGGAAAACCTGCTTTAAGAATAGGGGCTTCAGCATCTTTGGGTTGTCCGATGCCACCGGAATGACAGCAGTCGAAGACCACAATCACTTTGCGGGAAGGGATTGCCCTCAAAGCTTCGGTGAGTTGCCCTCCGGAGATGGCGGTTTGGGCAAGGGATACTCCTGAAGTGGGGTCAGCATCCACGGGCAGGAGATACTCCCCAGCATGGGGGCCGTACTCAACTGCACCACCATGACTGGACACATAGATGAAAACCGTTGAATCCTGATTGCTCTGCTGGGCTAGAGCGGCGATCGCTTGCTTTAAATTTGCCTGGGTTGCTTGACCATCCAGTAGCAACTGAACGTTGTCGGGCGAGTAGCCGCAATATTGGAGGTCGATGAGCAGGTTGTGAATATCCTGAGCATCTTTGAGAACCGAATCGGGAAGCCGATGAATGTTTTGATAATTGGCAATCCCCACAACGAGCGCGTAGGCATTCTCCATTCCAGACATAACCAAAGATCCGTGTGTATAAGTGGTCGATCACAAAAGAATAAATCATGCTGGATGCAGCATATGGTATGGATTACCATTGCCTTCGTACCATACGCAACTTCAGCAGATAGAAGCGTCATTCGATCAGGTGAAAAATTTGCTGCAGCACTGGCAAAAGATTTCTGAGATAGGATGTAGCAGAAAAACAATAGTCCTTACTAGTCATACGCATACGTTCTCTGCTTAGCTCGACTTTATCCATTTTGAAGAGGAGCTATTCTTGGCGGTGCCTCGATCGCAGACAGGGTCGCAAACTTTTTCGGATTTCCAGTATTGGAACGATATCAAGAAAAGTGCATCGACAAACTGACATGCTACAACTGTTGGTGCTTCAGGGTTTCAGAAAATGGATAAAGTCGAGCTTAGAGGATGTCTTAAAAGTCCAGCCATAGCGTAGTGCAAAGAGAAAAAGCTCTCATCCCGTAAACTGTCAAAAGAAAAGAAACTCGACAGGGGATTGAGAGCGATGGAACGATCCGATCCGACCGACATGAGTGCTGCACAATGGGAACTTCTACAGCCCTTGCTGCCCGTTGTGAAACCGGGAGGACGACCACGGAGTGTGGATCGTAGAGCCGTGGTCAAGGCGATCTTTTACATCGTGGTGGCAGGTTGTGCGTGGCGCATGTTACCCAAAGACTTTCCGAAGTGGCAAACGGTCTATCACTACTTCCGGGCATGGCGCTTGGATGGCACGTGGGAGCGCATTCATGCCCAGTTAGTGCAATGGGAACGGGTGGTTCAGGGGCATGAGGCAGCGCCGAGTGCTGCCAGTTTAGACTCGCAATCGGTGAAGACGGCGACCCCAGCGGCACTCGCGGTTGGGTACGACGGCGGCAAGAACATCAAAGGGCGCAAACGCCATCTTATGGTGGATACCTTGGGGTTAGTGATGCTGGTCGTGGTCACGGCTGCCAGTGTCAGTGACCCTCAAGGGGCGCGCCTCCTCTTTGCCCGCCTAGCGGCTCTGCCTCAACGGAGGACGCGGTTAGTCAGCATTTGGGTCGATGGCACTGATGCTGGGGTGGCTTTCATGCAAGGGACGATGGACATCGATCGCTGGATGCTCGAAACGATCAAACGCTCGGATGATGCTCAAGGGTTTGTCTTGCTGCCGAAACGGTGGGTGATGAAACGCACTTGGGGGTGGCTCAATGTCATCGTCGTTTGGTCTATCTAATTGTCGCGCCACAAGCGGTTTGCTTTGAGGTGATACTAAGCGAGCATCGCCCACCGGGTCTCAGGTGTCGCGAGTTCACCGAACAGATTCCACACCCCATCGTGACCGTCGCCCCAACAGACCAGGGGTGCGAGTCACCGTTGAGCACTGAGATAAGCCATCAGACCGTCATTGTCCTGAAAGAAGGCGCTGTAGTAAAGCCCTTGTACCCGCACAGCTTTGTAGTCTCGCCAAGGACGCTCGGCCGCCACGCGGTCACGCAGACGGACTTTGCCCCCATCAAGGCTGACTTCACTGACGCCTTGTTGCGTCTCGGCACACGCAAACGACTGACGCCCCACCAGGCGTTGTTGGGTCGAATGTCCTACCGTCATGCCGGTGAGCGCCGCAATGTCAGCCTCGACATCTTGAAACGATTCGTTGGCACTTAAGCGTAAGCTGGCTTTCTCCAGGCCCCCACTGCGGCGGCTATACGCCTTCACCTCCAGTTGCTCGGCTTGGCTTTGGCGGAGCTGGAGGAGACCGACCAAACGCTTCAGTCGGCGGCGACGTCCTCGCGCGGGATAAGCCCGCTGGTTGACAAAAAAAGGGCGACCCGAAGGCTCACCTGTTCCCGCATCTGCTGGCGCACAGTATGCTCGAGGCCTTCTAGGCTATCAAGACCCTCTCGGTCACGATGGCGGTACAAAATCGCGGCGATCTCTACGGTACAGGCTTCCAAGCGCTCTTGGTCTTCAGGTGTCATGGCGAGTTAGCTCTGGGACGACCCCTCAATGCTCTCCCCTAACCATGTTTTCGCGAAAGTGGGATGCTCCCCTCCATGCACGCACCAATAAGAGACTTTGTTGATTGAACAACCCAAAAAAATAGCGATTTGAGCTTGCGTTTTGCCATCGTTAAGCAGCAAGAGCATGAGAATTCTTTCTCTAATGTCTCCATTTTCTTCCTCTTTTAATACTCTTTGCAGCTTCTCCACTTGCTCTGGAGTAAGATGATTTTTTGCTGGCATCTTGCGCTTTTTTGACGAGTTTAATTTTGTATTATACCTATTTAAATGCTGAACAGCTTACGACTGCTTCAGCGTGCCGAAAAATCCTACGGAGAAGGTGATGTTGATGCTGCATTAAGAGCTACCCAGGCAATTCCTAAAAATAGTTCAATCTACACACAAGCACAAACTGAGATCGTAACCTGAAACAACGATAAACAAACTTTAGATGAAATCAAACAAAATTTGGATAAAGCCTGCGATAGAGACGGGGGCAAAAGATTACTCAAGTCATTAAACAGTCGGGGCTTACAGAAGAAGGCAGAAGAGCTCATCGGAGAGAATGAGAAAAAATGTCCACCCCCACCAATCAAACCACCAGTAGTTGAGACATTTTCTCCATCCACTCAATCGCCCACCTTAGATTATGCTCCATTAAAACAAGAGGAAGTTGAACCTATTTTCAGGGAGTTCATTGCGGCATGGAACAGTGGTCAGGACATAAAACAACTAGACTTGCTTTCTAAGGAGGATTTTACTTCAGCTTCTTACAAGACAGGGACGAGCGAGCCTTACGCAAAGGATGATTACTCTAGTTATGCAAAGATAAGAAAAGGTCTCATCAGTAAATATGGATCGATAAAGGTGGAGGTTTCAAATGAACAGTTTGTCCCACTTTCCAATGGTGAAATGCTAGTTAAATACAGTCAGCACTACAGTAGATCTGGTTATGAAAGTTGGGGAATTAATGAGCTTTACTTTAGAAGGAAAAGCGGAAAATTTGAAATATTTAAGGAGCTTTTTTACAGAGATAAGGTAAAGCCTTAGTCTCTCAATAGAGTGCTGCAATGTAAATCACTAATTTGTCAAGAAGTCTTTGAGCGCTCTTTATTTCTCATGTGTTACTTGAGTAAACTTTAATCGCAACCTTGCAGTTATTATTTGATTAATCGCTACGATAAGCTGTTCATCACTCAAACTGGGTGTTTAGGAAGCTGAAACCCTATGCCAGCTTAGGTCGTTTATAAAATTTAAATGCATAACAGCTTAACCCTAGTATTCAAAATCTCAGAATGACTAGCAGTGACGCGAGTGCGAGTGCTGATCTTCTTGAACAAGAGTTTTCTCAAGATGAACCAGGGAGTGAGATCGGACCTTTGCCTAACCACCAGATTTTAGTCATGCGTAAGGAAAAATCTTGGCAACGCTGGGTAACCATTTACGGTTTCACGATTGCCTAATCTTTCGGTTCTTGATGAGGGCGATAAAGATGCACTGTGCGATTTGTACGATCGATACGACCTCGACTCCTGCGTCCGGACCATCAATCTTGGTTTTCGGGTGGTTTGCGTTTTAGCGTGAGTACTCCTTCCTCACTTGTCATAACTGGTCGAAGAGATTAGATCGGGTGTACAACAGAAAGTCCAGGATGCTCCGGGGAAGAAGGCAACGACCTCCAAAAATAAACCCGAACCGGATAGCCTGGTAGCATCTGTCGAACGATTGTCCGGTTCGCGCTTAAATTTTGGGCGCTACACTCGCTGCTTCAAGCCTCTGGCTCAATGCCCAGCGCTTTCAACTGCTCCGTTAACCGTTCGGCTCGGTGCTGGGCTAGCTCTGCTTGTTGTTGGGCTAGCTCCGCTTCCTCCTCTGGGGTCGGAATAAGTTGCCCCTCGGCGTTGAAGTAGCGCAACTGCCCAGCGTGAAGCCCCAAATAGAGTTCTAGCCCTTCACACCACAGCCAATCTGTTTCATTGGGTGCGATGGGCTGATACTGTTGCCCCCAGAGCCGGAAACCGGCAAACTCCAGCGTATCTGGCGAGAACCAGAAGTACTCATGGGTATGAAACCGCTCTTGATAGAGCGTTTTTTTCAGCGTTCTGTCTGTTTCTGCCGTTGAGTCAGATAGCAACTCAATAATCAGATCGGGGTATTTACCATCTTCCTCCCAAACCACCCAGGATTTACGCGGGTGCTTCTGAGTGTGCTTTACCAGAAAGAAATCGGGACCTCTAAAATCGCGATTCTTAAGCTGTTGGCGGCTGAAGTAGATCGTTAGGTTTGCGCCAATGAAAAAGTCATTTTGATCTCGCCACAGCCACTCCAGACATGAAACCAGAAGCGCAAGCTGGGCATAGTGCAGAGAACTTTCCATTTCTGGCTCGTTACTTTCTACTTGTGTGGCATCTGGCATTAGATCCGCCAACTGCTGTGCGGTTAGAGACATCGATCGACCTCATCAACTGACCTACTTTCAAGCATACGCGAAGTCCTACGTTGAGAGTGCGATCGCTGACACGACCTGCTTTTAACGTGAGCGAAAGGGGTGATCGCTCCACTCACAATGCTAACAAGATACTAGACCTCTTGCAGATTCGCTTTTGCTTTTCTGGCAAGTTGAGGGAGCGATGAGGAAACATCAGAATATAACTATCTACAAGCGTCCTGATGATGAACTCTACAATTGCTCAAACACTAGCGCCTGA
>Ga0163148_10005031_pt1 | contig 13430 bp, 17 predicted proteins | sample OliLakLV19MP7P2_FD_148606 | JGI IMG/M metagenome (GOLD analysis project Ga0163148, IMG submission 148606) | Freshwater microbial mat bacterial communities from Lake Vanda, McMurdo Dry Valleys, Antarctica- Oligotrophic Lake LV.19.MP7.P2 | ecosystem: Environmental > Aquatic > Freshwater > Lake >... | reverse complement strand
TTTGTAACCTAGCACCTAGAAAACTTGTAGCGTATCACATAAGAAAAAACAGGATAAATATTGTTTACACAATACTCATCCTGTTTCAATTTTCACTATATTTTTAGATTAATTTTTCAGAGGCTCCTTAATATTAAATTTCAGTTTTTGAAAGTTTCCTTAATTACTATACACTACTTTTCTTAAACTCTGTATATGAGTCTAGTAACTTTTTTTTTATAGCTAGTATATCTTGATCAAATATAGGATCTACTCACAAAAATCTATCCATATGGAGTAAACAAAAATCTTTATGGGCAGGATAGAGAACTCATTCAGTAAACTCAAGGAGCTGTACAAATCATTCAATCTTATCGATCGTAGAAGCAATCTGCGCTTCTCGTGTTTTTTTCTTATCATACTCGTATCGTAAATCAAGCACTTCTTGCTGGACTCTTGGATCTAATTCTTTACATATTTCAAGCATTGCACGCTCTTCACAAAAAAACTTTTCATCTCATCATGTAGGACTATTATACTTCGATTTTTCACTGCTTGCTGTAACATCTCCAGCAATAACCTCTGGCAGATCATGAATGTATATCATTTTCGTCACTTTCCATAGGTCAAAAGGGATCGATAATTTGTCAGCGTAATACCGTGCCATCATCGACATTCTATACGTATGATCAGCGTTGCTCTCACATCTTACCATATTGTAATCATCCCACCACTTTCATTTCCATCTTTCGAGACGCTTCATTTTACCGATAGCTTGAAAATGAGAAAAAAAAGTACCCATCATACAAAGATCATAAAAATTACTCCAAAACATACTGAAATCAATTCCTACTCCAAAACCATAACGGAGAATGCATTTCTATTGGTGTAATTCAAGATCCAGTAAGTAATTCACGCCACCTTAGGGAAAGAGCATCTCTACTTAATGAGAGTGCTTCATCAGGAGAAATGATTCAAAGTCTTACAGAACACTGCGTAATATGCGTATCAGGTGCGATATCAATATATTCAGTATTCTTGAGGACTACTCATCAATACTGTTGCAGAATAAACGATCGATAGTTACATATCTTTGGTCAAGAAAGGTAAGGAAATCAAGCTTTGTGAGTCTTTTGTAAACAAGACCTTAATTCTAAAAAGTCATACGCACATGCTTCTAGTAATCCTCAAACCGTTCACCAATGAGCAGAAATAGTAGTTGCTATAGTTTGTCGCGTTTTCACGTGTTTATTTTGTTGTAATGCTATTTTATGTTTTAAAAGCATTTCTCTTAAAAATTCTTCTGACATCCTAGATGAAGCCTGAACAGAAAAAAGATCTCTCGTCTCTTCGTCGTTATAGCTTTTCAAGACATTTTCTCGTAACGTATAACTATTTCTTTGATAGTTTAATGCCATAGGAAGGCTAAAGTAACACAGTCTAACCTCCTGTTGCTCATCAGTAAATCATGGATTTTCATCCTCAGGCATCTTCATATATCAGAGCGTTCATTCGTTATAAGCAAGCAGTAACTTATGACAAGATTCAATCAATTCAGATTTCTCTACCATACTCTCTAAAAAATAAATCTTTTCTATAATAAAAAAATCCTCAGTCATTACAACCGAGGAGTTTTTTTGATCCAGCCGGGACTCGAACCCGGGACCATTAGCTTAAAAGGCTACTGCTCTACCAGCTGAGCTACTAGATCATCAAAGGAGGAGTACTCCTTGTGAAGATCGAAGCTTAGAAATATGCTCTAAACTTCTTATACATCTTTGAAGATATTCTGATGGTCACGGGTAAGCCATCAATGACAACTTTCTTTTTGATCAAATTAACCTTAAAAGTTCTCTTTGTTTGTCTCATACTATGAGATCTATTGTTTCATGATTTTGTTCATCTCCCACTCAACATACAGACTCTTGCCATTATAATAATTACAAATAAATAAAGTTATCTATAGACTATTTATTTTTCTCCATTTTTAGCTGCATCATCATCTGTATCTTTTTTTACTTCTTCTTCTGGCGTTACGACTGTTTCTTCCTCCTCAGTCGCATTCAATAGCGTGGTAAGAACTGGAGCTTCAAGATCTTCATCAATGCGTACTTTATCACTTACTTTGAGATCACTAATATGTAATACTTGTCCTTCGTGTTCGATGACTGAAATATCGATTTGAATATCATGAGGAAGATCAAGTGGTAACGCAGTAACTTGAACTGTTTGCTTAACCAATTGTACTCTACCAATACCACTCTTTTCGAGTGGTGATATTCAGATCAAAATAAGAGGTACTTCTGCACTAACTTCTTCATCTTTATTTACCGCAAGAAATTCTACATGCATCAAACGGTCAGTAACAGGATCAAGCTGAAGATGATGAAAAAGAACAAGTTGATTAATTCATTCTCCATGGATCTCAACAGCGGTACTCATACCAGTAGCTTCATATGTTCTAAGCAAAGGAAGTTTTTCAATACTAATATGCAGAGAAGTATCTAAATGCTTTCCATAAATAACAGCAGGAATAATTCCCTGTTTTCTGAGATTTTTAACTTTTTTTCCTATAACATCACGAGAAGTTACCATAAGTTTCATTGCTGTAAGGTGGATAAGTAAATACAGTATATTATGCACTTTTTTCTTCTTCAGAAGTTTCTTCTTGAACTGTTTCTTCTTGAACTGTTTCTTCTTGAACTGTTTCTTCTTGTTCTTCAGAATTATTTGCTTCTATGATTGCATCAGCTGTTGCTTCATCGATTTGTGTATCGTTAGAAATTTCTTGAACTACTGCAGGAAGTTCAGCGGCAAGATTTTCTTTTGCGACAACCAATAAATCAATACCTCTTTGTTCAGCAGTGATAAGACTTTTCATCTTAGCATCTTTACCAATCTTTTCTCTAATATAGTATAATTTAGCTCTTGCTATTTTATATACATCGAGAAGATATACATGAGCGAAATTAACAAATGATAATGGATAAATTTTTTCTATCGTATGCCCAGATGTTTTTCCTCTCAAGGTAAAGGTTCCATCAGCATGATTTGGTTTTTTAACTTTAATAACCAATCATTTAAATTTCCAAATTCTTTGGCTATTTCCTTCACCAATTTTCTCATGGATTTCTACCATCATACCTGCTTTTATAGGCAAAAGATGATATTGCTGAGCACGTCTAAGTGCTTGAAGTCTTTGTACGTTCATAGTAATGACGAGATAATGAAACAAAAAAAATGAGTATTATAGAAGACAAATATATGTCTATCCTTTTCTCTTAACAACTTCCGCTTTTCGTTTTCTTTGTTGTTGGATCTGATTTCTAATACTCATGATAACCACCTTTTCTACTCTTACGAGTGCTTTGTTCAACTTTTTCTTTGCGTTTGTTTTTAATCTACCCATGATAGTGAAGGAAACATATATATAAAAAGCTTTTTTCAACAATATACTTCAATATTTACGCAGTAATCGTTTCTATTTTCACTCCCATACGAACCAATTTAACCTTTGCAAATTTCTTAGCATTTTGAATCCATAACGTAGACCCTTCAATTTTTTCTCTTCTAAGAAGTCTCTGCCATGTTTTAATAGCATTTGGATATTTTTTTCATGATCTAATCTGTTTTCTATTAGGATTTTGATGAACGTGCATCGGTTTTCCTGATTGATTTCTTGAAGGCATAATAACTAGTAACAAATAAAGTCAAAATAACTAATTTCTGGAGTATAATTATTTAACATACTTAGCCATATACGCAAACGCTTTGTTTGCTTCAGCCATCTTATGTGCATCTTCTTTTTTCTTAACCGCGTTTCATTGACTAGAATACGCAGCAAGAAGCTCTTCAGCAAGAGCCATATACATAGGTGCTCACTTCTTCGCTCTTGCGATATCGATGATCCACTTTGATCAGTAGAACAATCTTTTTCTTGAAGGCACTTCCAATGGCACTTGATAGACAGCACCTCACACTCTCTTAGACTTTACCATAACCTGAGGTGATGCATTATCGACAGCAGCTTCCCAGACAGCAATTGGATTTACGTGTCCATTCTTTTTTATTTCTTCAAGCGTATTTTCGAAAATACGTCTTGCTATATTCTTTTTACCGTCCAACATTAAGAAGTTGATAAATTTTTCAACTCTTTCAGTAGTAGAAGGTAAACGAAACATATTAGCTTTTTTAAATCCTGCCATGAGCAATAGATATAGGAAAATAAATTATAGTTTATAGTTTTAGGAGTATCAATTCATTAGTGGATATTTATTTTTTCTTAGGTCTCTTCGTTCCATATACTGATCTACTTTGCATTCTTCCTTCTACTGGATTAGCATCGTACACACCTCTTACGACATGATACTTCACCCCAGGAAGATCTTTTACTCTTCCTCATCTAATCATAACCACACTATGTTCTTGCAATTTATGTTTTTCACCAGGAATATATGCAATCACTTCCATACCATTTGATAATCTTACTTTCGCAATCTTTCTTTGCGCAGAGTTAGGTTTTTTTGGCGTGGTAACAGTTACCTTGAGACAGACACCTCTTTTGAAAGGACTTGCGATTGCGATCTTCTTATTATTTTTCATCGTGTTTATTCCATACTGCAACGCAGGAGCTTTAGATTTTCTCAAGTTTGGTTTTCTTCTGTTTTTCAAGAGTTGGTTATACGTAGGCATACCTATAAAGTATGAGTAAAAAAAAATTTTGTAGCTTTACTGCCCAGGAGACTGGTACGATTCAAGCCAATGAGTGTATATGTACAGATATAGAACTATATTGCAAGTCTTTTTTTGTTTTTCTTGTAGATTGCAATCAAAACTATTTTCTATATAGTCTCAGATATAGAGAAAACATGACTCAATATATAAACATATATTAATTAGATTTATGTTACTGTATATACGTTCTATTCAAACTCTATAAAATTTCATCTTCACCTTACTTCTATGATTACAGCTATCGTTATAGGTATATTCATTTTCATGTTTCTTGTTATAATTCATGAATACGGACATTTTAGCACTTCCAGAAAATTTGGCGTAAAGGTACAAGAGTTTTGAATATGAATACCACCAAAAGTCGCCACCCTTAAAGTGGATAAAAAGTGAACAGAGTATACATTGAATCGAATTCCTCTTGGTTGATTTGTAAGACTAAAAGGAGAAGATCCTTCAGATGAAACTGAATTTCTTGCGCCAGATAGTTTCATCTCTGCCCCTCTACATGGCAAACTCATTATCTTGTTTTGATGAATCATTGCCAATATTCTCTTTGCATGGATAGCATTTTCACTCAGTTTTTGGCAATGAGTAAGTCCACTAAGCATCATTCCAGAAACAGCAACAACGATCGAGAGTACCAGTTATTTGATGCCTAGTTACTCATTTCTCGAATGATTATGACTCGTTCCCGCTAAAGAAAAAAATGCACCAACAGTAGTCGAAGAAGTGCTTCCAGAAAGTCGTGCAAGCAACGCGTGACTACGTACGAAAGACACCTTACTAAAAATAAATACTACGCAAATCAGTTCAAGTAATCTGACAGATCTCTTGAGAGAACATTACGGAACATGATTACTCCTCACCTACCTCCAAGATAACGAAGAAAAAATAGCAACCATTACGTGCTGAATAGATGAATGTCTTCTGTGAGTAAGCATATCGAATGGCACACCACTAACTCCAATTACTATTAAGTTTTGATTTTTTGAATCACGACAAGCAGGTTGGCATGAAATTATTGCACAAACCCGTATGAGTTTTTCTGCACTAGGAAAAGTATGAGCATGACTCTTCTCATTCAATAAAGAAAAAGTCGCCTCATCTACCAAATCACTTTCCTGACCTGTAGGTATTATTAAAATGATAGAAATCATTATGATGCGTGGCGGATGACGACAACTTCTTGCGTTTGCATGAATGATATCTCTCGCATTAGCTATATTCAATATTCTTCCTATACCTGCACTCGATGGGTGAAGAGCTCTAAGTGTTCTGATCCAGGCGATATGATGATGGAAACCTACTAGTTACTTCAAGATAGAATGACGACTAAATATGTTTTTCTTCCTCCTCCTTATGGGACTAGGAATAGTAATAATTTTCAAAGACTTGCATACTGCACGAGGTATTAACCTTCCTTTTATCTGATAAAAAAAGATGAAATTATTTCGAACAACATTTTTTCTCATGTGCATCTTATTCATAACACATATCTGAGCATACGCACAACAAGAAAATCCATACCTACCAAATCTTTGGGACAATCGTGTACTTAGTAAAGCTGAAGTAAAAATAGAACTCTTGGCTAAAAAATGAAAGAAAGAAGCATTGGTAGAAATAATAGGTACGGTAAAAATGCAATTATGAGTACTTACTGATGCGAAGAGTCAGTATATTCTCTTTGAACTTGGACATCTTACTGAGAAATATCTCTCTCAGGCTATTAGTGCCGCAGAATCTATGCACGAAACTGGTTCAGTAGCACAAGAAGAAAATGAAAATACCATACCGGTAACCACAAGTTGATCAGCTGACGAATCAGTATGAACAGAAAGCAATAATGGCGAAACTGAAACAGGTCAAGCAAGTTACTACGCAAGTAGTTTAGAGTGAAATCATACGGCAAACGGTGATATTTTTGACAACAATGCATTTACTGCAGCACACAAAACACTTCCTTTTAATACCCGCATCAAAGTAATTAATACAAAAAATAATTTACGAGTTTTCGTGAGGATTAATGACCGCTGACCATTTACTCCTGGACGTGTAATTGACCTCAGTCAGTCAGCATTCAAAGCATTGAACAACGACTCATTGAGTGCTGGTATTCTTGATGTTACACGAGAACTGATTCAATAATACACACCAGAAAAACAAACTTCTCTTTGAGAGTAAGATGATATTAAAAACAGATCTATAACGAGAAAAACAAAAACTGTAAAAAAACAAGGGTGCGTACTAAAATACAGTATTTCGTCTTGCATTTTATGGATACTACTCTACCATAACAAAAGACTTTACTTTATTTTTTACCGATGGCAAAAAAAGAAAAAAAGACAGAAACAAAAAAAGAAGTTACTGAAAATAATGAAGAAGTTCAAGGAAATGAGGTTAAAAAAGAAAAGACAAAGAAAGTAAAAGTACCAACGAAAACCATGAAGACAACAGCGGTAAGACAAGCAAAAGTGCGTAAAAAAGAGAAGGTGAAAGAGCAAAAAATCGTAAAACAAAAGGAACCAGTAAAAAAACAAGATCCCTTAACAGTAATTTCTCAGTTTCTGTGATCTGTTAAAGCAAAACACTTGCCTGATATACTCCATGACTTGATGACTGAAAAAGAAATCAAAGAGTTCTCAGAAAGGATTGAAATACTAAAACAATTACAAAAGTGAGCTACACAAAGAGTAATAGCAAAGAATCTCGGAATATCAGTAACTACCGTAAGTAGAGGTTCAAAAGTACTTCAGACAGGAAAAGAGAGAATTAAAAAATATCTCTAAAAGAAGATTCTTTATTTTTTTCCTTACTTCTTGCTAGGAGAAAATGTACATGTATCTATGTTCAGTAATACATTTCGTGTAGCGTAGACTACAAAACATAATCATAGCACCTTGAGTTCTAATCAATATCGTGGAAGCAAAGAAATGAGTCAGGCTAATCAAACATAAGATGCAATACTAAATGCACAAACTGGACAACCAGCTACAAGAATTCAAAATAATCATCAAACACTACCGACGGTAGTGTTTTTTTTGTCGATCATTCATCAAAAGTAACGAAATTTATACAACGATGCAGCGACAAAAATTCAAAAGAGTAAGCAAAAAAGAATATATAAAGTAATCTGTATATTCATAAAAGTTGCTCATAAATTACCGTATGCAAGATCTATATCAGTCACTCGCCATCACAGAAAAAGAAGGAGGAGAATAACTCCTATTCATGCAATTACTGAAAAAGTATCACGACTGACATGATGTAAGGCAGAAAAAACACTTTTATAATCAAATGAAATATGAAACATAGTAAAAAGAACAACAAAACTACTTCCTTCAGTATACTTAATAGAGCAAAAAAATGCAATTTAGCGGAAAGAAAAAATGATTACGATATGTAGAGAGATAGTAAAAATAAGACTACACCGTGAAAAAGATAAACTCGCAAAGCATTTTTGGAAAGCCAGAGAAACTTATCGTCGATACAGCTCCCTGTAACCAAAGAACTATTTTTCTTTCTCAAGAGAGATCAGAAAATACCCAGTAACAAGCCTACTCATCCTAATGATAACCAGGTGAAAGAAGGAAATCAGCGACTAATAACCATAAATCCTAAATAAAATCCAATAAGCGCATAAAACATAAATTCTGAACGAAGAAAAGGCTTGTAACGTAACCGATATCAAGCGATTCAAAATGAAAAACATAAGGTTCCATAATCAATATAGGGAAACGTAAGAGGAACTACTAAAACAGTACATATAAAAACAAGTATCTGTACCGGAGGAACCAAAAAGCGGAACCATCACAAAAAGACTCTCGTAAGACCTATTGCGAGAAGAATGTTTAGCGCAAGTAGTGATCAGTCTACACTCCCATAAAAATATAAAACAACTAATGCGATTTGTATACCTAAAGCAGGTAGTCGTAAGGATCGTCTCCATTTATACGATCAGTTGTATCACACCAGTAAAAGAAATAAGGGAAAAGCAATTCTCCCAACCACTCTCCACCAGATTTCATCGGGAAACAGGAAAAAACCAGTATGATCAACAATCATAGTAACCAGAGCAAGAACTTTTAGATAATCATAGAGATTTGGTCTTTGCATACTAATGTCCATGATCATTCATATCAATACCTTTTTCTATTACAACATTATCATCAAGCCGCGTACGCATTGTTACAATTTCTTCTCCTTGCACACGAACAATCTTTTGTGCAAAATCTTGTATCTCAGGACGAATATTTGGCAAGGTAAGAATCTTTTCAGCCATCTGTACTGCTCCTTCGTGATGAACAATCATATCAGTAGTTCGCCACTGATCACGTTGATTGCTTTCTGAAATACCTGTTGTTGGTCTCATCATCAACATATACTGTGATCCATAATCCATTGTTGTTCATGAGTACCAATCACTGAGTCGTGTGCGCATCATGGCAATCTCTTGCTCCTGTCCTTCAATAATGTTTTTTCATAGCTCTTGCAAAGTAACATCAGTTGTCGTTTTTAAGAGTTCTGTTGTCGAATCTACCGCTTCTTGATGATGTGGAATCATCAGTTGAATAAATGAAAGTTCATCAATAATCATATCTCCATGATCTTTATGTCACATTTCACTGTGGTCTTCTTTTGGAGAACGTGTATCATGCGAATCAGAATGCGCTTCATTCTTAGAACCGTGATGATTTTCCATGAACCATGATGCAGGAAGCACCTGCAAAGCGCCATACATGACTCCAAATAATACACCTGAAGTGAGTATTCCATACAATAAGGTCTTTGTTTTATTTCACGGAAGTTCTGCGTGTTGGAGTTGATAAACAGCAAGTGCAACAATATACCCTACTGGGACAATCCATAACGATCTCATAGGGCTATCTAAGAAATGTTGTAATCCACCAGAAACCATTCCTATCGCGATTGAAAAAATTATGACAAATACTATAATTTCATACCAGTGTTTTTTTTCTTCACTCATCATTTCTGCAAGTAAAAAAATAAGAATTCATAATACTGTCATGATCACACTTCTTTGTCAAGAAAAAAATCCGTGAAAAATAGCTCATGAGATAAAACCAATACCTACATAATGAAGTATGGTACTAAGAAATTTTTTATTCATAAGGAAAAAAGATTAAAAGAATTAAGGAACCTCGAACTAATTAAACCATACGAAAGGATTTATCCCAAACGAGAGTTTTTTAGAGTTTCATTAATAAATTAAGCAGGCTTACCCTATAATTAGTTGTCATTTTATTTCTCTATGGCCTTCACCACAAAAATCTGTTACGAAAAGATATCATACAGAGCAAATCGGGCATAAATTTATACTAATCTGATAATAGGATTTGTTGTATAGTAAAAGAATTTTGAGCAATAATAATAGTGTGAATTCAAAATCTTTTTACTATATTATTTTCAACATCAACAACCAGCTCATCATCAACAGGTGTCTCATATACTAGTAGGTGCCGATGAAGGAAGGACAGACGGATTATTTTGTTGAATAGTTGGTTCTGAATCTTCAATAGCTGGAATAGTAGTATTACTCGCTTTAATGACTCGAACCATAGTAATCATAAAAATGGTTATCGCAAATAGCGCAATTAGATTATTTCTCATAAGAGTAAAAATAAAAATAAAAACTAACAATCACCTCCTAATCATACGACACAATTTTCCGTAGGTGGCTTTCCTCTTTCAGGACACTTATCAGAGTACATACAAGACATATCAGTTACCGAATCAAGTTGTTGTTGTATTTCAACTCATGATGCTGAACCATACGAAACAAGAATACGATCTAGATCTTTAAACTCATAGTTCATAAAATCACTCATAGGTAGATCATTTACAAAAAGCTTTAATGATTTTTCATTGTCCGTACAAAACTTCTTTCCTGTATCTAACTCAATACATGTTGGAGTCATCGTTACTCACAATGAGGAAAAGAAATCAACAATGGTTTTTTTTGTAAGATGTTTGTGAATATTATTCCCATTATTATCGTGAAGATGTTGTGCATCATTAAGTTCTTTTCCTGTAGTAGATTGAAAACGATCGTCACTAAAATCAACTTCTTGATTGTCTATAAAAACTTTATAATCAGCATGCTCATGGACTTTTTCTCACCTTGGCTCCTTCGGATTCTTGAGCACTTCAGCTTGAAGAAGTGTTCTAAAATCTTCTATGCTCTTAGGATTTTGTATTTTTTCTCCATTCAAGAAAAAGGTAGGCGTTCATTTCACTCATAGCTTTGTTCATTCTGCCTTATCTCTTTTTACTCTTTGTTGCACATCAAAAGAAATTACATCAGTAGCAAACTGTTCCATATTAAGTCCTATTTGTTCAGCATAAGGAATAAATATTTCTTGATTTACTTGTTTTTTGTGAGATCGTTCGTCATGTTTTTCAAAAAGCAAATTATGCATTTCTCGAAATTTCCCTTGTCTTCACGCAGCTTCAGTAGTATATGCTGCAGTCATTGAGTTGATGTGTCCTGGTAAAGGAAAGTAACGAACCACTATCTGTACATCACCAGAAAATTCTTTAGCTAACTGTTTTATCAATGGATAGTTTGCTTTGCACACCTCACATTCAAGATCAAGGTATTCGATGAGAATTACGTTTCCTGATAGGGCTCATTTTGTATAGTCATCTTCTCTGACTACAAAAGGGTTACTTGCTTCTCACTTCTGATACAAAAAAAGAAAGCCGGTAAGCAAGAGAACTATACCTCCTACTATTCGAGGAATATATCAGCTACTTTTTGGTGTTACTTGTGCAGGATTTTTCAGTACTGATTCTTGACGCAATCTTTTTTTGCGTTGAGTATTTGATTCGATAGGCATGCCAGTTCAAAAAATAAAGTAATTACTCTACGATCACCTTTCATTGCATTTTTGGATGTCATTCACCACAAAATACTGCACAACGAAAAGGGAAAATACCAGCAACAGATGTATCTAGAACAATAGTTCCATCACTATCTTGTGTTGTTTGCATCGTTCAAAATACTGCACTATGAGTCGTATCGACATCATTAATTTTCAGCTTTACTTTTTCTCACTTTTTTACGGTAATTTCTGAAGGCGTGTAACTCCATCTTTTTGCATCCACAGTAATTGTTCTATACTCATCAGCTACGGGAACTGTAATAGTTTTATTCGTGCTTTGTTGCTCAAGGACTACTGGCGTATTTGCTCTATTACATCATCAGAGGATAACAAAAGAACACAGAACTACTACTCAAAAAAGGTATTTCATAGGAAAAATAAAGTAAAAATAAGTTCATGCAGTCAATTATCCATTTACAATAATTTCTCCCTGTGACATTCCCATAGATGTGCAAACGACTGGATACTTTCCTGGTCTTGCATTTACTACTTTTATAGAAAAGGTTTCGTTCGCAGTGATTTGATAGGTTTCACGGTTGAGTGTAGGAACTGTAGCTGAAAACATACATCATATTCCATTACTTTGAGGTGTAACTTGTATATCATAACTTTTCCCTGCCTGCAACACGATTTTTTCTGGCTGTAGTGATCTTCAGTTATGACCTACTTTCACTACTTCGTATGCGACATCAGCTCATTGTCAAGTTTTATTCGCAACAGGAGTGACGGTTTGTGAATTCAATTGCATACCTCGCACGATAATGCCTCACATAACAAGCAATCATCCGATTAGAAACATAAGACTTTTTGTAGTCATTGTACAAAAAAATAAAATAAAATTACAATCACAATAAATTTAATGCACTTTGTAATAAAAACAATGATAATACTACTATAAACACTCAAAGCAATTTATATCATCGTCAGTTTTGATTAGATTGAAAACGATTGCCCGTGACTCACAAAGTGAGAAGTACAGGAAGCGTTCACAAGGCAAACGTACCAAGCAGCAAAGCTCACTGTAAAACGCTTCATGTATTCAGTGCATTAAATTGTGCTACCTGAGTAAATCCACACGGAAGAAAAAAAGTTAATGCACCCACTATAATACCTCATCGTTTTTTGGTAGAAAAGTGTCTCAGGAGATCCATAAGTTTCTCTCATCATCATAGAACAGGTAATGAAATTAGTTTCCATCACAGCATATTTCGTCACATGATGAGCAATAAGATACTAACGACACCATTTATAGTACCGTTTACTGTCGGAGAAAAAATAAGCGCTGATCATATTCGTCATAACAAAGCTCATCATAGAGCATATCATCAGATTCTTCAGAGTTGAAATAATCACTGATGACGAAGAGCATCACGAAAAGATTCTTTCGTTCATCATTGTAGTGATCATCGCATCAAGACAAATCATCCTACCAAAGCAAGACACGTCGATAATGAAGCGATAAATCACAAGAAAAACATCTCTCCATAGCCCATAGCTCCATTGGTTCATAAATCAGCGACATATCAGGTTACATCGACCGTTGTCAATATCCACCATACCAACAAACCAAAAACGGTAAGAATCACTCCTTCTTTTCGCATTGGTTTGTTTTTTAAAGTATCATCTTGAGACAATGCTACCTGATACCCACAAGATTCGATAGCGGTTTTGAGTAGTATATAATCATTTTTATTTGACGAATTATACGTCAATTCTCATTGTTCAGTAAGCGTGATAATTTCAATACCACCAATATTATGAATTGTCTCGCGAACCAATAAATCACATGACGGACAATGCATACCTGATATATAT
>Ga0163148_10005028_pt1 | contig 13432 bp, 15 predicted proteins | sample OliLakLV19MP7P2_FD_148606 | JGI IMG/M metagenome (GOLD analysis project Ga0163148, IMG submission 148606) | Freshwater microbial mat bacterial communities from Lake Vanda, McMurdo Dry Valleys, Antarctica- Oligotrophic Lake LV.19.MP7.P2 | ecosystem: Environmental > Aquatic > Freshwater > Lake >... | reverse complement strand
CGGGGCCGCCTGACTGCGCCGATGTATCTTCAGCGCCCGAAACAGCCAAGCCGGCATCAAGCGACAGGCTCGGATTCCGTTCACAAGAGAGAAAATCACCCACAAATTCCGCTGACGAGGCAAGTTTAAAGTATTTGCCCTCTTAAAATCCAGCCAACCGCGCTTACAACCCGGAATGGGAAACTGAAGTCACTGCCGAATTCGCGGACGACGCGCTGCAAGAAGGAACGACCCGCCTTCACGGTTACTGCGTACATCAAGAGCTTGAGCGCGAAGAATTTCAAGTTCACATCGAGTTTCTGGCCAGCACTGCCAGGGCCACGTAGGGTTTGAAGCCATGGATTCCGTGATCGGGGCACCGATCGAGGCCATGGACCTCTAGCGCATTGATGGCGGACTCCACCGCCGAGTGGGCCCGTCGGGCCCGGGCGAACGCGGGCGCTTGTTCTGTCGCCTGCGTCTCCTGGGACAGCTTGCCCTTTCTGGGCAGCGCCACCAGCTCGAGCTGCTCTTTGAGAGCGGCCTGGTTGGCAGTGGAATGCAACCCCTTATCAAAGCTGCAAGCGTTCAACTTGGGGAAGCGGTTCTTCGCCTGCACCACCATGTCGAGGCACACCTGATCATCGCTTTGGCGCTGCATCACCTGATGGTGCAGGATGAACTGGTGCTGGTCCTCCAGGATGCACACCTTGACTCCGAGCTCCACCGGCACACCCGCCTTGCCCTTGGATATCCACTCCGTGTGGGGCTGGAAGATGGAGAAGACTTTCTCCTCATGCCCAATCACTGCACCCTCAATCACACGACGGCGAACCTGATCGATCTGGCGATCTGCGTGGGCCATGAAGCCTTCGATTTCTTCCTTCTTCACCAGGTCGAGGAAATCGGCGTGCCCCTGCGCGTCAAGTTCGACGATCGTCTGACGTGCTTTGTCCAGGTAGCGCTGGGCCGCATCGAGATACTCTTGATGGGCTACCTTTGAGTCGCACCGCCCACGCAGCGCTCCTTCTTCCCACTTTTTTATCAATCCATGGCCGGCCTGCACGACCAACTGGTTGATTTCACCGAGCAGTTCTGGCGTGAGCAGGGCGACGTTGTCCTTGAGGGTCTGATGGTGGTAGCTGACATCCGCAAAAGCACCATGGCCAAGCATTTCGCGAATCGTGTTGTGGTGGTTGACCAATTCGTGCAAACGGTCGTAATCAATGTTGAGGTCCAGCCGGATCACGCCGCAGACCAATATCGTCCACAGGGTCATGCCGGGGCGGCGATTGCTTTTGTTCACCCGTGGGGCGACTTGACGCGCCAGCAACTCGAAGGTCGCGGCTCGAAGCACGGGGTCCGTGTAAAGCTGCTGCAGACCCCTCAGGATTTTGGGGATGTCGTCGCGTGATTTGGCATCGAATTTGATCTTGGAGACATCGATTTCGCCGATGCTCAACTGCTGGCTTTGGACTACGCGCACGGTGTATTTCCTGTATCGAAGATTGACGCTTTGCGGGGCTCGTTCATTAACGTTCGAGCAAGGCAAAAGGCACACAGGAATTCACGATCTTCGAGGAGAAGTTTTGCACCCAGACCGCTGCACATTCGAAACGAAGATTGCCGTACAAAGCTAACTTTGGGCCATCAGTCCACCGAAAATCACCCCAAAACCCCCGTTTGCGAAAATCTTCGTCTTACACAATGAGCCTTCCTCCAATGGGGAACGGAGGTTCTCGGTCAGGCACTAAATAGGGAGGGCGCCAAGCGTCGGCGGCATGGCGCCGAAACGGTGCCGCGAAGCGCAGCACTTGTTCCGGCCGGCGCCAAATAGAATCGCTGTTCAGCGGGACCTTCTAAATCACCTTGAGGCCTTAAATGAAAAACCCTTGGCTTGATTTGCCGAAGTCGGCGCCGTTCGTCCTTACCGGCGATTCGGCCTTGGTCGCCCAACACAATGCGCATCCCAAATGCGAGCGCAAGCAGACGGGCCGAATCAACTTGAAATTGCGACCGGTGCCCTATATTGGAGATCCGAAGGCACCGGTGGTGCTGTTGACGCTGAACCCTGGCGACAAGCCGGGGGATGAACTAGGTGAGGCCAACGATATCTATCGAAGAATGAGCAAGGCGAATCTCAACCATGAGGCCGGCTACTACATTCTCCACCCCGAATTGCCGGCATGCCCGGGCAAGTCGTACGCGCGCTGGCAGGTCAAGGCGTTGCTGCAGCGTTTCGACACCGACGTCCTTTGCGAAAAGCTGTTCCTCGCGCAATACATGCCGTATCACTCGAATGAGTACGTTGATACAAAGACGCTTTTTCCCTCTCAGCGGTACACGTTTTCACTCATCGAAAACGCGGTGGCCCGCGGGGCACTGATCGTGGTCTTGAGGTCGAAGGCTTTGTGGTTGAGGGCAGTTCCAGCCCTCAGGACCTATCGGAATCTTGTGGAATGCTCCAACCCAAGAAGCCCGACCGTTTCGCCGGGGTCGCTGAGTCTCGATTTTGAGCGCGTTGTTCACGCAATAGCTGAAGCGTAAACCATGAATCCGCGGTATCGGCTGGCGCCGACCGGCCTTGCCGCTGCATCTCGGAACCAATGGCAGCCGAACGACGGCACCAACCCGGCGCTGCCGCTGCTCGATGGCGGAGAGACCGGGGCCAGTGTCGGCACGATCACATTGGCGGACGTTCTTGTCGCCATGATCACCGGCACTGGCGGCGTGGGTGCAACCGTCACGGCGAAAGTCGGCTTGCTGACGGCGGCAATCAGCGGGAATCTGACTTCGAGCGGATCTGTTGCTGCATCGCTGCCGCTCCTGACCTCGAACATCCTCGGGTCGGTCAATGCGGCGATGTCGCTGACCCTGCTGACGGCTAGCATCAGCGGATCCTCCGGCTCGATTGGCGCTGTGGCGGCAAAGCTGTCGACGCCGAAGGCGGCCAGCTTTGTGGTCACGCAGGTCACCAACGGCGCCGTTGCGGTTCCCCTCACCTTGCCGCGATCGGCAATTGACAAATTGCCGGCACCCTGACTTCGCAGGGGAAGGTGTCGGGATCGTTGCGCCGTTTGACGGGCGGCGGCACCGGCCTCCTGGGCGTGACCGGCAGCGCCGCGGACACGCTGAAGCTGCTCAACGTCTCGATTTCCGACTACATCCCGGTCACCGGCAGCGCGGCGCCGATCCTTACGCTGTTGCAGGCTGCCATCGCCGGCGACCTGTCGATCAATACCATCGCGTCCGTGTTGGCGATGAATCTTGCCAATGGCGCGGTCACCGAATACCAGCAGTTCCCGTTCAACTCATTCGCCGTGTTCGCGGTCTCGGTGGGTGCGCAGGGCGATCTCGTGCGCACTGATTTCGCGATGCCGTCTGGCTACTCGACATTGACCTTCAGCGGATTTTTCGCGGTGGTGGAGTACGGGCTCATCGCCGCCTACGGCACCGATGGGCGCACCAAGTTGGCGCTTGGTTCGGCCGGCATCACCGTGACCAAGGACGCCTACAAGAAGCAGCTCGACCCGGTGGTAAAGAACGGGGAAACCTACACGCTGCGGGGCTGGTTTTCTCAGGGAATGCGCATCATTGCGCATGAGAGCGAGGGTCCAGAAAAAATTGACCTAGAACAGAAATGCCCTATGAAAAAAGTGATGATCCGATCCGCATTTCCTGATGACTCAAGCGGGCAGGGCAGCCACCTTCGTTATAACCTCGGTAACCGCAGTTCGGGATTGCTTGATCAGGCGCTTGGCCGTCTTGACTTGAAGATCGTTCAAACGCACGGATGCCTGGGCTTCCAACATCAACGGTTCAAGCATGTTTTTTCCTGTCTGCAGGAATTCGTTGGCGAGGTCATCAAGCTGCCGATCAAGACACACCTGCGCGCCTTCGAGTTGCTCGCGCAACGCTTTTTCAAAAGCCTCACGCTTGTGACGAATCTCCTTGTCCTTACGGCCGGCTGAGTCACTAAGCCACTTGATGACCCCGGCTACCACCATGGCGCCACCAACGAAAGGCGCTATAGGGGCAATGAGCGGAAGTACTACGGCCGTTCCCAACGCATAGGCAGCTGCACCCGTGCCTGCCAGTGACAGAATGCCAACACCAATCGTGACGTCTGCTGCGTCTTCAACGGTGTTCGCTATTCGAGTGCGAATTCGTAGTGGAGGCATCAGCTTCGTGAAGTGGGTGTGATGACGCTGCTGCAGTATCGATACACTGCTTAGCCGCATGTCCTCCTGGAATAGCCGGAGATCCTCTTTGAGGAGCCGAAGGGTTTTCTCTCGTCGGGAAACGATCCGGTCGATTCGTCGCTCCAGTTCCTTGCCAAAGCTCGTACGTCCAATGCTCTCCCAAACTTTCGGTAGCTTTACTTGGTCAATCTTGAGTCGGTCGGAAACGTCCAGCTCAATGGCATTGCCGGCGTCATGAATTGCATCCTCCATATCTTCCAGAAATGTTTGTCGTTCAAACTGAATTCGGGCCTCAACAATGGCCAGTCGCTGCTGCACTTGCTTTTCGAGTTTATTCACCGATGCCACGAAATTCTGTGCCGCTGCCTCGGCTATCTCGGTAGCGCGCAGCGTTTCCTCATAGTCATCAGTGTGCCGCATGATGACGTCACATGCATCGACGATGCATTCCCGAAGGGCGTTGTGCTCGACTTTGCCGGACTGAAAGGCACGGATATTTTTCAGGACGTTCTTTTCGCCAGTCACTCGATAGCATTCTTCAGCAAACTCGACCAGCCCATTTCCTCTAACCACCTGTAGCGTCTTGCGAGTGATGATGTTCCAAAGCGTGCTGCTCTCCGCAGAAACGACGTCATCAAGCTCCGCTTCGGATGCGGGGTGCCGCAGCGCCGTCGCCAATCGCTTTGCGATATCACGGCTTTCCGATCCCTGAAGAGCCAAAAGGGGCTTGGCAGCTTCGAAGCATGCCGCGGCGACGGAATGCTCGGCCGACTCGCTGGACGTCAGTAGTCGTTCAAGCGCAAGTTCTGTGGAAATTCGATGATCAATCGCATGGAGAAGCATGACACCAGCGAGAGCAGATTCTCCTGTCAGCTTCGCAATTTCATTCAGGGCTGCGTATTCAGCAAGGTTGACCGTGCCATCTGCAGAAGCAATTGCCGCGACGGCGCGCAGATATTCTGAAGGGAAGCTGCGGTCTTTCGACAGGTGATCTTCCAAACTCACCTGAATCGACAATGCCTTTGGAGAGTGAGGTTTAGATGCCGTGTTTGCCTTGCTCATCACGTGCCTTTTCCTTTTTTCATAGCGTTCAAGCGCTCCCGCGTATACGAATCAAGTCGGTGCGGTTCGGACCGATCCAGTTTGCCTCACTTTGGATTTGATGTCTCGATAGTTTTCTTTTCACCGCGTAAACCAGGCGGTCAGGACCGCATTTACGTTCCGTTTGCCGCCCTTTCCGACAGGACATTCCATGGCCGACGCCAACAGCATCATCGCGAAAGCGCAAGCCTACGCCGATAGCCTACAGCAGCGCGCGGAGGCGTTCGTCGCCACGCTGCAGAACGTCGCGCAGCCGACCGACCCGCTGGTGATTGCCAGCGTCCCCGGCTTGTCGATCCAGGCGGCGCCGTTCATCGATTCGATCTCCGCCATCCTGGCGCAGTTGAACGGCCAGACGCTGACCGCGCCGGCGATCATCACCCCCAGTGCGCAGGCGCCCACGGCGCCGACCAATGCCGAGCTGGGCCTGACCTCGATCGCGACCACCGACCTTACCAATTTGCAGGTGCCGGACTTCACGGCGGTGGCCCCGGCGCTCTACCTGCCGGCCACCCCCTCGCTCAATCTCCCCTCCGCGCCCGGCAACCCGCCGACCTTCACGGCGCCGACCTGTTGGATCTCGCAAAGCATGGCGTCCACGGCATTCAAGAATGCCGGCCGCGAGTTTTATGCAAATATGCCAACCAAAGTCACCGAACTTCTTGCTCTGATTCAGGCTGACGGCTGGCGCCTTGTCCGCCAAAAAGGTAGCCATCGACAGTATCATCACGCATCGAAACCGGGAACGGTCACCGTTGCGGGCAAGGGAAGCGTTGAAGTCCCCCCAGGGACGCTGAACAGCATCCTTAAACAAGCCGGTTTGAAGAAGTGAGGTAGCGAATGCAATATCTCGTCGTAATTGAAAAAGGTTCATCGAGCTTTGGCGCGTATGTGCCCGACCTTCCTGGATGTATCGCGGTGGGCGAAACGCGCGCTGAGGTGACGAAACTCATCCACGAAGCGATGGAGTTTCACGTTGAAGGGATGAAGGCGGATGGCTTGCCTATTCCGAAACCGCATTCCAGCAGCGAACTCGTCGAAGTTCAAGCCTGATTTTCCGTTCAAAAAGGCCATTCGCATCAGCTGCCTCCATGGTGTCCACCCGTCCGATCGGCGCGCTGTATGCGGCGTCTCGTTTGCAACCGTACAACGGCCCGGCACGCTCGACGGCGACTGGTTCAAGGGCACGGCTTGCGCTCTGAGCCGCCCGCAGGCGGCGTCGGCCCTTGATGCCGACGTCGCCTACCCGTCGCAAGCGGGCGGCCAACTGCTCGCGGCCGGGCTCATCCGGGTGACAGACACCGAGACTTTCCACGCCGCGAACCCGGCGCGGCCGATCTCGAACCTGATCCGCGAGGGCGAGAGGTGCTCGGGCTACACGTATGTACCGGTGAATTACTCGATGGTGACGAAGTAATTCAAACGAGGAGCGGCCTGAGAGCCGCTTCCACCAACTGTTTTGAAGGAATCTCGGTCAGGGTGTAGATTGTCTGGATTGGCTGCATCGAACCGGGAAAAACCGTCATGGAATCAGAAAGCATTGTCAAAAGCGCGCTGAAGTTGAAGCCGGAACAGCGGCTTGCTCTGGTCGACCAGATATTGCAAAGTCTCGACCCGCCCGACCTCGAGATCGACCGCATCTGGATCGAAGAGTCCGATAGACGCCTCGCCGCCTATCGTGCCGGCAAGGTGAAGGGCATTCCCGCTGAAGAAATATTTGGCAAGTCCTGATGCGCGTCATCTTCTCGCCCGAGGAGAGGCTTGAGCTGGACGAGGCGTAGCGCTACTTCAGTCACCAAGATCCGCTACTGGGCGATCGCCTGTTCGACGAAATCCGCGCAGCCCTGCCGCGCATTCAGAGAGAGCCGCTGTTGTGCCCGGTCGAGCGCGGCGATATCAGGCGCCTGGTGCCGACGCGGTTTCCGTGCAAGCTCCTGTATGGGCATGCGTCGCGTGGGACCCCTGCAACAGTTGCGACACGAGCCCGAAGCGGAGCGGGTCGACATGATCGACCGCCTGATCGAACTCGACAGCAAGGCGGCCGGCACGCCGGAGAATAAGGACGCGGGCGGCAAGGTCACGCACAAAGATTAAACTTGCGCTTGGAGGTTTACACCATGCACAAAAGTTTGAATCTGGATGAAGCCGCAATCGCGCGCTTTTGCAGGCAGCATCGGATCCGTCGGCTGTCGTTGTTCGGTTCGCAACTCAGAGGCACCGCAGGGGCCGAGAGCGATATCGACTTGCTGGTCGATTTTGACCCGGATGCCGTGCCGGGGTTGCTGGGCATTTCGGCGATGGAACAGGAACTCTCCGGGCTGCTTGGCGGACGCAAGGTCGATTTGCGTACCGCGCAAGACCTTTCAAGACACTTCCGTGAGGAGGTCTTGCGAATTGCGGAGGTTCAGTATGCGCAATGACGATCGTGTGCGCCTCCAGCACATGATCGAGGCTGCGGAAAGTGCGATCGATTTCGTCTCGGGGCGGGTTCGCCCCGACCTCGACAGCGATCAGCATGCTGTTGTTCGCCCTCGTCCGGGCGATCGAGATCGTGGGCGAGGCTGCGAACAAGATCAGCGACGAGGCGCGCGCGGCACTGCCCGCGATTCCATGGCCGGCGATCGTCGGCATGCGCAATCGACTGATTCATGCCTATTTCGAAGTTGATCCGCAGCTGGTGTGGCAAACGGCGACGGTGGAACAGCCGGGCGCGCTCCTGCCTGACACTCAAGACCCGCGCGCCGAATACCACGCGAACACGACGGTCATCGCGACCGTAAACCGCCAGCTCGGCGATACGCGCATCCGCTCAGCCGCCGATCTCGCGGCCGCCACCCGCTACCTCTACAAATCCGCCGTTGAGCGCTTCGACGCGATCGTCACCGACCGTGCCGGCAAGCCGCTGGCGGTGGTCGGGTCGTTCAATGGGGCGTTGGCGCAGACTTCGGTCTACCCCGCCACCGTGGTGGCCGAGGCGATCCGCGTGCCGGGTGCGGCGCAGAGCTGGTTCTCGCACAACCATCCGTCGGGCACGGCGGCACTGTCGATGGCCTACCGCATGCTGCACGGCTCGATGATCGAGGCCTTCACCGGCACCCACGGTGATCGACAACTTCGACAACGTGATGGTCAAGCGCAAGGTCAACGGCGTCGAGGAAACGGTGCCGCTGGCGGATGTGATGCGCACGCACCAGAAAACCGCCGCTGCAGATCAGCGGCTGGAAGAAGCCGCGCGCTTGCTGCGCGAGGCGGAAGCGCGCAGCCGCGCGGCCCAGCGCCGCAGCCGGCGGCGGAACCCGCACAACCGGCCGTGCCGGCGGACACCTCCGCCGACATTGCCAAAGACATCACCTCGGCGTTCTTCGCCGGCGACGAGGAGAAGGCGCAAGAACTGCTGCGCAAGGCACTTGATTCCCGGCCATCGACCCCGACGGCGACAGCGCTGCCTCCCGTGGACGTTCTTGGTGGAAGGTGGATCGGAGAATCGCGCTCAAAGGTGCATTGAGGGAATTCCAGCACGACTACTCCCGGCTGGTCGAAGACCCCGAACTGGGAACGCTGTCGGACACGCAGATCAACTCGTAGGTAGCAGCGCGGCACGCCCATGGTACCCAGTCGATTCCCAAGCGACCGGCCTTGCGTTGTACGAAAAGTTCGGCTGGTCGACGACCCCGATGGAGCGTCCGGCGCCGTCAGTCCCCTCGACCACGCGGGCCGACAAGCTGAAAGCCAAACAGGACCCAAGACCCCGTGCAGGGCCGCAGCATCGCGGCCTCGCAACTGGTAAGCGAGAACACCCGCGAGACCATCTCGGAGGTGATCGCCCAGATGCGCCGCGTGCGCGGTCAGCTTTGAACGAACCCCATTTCAAGGAGCAATAAGCCATGTCTACCGGACAAGCCTGGCTGACCAACACCCTCGGCGTCACTATGTGGAGCCCTGCTCTCTTGCGTGCTGCGCGTGGTGGTCGAGCCGCTGGTGAAGTAGCGCGTGAGGGATGCGCGTGAGGGACAGCTTTACCCTTAGTTGCTACACTTTTTACGTTTTGTACGACCGCGACCGCCATGAGAGGCAGTGCAATGCATACGTCAGCCGCAATCGATGTGCCGGAAGAGGTCCTGCTGAGTACCCAAATGAGCGCGGAAGGAATTGGCGAACGCGCGAAAATCGAAAACGCGTTGGCTCTTTATCGCGAAGGGCGGCTTTCGTCCGGGCTCGCCGCCAAATGGGTCGGTGAATCAGGCTCCCTTGCCCGCGTGCGAATCACAAGGGTTTGCCTGCGGCCGAAGCTGCATTCAGTCCCGACCTCGCGCCTGATCCGGCTCAGCACGCCGCCGCCGACCTCCGGAACCACGCCTCGGGCCATCATGCCAAGTCGATCCGCGCCGGACCCTCGCCGCCCAGCCAGAGAAAATGGCGTCGCAAAACCAATTCGACGGCCTTGGGCCCACCCGGAAAAGGGGGCCTAATGGATCGCGTTTGATACCTCGATGGGTTCCCGTGAGGGCGGGAACAGTTCCACGCCGACCCCGCGGTAACCGCGGAATCTGCATTGCCGATCGAATATGGGTTGACCGCTGAGGCGAAACCGCGGCACCGGCCCGGTAGGACTGTCGCTGTGAAGAACAAAATCGAGGAAGGGCTCACGTGCCGCGACCTTGGCACGCAGATTCTGCCATTCCGCTTCGTTCCAGCTGTCGCCCGCGGCGGCTGGTGCAACACCGTGCCGCGAGGGGGTGAGGATGCCGAGCAGCGGTGTGATCGGCCCCGAAACCAGGGTGAACTCGCCTTGTTCGTCTTGTTCCCAATACCAGTCCGACGCCAACTCGGTCAGGCCGCGAAAGCGGGCCTCGCTGGCGCGCAATTCCGCAGTCCGGTCGCTCACCGTCTGTTCCAGCACCTTGTTGTGTTCCTCCAGCTTCCGATAGAGCAACTCCACTTCGAGTATGTTGCGCACACGCGATTTCACCTCCACCACGTCGAAGGGCCTGCTGATGAAGTCCCTGGCCCCGGATTGCAGTGCGCGAAGCCTGTGGCCCGGCTGCGCCGTGATCACGATCACCGGCAGGGCGCGTTCGGGCCTGGCGGCGCGCAGGCCGTCCATCACGGCGAATCCGTCCATAGCGGGCATCTGCAGGTCGAGCAGTATCAGGTCATAATCGTGGCGGCGGTGCAGCGAGCAAACCTCGGTCGATACTATGGTGGAGGATATCTGCGTGTAGCCCTCCTCGGCCAGCATGCGACTGAGCAAGAGCACGTTGGTCTCCAGATCGTCGACGATCAGGATCTTTGCTGAGAGATTCATTTGCGGAAGGGTCATCGGTTGCCTCGGCGTTGTTCGCAGCGGTCGGCAGGTGACAGGAAGCGGTTCGCTACAAGTTTGCGCAAGACTCGCCACGAGTTTGCGGAAGACTCGCCTCGGCGAACCAAGCCCGACCGGGCATTGGGGTTCGGATCATACCCGGTTTGCCTTGCAGCATCTGTACGGTACCGCATACAGGCCCGGTCTTTCGCCGGCTCGATGGATCGAGGCGACACGCTCGCCGCATTGCCCATTCGGGGCGATCGCCAGCGGTGTATGCTGCGTTCGACAACGAACATGCACTTCACTTGAGCCCACTTGCCGAAGCTGCAGCAGCCGTCTGGCCGATCCGCCAGCTGCTGCGCACACAGACCCACCAAGCCCACGAACGCCTGGAGCGCGTTGCGCTGTTGACGGAGTTGGCCGGCGGAAGCATCACGCTGCCGCGCTATCGGCAGTATCTGCAGCGCATGCAATCGTTCCACGCAGCACTGGACACGTCGTTGGTCGGGCGCCTGCCGGCGGTCTACGCCGGCAGGCGCCTGGACCAGAGCGCGCACCTGGCACGCGACCTGCGGGCACTTGGCGCTGACACAATGCCCGCGCCGCGCTCCCTGTGCCAGGCGGTTGGCGCTCTCACGCCCGACCCCGCCGCCGTCTGGGGGGTGCTTTATGTCCTGGAAGGCGCGAGACTGGGTTCACAGGTGCTGCTCAGGCGCAATGCGGCGAACCCTGCGGTGTGCCAGGCCCACGCCTTCATCGAGGGCGAGGGCCTGCGCACCGGATGGTGGTGGCGCGACTTCTGCGGCCTGTTGGAGCAGGGTGCGGCCGGGCATGACCGCCAACCATTGACCGTCGCCGCGACTCATACCTTTACATTGTTGGGCGAATGGCTCGAGGAACCACGATGACGGAACGATTGCTCCCCGCCGGCGCTGGCGCGACGAGCGCGCTCGACCTCGACATGTGCGCGCGCGAGCCGATCCACATCCCGGGCGCCATCCAGGCCCATGGCGCCTTGCTGGCGTGCGACCAGCGGACCTTCACGGTGCTCTCGGCCAGCGCCAACGCGGAGCACTTTCTCGGCTCAGGCCCGGCCCTGTTGACGGGCCGGCGGCTGGCGTCGGTGTTCGACCCCCAGAGCGTGGCCGGCGTCCGCAGCGCGCTCGACGAGGCCGTCGTGCGGCCCCACATGCCCAGCCTGATCGAACTGCGCCTGCACGACGGCAGCGTTCGATCGGCCATGGTCCATGCCTACCTGGGGGTGGTTTACATCGAGGTCGGCGCGACGCCGGACTCCCGCGTCCAGACGCTGCACGCCGCGCTACAGAACACCTACCCGGTTCTGAGCAGCATGACCGAAGCCGACTCGCTCGATTCCATGCTCAGCATTGCGGCGGGCTACGTGAAGCAGGTCTCCGGGCTCGACCGGGTGATGGTCTACCGCTTTGACGAGCAATGGAATGGCGAGGTCATCGAGGAGCAATGCAGCCGCGCCGATCTGCCGCTGTACTTCGGGCTGCGATTTCCGGCCAGCGATATTCCGGCCCAGGCGCGGGCGCTCTACCGCACCGGTCTGATCCGCTACATCGCCGACGTGTCGTATGTGCCGGTGCCGCTGGAGCCACTGGTCAACCCGAACAACCGCACGCCGTTCGACCTCAGTTACTGCGCGCTGCGCAGCGTTTCTCCGGTGCACGTGCAGTACCTGAAGAACATGGGCGTGAACTCCACGATGGCGCTTTCCATCGTCGTCGACGGCGAGTTGTGGGGCCTCCTCTCCTGCCACCACTATGCGCCGACGACGCTGACCCTGGTGCAGCGGCAGGTTTGCGGCATGGTGGCGCTGGTGGCCGGCGCCATGGTCAAGTCGCTTCAGGACCAGCAGCGTGCCCGGCAGCGCGCGCGCCAGGCCAATGCCCAATCCGCCATCATCGAAGCCTTCAACGTACCTGGACGATCGATCGAAGCCGCGCTGAAGTCCGCCAGTGTCGACTTGACCAAGCTGTTGGACGCGACCGGCGGCGCCTTGTGGCTGGGCGACCAGGTGCTGCCTTTCGGACACGTGCCACATGCCAGCGCGCTGGCCGCCGTGCTGGCCCAGGCGCGCGAATCTCTGGCTCGCACCCCTGAGCAGGCCTGGCAACGCGTCGACCTGACCGAGGCGAGCTTCGGTACTCCGGTCCTTGGTGGGGCGCTGGCCATCGCGCTGGACCCCAGGGCTGCCGATGGCCTGCTGTGGCTGCGACCGGAGTTGCGACGGGTCGTGCTGTGGGGAGGCGACCCGGACCATGCGGCCATCGAGACACGCGGCCCGGATGGCAGCATCACGCTCAGCCCACGGCAGTCGTTCGAGGCCTGGAAGCAGAGCATCCAGGGCGAGTGCGCGCCATGGCAACGTGAAGACCTCGAAGCTGCGCTCTCGCTGCGCGCACTCGGCCACGTGCTCGATACCCAGCGTGCCCACGAGCAATTGCGCGCCAGCGAAGACAAGTTCAGGAGCCTGACAGCCCTGTCGTCCGACGCCTACTGGGAAACCGACGCCCTGCATTGCGTCAAGGCGGTTGCGGAAACGCGTCTCGGCGCGCTGGCGGCGCGCCTGCCGCCGATCGGCCAACCCCTGGCATCGGCTTTCATCCCCGATGCCGGCGACAAAGGGTTGCTGCTGAAGACGCTCGGCCGGCAGGAGACGCTCCGCGACCTCGAATGCCACAGCGTGCTGCCCGACGGCAGCCGATGGCCGCTACTGCTCAACGCCGAACCGGTGCACGACGACCGCGGTGCTTTCGTGGGCTACCGCGGCACGCTGTCGGACGCCTCGGCACGCTGGGCCGCGGTAGCCCACGAA
>Ga0163148_10005026_pt1 | contig 13432 bp, 9 predicted proteins | sample OliLakLV19MP7P2_FD_148606 | JGI IMG/M metagenome (GOLD analysis project Ga0163148, IMG submission 148606) | Freshwater microbial mat bacterial communities from Lake Vanda, McMurdo Dry Valleys, Antarctica- Oligotrophic Lake LV.19.MP7.P2 | ecosystem: Environmental > Aquatic > Freshwater > Lake >... | reverse complement strand
CAACCGAGCAGCAGAACGAATCGACGGCGCAGACCGTGGCTTCGCACGCAGCGTTATCGCAGCCGAGTCCGCCGTTGGCAACGCAGCAGTTGCTGCCGCCGCCACCGCAGAGCGCGCCGCAGAGCGAAGCAGCTTCGGCAGCGCAGATGCCGTCCCACGCAACCGAGCAGCAGAACGAATCGACGGCGCAGACCGTGGCTTCGCACGCAGCGTTATCGCAGCCGAGTCCACCATTGGAAATGCAGCAGTTGCTGCCGCCCGCATACGAGCTCATTGAGAGCACGAAGACCGCGGATGATCCCGCGGCCAAGGTACACAGATCTTTCATCTTCATGACAATCTTCCTTGCAAGAGATTCTCTTTTCCCACGATCGCAGAGCTGCCCCCCAAGACGCGATCGCAGGGGGACATCGGGGGCAGCGTCACGCAGCGGTAAGTATCCACCGTTCTTGCGCGAATCGTTGATCGAAGCGGGAAAATTGCGATATTTTGTGATGTGCTTCTCTTGACCAACTCGTGACCAACTCGGACAAAACGAAAGACCCCCGACCTTGCGGCCGGGGGTCTTTCTTTCTGACGTACCTGTTCGACTGAGGAGCTCAGGCCTCCGCAGGTCGAGTCAGGTGACCGGGATCTGATCTCACAGGAGAGATCAGCGTCCGGATCAGCAGTCGCCCCATGCGCCCAAGAGGATCGCAAGGTCAGCAGCGTTGACGCTGCCGCTGTTGTCGAGATCGGCACTGCCCGATCCGTTCCACTGGCCGAGCAGGATCGCAAGGTCAGAAGCATCGACGTCGCCGTCGGCGTCGAGATCACCGAGGCAGTCGTCGCACTCGCCAAGCTGCGTGATCGTCATCGTGCCGTTGCCGGTCGCACCTGCGCCGAACGAGCCGAGGAGAATGGTGTACGACTCACCGCAGACTGCTTCGAACGTCACCAGTGAGGTGAAGCCGGCGCAGCCAGGACCATCGTCGTTGCAGGCAACGAACGTCTGGTTGTCGCACGGTCCGCTGAAGATCGCGAGCCGGCTGTCAAAGTTGACAGAGTTGCAGGTCGACACGGTTGCCAGGCCGGAACCGGTGGCCACGTAGGTGTAGAACACGGTGTTGTTGACTTCAACGCCGAAGCCCTTATCGCACGAGGCGGGGAGGGTGAACGAGCCGCTCGCGCCGACGTTGGACACCGGGTTGGCGCCAACGTTCACCGGGGTCGCCGTCTCGCACTCGTCGTTCTCGACACCGCCGGTGCAGAGATCACCGCACAGCGACAGAGCTTCGCCGGCGCAGATGCCGTCCCAAGCAACCGAGCAGCAGAACGCATCGACCGCACAGACGGTCTCGCAGCACGCAGCGTCGTCGCAGAACGGCGTACCGTTCGGCGCGCAGCAGCTGCCGGAGCCTTCTGAACCGCAGCCGAGCGGCTCACAGTCAGCACCAACCGTGAGCGTGGCGACGTACTCGTTGCCCTCTCCGCTGCCGCAAGGCAGACCATCGAAGAAGCCAGGAGCCACGAACGCCGTGTAGTCACCCGCGTCAAGGCACGCGGAGACTTCGGACGGGCAGCCGGTCAAAGCCAACAGGACGTGAATGAACGGCGGGCAGTTGGCATCGAGGATGCCGATGACCACCGGGATGTCGGCCAGAACCGAGAGCGAGACCTCAGCGGTGCCCGCGGTCGAGAAGCTGAGCCAATCCGTGTCACGGGTGCCGCCCTCAGCCCAGAAGTTGCCGCAAAGCGGGGTTCCGGGGGTGATCGAGCCGTACGCAAGGCCCGGGTTGTTGCAGCCACCGTTGTCGTCATTGCCGCAGGCTTCGCCTTCCTGCTCGCCGCCAGCCGGGCAGCTGGTGTCGCAGTCGACACCGCACAGCGCGACGCAGAGACCAGCAGCTGCGCCGGAGCACAGGCCGTCCCACGCAACGCTGCAGCAGAACGGATCGGCCGCGCACACAGCGTCGCAGCACTCAGGATCGTTGCAGCCGGGGGTGCCGTCGGCAGACGGGACGCAGCAATCATTTGCCGAATCCGGGCAACCGCCGACGCCTTCGCACACCGCGCACTGCGCGAGTGCGGCGCCGGAACAAATGCCGTCCCAAGCAACCGTGCAGCAGAATGGATCCTGCGCGCAGATCAGTTCGCAGCAGTCAGCGTCATTGCAGAACGGCGTGCCGTTCGCGCTGCAGCAGTCGCCAGTCTCAGGACTGCCGCAACCGATCGCAACGCACTCGCCGCCCACGGTAAGGGTGGCGACGTAGTCGTTGATCTCTCCGGTGCCGCAGGGCAGACCGTCGAAGAAGCCAGGAGCCACGAACGCGGTGTGATCACCCGCGGGGAGGCAGAACGTGACTTCCGCCGGGCAGGCCGTCACAGCGATGAGGCTGAAGATGAACGGCGGGCAGTTGCCATCGAGCAGACCGATGACAACCGGGATACCGGCGAGCACCGAGAGCGTGACGTCAGAGGTCGTCCCGGTCGAGAAGCTGAGCCAATCCGTGTCACGGGTGCCGCCCTCAGCCCAGAAGTTGCCGCAAAGCGGGGTTCCGGGGGTGATCGAGCCGTACGCAAGGCCCGGGTTGTTGCAGCCACCGTTGTCGTCATTGCCGCAGGCTTCGCCTTCCTGCTCGCCGCCAGCCGGGCAGCTGGTGTCGCAGTCGATACCGCACAGCTCGACGCAGAGACCAGCAGCTGCGCCGGAGCACAGGCCGTCCCACGCAACGCTGCAGCAGAACGCATCGGCCGCGCACACAGCGTCGCAGCAAGTGGCATCATTGCAGCCGGGGGTTCCGTCGCCGGACGGGACGCAGCAATCGTTCCCGGACGGTGGGCAGAAGCTGGTGCCTTCGCACACCACGCACTGCTGGAGAGCGGCGCCGGAGCACAGGCCGTCCCAAGCAGCAGAGCAGCAGAACGGATCGATCGAGCAGATCAGAGTGCAGCAATCAAGGTCGTTGCAGCCCGGAGTGCCATTCTGGGAAGGGAAACAACAGTCGTTCGTCGCACCACCACAGACGCCGCCGAAGCTCGCGCTAGCAAGCGCAAGCGTCGTCGCGGCAGCCATGGTGCCAATACATGTCCAGTTTCTCACGCGCATCTTCAAATCTCCTTTGGAGCTACCGCCGGGTCGGCAGCGAGAATTGGGTTCCCGGTCCACGACAAAACGCGCCGACCCCTCGGCACGTCCGAACCCATTGCAGAATAACCGCAGACCTCACGTTTCCAAACGGCGGCAGGGGTATTGCCCAAATCTGGTGCGTTGAACCGCGAATTCTCAGATCGTCAAAGCGCCCAGGTTGCCATACACCATGTAAAACCTCACCACAACAACAACGCCCCCGTGCCGAAGCCGGGGGCGTTGCCGTGTGTTGGTCGATGTGCGACTCGCTACGCGAGGGCATTCATCGTCTATAGAGCTGGACGTGATCGAACCTGTGCTCGATCGATGAGCTGCACTCCTTTTAAGAGCACGAACCCCATGCGCCCAGAAGGATGGCAAGGTCAGCAGCGTTGACGCTGCCGCTGCCGTCGAGATCGGCACTGCCCGATCCGCCCCACTGTCCGAGAAGGAGTGCGAGGTCGGCGGCGTTGACAGCGCCGCTGTTGTCAAGGTCTCCGATGCACTGGGGATCACAGGTACCGGCCTGTGAAACTTCGAGCGTGCCCGTGCCGCTCACGCCGCTGGTGAAGGCACCCGCGACGATCGTGTAGGTCTCGCCGCAGACAGCTTCAAACTCGAGGATCGAGGTGAAGCCTGCACAGCCTTCGCCGTCGTCGTTGCACCCATGGAACACCAGGTCGTCGCACGTCCCGGTATACACGGCCAGCCGTGTATCAAAGTTCGCACTGTCGCACGTCGACACCGTCGTGGTGCCGTCACCCGTCGCCGTGTAGGTGTACCAGACGTCATTGAAGATAGTCGCCGAGGCGAACGACACGCACTCCGCGGGGAGAACTGTCGAGCCGGTCGCGAGGATCGTCGAGAACGGATTCGATCCGAGCGAAAGCTCGGTCGCATCTGCGCACTCGTTGTTCGCGGGTCCGCCGCCGCCGCCACCGCAGTTGATGCTGATGGTTCCGCTGCCGTTGCCACCGAACCCGCCGACGCGGAGCAGATACGTCGTGCCGCTGACGAGATTCGCGTCCATCGAGGACGAGAAGCCCGGGCAGCCAGGACCGTCATCGTTGCAGGCAACGAGGCTGAGGTTCGCACACGTTCCGCTGTAGATCGCGAGACGCGAGTCGTAGTTGACCTGTCCGCAGGTGGAGAAGTTCACGACATCCGTGCACGTCGCGGTGTAGCTGAACCAGATGTCCTGCACGAACGCGAGTCCGAACCCCTTGTCGCATGACCCGTCAAGCGGCGGACCGCTGGTGGTCGCACCGGCCGTTGAGTAGCCCGTATCGCCGTTGAAGATTGCAACGGCGCCGGTGCATTCATCATTGGCCGGCGGATCAACAGCGCAGATCGGGCAGAGGCTCGCCGCTTCGTCGGCGCAGATGCCGTCCCAGGCCACGCTGCAGCAGAATGGATCGACCGAGCACACGATCGAGCAGCAGTCGGCGTCGTTGCAGAACGGCGTGCCGTTCGCGGTGCAGCAATCGCCGGCGTCCTCAGAACCACAGGTCACCGGCGTGCAGGCGTCGCCCGACGAGATGGTGAGCACGTAGGTGTTGAGGTCGCCGCTGTCGCAAGGAGTTCCGTCGAACGTGCTCGGAGCAACGAACACGACATTGTCGCCGGCCGGGAGGCAGAACGACAATGCGGCGCCGCAGCCGGGCTGCGCTTCGATGATGTACACGAGAGGGGGGCAGTTGCCGTCGATGAGTGCGATAGTCACGCCGATGTTGGCGTTGACATTCATGTTGACAATCGCCGACTCAGCGAGATTGATCTTGTACCAGTCGGTGTCGCGCGTTCCGCCTGCAGCCCAGAAGGTGCCGCAGATGGTCGAGCCGATCGTCGCATCTTCGTAGATGCCGCCGCCGTTGCAGCCACCGTTGAGATCTTCGCCGCAGAGTTCGACTTCCGGCGTCGCTCCGCCCGGGCAGCCTTCGCACGCCTGGAACTGGCTGATCGACATGATGCCGGTGCCGGCCGAAGCCGCACCGAAACCGCCGACCCGGATGTGGTACTCGACACCGGCGTCGAGGCCCGCAAGCAGGAGCGACGAGAATCCGGCGCAACCATCGCCATCGTCGTTGCAGCCGACGAGATCGAGCGCAACGCAGTCGCCGGAGTAGATTGCGAGCCGCGAGTCGAAGTCGACCTGATTGCAGGTCGAGATCTGATAGAGCGCGCTCGCGCTGGGCGTGAACGTGTACCACACGTCGTTGAACATCGTGACCGAACCGAATGACACGCACTCGGCTGGCAGCGGATCACCGTTGGTGAACGCACCGATGGTGTTGACGTCGTTGTCGCCTTCGAAGGCGGGGATCGCATCGTCGCATGTGTCGCCGGCAGGCGCCGTGCAGATCTCGCCGGTGTCGACGATCGAGAGGAGGTACTTCGCGTCGATGTCGCACGCGGGCGAGTTGAAGCCGGCCGGCGTCACGACGATGCGGTACGTGCCGGCGGGAACACACACGTCAACGATCGACACCGGATCGCACGATCCGGGAACGCCGCCAACGAACTGAATCACCGAAGCGGGGCAGGCCTGACTGACCAGGAACAGGTTCGTCGTGATCTGACCGGTGACCGAGATCGTCAGCACCTTGTTCTCAAGGACGGTGAATTCGTACCAGTCAGTGTCGCGCGTTCCGCCTTCGGCCCAGTACTGGCCGCAGATGATGTCGCCCACGTCGACGAACGAGACGAGATCGGACGGGTTGTTGCACCCTCCGTTGTCGTCGTTGCCGCACGGTTCACCCTCTTCAACGGTGGCGCTGCTGCAATCAACAGTGCAGCTGGTTCCGCAGGCCGCGCAGAGGCTGATCGCCTCGCCAGCGCAGATGCCGTCCCACTGCACTGTGCAGCAGAACGAATCAACGGCGCAGACCGCGTTGCAGCAGTCCACATCGGAACAGCCGGGGTTGGCAGCAGCGACACAACAACTATTGGTGGCAGAACTACAGACGTCGCCGCCGAAGCTTGCAGTCGAAACTGCAAGCGTCGTCGCCGTCGCCAAGGTGCCGACAAAGGACCATGGGCTCACGCGCATCGGTGTGTTTCTCCTCGTCTTGTCGCAGAGAGAGCGGCGGTGCGGGCGAAGCCTCACAACCCCCTGATCGCAGGAGGTCGCCGAACCGCACGGTCACTCTACATCTTGGACCGATCGCTGCGCGAGCCTCGACCGAAGAAAACTCGTGTTTCCAAACAGTCTGCGCGGAGCTTGAGGGTCGCGCCCGTGGAACCGATCCTGTCGACGAACTCGCCGCGCCTCGGACGAGTGGATGATTGCCCGTGAGATCGTTATTGTCATCGTCCCTTCCGACGGGCGAGTCATGGCCACCGAACTGCCTCGCCTATCTTCACACTTGCAGACGACCCGAACCGGGTGAGACCGGGCGCGTCCACGGAGATTTTCATGGCACTGACGACCGGCTCGCTTGCTCCCAAGTTCGTCCTCCCGTCCAAGCCCGGAAGTCCAGTCGACGTCGGCTCGCTGATGGGGAAGGAGAAGGTCGTACTCCTCTTTTTTCCGCTCGCGTTCAGCTCGGTCTGCACCGCAGAGATGTGTCACTTCCGGGACGGGTGGAAGCAGTGGAGCGAACTGGGAGCGAAGATCTTCGCCATCTCGGTCGACAGCCCGTTCGTCACCGACAAGTTTCGCGAGCTGGAAGGCATTCCGTTCCCGGTCCTTTCTGACTTCAACAAGACGACCGCGACAAGCTACGAGGCGCTGCACGACGATCTCAAGGGCATGAAGGGCGTGACCAAGCGCGCGGCGTACGTGATCGGCCGCGACGGCAAGATCGCGTACGCGTGGGTCAGCGAGGATCCGGGCGTGCAGGTCGACTTCGAAGCCGTGAAAGCGGCGGTGGCCAAGGCCCCCTGAAAGTAGCGGCCGTCGGATAGACTTGTTCGACTGTTCGACATGTTCGACTCGACATGTTCGACTCGACATGTTCGACTCGACATGTTCGACTCGACATGTTCGATCGGGTCCCCGCGGGCGTAGCTCAGTGGTAGAGCGTCAGCCTTCCAAGCTGAACGTCGAGGGTTCGAATCCCTTCGCCCGCTTTGGCGTTGTCGCCGCAGAAACATGCGAAAACCCCGGCGCTTGCTGGGGTTTTTCGCTGGAGGGGCGACCCGCGCCGACTGACGAATCACCGCGCCGCGTTGCGCTGGGTCGCCCGCTTTCGCGCTCCAACTGCTGGCAGTACTGCTGGGGGGCCGCCGGCACAGAGTCCGTGGTCCCCGTCGCTGCGTTCTCGTGCCGTTCGCGGGCAACACCCGGCAGCCGATCCATCGCCGCAGCGGTGTCGACGAGCCCCAAGACGGTGTAGTGCTTCAACGTCGTCCGGTAGTCGCTGTGCCGCATGATGCGTTGCGCCACCTGCGGCGTCACGCCGGCGCGGGCAAGCTGCGTGCCCAGCGTCGTCCGCAGCGCGTGCAGGTCGATCACGCGCCCGTCCTCGTCCTCAACCACGATCCGCGTCTTGACCCGCTCCCGCTTTCCGGTGCCGATCGTCACCGCGTTGCCGTCCGCGTCGAGCACGTCCACCCGCCGAGCGATGCCCGCCCGCAGGAAGTCTTTCAGCCGCGTCACGTCACCGACCGTGTCGGGCCACACCTGCGCCTTGGGAAGCGCCGGCGACGCGGCCAGCCGCCGCTTGAGCGATTCAGCAAGTTGGGGGTGCATGGGCAGCACGTCCAGCCGCTTCGCCTTGCCGTGGCGGATCGTCAGTGTTCCCTCGGCGAAGTTCACGTCGCCCCACGTCAGGCGCTGCAAGTCACCCTTCCGCAGTCCGGCCAGCGCCGCAGCGAGGTACCACGAGTCCCTCCCGCGTTCCCGCGCCACTGTCAGTAGCCGTGTCATCTCATCGTCGGTCAACGGGCGACGAACGCGCCGGCGGTCGCGCGTCTCGTCTTGCTTGGGGACGACTCGCAACGGATTCGTTTCGGCACGTCCCGTCTTGACGCACCAGCCGCAGAATGCCACGGCAATCTGCCGTGCGAAGTTCACGGACCGCGCCGACAGCTTGCGGTCCTTCAATGCGGTCAGGTGCAGCTCAAGCGCGTCGGCCGTGAGTTCGGCCAGCCGCGTCGCCTTGCTCCCGGCGATCATCGCTTGCAGTTGGGTTTCCTTCTGCGCGACGTGGTGGGGCGATTGCCCTGCGTGCCGACAGTGCGCGATGTACGCCGCGACGTGTTCGGTCAGCGGTCGTCGTCCCTCGGTGGCGAAGCGGTCGTCGCGCGGATCGATCACCAGATCACGTCGCAGCGCCGTGTCCGCGACAACCTTGGTCAAAATGCGTTCGGCCGCGATGCGGTCCGTGGTGCGCGTCGAGTGCTCGCGCCGCTTACCGGCATGATCGAAGTAGGAAGCGATCCACGGACCGCGCGCTGTCTTGCGGAAGAGCGATCCGGTTCCCTTGCTGCGTTGCTTCCGTGCCATCGGTCAGCCGTCCTTTCGCGTGGTGCCCGTCTTCGTCAGCTTCAATCCCAAGTAGGTGCAGAGCCGGTCGATGTTCTCCGACCGCAGCCCGCGACCGCCCGCCACGAACCGCGACAGCACCGAAGCTGGAATGCCCGTCGCCTTGGTGATTGCGTAGCGGGTTTCTCCGCATCGCTCGACTGCCCGCCGAAGAGTGTCCGTGACTGTTGCCATGCGGACAATCCTACACCATAGTTCGTCTAGTGCAAACATGCAGCGCGGATTCACCGACAGCGATCAGCCACGCCGGCGAGCCCGTACCCGTCGGCATCGCCAGTTCATCGCCGATGCCGAGTCGTTCGTGAAACACGTAGACGGCTTCTGCGTCGACCGGCACGTATCCGCCCCGCAGCAAGCTCAGCAGTGCTGCTCGATGCGTTCGCAGTTTCGCCACGATCGCCGGCGGCAGTCCGGGCGGGCGATGCCGCAGGCGGCCCGCGTCGGTTGGGTGCATCGCCAGCTCGATATGCGCCGCGCCAAGTTCCAGCAGCAGGGCAGCGAGTTCGTCGGTGAGTCCGATCACAGCTCACCCCACCCGTCGCCGGTGTCCGTGGGACTGGTGACAGTGGCGACGGTGACAGATATACCGCGATCCCCGGCGCTTCCGCCATTTGTGTCTCCGTCACCAGTGTCACCAGTGTCAGCGGTGTCACCAGTGTCACCAGTGTCACCACGCCGCGACAGGAGCCTGAAGCGATCGGCCGGACGCCCGCGCCCACCGGCATGGTCCTCGACTTCCCACCGTCCAGCGCCCGACGCCACGAGTTCGGCCAGCGCCTTGGCCGCCTTGTCGGCAGACCGATACTCGCGTGGGCCGCGTGACAGGTCGCGCACCGTCACCGCTCCGCCCTTGCTTTCGATCCATTCCAGCAGTCGGCGGGATTCGCGCTCTTCGTCCGACTCGCTAAGGGTCGCATAGACGCGCCGGGCTTCGTTCCCGAACCAGCGGACCAGCGCCACGCCGTTCGCGATGCTCACCCCATCGACCCGCGCCGGATCGCCTAGCGTGGCGTCACCCGCCGCCCAGCGGGTCATGTGAATCACCAGCGCCAACCGGGCCGCGTACCCCTCCAGCTTCGACCACACCGCCGACAGGTCGCCGGACAGTTCCGCTTGCTCGGCCGCGTGTTCGTTGTAGAACGTCACCCACGCCCGCTTCCCGTCGTCGGCCAGCCGCACCAGCCGGGGCCGCAGGTCGGGATTCGGCGGGTCCGCGCTCTCGGGATCGACTTCCATCGTCAGCCCGAATAGCCGATCGAACACCGCCGCCACCGCCGCTTCGGTGTCCGCGTTCACGTCCGCTTCGGTCCACCGCTTCGACTTGCGTGGGGGCATCGCGTACAGCACCCGCGCCGCCATGCCACTTTCGTGGTGTTCCCGCCCTAGCGCCCGCGCCAGGATAGCCGGTTGAATCCCGCCCGTGATACTCACCGATGCCGATGGAACGTGGATCGTCGGCGGTATCCCGGTCTTGCGGTCGATCGTCATGGCTTCGCCGTTGTGCATCGACAGCCAGTGTGCGGAGTCCGCGCCCGCCTTCCCCGCCTTGGCGTAGCGGTCGAACCCTCCCAACCACCCGGCGAGTTCATCGCGGGCCAGCAGCACGCCGTGCGGGTTGCCCAGCAGGATCGGGGACAAGGCTTCGGTCGTGGTGTCGGACACGACGTACCGCCGCGCGATCGGCGGGGCCGGTTTCTCGGGCGGGTCACCGGCGTCGCCGTGTCCCTTCGCCGCTTTCCGCTTCCATGCCGTCAGTACCGCTTCGTATCGCAGGAGTTCGGCTTCCCATTCCGTAGTCGCCGCTTCGTGTTCCTTCCACGCCTTGTCTTGGGCCTTGCGAATCGCTTTCATCGCCAACTTGAACGCGGGCGTTTTCATCGTCCCCGACTCGCCCACGAGCGCCGTCCACAGAATCGCCGGCTCCGTCCAGCCATCCTTCAACGCGACCCGGTGGGTGTTGCCGATCGCCGATGCCAGCGCCGACAGCAGGGGCAAGGCGATGTAGGACGGATCACAACCTAGCGCCTTCGCCCCCTCGGTCACAAAAGCACGGATAGGGTCGGGCAACAGGTCGGTCGGAAACTTCAACGCGCGGGTCGCGGGCGAAGCGCCCGCGCCACCATCACCACAACCCGCAGACTCCGGCGATTTCGGTGGGGTATTGGTGACGGTGACACCGCGCGCCGCCTCTATCCCGTGTCCCTCGATCCGGCCGAACGCGTCGTTGGGGTGATAGCGGGGTTGCAGTCCGATCGCCTTCAACACCGCGCCGTCCGTGCAGCCGGCATTGCAGGTCAGCCGAGCGAGTCCGTCCTCGGTCGCGCGGATGGTCAGACTCATGCTCGCGTCAGAGTGCGCCGGGCATCGACACCGCCAAAACCCGTCCGCATCGACGGGTTTGTGCCCGTTCTTGCGGAGAGCCGTCACGATCGCGTCTACGGGACTCATGATCGCACCGCCTTCCGCACGCGGTCAGCGGAACCGGCGGCCGTGGGACAGCCGCACGCGACCCACGCGGCGAGTTCCGCCGGCGAGTAGCGGACCGATGCCCCGATCTTGCGCGACGGGATCGCCTTGCAATTGGTCAAGAGCCACAGCCGACGTTCACCAATGCCGAGCAGGGCCTTGGTTGCCTTCGCATCGATGAGGAGCGGGGACGTGCTCGTGTCATTTGTCACGCGACACCTCGCGATCTTGCCGCTCGGCGAGATGCTTGAGTACCGCAGTCAGTTCGAACACGCGTCGCCGTCCAGCATGAATGCAAGGCAACCGGCCCGCATCCGCTTCGCGCCTCAGCCAAGCTGCGGGAAGTCCCGTCCGCTCCGACAACTCGCCCAGCGAGATTAGTATCGATTCCATGCCGACAGCATGGACGTGAGACGTGAGGCTACAAGCCTTCGCGTTGAAGCGTTGCGCATCGTTGCGCTTCGTTGCGCATCGTTACGCTTCGTTCGGAACGACATCGGGCCACCACCGCCGCGCATCGGCAACGGAGTAGCACCGAACGCCGTCAATCGTCCGGGTGCGGACTTGTTTCGACTTCCGATCTATTCGGGCGGCCATGCGCAGCCGGGCGGCCAGTCCTTTCTTGAACCAAGTCGCGGGTCGGTAGTCCGCGTCCGTGGCGAGACGTTCAGCCTCAGTCTTCGCCAGTCCGTCATGGAGATGCGCAGCCAGTGGTTCCACGAGAAACGAGAATTTGGAAAGTAGCTCCGCGTACAGCTCACGTCGCGTCGGTTCGTCGACGCGCGCGAGGCGTTCAACGAGTCGGCCAGCGATCAGCTTGTGGTCCTTAAAGAATCCGTCTTTTGTTGTCTCGTCGCTGGAGGTCCAGTCGATGCGCGACTTGACTCGATCCAAGAACCAGTGGACCGGATACGCCCAGCGTCGCGGAGGACCGGGCTCCCGCTCGGCAAGCGACAGCCGCGAGTCGTAATCCGCTTTCTCCCGCAGGAGATTCGCGTCGTTTGGGTACGGCCGCGACCTCGCGCCTTCGGTGTCGTGAAGCCACTTGATGAAGCCGTCAAGCGTCTTGCTCTTCGCGGCGATGCTCGCCAGCGAACGAATCTGTTGCTCGTCGGGTGGCGCGTTGTCAGTAGTCATTGACCCGTCCTTTGTTGGGCCGGGCGAGCGTGACCGGGGACGGGTCAGTGTCTCGGTCACGCTCGCGCCGTTCGTCGGGGATCAGCCGACTACCCACGCAAATGCTAACGTGCCGCGTCCGACGACGCAGCGAGCGCACTACCCCCGTTCGACGCTAACAGTGGAGCCGCCACCCCCCCCTTATCGACTCGTGTGAATCGGGGTGGGGGACTGTCTAACGCGTGCGCGCACGCTTTGGGCTTCCGGCGCTTTTTGCTTCGCGGAGAGGCGGACGCATGGGCGTCCCTCCCGCCGCGCACTCGATCGGACAACGGGTCACACGCGATACAGCTAGGGACGCGACCAGCACGCGAATCCGGCCAGAACCAGCGCCAAAACGCCATAGTGGACAGCAAGTAAGAAGTTGGCACCGAGTTGAGCCTCTAAGAGCGACTCAAGGAATGACAGCGCTGACAGCAGAGCCACTACGATCGCAGCCAGACCAAAAAAGACTGAGGCGGCATTGCTCCGCGCTGGTGCTGCGGAAGTGTTGCGATGTGGCGACACCTTTGGTGCTTCCCTCAGGCCAAACCACACAGCGCCGAACGCGCAGGGGAAGCCCACCGCGATCCCCAAGATCAACGCGAGCGCCAGCCAGCCTGCACTTGCCGGCTGCTCCGTGAGTCCTCGCCAGACCAACCACCCCGCGAAGCACCACACCGCGACGGTCACAACCAGCAACACCGCGGCGACCGTCGGCGAACGACGACGCGCTCCAGACTTGGCTACTCGGGCGTACATAGCCTGCAATTCGTCGTGGCTCATCCGGCCCATTGTTCGCCCCTCACGAAGTCGACCAGCGGGAGAGTACCCTGCCGCGAGGAGCGATGCGTTCGCTGGGCAAGACTCATCCAGACGCCCGCGCGCTCGCCGCTACGATCGCCGTTATCGCTCCGCGCAGCTCCGGAGCAAGGGTCCCCCACGCCGCGATCACGGCGGCCAAGCCGGGGTCGTCGCACGTGGCACCCGTCTCATTCGCCGTCGAGATGCTGGCACTACCGCTGGGGGCTTCAATCGCCGCGCCGGAAACGCCTAGATTTGCCGACGTTTCCGCGCTATATCGTCCGCCTTCCAAGCTGAACGTCGAGGGTTCGAATCCCTTCGCCCGCTTTTCTTCCGCAGTCTCGTTGTCCCCGAAGCCGACGTCGCCGTTCCTTCCGAGACGCGTTCCGCCTGAAATGTCTTTGCTGAAC
>Ga0163148_10005025_pt1 | contig 13433 bp, 14 predicted proteins | sample OliLakLV19MP7P2_FD_148606 | JGI IMG/M metagenome (GOLD analysis project Ga0163148, IMG submission 148606) | Freshwater microbial mat bacterial communities from Lake Vanda, McMurdo Dry Valleys, Antarctica- Oligotrophic Lake LV.19.MP7.P2 | ecosystem: Environmental > Aquatic > Freshwater > Lake >... | reverse complement strand
ACTGGTGCGCTACGCCACCCTCGCTGCATCCAGCCATAATACTCAATGCTGGAAATTCAAGATTGAGGATCAGAGGATCTCAATCTTGCCGGATTGGTCACGACAATGCCCTGCGGTTGATCCTGACAACCATCATTTGTTTGTCAGTTTAGGCTGTGCCACCGAGAATCTAATCCAGGCAGCACAGGCTTTCGGCAAGCATGGAGCAGTCAGTTTTGATAGCGCGATCGCAGACAGTGTGAACGTGATCTTAGAACCATCAACGGCAGTCACATCTCCACTCTTTGATGCCATTCCTCAGCGGCAGTGTACCAGAACCGAGTATGACGGCAGACCAGTTAGCGCCGATGACTTGAAAGCCTTGGAAGCAGCAGGGAGTGGTAAGGGAGTCCATGTGTTGATGCTGACTGAACCAGCAAAGATTGAGCAAGTCCTTGAGTATGTGGTTCAGGGTAATACAGCGCAGATGAGCGATCGCCCCTTTGTTGATGAACTCGAAGCCTGGATTCGCTTTGGCTATGACGAAGTAGTCAGCAAGGGGGATGGGTTGTTTTCAGGTTCTACTGGAAATCCAGTTATTCCCCGCTGGCTGGGAATGAAACTGTTTAATTTATTTTTCACTCCCAAGAATGAGAATGATAAATATGCCAAACAGATTCGTAGCTCGGCGGGCATCGCGGTGTTTGTGTCTGAGCATAATGACAAAGCTCATTGGGTGGAAACCGGACAATGTTATGAACGGTTCGCTCTACAAGCGACAGCGCTAGGAATCAAAAACGCCTTCCTGAATCAGCCCGTCGAGGTTGCGTCCTTGCGTCCACAGTTTGCTACTGCTCTGGGGATTGGCGTTGGCGGAGCCTCTCCTCTGGAGAATCATCGTCCCGATCTGGTGGCTCGGTTTGGCTATGGGACTGAAATGCCGCGATCGCTAAGACGACCACTAGATCAAGTAATCGTCGTATCAATATGAACCAAATCCGAATGGTGAACTCTTCCACTGCACGATCGATAGAGCCATCGATTGATTAATCAACTCGATCTGATATTGGAGTGAAAGAAAGATCACATGAAAAGATTGATACTGCTCAGTGTTGGATTAGCGATCGGCTTGGCGGGATGCAACTTCATAAGTATCCCCTCCAACGTTCAAGGGAGTGGTGTTGCGAAGACCGAGAACCGAGCAGTGGCTTCCTTCGATTCCCTAGACGTGAACTATGCCGGTGCGATCGCAGTGCGTTCTCAAGAGCAGCAGAGTCTCGAAATTAGCGGCGACGATAACATCATCCCATTCATCACAACCGAAGTCAAAAACGGTACTTTATACGTCCGAGCCACGAAAGGATACAGTCCTCAGCAAAAACTACAGATCAGGGTATCCACTCCCAATGTGAAAAGGTTCGTCTTTGATGGGGTCGGTGATGCGAATCTATTCAACATTAAAAACGATCGATTGGCGATAGTGGTGACTGGAGTTGGAAGTTTCAGCGTATCTGGGGAAACAAAGGAATTGGATATTACTTTATCTGGTGTTGGCAGTGTAGATGCGAAGAATTTGCGTGCTGTCAATGCCAAGGTCAATTCAAATGCAGTCGGTAGTGTTGACCTCTATGTGACAAGACAACTGGATATCAATTCATCTGGTATTGGCGAAGTTAACTACTATGGAAACCCGAAAACCATCAACAAGCAGGCTGAGGGCATCGGGAAGATAAATCAGAGATAAATGACGCGCGACCTTCACAAACTTGAAAAGATGATTGTTGAGGCGATCGCATGTTCCTGTTCTATGGTGGCTTGCTGGTTGTTGCACTCCTGTTGCTCGTGATGAGAGTATTTCAGCACTCAACCTTCATCGGTAGATAGCCTTGTCGATCGTGCAGTGGAAGAATTCACCTTCGGACTCAAATCGTTCGCTGCCGAAAAACCACCCCACCCGGAGTTCTGTCGGAATTGTGTAGCCATCAAAGGTGTTACTTGCTTCGGCAATTCCTCCAAAATCGACGTAGTGAAACGCTTCACCTTCTGGATTGCCCCAGCGATCGAGTTTGACTTGCTCTGGCACACCTCGATCGTTAACCGTCAGGGTGAGTTTGGCGGGTTCGCCGAGTGATGTGAAGTTTGCCTCTACTTGGGAAGCGTTCAACTCCATCCAAGAGATATCAGGATTACAGAGGACAGAAGGTAGCCACATCGACTCTACCTGAACGCGCCCCACACCGGAGCGGGTGAGATCAACACCAGATGCCTGCATCACTGGAAATAGTCCCAGAATTTTCCACTTCATCTCACCGACACCATCCACGATGCGATCGGCTCCCCAAATCGGCAAGCCATTCATCCAAGCTGTCACCCGCCAGATCATGCCGCGATTCCAGCAGATCACTTCCTCTCCCTTAAAGGAATGCCATTTTTCCCCCAGTTTAATTTCGCCGTGCATCCATAATCGAACGGCTGAGGCGAGTGTTGTGCCGGGAGCGATCGCGTTTTCCAGATAGCGACGGGCTAGATCAGGGCGATCGATGAGCAATTCGGGATCGAAAACCTTATTACTAATCAATGCCGATTCCCACAAATCATCTAGAGAAATCTCTTGGGTTTTAGTCATCGTTTCAACCATTGTGTGCAATCCATATTCAGGTTTTCATCGATCATAGGAATTTCTACAAACCTGCTAACCAAATCTCAGAGTGGTTTCTCATCTACTGGATCTCCCTCAAAGGGTTGAACCCCAGTCGATGGATAATTGTCATCACTAGGACTAAAAATCCGGATCACTGCGCTTGCAATGTAGCGGATGATGCGCTGAGGAGTGGTTACGGTGGCGTGAATGATGTTCTGGATCGTTTGATTGTCAGACATAATAATTCCTCTTGTTTAGAAGTCTTGAAGTTTACTCAGGCATTAAGGTGATATCAATGACGTGAATGAATCATTGCTAGCATCTGACATCAACTAACGACTATGAACATAACAGCCCAGCGTTTGAGTTCATGATTGATCTGTTGCTTGAATCACAGGTGAATGGTAAGTCATCAAAAAATAATTGAATTGCTAGAAATATCTGTAAGTAGAGATGAACAGGTTATCTAGAATTGTTCTCTCACTTACGCCGAATCAACCCTTTCTCTAGCTCGATCGTCCCAAAAATGATGGCACTCAAAGCGACGCTAATGGAGCGATCGCTGCAAACCTCAAGGTGCAAGTCTTGGAATTCACTCATTAATTGGAGGGGAGATACGCTTCTTAGAGGTCTGGCAGGCTTCACCCTTCCACACACGATGTAGTTCGGAGAATTTCTGACCGGCTGTAGACCCTTCAATAACCGTTCCCAAGGATATCAGATGACCCGCACCCGCCTGAATCCTTTCGTAGAGTGGCTCTGTTGCATCTACAATTTTCCCCACGTCACTCATACATTCTTTAAATGCTGATTTCTGAGTATCAAGCTCAGTCCTAAGATTCTTCGCAATGGTGTCGGTAGATGTCAACTTGGTGTTCAAATCTTGAATTGTTGTGCTATCGCGATCTAACTGATCCTTTAACTGAGCCTTTAAACTTGTAACCTCTTGTTTCGCGCTCTTAATCTGGTCACTATTTTGATCTTGAGTATTTTGAAGACCCTCCTTAAGTTTAGAAAGTTCCGCCTGAAGAACTCCTTTCTCTGCCTTCTCAGTTTGGTATCGATGCTCCTGTATAAAGTATGTCGAGCCAATACCAATAGGTAGTAAAAATGCAATAACCAAGATCCAAGGATTAACACTTAAACTTCGTTGTGAATTCGGATGAAAATTGCTATTCATGAGATGCACTCTCTACTAAGTAATCATCTGTTGCCGCCAATTGATAAACTTTTTCTGTTTGCTGAGGAACTGTGCTTCACTCAGACTTTCATTCACAGGTAGCAGCCAGTAATGGTTTAATCAAACAAGCCCTCTACAGTTTGTCGGAACGCAATCAAAGCGTGATTAGCCTGAAGCGGCTTCAGAGCTTCCAGCACTTGGTCAGATATTTCTGAGGTAACGATGACTTTGACTTGAATGTTGGTGTTGTAACCAGCAATATCGCCCATCCGCCTACCATGACTTCCAGCACCCTGCGCGGCGCTAATCGTGTAGCCGGACACATCTAGTTTTGTGAGCAGATGAATCAGCCGATCTTGCAATACAGCTTCACCAATGATGGTGACGAGAATACCTTGAGCTAAAGAAGATGACATAAAATCTCCGAGAATGATTGTATCTAAAAGTGTTCAATGAAGCAGTTGTGAATTTTTACATCTCCGATCGCTGGGAGAAGTCAAAGATCTGGATGCACTAGGAGTAAGACGCTGGATTGTCGATGCCTGATGATTCCTAGAATGCTTGACTAGCAGTGATCATTCACGGAACTATTGCGATCGCTCGTTCAGAAACCAATGCCATGAGTAAAGGCAACATCAAATCTCAGGATGTTCTATGGGGTTAGTTTCCAGCGTTACTTTAACCTCATACAATTTGAATTCAATCGCTGCTTGGGTTTCCTTAGAGGCAGGCTTTATGCTTCCTCCGACTGATGACAGACGAGCGTTAATATCATTTAATTTATCTCGAAGACCGTTAGTGAAGTTATCAAGCTTCTTACTCATGATTTTCTCTTAGACAACTTTGTAAAGTGCTGCTTAGAGTATGACGCAAGGATGTTTGAAATCATGTTTATCGGCATGGTTGAATTGTATGCGTTGTATGAAAAAGCATTCAATCTTCACATTTTTATTATCACACTGTCATTCATGGATAAAATTTCGATCAGTATTACTCTCCACAGCAATTTTAGATCACTGAGTCTTCAAACTTTTAATTGCTTTTGATTACGATTTATACCGTAATCAACTAACTTATACAGGAAATCAAACAGTAGTCGTTCAAATTAGTGTAGAGAGTCGATTAAAAAATGAGTGATTTAGTTTCTATCGGTTTCAAATTCGATCGGGTTCAAAGGTGAAGTTAGTCCAGTATCGCCTAATTGATCTGGCGAGATTGCAGAAGAAAATATAGGAGTCTTAACTATGAACTGGAAAACATTAGCGATCGCGTTTATCTCGACGATAGTATTTCTGTTTGCCGGAAATGCTATCGCACAGACTGATCTCAACATCAATAATACCAATCTGATGCGATTAGGCGGAAGTGTCACGGTTGCAGAAAAACAAGCTGTAGAAAATGCGATTGCCATTGGTGGCTCGACGATCGTTCAACCCAATGGACGGGTGACAAAAACCGCGATCGCTATTGGTGGAGATGTCATTCTCAAGCAAGGTGCACGGATAGACGGCGATGCCTATGCGATCGGTGGCAAGGTCGTACAAGCAGAAGGAGCCACTATTGGCGGCTCAAAAAGCATACGCGACAATCGATATGATGGACAAGGCATGATGGAAATGCATCGCGATCAAAACTACTTCTTGCCGATGTATTTCTTTCATGCGAGTGTTCGGATTTTTTCAGCGATCGTCGGTGCCATTCTTGGCATCATTTTGCTACGAACTGCACCCTCTTTTCTGCCAAACTTAGCAGCCACTGTGCGTCAATATCCAGGTCAAAGCGCATTATGGGGAATTGGGGCAGTGTTTATCTTTGTTGCCCTCAACATTTTTTTGGCAATCACCCTAATTGGCATTCCACTAATTCCACTCCTCGGCTTAATCATGGGTCTATCATCATTGGTTGGGTCGTTGGGAATTTCACTATTCATCGGTCAACAAGTCAGCGATTCTCTTCCAGAGAGGCTACGCCAACAGCGAAGCAGCTTGCAGCAGTTCTTGATTGGGTTGCTGATTGTCACACTACTTGCCCTGATTCCATTTGTCGGCGGCATTGTGGTGTCTGTTGTGAGTCTGCTTGGTTTGGGATCGCTCCTTGCTTGGAAATTGGGTAAGGCACAACCGCCGATCTTGGAATCACTCAAATAAAGTCGATCGAATGTTTATTGTTTGAGGAAACTTCCTATGAAACCAGATTATCTAATTGTCGGCAGTGGTCTATCTGCGCTGGTCTTTGGCGCTTTGATGGCAAACTCCGGCAAAACCGTGCAAGTTCTTGAAGCCCATGAGCATCCCGGTGGCTATGGGCACACGTTTACGATGGCTAAAAAATATACGTTTAACGCTCAATTCCACTATGTTTGGGATTGTGGTGAAGGACAACTGGTGAATCGAGTCCTCAAGAAGCTGGGCTTGGATCAGGACGTGACCTTTGAGCAGTACGACCCAAACGGCTTTGACCATATGCGAATGCCGGGACACGCGCTAGATATCCCTTCGTCACCGGAGGAACTGATCCAGCGATTGACCACACTGTTTCCGGCACATGGCGATCGCATTCGTCAATTTGTGAACGAAGTCGAGAAAACTGGCGCAGGTTTGAAAAGACTCGCTCCTCCAGTGAAGCCCATTGAACTGCTCAAGCATCCAGGTGAAGTGGTTTGTGCCGCCCAACATCTCAACAGCACGCTTCAGGATGTATTCGACAAGTTTCAGCTACCGCAAGCCGCCCAAACCTTATTAGCGCTGCAATGGCCTGATTTTTTGCTGCCGCCCAATCAACTATCATTCTATGCCTGGGTTGCCTTGTTCAGGGGCTATCAAGCCGGTGCATTTTACCCAACTCAGCATTTTGAACAGGTGATCAACTCCCTGGTCAAAGTGATTGAATCCCACGGAGGGAAAGTACTGCTCAACCAAGAGGTCACGAATTTTAGAGTCACAGACAAAACGGTCACGGGAGTGGAAGCGATGGATCTCACCACCCATCAAACTCACGAATTTACAGGCGACACCGTAATTTGCAATATCGATCCCCAAAGAGCCGCCAAAATGATTGGGGAAGAGAAGTTCTCTAAAACCGTGCGCCGAAAGCTCAACTATGAGTATTCAGCATCCAACTACATGGTCTACTGCGTCGTCAAAGATATCGACCTGCGAGACTATGGCTTTGGCAAGTGGAATCTCTTCCATACCGGGCATCAAGATCTGAATGAAGCCTTTGCTCAGATGTATGAACGCAATGACTTTTCCAATCCTAGCTTTGCGATTACAACGCCCACTTTACTCACAGAAGCGAGTCGGGATTGCCCAGAAGATTGCCAAATTGTCGAATTCCTCACCGTTGCCAATTACGACTACTTCAAACAACTGCACGATGGTGACCCTAAAGCCTACCGTCAGAAAAAGCAAGAGATATTCGATGCCATGCTGGATGTGGTGGAAGAACACTATGTGCCGAATTTTAGGGAGCATATGGTTTTCCATATCACAGGCAGCCCCACCACCAACGAACGGTTTTGCTGGTGCCCCAGCGGCAATTCCTACGGCTCTATTCTCACACCGCACAACATGGGGCTGGGACGGTTGAATCACGAAACCTCGCTCGATCAGTTCTACTTCTGCAATGCTTCATCCGGCTATCCCGGCTTTGCGCCTACATTCTGGACAGGTACATTATTGTATCAACGCTTATCTGGCGACGTACTTTTAGACAATAGCTAAACAGCCCCGCATCCATTTTATTAACTTAGAGGTCAGCGATGAGAATTGCAGTGATTGGGGGTGGAGCCAGCGGGATGACGACAGCTTACCTGCTTGACAAACAAGGGCATCATGTCACCGTGTTTGAACGGCAGCCCGTCTTGGGGGGGCATATTCGGACACTGAACCAAAATGTTCAGCCTAACCAAGCCACTTGCAATGAACGGTTGGAATGTGGAGTCCTAGAATTTCCGAGCGTCTTTCACACCTTTATTGTGCTCATGAAAGAGCTAGGAGTGGAACTCAAACCTGTCAAATTGGGTTCAGCTCTGTTCCCCAAAGATGGCAGCCACTTTTTTTCGGGGGTGACGATCGACGAAAACTGCACAGGCATCCAGCGTCTGATTGAATATCTGAAGTTCGATGCTATTCACGCCCGTTCTGCTGGCTTATGGTTAGAAACCCGATTTGCTGAGATGGAAGATTTTTATGATCACCCGCTGTCGAAGTATGTGAAGAGCAAAGGTATCAGTAATATCTGGCTAAAGTTACTGACAATGTATAGCTACTCCATACCGCTGGAGCTGATTGATAACTTTCCAGCAGAACTAGCGGTGCCGATGTTGCGCGATTACATTGCGGTTGACTGGTTTAGGATTCAAGGCGGCGCATATTCCTATATTGAAAAAATTCTGGAGCGATTTAAAGGTGAAGTCTTGTTGAATGTGGAGATTGCCAATCTTTTCAGAAGTCCAGATGGTGTAAAGATCGAGCGCTTAAACGGTGAGATCCAGGAGTTTGATAAAGTCGTGTTTGCCACGCCACCCGACCAAGTGATGGCGCTGTTAGCTGACCCAGCCGAGGCTGAAACCAAACGCTTTTCAGCTTGGAAAGCCAACAATGTCACCACAACGGTGCATCAGGATAATTCCATGTATCAAAACCAGGGTATCCAACACCCCACGGAGTTTGATTTTTTCCAGACAGAGACTCAATGGGGCTATAACAGCCATCTAAATCAGCTTTGTGATATCTCGTCGCCCCAGCATTATTTTTTATCATTTCAACTAGAGGAATTGATTGCTAAAGACTGTATTATCCACACCCAGAAACATCACACGCCGCTGTATACCACAGAATCTTTTCGCTACCGAGATGAAGTTGTCGCGACCAATGGAGAGAACAATACCTACCATGCAGGAGCTTATCTAGGAGATGGCTTACATGAAGGAGCGATCGCGTCTGCCTTCCGAGTTGCTCAACTGATTAGTTAAGTCTTGACTCTATCTAGATTCATCATATTTCAGCATCTAAGTTCGTACATCATCAGAACTTTACAATAGTGACTATGTGACAGCCACTATTGCCACGTTTTTTGTGGGTCAAGACGCAAATGATGATGACGGTGAAATTGCCAGCGAGAAGTCCATTCGAGTACTCCAAGCTGAAATCGCTGCATTGCGGAAAGAGATCCAAGACCGTCCATAGCCGAATAGCACGAAGGATCAGTGAGATTTGCGGCATAACGCAAACAGCAGCCTTGGAACATGACCCGTAACGATTTATCTCGTATTCAATCAATTCATGCAGAAACTCAAACGGTAGTCAATCAAAGTTGTAGATAAGTTTGACAATATTAAGCAGGAGAAATTAATGGATGTCCAGATGTCCGGGACTCATCAAGCTACTTACAATGCGATCTTTCAACACCCAGTCGCCCACAACCTTCAGTGGCACGATGTGCGATCGATGCTCAACTCAATCTCTGATGTAGAGGAGGAGCATAACGGCAATCTGCGATTTATGCGGCATGGCGAGACGCTGACGGTTCACCCCCCGAAACACAAAGATTTATCTGACATCCAGGAACTGATGAAGATTCGTCACTTCCTAGAGCGATCCGCTGTACCCGCACATCAGACTGTCGCCGATGGTGCCCACCTGCTGGTTGTCATCGATCATCGTGAAGCTCGGATTTATCAGACGCAACTGCACGGCTCAGTGCCGGATCGGATCGTACCTTACGATCCAGACGGGTTACGTCGGCACCTGCACAACGTGGATGATGAGGCTAACGGTCAGCGCCAGCAGGAACTCAAAGCCTTTTACGAGGCGATCGCACAGACGCTGAATGGTGCAGAGAAGATTCTGATCTTTGGTAGCTCGACCGGATCAAGCAGCGCGATGGACTATCTGCTGACTGATCTCAAAGAACGCCACCCAGATATCGCCAAGCGAGTAGTCGATACGGTCGTCGTCAATGAACAACACATGACCGAGGATCAATTACTGGCACAGGCGCGGGCGTTCTACGCGGCAACCGAGCGATGAAACCGACTTTAGCCGATCGCGTTGCCATTGATGACAAGTCTATTCGCAGTATTATTGATGTAGACATAGCTGATCTCTACACCAAAGCTTTACGCGCGATTCGCCTTCTATCAACTCAAGCGATCGCCCTCGACTTATGAAACCTTACCTGAAGCCTTACACAATTACCTCTACACTTTTTACCTACCATGACAGCCACCACTGCGATCGCACCTCAAACCCTGACCGATCAAGAACTCTATCAAATTCATGCCTACTGGCGTGCTGCCAACTACCTGTCCGTGGGACAGATTTATCTACTTGATAATCCACTGCTGCATGAACCGTTAACACTAGAACACATCAAACCTCGGCTGCTGGGGCATTGGGGCACCACGCCCGGTCTGAACTTTATTTACACTCATCTGAATCGGGCGATCAAGGCGCACGATCTCAACGCTATCTATGTTGCGGGTCCAGGGCATGGAGGTCCCGGCATGGTTGCCAACACCTATCTGGAAGGAACCTACAGCGAGTTTTATCCCAACATCTCCCAGGATGCTGAGGGCATGAAGCGACTGTTCAAACAGTTCTCGTTTCCCGGTGGGATTCCTAGCCATGTTGCGCCTGAAACGCCCGGTTCCATCCATGAAGGCGGAGAATTAGGCTACTCGCTGCTCCACGCCTACGGCGCGGCTTTTGACAATCCTGATCTTTTGGTTTGTTGCGTTATTGGTGATGGTGAAGCAGAAACGGGCGCATTAGCCGCCAGTTGGCACTCCAACAAGTTTCTCAATCCCGTTCGCGATGGGGCTGTTCTGCCGATCTTGCATTTGAATGGCTATAAGATTGCGAATCCGACGGTGTTAGCCCGAATCAGCCAAGCAGAACTGACCCATCTATTGATGGGCTATGGCTACAAGCCTTATTTCGTTGAGGGAGACGACCCGGAAATTCTGCACCGACAAATGGCAGAAACATTCGATGCGATCGTGCATGAGATCAAAGCGATTCAACAGGATGCCCGCACGAATGGCTTCTCTGAGCGTCCGCAATTTCCGATGATTGTGCTGAAAACTCCCAAAGGTTGGACGGGTCCCAAATTTGTCGATGGGATTGCGATCGAAGGGACATTTCGCGCCCATCAGGTTCCCCTATCGGAACTGGCAACCAAGCCGGAACACATCAAGCTGCTAGAAGATTGGATGAAGAGCTACAAACCAGAAGAATTGTTTGATGCTAACGGCAGATTGATTGAAGAACTGGCAGCATTGGCTCCCAAGGGCGATCGCCGCATGGGTGCCAATCCTCATGCTAACGGTGGCTTATTGCTCAGAGATTTGAAGTTGCCGAACTTCCAGGACTATGGGGTCAAAGTCCCAAAACCCGGCACCGTCAAGGCAGAAGCCACTCGCGTTATGGGGCAGTTTTTGCGGGATGTGATGAAACTGAACTTGGACAGCCAAAATTTTCGGGTGATGAGTCCCGATGAAAATAACTCGAACCGCTGGAATGCCATTTTAGAAGTCAGCGATCGCGTCTCCACTGCCGAGATTTTGCCAACAGATGATCACATCTCTACCGATGGTCGAGTTATGGAAGTGCTGAGCGAACACATGTGCCAGGGCTGGCTAGAAGGGTATCTTCTGACGGGACGGCACGGGTTTTTCTCATGTTATGAAGCGTTCATTCATGTGATCGATTCGATGTTTAATCAACACGCCAAATGGTTGAAAGTCACCCATCATATTCCTTGGCGCAGATCGATCGCGTCACTCAACTACTTACTCACCTCCCATGTGTGGCGGCAGGATCACAATGGCTTTTCCCATCAAGATCCAGGCTTTATCGATCACGTTGTCAACAAAAAAGCCGATATAATTCGGGTGTATCTGCCGCCCGATGCCAATACACTGCTCTCAGTGACCGATCATTGTTTACGGAGCCGCAACTACGTCAATCTGATTATTGCGGGCAAGCAACCCGAATTGCAGTGGCTCGACATCGACGCTGCCACTAAACACTGCACGGCTGGACTGGGTATCTGGGACTGGGCAAGCACCGATCAAGGGGTTGAACCGGATGTCGTGATGGCGTGTGCCGGAGACGTGCCAACGCTAGAAACACTGGCGGCTGTGGACTTTCTGCGGCAACACTTTCCGGATCTAAAAATCCGAGTCGTCAATGTAGTGGACTTGATGACGCTGCAACCCTTCAGCGAACATCCCCACGGCTTGAGCGATCGCGATTTTGACAGCATTTTCACATTGGATAAGCCAATCATCTTTGCCTTTCACGGCTATCCACTGCTAATTCATCGCCTCACCTATCGCCGCACCAATCACCACAACTTGCATGTGCGTGGCTACAAGGAAGAAGGGACTACGACCACGCCCTTCGATATGGTGGTGCTGAATGATCTCGATCGCTTTCACCTCGCTCAAGATGTCATCGATCGTGTCCCGCAACTGCAAGCGATCGGCGCTCATGCCAAACAACTGCTTTGCAACAAGCTGATTGATCACAGGGAATACATCACAAAACATGGAGAGGACATGCCTGAGATCCTTAATTGGAAGTGGACATACTAAGTTTCTCGATCTCCCCCATTACTATTGATCCCCTGGTTACTAAACCGGAGCTTGATAGCGAGAAAATACCTGCACTTAGAAACACCTAAATTCAGACTAAAGAGGGAAGACAGAGAGAACCCGTAGCAATACATTATCAATATGAGTAGGACTTACGCACTTGATACCCAGGAAATGAATTTTCTGGCTCAAAGCTCAAGTCAGTTTTAACTGACTAAATAGTTTCAAATAACCCATTTCAATGGGTTTGAGCTTTCAGCCTGAGATTTATCTCAAGGCGAACTGCGTAAGTCCTGATAAGTCTTGCAACATACTGAATCAATTCACTCAATTCACTCAATTCATTCAGTAAATAACCCAACAGCCCGCCAGGATAACCGTAGAAATAGAGACATTCATTCCGCTCAAACAGGTAAATAAATAAAACCATGAACAAGAAAACCATGAACAAAAAGACGATTATCTACAGTGTTGTAGGGCTATTAACGAGCGGTGGTTTGGCAGGATTACTGATTGCAAATCGCACCCAGGCTCAGTCAAGCAATACCCTTCCTCGTCCTAGAACTCAAGCCCCTGCTCCCCAGAGCAGCATGATGATTCGACCCGATCAGCATTTCATTGAGATGATGATTCCCCATCACCAGGATGCAGTGGAAATGGCAAACCTGGCACTGACTCGTGCCAAACATGCTGAGGTTAAAAAATTGGCAGCATCGATCAAGCGGGATCAGACCCGCGAGATCCAACAAATGCGGAGCTGGTACAAAGCCTGGTATGGCAAGGAGGTGCCACAGGTAGCCATGGGAGCAGGCATGATGGGGAATGGTCAAGGCATGATGGGGAATGGTCAAGGCATGATGGGAAATAGCCAAGCCATGGGGCAGGGAATGATGACCCGAAATGGCATGATGCATACTGACCTAGTTTCACTCAAGGATGCTTCAGACTTTGACAAAGAATTCATCCGTCAGATGATCCCTCATCATCAGATGGCAGTGCGTATGGCTCAGATGGTGCTGAATCAGAAAACT
>Ga0163148_10005023_pt1 | contig 13441 bp, 14 predicted proteins | sample OliLakLV19MP7P2_FD_148606 | JGI IMG/M metagenome (GOLD analysis project Ga0163148, IMG submission 148606) | Freshwater microbial mat bacterial communities from Lake Vanda, McMurdo Dry Valleys, Antarctica- Oligotrophic Lake LV.19.MP7.P2 | ecosystem: Environmental > Aquatic > Freshwater > Lake >... | reverse complement strand
GCGACGCTTGCCGCTTCTCCGCTCGGGGCTGCGCCCCTTCGCTGCGAAGCGGCAAGCGTGGGATCATGCAACTGATGGAATTCAACCGACTCTCATAGCGGCTGGTCCAGAAGTTGGGGGCAGGTCACAGGAACATCTGCTCGCGACTGCGGACCTTGCCGGTCTTATCTCGGTCGACGCTAGCCCGCGGACCTTAGGCGAGCCGCTTGATGCACAGCTTGAGCACGCCGCCAATTCGGCGAGAGCCCGTGCTGACTCTTCGTTAAGGAAACTCGTTTCATTGAATGAGGAGACAGCACGCAGCTGCCCCTGCGGCGATTGCTAGTGTCTTGGCGCAGATTGCCGCCGACGTTGCTGGTGACTCAGATGTGATGCGTCAGTTGGAGGAACTCCGCCTCGTGCGCGTTCAGCGGCTCCTGACCACCGAGCCGACAGAAGTTAACAAGCTCGATCAACAGACATCCCACATTCTAGCGCGACTGGCCCAGCGGCTCGTTCAGCCAATAGCACCTTATACGGATCACAGTAACAACTCGCGCGTGAGCCAAGACGTGTGACACAGCGACCGAAGCGTCGCCTTCTCGAGCTTCGGCATGTCCTCGATCGCTGCAACCGCGATGTCCCCGAGTCCTTCAAAAAGCTCCGGTTGCTCCAGTAATGCTGCCGTGAGTATTGCCAGACCCGCTCGATGCAGTCGAGCTCCGGCGAGTACGGCGGAAGAAAGAGCGGCGTGATATTGCGGGGCCACACGAGATGCTTCGACCGGTGCCAGCCTGCGCGGTCGAGCACCAGCACCGCGTGATCATTCCGCACCTCGCGGACCAGATTGCGATTGATCGCAACGCCCCTCCAACAGTCACGTTCTCGGAATTGGAGCGGACGGGGTGGATGCCCTCGCAATCGCCGATTCCCTGTGGGCCTCCGGTAGTTCCAGCCGGAACTCTTATCACCGATAGCAGCTTGCGAGTGACATACCTGAATGGAGATCTGGAAGTGGAGATCGATGGGGTCAAGCAAGCGCTGACCGATCGGGCGGACGTCACCACTATGTCCCCGGAGTGGCTGAAAGTGCATCTCGTCCCACGCACCTTATACGGGCCGCAGTTGATCCGTGCGCTCGTGGTGCGATCTCTGTCGGGAGCTGCCGCTGCTGGCGTGAACGCCTCGCGCGAAGGTCAACTGTGATCCGTATTAGTTCCGGTTGTTGCAGCCGAGCCGCTGACCCCTTCGCCCAGCCTAGGTGGCGCGCGAGGCGTTCGGACGGGGCTGCTAGCGCTAGCCGGAGGCTTGGGCGGACTGGCAAGTATCCCGGTGATTGCTCGCGTGTCCAAGCGAAAGGTTCGGGTAGCGCCATGAATTGGCGTTGGTTGCTCGTGGCGTCGTGCGCGGGTGTTGGCGGAATCTTTGGATTCAGTACGTCGCGCGACGGAGGCGAGGCGACGCGCAGTCCCATAGCGCTGCCTAGCTCCCGTCCGCCCGCGGCCGGCTCCACGACCTCCGGACTGTTGGCCGGCGAAACATTTCACGATTTCCATGATGTCGAACTCATATCCTCGCCAACTGAGGTTACGCACCGTTTCACGCTCAAGAACACGTCGGAGTACCCGATGGAGATCACCAACCTGGCCGCCAGCTGTGGTTGCACGGTGGCGAAGCTGTCGACGACGCAGCTCTCACCCGGCGAAGGGGTGGATGTTAATGTGTCGCTCCGACTCTTCGTTCCCGGGACGAAATCAGAGTCGGTGGCAATGGTTCTGAAAGTGCAGGACAGGACTGAAGCGGTGAAGCTCGTGGTCAAAGCGCGAGCGACTGCCGTTCGAGAATGGTTCGCCTCGCGAACAAAGTTCCCGAGTTCATCGGGTGTGGTCCGTGGGCATCTGTTCCTGATGCAACCTCCCAGCCTGAATGCCCCACCACGACCGATCGTAGTTGCAGACGGGAATTCCATCGCACAGGTCGGAACATGGACGGTGTCCGTTCCACGAACCCCACTCACCCGCGCCCGGCCTGCCGCGCCTTCCACACATCCGGCAGCCAGTCGCCGAGGTACTCCTCGCCGATCCCCGGCAGATTCACCAGCAGCTGCGTGAGGTAGACCTGCGGGTCGACAGCATGCCTTCTGCACGAGCTCGTCAGGGTCGACAGAATCGCCGCCGTCTCGCCTCCGCGCTCGTTGCCCACGAACAGGCTGTTCTTCCTGTTCAGCGCCTGCCGCTTCATCTCCTGCTCGGCGAGATTGTTGTGGATCGGCACATTCGGGTCGGCCAGGAACACCGTCAGCGGCTCCCACTGGTTGAGCGCGTATCCGACCGCCGACCTCATCGCGTGCCTGGGCAGGAGCTCCGACTTCCAGCGCAGCAGCCGGTCCTTCAGCGCGGCGATCACCGGCCGTGACTCGCGCTCCCGACCGAGCGCACGCTCCGCCGGCGTCGCGTCCTTCAGGCGGCGCTCGATCTCGAAGAGCATGCCGATGAGCGAGACCGCCTCCGCAGCCACGCGCGGCTCGCTCCGCTCCGCGTCGACAAACTTTCTGCGCGCATGCGCCCAGCAGCCCGCGCGCGTCATGCTGTTGCCCGCGACGATGCCGTCATAGCCGCCGTAGGCGTCCGCGAGCAGCGTGCCCTGATATTCATCAAGAAACTTCGTCGGTCCGTCGCGCGAGCGGCTCGGCGTGAAGTCGAAGACGTTGTACGGATGCTGCGCGTCGCCCGCGTAGATCCACATCCGCGCCTTCCTGGCCGTCTTCCGTCCCCGCTCCAGCAGCGGCATGGTCGTGTCGTCGGTCGCGACGACCCCCGACGCACGCACGCGGCCGCACATCAGCCGGTACAGCGGCATCGCGATCTCCGCGACATCGCGGCACCACACCGAGAGCGTCGAGCGCGACATCGAGAGTCCGTTGCGAGCGAAGATGTTCTCCAGCCGGTAGAGCGGCAGATAGTCGGCAAACTTGCTCGTGACCGCGTACGCGAGGAGTCCCGGTCCGGCCATGCCCTTCTCGACCGGCGCGGTTTCGCGGGACTTCGCTGCCGTGGCGATCTGCGCGCCGTCGCCTTCGAAATCGCACAGGCTGCAGGCGTATGTGTGACGGATGTGATGGATCCGCTCGAAGTGACCGGGGATGTACTCGATCTGCCAGCTCTCGTCGATGCCGATGTGCGAGCGGCATTCTCCGCAGCAGGGACAGGCCTTCTGCTCTTCGGTGAGGTCGTGCTCATGCCGGGTGACAGGAAGGTGCGCGAGATCGGCGATGCGCCGGCGGCCGCCGCGCCCGCTCCCGGAGCCTTTGCGCTGCGCGGCACCGACGCGGCGCGTGTCGGCGGGATCCGCGGGCGCCGGCTGTCCGTCCGGCAGGGCGGCGGGATCGACGGGCCGCGCCTCGAGCTGCTGCGCGAACTCCAGAAGCATCTGCGCGATTTCGTTCGCCGACGAGAGACGGTCGGCGCGCGGTCCGTAGAGAAGCTTCTTGAGCCGGACTACCTCGGCGGCCATCTCGGCGATATGCAGCTCGCGCTCGGCGAGCTTCGACTCAAGCGTGCCGACCGCCGCGCTGCGCGCCATCAACATCGCGCACAGCGCCTTCAGCGCCGCGACGTCATCCGGAAGCGTGTGCATGCAGAGGTCGTCCATGACTTCGATGACACATACGCGCCACGTGCCTGCATGTTGCAGGAATCATGCGCGTATATCGAAATCATCACGTCATGCGCGCACAAATCTTTTGAGGCGCTTCACGCTGCGGAGATCGATGCCGTCAAGGAGCATCGCCAGCTCGCTCGCGCGCAGCTCGACCGATGCTGCGCCCGCCTCTGCGCGCGGAAGACGGAACGTGCCCTCCTCGAGGCGCTTGTACCAGAGCGCGAAACCGTCGCGGTCCCAGTACAGCACCTTGAGCCGGTCGCCTCTGCGCGAGCGGAAGAGAAAGAGATGACCCGAGCGCGCGTCCTGTCCGATGACGGAGGCGGCAAGCTCGGCGAGCCGGTCGAATCCGCAGCGCATGTCGGCGGGCTCGACGGCGAGCCAGATGCGCGGCGTGATCTTCATCTCGTGCGGATGATCGAGATTGCGGAGCGAGGGCAGCGTGATCATGCGCGCACCTCGCGCGAACCGCCGATGTCGAGACGCTCGAGCAGAACGACAAGCCGCCCGAGCGTCGCCTCGTCGAAGCCCTGCGGGACCGTGACGCGCCGGCCGCAGCGCAGCTCGACGACCGGCGCGGAACCGCCGGATGCGCAGGCAGATTGATGAAGGTCATCGACGACCGCTTCGACGAAGGCCGGCTCGCGTCGCAATCTTCCCTCGATCTGGCATGGAGTCTATGAGCAATTCATAAACATCATTCCGTAGAAAAAGCATGCCATGACATTCGAGATCCTGGTTTTGAAGTGCGCGACCAATCTTCCTCATCGCGTCCAAGAGACTTCTGACGACAACCAAGTCCTCGGGCCCCACGCCGTGGGCAGGCCATCCCTTGTCTATATTATCAAATAGAATCCAAACTCCGTTCTTCTGCTTCAGATATGCAATAAGACAGCTACGCAGCTTTGCGACATCGTGCGTGTAAATCAAATTTGTAAGCTGTGCTTGGGAAAGAACCCCGACCCCACCTGCTACTCCAAATGCCTCTTTGTAGTCAGATGCAATCCTGTTTGTCAGCGTGATCATTCGCTCTGCAAAATCGCCCTCCGCAGTGTACTTCGCGTGCCGATATTCTGCGTCCAGTTTGTGATATAGCTCACGCACCTCATGGTTGTACAGGTGCGCCTCCTGATCCTTTTGCAGCACCTTGTTCGCAACTTCGAGCAACAATAGGTATTCCCAGAACGCTGAAACCACATGCTCTCGACTGGCCTGTGCCAGCCCACGAATAGTTTCCATAAACTCAAGGAGCTGATACCCTTCGGGTTTCAGGTCTAGCACGATTCGTCGCTTGTCTCGTCGCAGAAAATCCCTAAGTTGTCCGAACAGCGCCGTCTTTCCCGACCCCTTTCGGCCTGTGACGACTTGGATCTCGCCTCGCTTAGCGCGCAGATACTCATCGATCTCTACGTAATACCGGGAAAGCTCCGAGAATTCATTCTCAGCAGCTGATTGGCCGAGAGTAAAGGTGGTAAGCCATGGGACCCTCGGATCCGCTCTGACATGCGCCGTATGCTGCAGCAATTCGGTCACCCGAGGCGCGAAATCAGCAATGTGTGAATTTACATGCTCCAAGGTGGAGCAGGACTTAACCAAGTCGCGGTAATCAAGAGGCACAGGGTCATTGCCGAATTGCAAAAGACAGGTGGTCCTTTCCATTCCAGCGGCGACACCCGCAACAAATGCTGCGCGTAAATTGTGGGATCGATGCTCAATACGCTCTTTGGAGAGGAGGGGGATGACGATTCCCAGAGATTGTCCCACGTTGGCAATTGCGTCTGTTGCTGATAGCCGTGGTTGTTCCTGGGGATCGAACGATCGGTACTGAAGGCCCGCTTTCTTGACACGAGAAGTGATTCGAATTTCAACATCGGTCTTGTCGCGAGGACTGACTACGAAGACCGGCGCCTTCCTATTTATCTCATCTAGTAGCGGCAACGGCTCGAAGTCCGTGATCGTTAGGATAAATTCCGCCAACTCGTTCGAGGTTCGGTAATCCTTCCAACCGAGCGTGTCGTATAAACCTATTTCCCTTATCAGATCCTCATCATTCGCAAGCGCAACGTTCCGAACCAGCAATACGCGACGGGCGCAGCCTATTGCAAAGCCCACTTCGTAGGTCACGTTGAAGTTAAGTCGAGTTACGTCCGCGACCAGAAAGTCCGCTCGCCGGATAGCTTTAAATATAGGATCGGTAACAAATTTGCCTGCGACATCGTTTTGTTCCCACGACCGAATGGAACCGAGCGAATGGCGCGTCTGGAGCAGTTCCACCGCGCCACGTACGGTTGCCCCCACCTCGCGCGGAGCGGAGGGAAACGCCACGAAACCGGCCGGACTGGGCCGCGCGGGAGCGGGAGCCCCCGGCATCTCAGCCGCCGGAAGTGCCGACCTCGACTTGTGACTGCCTGCGCCCTTTGACATGCTCTGCATCGTAATTGATCCGCCAGAAGACCGGAGGAGACGCCGCAAACCGTTGTGAGGCACCCTATCGTCGAACTCAGGAATCCAGCACCGCTACGCCTGGTGGAGCGATCGGGTTTCCTTTGAAACCTCCCTGTCCGTATCCCTTCCCATCCGTCTGCAGTGTGTGACTCAATTTAGACGCCCTTTGGGGCCGGCTAGCATCCGCAAATTCGATCGCAAGAAGAATCGGCAATGGACAATTCTATCATCTTGGGTCACAGCTCGACCGCAAACCTACAACTTCAACTCTCTGGCGCGCAGCGCGCTACTCACCTCCATGTCGTGGGGTCGAGCGGCTCGGGCAAGAGCAAATTCCTGGAGGGGCTGCTCCGTCAAGACATCGCCGCGCACCGTGAGAGCGGATGCGGTCTCTTGCTCCTCGATCCACACGGGTCGCTCTATTCAGCCGTCATCGCCTGGCTCGCTGAGACGGGCAGACGGGCGCGTCACTCGATCTTGGCACAGCCCTCAAAGAAGGCTGGATCGTTCTCGTCAACCTCGGTCGCGAGCGGGGACATGTCTCTGAGGAAAACGCCAATCTCTTCGGGACGCTCATGGTCAACGACCTGTGGATTGCAGCTCAGGAACGTGGCAAGAAGCAGAGCAACAAGCCGTTCGGATCGCCGCTTTGGAAGCAAGTCGCGGAAACTGGTTCGAACCGGCGCTCCGGTTCGTAAAGTCCTGCAACCACGCGGGTTTACTGGCGACCACTGGTTCTGCAGAGCAGAAACGTGATTTCATCAAAAACATCGGTTCGAACCTGGTTTTGCGTGACCGCAAGCTTCACTGGGAGCCACGAGGATCGTGGCAACTTGTGGCGAAATTCGTTGCAGATCCAGCCTGTTTTGCCCAGAACACAACCGCCGCGCTCGATTCGAGCGCGGCGGTTGTGACCGGTGAAACCAGTCAGATCTTCACTTCTGTCTCAAGCGGAGAGAGTGAGATTCGAACTCACGATTGGGACGAGCCCAATACCGGTTTTCGAGACCGGCGCGTTCAACCGCTCTGCCATCTCTCCAAGGGACGCGTCATTGTGGTGGCTTCATGCCGCGCCGTCAAATGTCGTCACTTCACTTCTGCCACCGGCTCCGCACGCGAACTGGCCGACTGTATGCCTCCGCCCGTCAAGAGGACCACCCCCGCGAGAATCAGAAGAACAGCGACTCCTTTTCGGACGTCCATCGACTCGCCCAGCAGCGTCCATCCCAGGAGGACAGCGACTGCCGGAGCAATACAGAACGCGATCGGCTTGACCTGCGACACCGGTCCGAACTTGAGCGCCAGATAAAAGAACACCATCGCCGCCGCGCCGGCCACGAGGCCTGAGCCGAGGACGAGCTTCAGCAGCACCGAGCGATCCGCCGTCATCCATTGGCGCGGTTCGGGCGCACTGCCGAAGGCACCGTCTTTTGCGAGCAGCCACACGAACCAGATCACCGGCAGCGCCACCGTCGAGCGCACGGCGATCGCCGTCAACGGTCCGACCTTGCCCGAATGCAGCACGCTCTTCGTGCACACTTCACCAACGCCCCAGCACAGCCCGGCCAGCACCGCGAACATCACTGCCTTCATTGCTGCATCTCCTTTGCATGAGTGCAGCGGCAATGCTACAGCGCGGTGCTCCGGACACGGCGACGTGTTCGGCTCAGCCCCACGCGCCAAGCAGGATGCTCAGATCCGACGCGTTCACGATCCCGTCATCGTTGATGTCGGCAGCTCCGCTCGTCTGCCCCCACGCGCCGAGCAGAATCGCGAGATCCGCCGCGTCGACGTGACCGTCGTTGTTGAGATCAGCGGGATTGCCCGCGGCCTGGCATGCGTCGGCCGTTCCGTCGCCGTTGCCGTCCACACACGTCGTGCCCGCGCCCTTCCAGCTCGCGCCGGCCTGCGCACAGTCACCTTCATTCAGCAGCGCGCAGAACCCGTTCGGGAAGCAGCACGCACCCATCGGCTGCGGACACTCCGTCCCCGCGCACATCGAATTGTGGCCTTGGAACACACCGCCTTCGGCTGCACACGCGGCCGGGCTCATCGGACCCGCGCACGTTCCGTCCGGCAAACAGCACGCGCCTTGCGGGAAGCAGATGAATCCGGTGCAGTTCGACCCGGCCGGGCCCGGCACGCCACCGGCGTCGATGCACGTCTGAGGCAGGAAGTTCAGACATCCGCCGGTTGACTCGAAGCAGCAGGCGACCGATGCGGACTGGCAGGTGCCCGGCCCACACGTCGTGTTGTCGCCCATGTACGTGCCGCCGATGCCCTGGCAATCGCCGATCGTCAGCGTCTCGCAATCGCCGTCCGGCAGGCAGCACGCGCCGACGGTGTCGCACGATGTCGGCGACCACGTCACGCGCATGACCCAATCACCGCTAGGCTTGCACCCGCCCGGCAGCTGCGCGAACTTGGTCCAGCCGGCAGGGCAGCCGAAGGGGCAGTTGAGTGCGAAGAGCCAGTTGTTGTTTGGTGCCTGCAGGCCGTTAATGTCGGTGGTGGGAAACGCGTTCGAGTTGGTCGGTGGCGCGAAGAAGCACGGATTCTGCGTCTGGTTGTGGTGCTTCTCGATGCCGTACGCCACGCTGAACGTGTGTGATCCGTTGTCTTGGATGATGATCTGTTCCGGATCACTCGGATCGATAAAGAACTGAATGTTGGCGCCCTGCGTGCCCGGCGGGAGAACGAGATGCGGCAATATCTCTCCGTCGGAGAAAAACGATGCCACGACCCGGCCCGAATCTGGCGTCCCCTCGTAGAAGTGAATGGACCACTCGGTCGTCGTCGTCACGGTCGCGTTGCTCGTCGCGAAAATCATCTCGGCCACATCGATCTTGATCGGAAAAGCCGATGCGGGAGCGGTGTATGAAGCGCCGGCCCGTTCCCCTTCGGAAAATCCGGCCTGCGCCGTGTACGAGCCACCGCCAAAGTCGGCGTTCGTCCAGGTACTCACGAGCGGCGTACACGCACCGGCGATGCCGCCTGCACCTCCGGTCGGAACACCAGGCGCGCTCACCGGCTGCTGGAAGACGACGGGAACCATCGTGACCAACGGCGTAAACCGGCAGTCCGCGCACCGTTCACTCGCCGCACTCGTGCCGGACTGGGGCGCGGGATCTAGGACCCTGTGCGCCTCGGGTGCAGCGCGAGATTTCGTCCGCTCAGCAGCTTTGCCACTCGCGGCGATCTGCACCACCGTCGAGTGGGGCGACGCTGCGAGCGTGCCGAGTACAAGGGCGGAACTGGCCACCAACGTGAGCGCACGGCGAGGCAATGCCATGATCAGATGTCCTTAGGCCCGCAGAGGGGCAAACCGAATGGTCCGCTCAGAACGAGCTGGGCGCTCGCCGCTCCCCATACACACGCGTGGGAAGATAGGCGGATACGACGGACGGTATCCCAACGAGGCGAACACAGCGGAAGCTGAAAGAAATGGTTTGCCCGGAGCTCCCGGTCGGGCACCAGTCCATACGTAGAGTGCGCTCGACCGATGCGAGCACAAGAGGAAATCGGCAAGGACCGTGACGGATTACCCAAAAGTCGCGGCGCGTCGAACCGGTAACGGCCGAGCTGCCACCCCCCCCCCCCCCCCCCCCCCCCCACACCTTCCCCCCCGCTCAGACTGAATTCTGCCGCCAGCCGAGCGCGACAGCGAGCGCCTGCACCAGTTCGTCCGGCTCCGGCAATCGGCCGGCACCGATGGTCCGGCACGCCTGCCAGCCACTCCCCGGCGCGACGACCAGGAACCGGTCGCGCTCCGCCTGCTCGACGTTTCGCCGGGTCGCGGGCTGTTCCCACATCACCTCGTTCATGCTCGGCGCCAAGAGGACCGGCTGGTGGCGCCGATCGATCGCCGAGACCAGCAGCGACACTGGATCGTCGGTGAAGCCATGCACCAGTTTCGCGAGCAGATCCATCGTGCAGGGCGCGACGAGACACGCATCGATCGAACGCGCGAGCCTGATGTGCTGCGGGTCGCTGCGGTCGGCCTGGTCCCAGATGCTGGTGTGCACGGGCCGTCCCGCGAGCGCCTCGAACGTGAGCGGCGTGACGAACCGCGTCGCTGCATCGGTCATCACGACGTGCGTTTCGCATCCCGCCTGAGCAAGCGTGCTCACGACCGATGCAGTTTTATAGACTGCAATGCCGCCGCCCATACCGACAGCGACTCGGCGTCCCTTGAGGGCAGCCAAGGCTTCTGGAGGGCCTGCAAACATGCGGTGTCTCGATGTGGGCGGACGGGTCGACGCCGCGGCGGTCTTACCGCAGCTCGGGCGCGTCCGGCAGCGGAAGTCGACTCGCACTGAAATCGATCGTGATCTTTTCCTGCATGATCTCGTCGATCACGACTTCGAAGTCTGTCCGTCCGTCGCGGTCGACGAGCGGGCGGGCACCGTCGATCAGCTCGCTCAGGCGTCGCTGGATGAGCGCGGTCAGCTTGAACCGACCACCGAGCTTGTTGACGATGTCATCGCTCTTCAGGGCATCAATCATGGGGGCGGTTACCTTCAAAACCCGGAGTGGAGAACCCGGAGTGTGAACCTCTGCCGCCAGCGAGCAAAAAACTGACCCACGGCATCGCGTGCAAACACGCGCCCCGCAAAGCCCGAACGCTCGAAGCGAAAGAGAATCGGGCATGATAGCGAAACCCGGCACCCACTGCCAGTCATCCGGCACACCGACCGATGCCTCCCTCCTCGGCAAACTCCCCTCCGAACAGCGACATCCCCGCCGGGGCGGGCGAGGAACTGCTCGGCCTGTGGCGGCGCGGCATGCGCGCGACCGCGTGGCCGCAATTGCTCTTGGCCGCGGTCTTCGGCGTGTTTATGGGGCTCGTGGCCTTGGGCTTCATGGTGCCGTTCCACTGGGCCGAGTCCGGTGCCGCGGTGTGGGCGACCCACCATCCCGATCGGCTGTTCTGGGCGATTCTCTTCGTACCGGCCATCGGGGGATTCGTCTGCGCGCTCATCCGCTGGGCCCTGCCGGTCGATCTGCGCGGCCACGGCGTCTCGATGGTCATGTACTCCGTCGCCCGGCTGCGATCGGACCTTCCGCTCAAGCTCGCCTTCCGCCAATGGCTTGGCTCGACCGCAACGATCGTGACGGGCGGCTCGGCAGGTCCGGAGGGTCCGATCGTCGCGATCGGCGCGACGCTTGGATCGACATTCGGCCGACTCGCGCGGCAGGACCGCGAGTGGACGACGACCCTGCTCGGGGCGGGCGCGGCTGCCGGCATCGCCGCCGTGTTCAACGCACCGATCGCCGGCGTGTTCTTCGCACTGGAAGTGCTGCTGCGCGACTTTTCGCTGCGGACGCTCGCACCCATCGTGGTCGCCAGCGTGCTGGCGAGCGCGACGACGCAGACCGTGCTTGGAAGCCGCCAGCCGCTGTTCGGCGTCGATCCATCGGTGTTCGAATCGATGCGCGGCCTGCTGACGGTGACTGCCTCTCCGGCGTTCGTGCTGCTCGGCTGCGCGTGCGGCATGATCGGTGTGACATTCGTGCGCACGCTGCGCGGCACGGAGCGGTTCTTCACGCGCCTGCGCGTGCCCGCGCTGTCCAAGCCGGCGCTCGGCGGTCTTGTGCTCGGCGTGATGGGTGCGACGTACTTCCTCATCACGACGCAGCGCGGCGACCCCACGGTCCCGAACTTTCTTGGCAACGGATATCCGTTGATCGAGCGCGTGCTCTCACCGGAGATGTACGACGCGCTCCTCAGCAGCACCCCGCCCGTCGAACTTGCCGGCGTCATGCTGGTGTGGCTCGTGCTCAAGATGCTGGCGACGTGCGTGACGCTCGGGTCGGGCGGGTCCGGAGGACTGTTTGCACCGTCGCTCGTGCTCGGCGCGCTCACCGGTGGCGCCCTGGGCTTGGGCATTGCGGCAACGGGGCTGATGACGAATGCCAACCCCGCGCACTTCGCCCTGATCGGCATGGCCGGCATGATCGCCGCGACGACGCATGCCCCGCTCACCGGCATTCTGCTCGTGTACGAACTGACGCAGGATTACTCGATGATTCTGCCGGTCATGCTCACCGCCACGATCGCAACGATCGTCGCCCGCGCGATCGAGCGCGAAAGCGTGTACACCGCCGAGCTCGCGGTCCAGGGCGTGCGGCTCGGGACGCGGGGCGACAGCTCGCAGCTGCGTCGGCTCACCGTGCGCGACGTCACGCTCGCGCCGGCCGTCTTCATCAAACCTGATGACACGGCCGAGCGGCTGCTGGAACTCGCCGAGCGGATGAGCGTCGATGACTTTGTCGTGCTCGGACCGGACCAGCGCTATCGCGGTGTCGTCGGCGGCAACGAAATGCGGGCGGTGCTCATGTATCGCGAGGCGTCGCCGCTGCTGCACGTCAGTGAGATCATGCACGCCGCCGCGCCGACAATCATGATCGATGAGACGCTGGACGTCGCGCTGGAGCGCTTTGGCGAGAGCGAACTCGACAGCCTGCCGGTCGTCGACGCGGCGGGGCGGGTCGAAGGACTGCTGACGCGCGAACGGCTGATGCGCCGTTACCACCGGGAACTCGAGCGGGATGCATGATGGCATGACGCACGAAGCACCCCCACCCCGATCCCGATACCGATTCACGAAAGCGAATCGCCTGCAGCACAAGCGTGAGTTCGACTCCGTGTTTGCCGGCAAGGCGCGGCTGGAGCGCGGACCGCTCGTCGTCCATGCGATTCCCAACGCCGGCGGCGTGTCGCGGCTCGGCCTGTCGGTGTCGCGGCGGGTCGGGAACGCTGTTCGGCGAAACCGCATGAAGCGTCTGCTGCGGGAGTGCTTTCGGACGCTGCGCCCGGAATTTCCCGGCGCGTACGATCTCATCATTGCGGTGCGTCCTCACAAAGAGCTTCCGCACGAGGCGTATTGCACATTCCTCCGTCTGGCGATCGAAGCCGAGCACCACCTGTGGATGAAGCGCATGCAACGACGCGGTCCGGTCCCTCCGCCCGCACCCGGCGCGCCGTCGGTCTGACGGCGCGCGTCCTGATCAGCGGTGTGCGCGGATACCAGATCGTGCTCGGTCCCCTGCTCGGCGGATCATGCCGCTTTCATCCGACGTGCTCGTGCTATGCGATCGAGGCGCTGCGAACGCACGGAGCGCGGCGCGGCACGTGGCTGACGATCAAACGGCTGGTGCGCTGTCATCCGTGGGGCGGCTTCGGCGACGACCCCGTGCCGTGACCTACCAGTCCGTGGTGAAACCCCATTCTCCCTCGCGCGCCGCACCAATCAGTTTTCACCGCGCCACCCACAGCGAGGCTGACAGCCGTCGCCATATGACCCGATCCGGTCGGCATCGCGCCGTCAACGTCGCCAGAAGCGCCACGATAAGC
>Ga0163148_10005019_pt1 | contig 13453 bp, 10 predicted proteins | sample OliLakLV19MP7P2_FD_148606 | JGI IMG/M metagenome (GOLD analysis project Ga0163148, IMG submission 148606) | Freshwater microbial mat bacterial communities from Lake Vanda, McMurdo Dry Valleys, Antarctica- Oligotrophic Lake LV.19.MP7.P2 | ecosystem: Environmental > Aquatic > Freshwater > Lake >... | reverse complement strand
TATTTATTTAGATGATCCATTAAGTGATTTATATAACGAAAGTTTTTATATTGAACTAGTATTAAATTATAAAAAAATTGATACAAATATAATTAGCAAACAAATCCAATCTTTTCTAGGTGACCAAGTTGAAAATTACGGAGTTTCTGTTTATGACTTAAACAGACATGAAAGTTTTGGTTTTAATCAAGAGACTCAGTTTAGAGCCGCAAGTATGGTTAAGGTACCTGTAGCAATTACTTTAATGAAGGAAATTGAAGAAGGAAGATTATCTTTAAATACTGTTTACCCTTTAAAAGCAGATCTTGTTTTTAACAATACCGTGGGTGCGGGTTCTTACGAAATTGGTACACCATTAACAATAAGAGATTACTTGGCCTCTATGATTATTGAAAGTGATAATACTTCTTTAAGCCATATAGATGCCATACTTTCTGGAATCTATGGAAGTAACTTAAATCAAAAAATTAAATCGATAACCGGGGTAGAATTTTATGTCAATCCACCCGAAGCATCACCTAAAGATATTGTCACTGTGCTAAAGGGGCTAAATAGCAATAATTTTTTAACTGAAAATTCTAGTAAGTATATTATTAATCTAATGCGTAATGCTCTACCAGATTTAAAAGAAGGTATAGCTTTAGGATTACCAGTTAATGTAACCTATGCAAATAAAATTGGATTTCTAGATACAGATGAGGATTTAAGCTTTATGGACTCCGCAATTGTTTATGGCAGTACAACTGACTATGTGATTGTTGTAATGAACAAAAATCAGAACTGGGATATTGCAAAACAAAATATTAAACAAATCTCTACAATTATTTATAACAATCTAAATTAATGAGTATTATTAACACTATTATTCTTGCAATCGTTCAGGGACTTACCGAATACTTACCTATATCGTCAACGGCACATTTATTAGTTGCCCAAAGAATCCTGGGAATTCAACCAAGTGTATTATTTACTGTTGTTTTACAGTTAGGAACAATATTTGCCAGTATTTTTTATTTTAGAAAAAAAATACTTAATATTTTTAAAACTTCATTTATAAATGTAAAAAATAAAAATATTAAAAATGACTTTGGAGTATGGATTCTAATTGGAATTATTCCTGTTATGGTGGTAGGTTTTTTAATTAATGATTTTTTGGATGACTTGTACTCAAAGCCCTTAATACTAGTATTTACAACAATATTTTTTGGTTTTATTTTTTACTACATTGAAATTTTATACAAGAATACTAAAGTAAAAAAAACTTTGGGACAAACAACAGTTAAGGATATTATATATATTGGTTGCTCACAGGTATTATCTTTAATACCGGGAGTTTCAAGGTCTGGAGCGACAATTGCAGGTGGTCTTGCACAAAAAATTGAATTTAAAGACAGTATAGAAATATCTTTTTTAATGAGCATTCCTGTATTACTTGCAGCAACTGTTTTTGAGTTATTTAAAAATTTAGACCTGTTTACACCTGAATTAATGAATAACCTATTAGTAGGCATTGTAGTAGCATTTTTAGCAGGGCTAGTTTCTATTAAGTTAACTCTTGGATTTCTTAGAAAACATGGATTTTTACCATTTTTGATTTATAGAGTTTTTTTTGGATTACTAATAGTTGCAATAATTACACTCTAGAGTTTAAGCATTCTTGAAACAGGTACCTTAATTGCTTCTGTAAACAAAAAGTATACTCCACTAATAATTCCAACTAATGCAACGGAACTTACAGGTATTCCAGTAAATTCACCAGGTAACCCAAATATCGTTAGTAGTATAGTAGTGACAAAGGCAATAATAGAAAGTTTTATTAATAAACTCTTTGGACTTGCAGCCGACCTATTAAAAATACCTTTTTTTGTTCTTAACGAAAATAATATTATTAATTCGCATACAACTATCAAAGCAAATAATTGCGTTTGAATCAAATTAATTTCTTGGTTTCTGACAATATAAAAAAATATTACTTCAACTATCAAAGAAATTATTCCAAAGACTGCTGAGTATAAAAGGGTTTTACTTAATAAGTGGTCTTTTGGTTTTCTTAAACTTTCTGTTTCGATATTGTCAGAAGGTATAGCTAATAGTGGTATGTTAGTGATTAAGTTTGAAATAAATATTTGAATAGGAAGCATTGGTAAATATTTCAAAAAAATTGATACTAATCCTACAGAGAAAAACCCTCCTAAATTACCGGCTAGGGAAATTCTTATACATTTATCAATTTTTTCAAATGTGGTTCGAGATTCCGTTATTGCATCAAGAATAATATTCAATCCACTAGATAACAAAATTACTTTACTATCCTCTTTTGCAATATCAGTGGCACTATCTATAACTATGCCTACATTCGCTAAGGTTAATGATGACCTATCATTATTTCCATTACCTAAATAACCTAGAAAATGTTTAGTTTGTAGGCATTCAATTATTTTATATTTTTGCTCAGGGTTGCACTTGGCAAATACTGAATGCTTTGTAACCTGAAGGTATAAAATATTGGCGCTGCTAAAATTTAAATCTTTTGCTTCTATTACTTCTGCAGAGCTAAAGATTAGTCCCACTTTCTGACCTATAAACTCTGATACCTCTTTAGAATCCTCTGTAATGATTTTTAGCATAACATTAAGGTTTCTGGCTTTTTCTATTACAGAACTTACATCTTCTTTAATTTCATCAAAAAAGAAATACGATCCAATATATTTTGTAGCATCATTATCTTTTACTGCTAACGAAATAACTTGTAAGCCTTTTTCGTAATTCAAATCAATCAATTCCTTCTCAATAGGTAAATTATTCTTCGTTAAGTTAAAAATATATTCTGGGTTACCTTTTATTATCTCAAAGTCTTTAAATTTTCTAATAGAAAATTCTCTGTCCTTACTAAAAGGTATCTCCTCCAATAAAAACTCACTGTGATCTTCAGTGTTTTCTTCTTTTAGATATTTAATAATACATTTATCTATAGGGTCAACGTTATCTACAGTTGATAAGTAACTATATTTTAAAAAATCATTTTTAGGTATTACAGTATGGTAAAAGTCAATTTTAAGTTTATTTAAGGTTAAAGTCCCTGCTGCATCGGTACAAATAATGTCAATATTCCCTAGATTTTCAATTGCAGAATTATTCTTAACAATAATTTTTTTATTACTTAAAATTAGTGCACCTTTAGTAAGTGTAGAATTAACAATAATCCTTAATGTTTCTGGGATGATCGCAATTGTAATTGCTATTGTAAACAGTAGTATAGATTCCAAACTATTTTCTTTTTTAGTAAATAAATTAGTAAAAAATATTAGTAATACCGCAATAATGGAAATTATTGAAAGTGTGGAATTTAAATTCTTGAGTTTTTGCTCGAAGTTAGTTAGAGCTTTTTTTGCTTTAAATTCATTTTTACTGAATCTGCATTCCAACCCAGTGGAAAAAACTTCTGCTTGGCATTCACCGCTTACAACATAGGACCCTGAGTAAATGTTCCCATTAACAAAACTTCTTTCTTTGGTCGTATTTATTTGCTTGTAAACATCTTCACTTTCTCGAGTCAAGGAGGATTCATTTATACATAGATTATTTTGTTCAATCACATAAGAGTCTGCAGAAACCACGTCGCCTGGTTTTAAAACTAATATGTCACCTGGCACTACAGTCGATGTATTTACTGAAACTTTTTTGCCATCTCTTATTACATATACATTATTTTTTACAAGCCTTTCTAATTTTTTAAATATATTTTTAGAATTATACTTTTGAACAAAACCTGTAACGGCATTCACAATAATAATTATGAGTATTATTATCACTTCAATTTTGTATTGAAGCAAAATCGAAAGTACAACTGCAATACTGAGTAAAAAAGTAAAGGGGGAAGTAAATTGAGCTAAAAGTAATAACCAAATATTTTCATTTTTAATTTTAGTTTCGTTTAGTCCATACTGTCTAAGAGCTTTAGTAGCTTGTTTCCATGTTAATCCTTTAACATCATTCATATTATCTTAAAAGTATAGATAAATAGTTACCTGACACATTAACACCCACTAAAGACAAATCTTTATCTAAAATATTTCTATTCTGAATAATTTGATTAAAAATTCTTAGGCTGTCATAGCCCTCGACCATTAAATTAATTTCGGCGCTACAATCAATACCAATATTTTTACATCTTTCCATATAAGACAGTCCATTTGACTCTATGGTGGAAACGGACTGATTGGCATCCATCCATATAACATGGCTTAATGCTAATTGATTTAAGTCCTCATCTAGTATTATTTTTTTAAGATTATTGTCAACTCTATAATTATTCAAGTTACATAGCAGTCTTTGAAGTAATAAATCTGATGCACATCCTGCAATTAAATCCGCATCTTCAGCATCGCTTACAGTAACAGTAGTCACATCTGAAATATTTAAAGATAAGTCTGTTAACTGTGAAGGTAATAAATTAATCTCTTTTAATAATTTTACTAAATCGGAATAATTTTGATTGAGTAGAAAATCATCTGTATTTAATGTATTTGCTTTGAATCTGTCCACCTGCCATATAACAGTCTGGTTAACATTTGCAACTGTATTCTGATTATAAATTACTTCACCACTTAAAACATGAATTCTTATTGGGTTAGTATTTATAAAGTATTCACCTTTAGATAATTCAACGTTAACAAGTGCTGATAAAGCAACACTAATAACATCGGCATTTTTTAAATAGACTAGGCCATTAAATCGAAATTCATTTTTACTTAATAGAGTTGCATCTAAGTCTTGAGAAATAATTGTCGATAAGTCATCTTTAATTTTTACATCCTCTGTTATTACAATTTTTTCTCCATAGCTAAATCTTTGTACATCGGTAGTTGTAAAAGCTGTAATTGGCTTAGCACCTACACTATTGGCCAAGAATCCGTTAGGACTATTAGCTGCAAAGTATAGTATTAATACAAATGAAGTAAAAAAAACAGCAATTGATAAAAATAAAATGGTTTTTTGTATGGCTTTTAGGTTGAACATAATTAGTAACATAATATCAGTATTTGAGCTTAAGTTAAAATGATTAGAGCTTAGTTCTTGTCTAAAAAAGTGAAAAATTGTATTATCAAAAAGTTTACACATTAAATATTAGCCTAATAGTATGTCAAAGATAAAAGTAATGGGCCATGTCCCACCAGATACTGACTCAACTTGTGCACCTATTGTGTACTCATGGTATTTAAATAATTATAAAAATTCAGATTCCGAACCCGTAGTGTCAGGAAAGATGAATAATGAAGCTGTATTTGTACTTAAACATTTTGGGGTAAATGTACCTTTAAGTATTGAATCTCTTCAGGAAGGAGATAGGTTGGTATTGGTAGATACAAATAATCCAGAAGAATTAGTTAAAGGTTACAATAATGCAGAAATAATTGAGATTATAGATCATCATAAACTTGCAGGTCTTACTACTATCAATCCTACTAATATAACTATAAGACCTTATGCATGTACTACTACAGTAATATGGGATTTAATGACTGAAAAGGCTAGAAACGAGTTGCCAAAAGACATGGCGGGACTAATGCTTGCGTGTATAGTATCAGATACTTTACAGTTTAGAAGTCCCACAACAACAGAATATGACAAAGAAGTAGCCCTTAAACTTGAACAAATAAGTGGTGAAAATATGAATGATTTAGCAACAGCTATGTTTGCAGCAAAATCTGACTTATCGACATTATCAATAAAAGAAATATTGTTAGCGGACCATAAAGACTTTGATTTTAGTGGAAAAAAATATAAATTAGCAGTTTTAGAAACTACAGATCCTATGCAAGCTCTAAGCAAAATGACTGAGCTTAAAGCAGAAATGGTTAAAGTTAAAGAAGAAGGTAACCTAGAAGGTGTATTCCTATTTGTTGTAGATATTATAAACCTAGAAGCCAAGTTACTTGTTAATACCGACGAAGAGAAAGCTATTGCTGAAAGAGCATTTGGTAAACAATGGGATGGTGATTATTTAACACTTCCAGGAGTAGTTTCTAGAAAGAAGCAAATTGCACCTAAAATTGAAAAAGCTGTTATGTAATTGAGATTATTGAGTTTGATGTAACTAAATTGTTCCATGGTTGTTAGTTTGATTTGACTGCTAGAAGTAAAGAAGCCCGAGAGAAGATTTCCCCTCTCTCGGGCTTTTACGTGCTATTAAATATTTCTATTATATTCCTTATTTCTAAAAAGTCCAATACTTTTTGACACTCTCTAAAAGAAATTTTACATATAACCTTTGGCTTGAGTTTTGAATGCCTCTGCATATTTACCATTAAGCGCTAAAAGCTCAGCGTGGCTACCTTGTTCTACGATTGTTCCTTTATCTAGCACGTAAATTTTATCGGCTTTTCTTACAGTAGAAAATCTGTGAGAAACAATTATGACGGATTTACCAATTGAGAATTCATAAAGTCTTTCAAATATTTCAAATTCTGCTTTTGCGTCTATAGCACTTGTAGGCTCATCTAGTATCAAAATGGGTGCATTTCTAAAGAACGCTCGCGCTAATGCAATTCTCTGCCATTGACCACCAGAGGGATTAACTCCACCTTCTATAGATTTATCTAGAATTTGTTCCAATTTCTTTTCGTATAAATCAATAAATGTTTGAGCATCAGCTTTAAATACCGCTTCATTAACTTTGTCAGTGTTTCCGATGTTATTTAAATCCCCGAGTTCGATGTTAGTTTTTACATCGAACTGTGAATATCTAATAAAGTCTTGAAACAATACTCCCATTTTTGTATATAAACTTTCAAAAGTTAAATCACGTATATCTATTCCATCTATTAGTATTGTTCCTTCGGTAACGTCGTAAAATCTGCAAAGCAGTTTTATTAATGTAGTTTTCCCTGCACCGTTAACACCAACCAATGCTATACGTTCACCTGGATTGATTGTTAAATTAAAGTCTTGTAGAACGTACCTTTCTGAATTAGTGTATTTAAAACTTACATTTCTAAATTCAATTACTGGAACTTTCTTAGTGTCTTCTATTGCCACCTTTCCCTCTTTAATAATATTTTCAAGGTTTAGGAACTTGAAAAAGTCTACAAGATAAAGGCTATCTTCGTATTGAGCACTTAGGTATCTAAAAAAGCTTGCTAAAGCCGTAGAAAAACTATTAGTTGATGCCACATAAAATGTAAGCAAACCTAATGTAATTTGACCATTTAGTGTAGATGTTATTGCAATAATCCAGAAGCCTAAAGAACCTAATGTACTTAAATTTCCAAAAATTGACTCTAAGAATGCTCTCTTTACTTGGTTTTTTCTTTCCTTTTCAGTAAATCTGCTGTAAATGTTTTTAACTAAATTCATTAGATAATCACTTGTTCTAAAGATTCTTAATTCCATAATTGAATCTTCCTTACTTAAAACTTCCTTTGCCCACCAATATTTTCTTCTATCTAGCGAATTACCATCCCAGATATCCCAGGAATCAGAACCTAACTTCATATTGGCTATTAACCCGGGGATTGTTGTTATTAATACTAATATGAATGCCGGCATAGAAAATGTAAGTACAATTAATATACTTGTAACTACTCTTATAAGATCACCAATCATCCAAATAAATCTGTTTGCTACATTTGAAGGTTTATAGTCGTACATGTCTTTAACCTTCTGTATTAGATTATTAGTCTGATTATCTTCAAAGTGGTACATATCAAGTTCTGATATTTTCTTAAGAAATGTACCTTCAATATATTTTCTTACTGAAAAATAGTGACTTTTTTCTGCAAATGCAAAGAATGCCCATGTTATTTTATCTATTACTGTAAGGAGTATTACACCTGCCACAAATATTATTAGCTGTGCAAACACTCTGCTAGATTGGTCTAATTCCAATAAATACACTATTTCATCAATAACCTTACTATCTAAAAAGCTTATTGCAAAAGGTATTAAAGAAACAATAATTAAGCATACTAATAAACTAATAAACGAAACTCTATCGGCATTAAATGTGAGCTTAATTATTTTAAAGAAGGCATAAATGATGCTCTTTTTGTTATTTTTTCTTATTTTATCCATATGGTAATTGTTATTTGAATTGTAGTTCCTTTTACTTTTTTAAGCAATACTATAAGTCATAATACTGAATTTAGTTATATCTAAAAGGACTATTTCCAATTATATTTACTAAATCTTTAATGTTATACTGTTTGAGTTCCAATATAAATTCCCTTAAAAATTTATGAATATAATTGACAGCTTTAATTATCAGTTCACAAAATACTTTGGAGACAAATATTTTAAAGGTGTAGACAATCAGTCTAAAATTCTTAGAATTGGCGACAAGGCCCCATTAGACATTCAGATAAAAAATCCAGCAGGTAATATAGTTAGGCTTAATGATTTTTTAAACAAAAAATACCTTGTTGTATACTTTTACCCTAAGGACAGCAGCTATAATTGTACTACTGAGGCATGCGAAATAAGAGATGTGTATAGTAAAATTAAAAATTTAAACGCCGATATTGTTGGTATTAGTAAAGATAATACAAAATCTCATTTAAAATTTATTACAAAAAACTCCTTAAACTTTAGGCTTTTATCAGATGAAGACCATACAATAATGGATGCCTTTGGGGTTTGGATACAAAAAAATATCTTGGTGCTCTACTAATGGTCACTCAAAGATCTACTTTTATAATTAATTCTGATGGAATAATTGTCAAAGTATGGCAAGAAGTTAACCCAGTAGAAGGTCATGCAAATGAAATATTAGAATATTTAAAAACACTTGAATAATATGCAAAAGGGAATAGTACTAGATAGAGGAAAAGATTGGCCAATAAGAGAAAAACATCACTGGATATTTTCAAGAGCTATTATATCGGCTCCAGAATACAAAAATGGTGATATTTTACCTGTTTATGCAAACAACGGTGAACTATTGGGTCACGCAATGATGAACAAAGATACATCAATTGCTGCAAGAATGATAAATTTTGACTCCACAGACCCAGTGTCTTCAATAAAATTAAATATTAAAAGAGCAATTAAGTATAGGAATGAACTGTTTAAAAACAGCAATACTAATGCTTACAGACTTATAAATGGTGAAGGAGATAACTTATCAGGATTAGTAATTGATAAGTACAATAAAACTTATGTAATTCAAATCGTTAGTACTGGAATGGATACCTTAATAGATGTAATTGCGGAGACTTTAAAAAACGAAACTGAAGTTGAGTGCATTTATGAAAAATCTACTGTTGGTGCAAGAAAAAAGGAAGGTTTGGAATCTTCTGAAAGAGTCTTATACGGAAAACTACCCGATAAAGTAGAAATATTGGAAAATGGTGTTAAATTTTTAGTAGATATTGCGCATTCTCAAAAAACAGGTTTATTTTTAGACCAAAGAGAAATGAGAAAACTGGTGGGCGAATACGCAAAAGATAGATTAGTATTAAACTGCTTTAGTTATACAGGCGGATTCAGTTTATATGCTGCTTTAAATGGAGCTAAAAGGGTTGTAAGCGTAGATATTGCATCGGATGCTATTGACTTATCTAAAGAAAACTTTTTAAAGAACGGTTTAAAAGTAAATGATGATGACTTTAGAGCTGTAGATGCTTTTGATTACTTACACAATGAGGACTTAGATTTTGACTTTGTAATACTCGATCCTCCTGCTTTTGCTAAAAAGAAAGAAGATATTCATAACGCAAGACGAGGCTATTTAGATATTAATAAAACTACATTAAGAAAAATGCCTTCAAACTCATTTTTATTAACATGTAGTTGCTCTTACCATATGGATGAGAAAATGTTTGAAGATATCATAAAAGAAGCTGCTTTACAGACAGGAAGGAAGGTTAGAGTTGTTGCTAAACATAGACTAGCTGGAGATCATCCTTTTAATATTTTTCATTCAGAATTAGACTATTTAAAGAGTTTGCTTCTATATATTGATTAATTAAGCTTTGCTTACGTAACAATTATATAAAAATTACTATAGGTTTAATATCCCCTGATATACTTGTGTAAAACAATACATCTTTTTTATTACATTTATATTTATGAGAGGACGCAATAGTATACTCAGCAAGGCTTTAAGCCTTATTCTATCAGGTTTTATTTTACTTTCTCCAGGAACTCAACTCTTACTTAAAGCAGACGATGCAACACCACCTGAAGTGTCTTATGGTTATTTGACTCCAAATACTGAAGAAGAAGTTTCAGGTGTATTAATTGTTGATGGCAACTTTAACGATAATGAAGGTTTAGCCGAGATTAAAATGGGCTTAAGTGATATGTGGTTTTGCAATTTTCTAATTAATCCAGAAAATGGTTATAAAGAATGTAGTATAGATTCTACCCTTGTTTCAAATGGTAGTCACACAATTAGCTACTGGGCTAAAAATCTTGAAGGTTTAGAAACATACCTAGCTACAAGAAGTATTAATGTTAATAACGTTGTTGTTGAACCAGTAGATAATACTGCTCCTGTATTTAATTTAAAAGATGTAACCAGAGATGAAAATGAGAGTTTTCCTAACTACGCTGAATTTGTCGCATCTAATCCAGAAGCCCTAGCTTATAACTGTAGTGGATTAGAATCTGGAAATAACTTAGTTTCTCAACCTCATGTAAATAAACTAATTTCAATTACCTGTACAGTTACAGATACTGCGGGAAACCAAACAACTGCTAACTCAAACTTAATAGTAAACAATGTCGAACCTCAGGTTGTGATTATTGCAAACCCAGCAGTTAATGTGGGGTCAGGGAGTAATATTAGTTTAGTGGCTAATATACTTAGGGGCAATGGTCCTTTTCACTATTACTGGGTTGGATCATGTGTGGGTAGTGGTACTCAAAATAATGTAGGTCTAACAAGCCAAGGAAATGCAGCTTTTGCTAATGGTACATACTTATGTGGAATTATAGTTACAGATTCTGATGGTGATTCAACTGGGGCCTCGGTTGAATTAAATTTTGGAGTAACTTCTTTAAACTCTCCTGTGAATTCAAACTCCAGTGAATCGAATAATACGAGTACATCAAATATAAATAATGAATCTCCAAATAATACAAATACTAATTCAGAGCCAACAGCGGTTTCTACTCCTGCGGATGTAGAAGGAGTTAGTACAGATACACCTTTAAGTAGCCCTCAAGCTGTAGCACAATCAACTAATACAACTAGTTCAGCCTCAGCAGCTGGTACTTCCCCTTTGGTTATTATTTGTTTAGTTGCAGGTGGAATATTAATAATCGGATTATTATTATTCTTGTTTTTTAGAGGTGAAGATGATGAGGAAGTAGCAACAGCTCAAGTAAGTTAATATTATTATATATATTTAAAGGACTTCAATTGGGGTCCTTTTTACAAATAAATCAATTATTTACACTTAGTTAGTTGTTTTAATTTTAAAATAAATTCTTTTTGTTTTTCGTTTATCATTTCTAAAGCTACTTCAATGGTAAAAAACTCTCCTTTATCAATTTCTGGTAACTCAAAACTTTGGCCATTTAGAGTTATTGTGGCTTTAATTGAAATATTGGTTAGATCCACAAAACCATTCTCATCTACTAAGTTCTTTAAATCTTCTTTAATTACCCAAGTTTTTACTACTTTGCTATTCTTTTGAATTACTTCCCCTAGGCTAGTTAACTCATTTTTTCTTAAACTTAAATCAATTCCCATCTCTTCTTTAAATTCTCGAATGGCACATTCGAGTTCATCTTCATTAGAATTTAACTCACCTTTGCAAATTCCCCAAAAACCTTTATCTTTTTTAGCAAAAAATGGACCGCCTGGATGCACCAAGAACACTTCCAATTCATGGTTTTTTATCCTATAAGGAAGAATGCCGCAGCTAATTTTCATATTTTTATACTTGACCTTAAAAGTACTAAATGTTTATACTTTAATTTGTTTCAATCAAGTTGGCAATAAATTTATTTCTAATTATTTTAGAGGTTAATTTTTGTTTAGTTAAAAAGTATATATGGTTAAAGTAAAGCGCTTTTGATTATCTTAGGAATCCCCACTAAGATTCCTGCCCCAATTTCTCTAAATTTTTTGCCCCAAACTACTCACACTCTACTTTTTATAACTCTTGTTATATGAGTAGAAGAATAAAGGTTTCTCCAGATCAAAGACAAATGCTTTCAATTGATGATAACGAAGATGTTACATATTACGTAAATGGTTTCGCGCAAACACTTGAGGAATTAAAAAGCTATGAACCTGATTTTGTAGACATAGACTTACGACTCTTAGAGCCTGAAGTATTGTTAATGAGTTATTTTGATAGTATTGCTGTACAGCAATCTTCTATTGAAAAGGAAGATGACAGAACTGTTCAATTGTCCATTTCTGATTTAGAAAAAATAAAAAAGATACTAACGGCTATTCCACAGTTTAGAGATTTAGCTGCTGAGCGAGGACAGAATGTTGAGTCAATAGAATTTTTAGCTCAAGCTGTAACTGAGATTGATTTTATGTCTTTACCGCATTTTGATTTAGATATGTCAATTTTTGATTTGCTACCAAAGAATAATTATCAATACAGAGAATTTATATTTTCAAACATTTTAGAGTTAGTTAACCAGGTTGGGATTACCAATAAATTTCCGACTTTAAAATATCTAAAAAAAATATTTATAGACTTTACTCCGGAACAAATTGAAGTTGTATATCAAATAATAAAAAGAATTTTAGGAATGTTTAATGCATGGGGGGGAATACAAATTCATTTATTTGAACAAACAATTCGTGATTGGTTATATCTTGTTTACGAACGAGGCTGCTCTATGAATCAACAACAGATTTTAGAATACTTACAAAGTAAATATCCATGTAAACCTCTATACGAAATTAAATTTTTAGCTGAAATGCTTTATAATTCTATCTCGTTTAATCCTAATCTAGATGAGTTTATTAGTGGGTTTCTAAGTTTTATGTACTGTTTTACACCAGAACCAAATAGCTTTATAACTACCGAAGAAACCTTCAAACTTTGGACAAGTAACTTTTTAAAGAATCGAGTTATGGAAGCCGCAGAAAAATGGAGGACTAGATTGTCTACTTCTAGAATTTCATTTCAAAATACTGAGCTAGAGAGCTATTTTGGGGTTACAAATAGACTTTCTACTAGGGTCAGAGAAGGGGTATTACCTGCTGAAACTTTTACAGCAAATAGTATTAATGAGTCAGTTATTAAATTAAAATTATATTTTCCTGAAGGTCACAGAACTCTGATTGAAGCGCGAATCGATCGAATGACAAGAAATAGTGGAATGGTAAGTATATTTGACTGGAAAACTACACGAAAAGATTTGGAGTTAATGACTGATTTTGAAAAACTTCAAATTATATTGCAATGTATTGCAGTACAAAATATGATTGGAAAATCTACCGAAAGTGCTGCTTATGCGCCTATGGAAAATAAAGATT
>Ga0163148_10005017_pt1 | contig 13463 bp, 11 predicted proteins | sample OliLakLV19MP7P2_FD_148606 | JGI IMG/M metagenome (GOLD analysis project Ga0163148, IMG submission 148606) | Freshwater microbial mat bacterial communities from Lake Vanda, McMurdo Dry Valleys, Antarctica- Oligotrophic Lake LV.19.MP7.P2 | ecosystem: Environmental > Aquatic > Freshwater > Lake >... | reverse complement strand
GAACAATATCCTAGAGAGCGGCTGAAGAAACTCGCGGATGATATGGATTTGATGGATGCTACTCTGAGCAAGTTAATTCGTATGTACGCAGTGCAAAAGAAATTAGACCCGGAAATATTAATCAAGAGTTGGGAAAAAATCAAATGATTATTTTAATTGGCGTATTAATATCAATATCAATATTAATAATGGTAGCTTATTATCTTTTTGACTACGTGTTTAGTCAAGGTTGGAAAATTGGTCATGACAGTGGTTATGACCGGGGATGGGAAGAGGCAAAAAAGCGGGCAGAAGAATTATTAAATGACAGGAATGAAAAAAATTAATGTAGCGGGGCTTGATCTTTCATTAGTTGCTACTGCCGTTACTGTCCTTGACTCAAAGAACCAGATTGTGGTGGAAAAACTAATCAAGACAAAGCCTACCGAAGGGAATATGGCGGAGCTTAAGCGCCTGCTTTCTATTCGGGATTCAATAAAGACTTCTTTGTCTGAAATCCTCCCACAAAAGATAGATTTGGCTGTAATTGAAGGAATGGCGTTTAACGCAAGAAATACGAGTGCTCTTGTACAACTTGCGGCGCTTAATTACTTTGTGAGGGAAGGACTAACTAATCTTGGGATACCGTGGATAATTGTATTTCCTTCAAGCTTAAAGAAATTCTGTACAGGAAAAGGGAATTCTCAGAAGAATGAAATGATGTTAGCTGGTTTTAAGAAGTGGGGTGTAACCTTAACCAATGACAATATCATGGACAGTTACGCTTTAAGTCGTATAGGAACGGCCCTGCTCACTAAGCCTAAGCTCATTCAATCAGAACAAGAAGTCATTAATTTATTGGAGAAACAATATGTCGCAACCAAAAATGATTAAGACAATCACAAAATATATTTGTCCCCGGTGCAGTGGATCGATCTTCGTATGTTTCGGGTTTATCCCACCTGCCTTATCATGGATTCTGCCAGAAGAAGAAATGTCCCAGAACAAACTTAAACTCAAAGAGCTCTTAGAAAATATTACTTTTAAATCCAAAACAGAAAAAGAAGAAACTTATACTTGGATTGACTCCGAGGACTGCGTCTTAGGCGCGGAGGATATAGAGGATGTGGCCAAATGGATTATCCAAGAGCAGAAAGGTAAGTAAAAGGAAGCCAAGTAAAATTAGATATCACCAAAAGAAATGATATTGTTAAAATCTTTGGCTTTGAAGAACTTTCTTAGCCATGAGGATACTAAAATTGAATTTAAACCTGATGAGCGACTTTTAATTTCAGGGATCTCAGGTTCAGGAAAATCCGCCATTGTAGATGGCGTTATTTTTGCGCTATTTGCCAGAGGCCGTGTTCAGAACCGTTCCCTTATTCGGCGTGGGGAAAAGGCAGCACAGGTTACTTTAGAGCTAATGACTTCTCATTTAAATGATCCGGAGAATTGCCTTTATAAACTTATTAGAAAAATTGATACAAAAGGGGTCCACTCTATTGAAATTTTAACTGTGGGTGGTCCAATTTTTGAATACACACCCCTTAAAATTTCCGGTACAAAAAATATCCAAGAATTTATTGAGAAAGAACTAATAAAATGCAGTTACACGCTTTTCGTGAACAGTTGCTTTTACCCTCAAGAGAATATGGACTCTTTCGTTCGCCAGACCCCTGCCAAGCGCAAGGATTTGCTCATGGAGCTACTTAAAACTGCCCAGTATGGCGAATGGTATGAGAAGTGCAGAAACGCCCTTTCTGAACTAAACCAGAAGCTTTTTGCCTTAGGTGAAAGGACCAGTTATCTAGTTAAGGATATCCTAGCCCAAGAACTCATGGCTAATAACTATGAGGTACTAAACGCTCAAGTAAAGGAGTCAGAAGAGATTCTTGATTCTTTGGGCATAGAGATCAATGAAATTAAGGACAGCCAAAGAATTACGAGAGAATTATCCCAAAGGATAGAGCAATCACTTACTGAGATCAAAAGACTTGATAGTGAACTATATAAAAATCTGGAGAAAAAAGACCATACTTTCTCTGAATTATCAGAACTGAAGTCCTTAGATATTGAATACCTTAAAACTCAGAAAAATCGTTTTGAAGAATTAGAACTTGAGAGAAATTCTCTTGTCTCCTCTTTTCGTAAGTATACAGAATGGCAAAATGAAATGATGGTCTTAGGAGCTCGTCAACCCCAGGCAATGCAATATGACGAGACTATAAGGGGAATTACCGAACAGATTAAAAAATTGGAGGACTTTGAAATTAAGGAAGAACTTTGTACAAATTGTGGAAAACTGCATAAGTGCTCTCTAATCGGAGACGATATTAAATCCAGAACTAAAGAGTGGGTAGAGAAGTTAGTGTTTGCTAGCGAACAGAAGCAGGCGGCAATGCATGATATAAAACTCTTTGAAGAGAAGGTCAGGGAGATGGAGACAAAGAAACCGCAAACCGATAGTGGCAGGCTTATGGAAGTAGAAAAAGAAGCGGAGACTCTCAAAGAATCAGTAGCGAGGTATAACTTGGCTATGGGAAAAGAGCAGCTTGTAGAAAAATTAGAAAGCATCATTAAGGAATGCGAAGAAAATCAGATGAATCTTCTTTCTTTACAGATAACTCAAAAAGAAGAGATTTCTAGGCTTGAGGAAGAACTATCCGTTATCCAACTAAAATTCCCTTCAGAGAGAATCTCTGCGTTATTACGCCAACAGGGTGAAGTGAAGGGTTCCTATGCGGAAGCTCTTCAGCAGCTAACTTTGGCGGGAGCCGCGAAGAAGAGAGTCAAAGAGATCCTTAAAGACCAGGTAGAGAACAAGGAGAAGAAACTAGAGATAGAGAAAGAATTGAAAGACTTAGAGCTTTTGAAAGAAGCCTTTGGAACAAACGGTATAAAAGCCATGGTGATAGATTATTCTTTACCAGTTTTAGAGGATAGGATAAATGAGGTCTTAAGTAAGTTATCAGATTTCAGAGTTCATATGAACACCCAGAAGTCCTCGGTTGATGGGGATAAAGAAATAGAGGGTTTATATATCAATGTTATTAATGAGACTGGGGAAGAAGTGGAATATTCTGCGTATAGTGGGGGAGAAAAGATTAAAATAACTTTCGCTATAGCTGAAGGGTTGGCAAGTATGCAAAAGTTAAGGTTTAGAATCTTAGATGAAGCGGTAGTTTCTCTTGATTCTGAAACCGGACAAGAATTTGCAGAAACAATTATATCTCTTGAAGCTCATTATTCACAATTAATTGCCATTTCTCACGTACAAGCTATTAAAGACTTGTTCGCAGATAAGCTGGAAATTACCAAAACTAATGGTATTTCCCATATAGCCTCTTGACAAGTTTAGAGTTTAGGTATATACTTACTGTATGAAACTAATAAGAACTTGTCCAACTTGCCATAAAGTCTTTGCTGTTGAGGGGAAAGGGAATAGTCGAAGGAGATACTGTACGGTAGTTTGTAGAAACAAAGAATATACCAATAGGTACCGAGAGTGGAGGACTGCTCACCAGTTAGCTAAATATGACGCGAAAGCTCTAGTCCCTCATCCAGACAAGCTCCAATGTCTTGTTTGTGGAAGATGGTACAAACAACTAGGTAGTCATGTTGTTCTGCGCCATGGGTATAAAACAGCTCGTGAGTACAGAGAAGAACAGGGGCTAGATGTCAAAAAGGGATTAACTACAGGAGCCTATAGACAATTATTAAGTGATCAGGTTTTCGAAACAGGCACAGTAAATAATTTAAAAAACGGAGCAAAATATAGGTTTGTCCCAAATGATACCAGGGCCGGAAGATACAAAAGATCAGCCCAAACTACGATTCGTTTAAAACAATTAACCAAATACCGAGAAGCAAAATTTAGCATAAGAAAGTCGATTGCTAAATTCTTTAAGAATGAATTTAAATCATTAAAATAATAACTACCATGAAAAAAGGAACGAAACCGTTTAGTAAAGAAGACGTCAAGTTTGTCATTCTAAACTGGGAGAAGCTGTCCATCCGTGAATTGGCGGAATCTCTTGCTAGACCCGTAGCTTTAATTTACTCGTTATCTAACAAAATAAGGAAAGCCGGTTACGCTTTGTCCAAGCAAAACAAGGATAATCGTATTATTCTAACGGTGCAGGAAGCTTTAAAAGAATTAGACTTAACCCAATAACTTATATGGACAAACAATTGAAAACAGGTTACACGAAAGAACAAATAAAGACGCTCATACGAATGTGGAATAGTCATTCGATTCCTGAGATAACGAAAGAATTGGGCCTCACAGCTCACAGGATCTCTTTTTTAGCTAATTGTATCCGTAAAGCAGGATACGATTTGCCTAAAAAGTCCGTAATGCCAAAGAATAGTCTAAAGCATATCTTAGAGGAAATCAAGGCAGAGAGGGGAGTCAGCAATGATTAATTTAAATTTTTTCGATAAAGAACCTACTTCTGATTTACTGAAACCAACCCCAAAGAATATTGTTTGGACAAAGAAGGAAGTAGAGACAATCTTAGACTCATGGGAAGACCATTCGGTCAAAGAAATCGCAGGCGCTATCGGGAGAAGCGGGGCAAGCATCCAATACATTGTAGGAAAGCTTAGAAAAGTAGGGTTTAAATTAAAGTCTAAATATTCTCGAGTCACCAATTCTTCTATAATTAGGGAAGCCTTAGAAGAGCTACCCAAAAGTAACATTATTAATTAATAAAGAAATGCATATGAATAATCCAATTGTATCCAAACTCTTTATTTGGGGACCTCAAAGATAATTGCATAATTAACGCTAAATAAATAAGATTTATGTCAAAGAAAAACTTACTTAAAAGAAAACTTAACCTGTCCCCAGAGACTGAGCTAAAGAAAAATTCATGGAGTTGCTGCGAAAATTGTGGAGATCAAATTTTTCCAAAAACCGATAAATCTGATTGGCTTTGTATTATAGCGTCTGAAGGGAAGTGTCCCTATTGCAAGCTAGTGAAAACCCTTATTCCTTATTCGGACTGGAAAAATTGCGAGGATTAAAAATTAATGTGCTATAATAAATTTATATGACCTATCTAGAAACTTATAAGGAGTTCATGGTTAAGGTGGAGAGTAACTTACCTATTGACGGATTGGAAGTTGGAAGACTCATTGCTGTCATGGCCCAATACTTTGCCGAAGCTGTCCAGTTAGCCGTGACCTCTGAGCGTGATTACAATAATAAACTTGTAGAATTTGAGAAGCAGGTGGATGAAAATGGGAAAGCGCTATCTTCAGCTAAAGCTGAAGCCTTCTCAAAAGCAACTGACGAATGGAGTCTGTACTCAAAGACTAAGGGAGATGTTAATTCCTTAGAAACACTAATAAACGCACTGAAATCCCTTCAAAAAGGGACGATGAACGAATATAGCCACTTTGGGGATTCCTAAAGAAAAAACTAATCATTAGCCACTTATGAAGCCTGCTCCACTTCATTGCTTAACTTGTGGAAAAGAATTTGTCCCTAAGCACATAAGGCACCACTTTTGTTCTCGCTATTGTTTTCTGAAGAATAACCGGAAAATCAGCGAGTACCCCCTATATCATTGCTTCCAGTGCAGGACGACTATACAGTTAGATTTTGATCCAAAACAGAATCACCAAAAGTGGCTCGACTTTCAGTGCCTTAAGTGTGTTAAATCAGCTAATTTAAAACCGCAGCTCACCATTGTGGTGCAGGCTGCGGTTTTGTCTAAATTTAGGATTATTTAGAGGATTTTTTATATTGCTGGAATCTGGCGAAATCCGTTATCGGGCCACCTTGGCCTTCTTTTTTTGTCATAGCGTCTTTGAGTTGGGAGAAGGAAGTGAGGACTTGGGGTTTTGTCTTTACGCGGATAGGATTTGGAGGTAGCTGCACGCTAGGAACTGCGTTAATAGACTGGGTGGTATCTTTAGTCGTCTGGGGCATTTGAACAGCTTCTGGGACTATACGTTGTTGTGTGGGAGGGGTTTGGGGGGGAGCTCCTACTTGATTTTCTAAGATACCGGGGTAGTTTTTAGCTATCCATTCTTTTTCTGCTTTATGATAGGGAACAGTATGCTCAGGAAGGATCAAATCAAAGATACGGTCATGGTCTTTAGGAGCAGGGTAGTATTTGTTCACCCAAGTATTCCCAGAGAGCCTCGCTACGAATTGTTCATAGGATATAGGGTATAAGAGTTTCTTAGTTTTAGGATCTCTTGGTCCCGCATTATATAACTTCGCTATAGTCTCTTTATCAGGCAGTTTTGTTCCTTCTGGGAGCTTATCGGTTATCAAGAAGTATGAGATAGCCTGTTTTGTTGCCAGAGAGTATTCTCCTACGTGATTATAATAGTAATCGGTAATCGGTTCCTGGGCTCTGTATTTCTTCTGATTATCGTATTGAAGTTTACTTACTTCTTTTTCACTTTTACGGAGATCTTTAATAGATTGTTCTAAATTATCTTTTTGGGCTTGTTGATAGATATATCTGTCTAAGAACTTTTGGGCATCTTCAGTAATTTTCGGTTGAGTAATTAAGGACTCCCCTGTAATTGGATCAGGTTTAGTCAATGAAGTAGAGGCATATGTATCAGCAGCCAAAGTTATTTCAGATGAGACAGACAGGACGTTTAGGTTGTCCAAAGGTAGAAAGACTTGTTGCAGAGGATGTTGCTTACTTACATCCGTGGGAATAAGCTGTCTTGCTAACTGCCAATCAGTCCAAAGAGATTTCTTCGAGTTTCCACTGGTATCTGTTGAAGGGCTAACAGAATCATAGTTAGCCTTAGCCAAACGCAGGAAAGCTGAGTAACTATTCCTCATATTTTTCTTAATTTCTTTGAGAATCTTAACATCTCTTATGGGAGAACCATCAGGCATCTTGAAAATAATACTATAAGGGTTTCTTTCAATCGCTGTAAGCTGTCCATAAACATTCTTAGAAGTAACATCTGTAGCAGCTTGTCTTGAACTTCCAAGAATATTATCAGTCTCAAAATCTGCTTGAGGAAGAAGCACCCCACCTGCTTTAATCGTTAAAATTTTTATAGTTGCAGGGCTTCCAGAATTATCCTTAATCATATGGGCTAAATTCTGAGCATTAGTAAGGCTTCCAATCCCCTCCTTACCATCAGCTAATTGTTTCCACATATATAATACCGAGTTAATGTCCCATACGGGCAACTTAGGATATTCAGCATCTGGACCAGTAAGAGATACCTTGCGACCATTAATCATAATTGATTCAGGATTAGGTTCATGTCCATATTGTTGAATATACCTAGACCTATCCTGCTCTCCATTTTCTGCTATTATGTCAGGGAACCCTGCATGTTGGATTCCCGCTGCTAGATCCTTATCAGAGTCTGCTTTCGAAATAATCTTAAAAACACCAAGTTTGTCCCCATCATGGTCTCCGCCTTTACGTTGCTGTAAATCAAAAGTGTTATCAATGACAGCTTCTGCTCCCAAGCCTTCTATGCCATGATCTTCCGCATTTAAGGTCTCAAGTTTGGACATGGCTAATTTATTTTGGTTAGGGTACCTTAAAGTCATCACATGAGAAGGATTATCATTTTTATCTAAGATTTCTTTAGATAAAAATAATTTATCAGAAGTCAACGAGACTCTCTGGTTTGTAACGGGGTCGATGTACCCCATATCAGGGACAGAAGTAAGAAAAGCTGAACCCATATTCTTATTTTTCATGACATTTTCTCTGAAATAGCTTAACCAATTCTTTTCAGATTGCTTAAACATGGTAAATTTCCCAGCTCCTTCGGCTGCCATTCTCTTTAGTCTTCCAAAAGCCACGTCTTCCAGAGGGGATCCTGTCAAATCAAAATGAGCTTTAGCGGGATCTTCCCAAGAGGCGTTATAAGATTGGACAGCCTTTTCAACTGCTGGCTTAAACATATTTACCAAATAAGGTTTTATAAAAACATCCTTACCATCTATCTTCGTAACATCACTGGCGCTATAATGGGCAAGATTTAAGACCCCCCAAGTTCCACTCTGGTCATCAACCCCTTTGACTTTTTTATAAAGAAAACTTAAATTCCTTCTATCAAAGGGAAGAACCTTAATGTCTGGATTTTCCAATAAAGTATCTAATTTAGAGAGATCGGTACTTTTAAAATTTGTGGCAAAGGTAATTTTATCCCCCCTTTGAAAGACAATATTAAATTTCTTTTCTAAAAACTGTCGGAGAGAAAAATTTAAAACAACATCACCACTTTTATGCATATAAGGTTTCCTGTTGGGTAATTTGCCACTAACTACTGCCTTATAAGTAGTAGCCTCAAGATCTACTCCAAAATAATTATTTACTTCTTTGGCATCCTCTGGCAAGTTAAAAGTAACTCCATCTTCAACAAGCTTTTTTGCCCATACTGCCCGTGCATCGGGATTATCCTTAATGGATGGGGGCATAATTTGGTCTACAATACTGGAAACCTCAGTTGCAGGTAAGATGACAAATCTTGGTTTAATATCTCCATTAGGAACATTATACTGAATAGCCTGACTATCCAGAATGTTGGAGCGTTTAATATATTTATCAGCAGGGATAGAAGGGTCTCCTGTAAACTTATCATGAAAGGCAAATAACATTTTCTCTGTATCATTTAACTTCCCAGGCTCATGTTTCTCATTTATTAGGGAAAACATTTTCATCTCACTTTCCCTTATCATTCTATCTCGATTACCAATGAGTTCTTGAATAATAGGACTCATCTCTATCTCGGCCTCTAAATTATGTTCCTCATAATATTTTAGTAAGCTATTCCTCGCTTCTGCTGGTATCAATAATCCTTTCGCATTCTGAGAATCCCCATTCTGGAGAGAGAGAGGATAGATGTTTTGGCGTAACATCTCTTCACCAAGTAATTGAACATAATCACCCGCCGTAAAATCACTATTAAAGTTTTTACCAATAGTATCAAGGCCAACAAGTTTCATTCCTAGTTTGCCTTCAATTGAATTATTGATTTGTTTCTCCAAAGGACTCCATGGATCATGGCTGGGAATATCGATTATTTTACCTTTTAAGACAGGTGTTGATGAGGACGATTGACTAAGTCTATTATAGGTGTTCCTAAAAATTTGTAATTGTTTATTGTCGTAATCATGGGCGAACTGATCTTTAATAATAGCCTTCCCTTTGGATGGTTCAAAAGGTTCAATTCCGTTGGCTTTCATTTTTTCCACATAATGTTTTTCAAAAGTATCCCAATTATCATAACCATTCTTTTGTGTTAAGGTATCCTTGGCAAAATCTTGGATATTTTCACGAGTTAGACTCTCAGCAAGATCATACAAGTTTTGGACTTGCTCGTCTTCTGGTGTGGCCCCACCTTTCTTTAATTCAAGGATTTTAACATCAATTCTTTTACTAAAACCTTCCAGAGTCCCCCTCCCTCCAAACATTCCGTAATCCTTATTAACGATAGGCCGTTCTGCACTCACATCTAACTGGTGCCACCAAATGTTAAATTTTGTTGGTTGTTTAACAGCTTTATTTTGAGATTTTTCTATAACTTCTGGAAGAGTAACTATTTCAGGAGCTTTTGTTACTGATATGGGGGTAGGTTGTTCCACAGTCGTGACTGCGGGCGCTGAAACCACAGGGGCAACCACAGGAGAAGTCTCTGCAACCTGGACTGCACCTATCTTCAGAGCTAAAAACTTTCGGACAGCTCCTTCTCCCAAAGTCTCTTTTATTTTGACCAAGGTGTTCTCCAGAACACTTAGGATGTTCTTTCCTTCCTCGTTTAATCTCCCACCGTCATTGGCTCTTTTCAAAGGAAGCCAAACATCTTCATACGTCTGATTCTCAACCCCTTCTATTCTTAATTTGTTTTTAGCTTTAGAGTCTAAAACTTCATCACCTAGTTTATTCAAAGAATCTTGGAATCCTTGGAGATCTTTTTTTGCCACGAAGTCTTCGTAGGCCTGGAAATACCCATCAGCCATGATTTTAACTTGACCACCATGAAAACTAGGGTTAGCGAAGATCTCTTGCCTGCTATTTATAGGACCCACTCTTTCGCTCAGCAGTTGTTCAGCTATTGGTTTGGCTTCAATTGCCCTTCCCCAATTCTCTTGGGGGATTTGTACATTTACCCACGGAATGCCTTCCTCGTTCCTTCCAAATTTTATAACATTCGCTCTGACTTGGCTTATCTTTAAATCACTAAGTTGCTTATCAAAAGTAACATTGTTAGCCTTTTCATTAAGGGGAAGGACAGAAGTATCTCTCGCTTGAGCCTTAGGTATAGAAACGAGATTTTGCCAATCCCTAATGTTAGCTTCCTGCGGATGGAAACCAACTCTAAGGGCGGGGCCATCTGGGAGTTGTAATTTATAAGTTATGACATTTTGACTAAAGGCATTCTCTCTGTTAGGAGCTTCAGTAGTAGCTATAAGAGAACGTTCAGCGGTAGGATTTTCCTCCCAATACTTAAGAGCAGAGTCCAAATTACTACGAATAATGAAATTCTTGCCTTCACCTGTCAGCATTACTCTATCCATTGCGGCAGGGTTTATGACTAAATCTTTATAAAAAGGATTTTCTATAGTTCCTTTAGAAGCTTTTATCTGGATCTCTGCTTTAGCAAAATCATTGGTTTTATAGTCATTTATAATATGACTAACATCAGGAGAAGGCTCTACGACACTATCCAACAACCTTTGGGCTTCATTATTTACATTTTGAGCGTTTACATTAGTTAATGTTGGTTGTTCTACAATATAGTTATAGGCGACTTGGGCTGATACTTTATCACCTTTCGCCGCTGCTTCTTGTAGACGGGTAAAAGCTAATTTAATATTTGCTCCTTGCAATCCTAAGCCTTTTTGAGAAAAATCTAAGGTTGAAGTTTCTATAGGAGCTGTTTTATCCATACTAAGGCTCAATGGGGCTTGAGGCGGGACAGTAACGCTAGACTTAAAAATAACTCTGCTTGCATCGAGAGCTCTCTGTTTAGCATATTCAGTCTGAAGTTGCGAAAACTCTGCCTTAATTCTTTTGAGAAAAGGTAGATTCAAATTAGTTAAATGGTCCCGAGCAACAAAACCTCTTTCTATCAGAGCGACGGCAACCTGAGGATTCATACGGCCTTCAATCACTTCAGTTCGAAGCGCATTCCCCAATTTTAACAACCCCTTATTGGCTCCTTTAAAATTATTTACATTTTCAATCCCAAAATACTTGAAGTAATCTATAGCATTCTTTGTCGCCGTGGCCTGAGCTCTAGCAGCTTCCGGATTTATTACATGAGTCTCCGCTAAACCATAACCATGGAGTGCGGCAAAAGTCGCTGCGTTGGTCAACGCCGCATTGCGATCTCCGGTTTCCATATAAGTAATAGCATAACCTGCAGAGGCGCTAGCAAGAGTTCCTTTAATCATATTAGCGGCGGCAGTGGTTTGTGGAAGAATGGGCACACCTAGAATTCTCTTAAAGTTAGGAACCCCTTCAACTCCTACTGTGGGGAATTTTGTGCTAATTAAACTTCCACCTAAAGTAAATACGGTCGCCATTCCAATATCAGTCAAAAATTGTTTTGCTCTTTGTTGTAGGTTCTCCGCAATTTCTGAACTACGCTCAGGGCTGTTGCTTAGCTGACTATATCCTGCCATACCAATATAAGAAGTCAACATTCCTTTAGCCAGCTTACTAGCTGTCGGCGAAGCAGCTATAGCTTTGGCAAGCGTAGTAGACCCGATAGAAGTACTTAATTTACCCATCACAGAAGTTCCTAATGGCCCTAAGTAAGGGATTTTACTTGCAAGGCTAGGGAGAAAAACTCCTAATTTAGAAATAGAAATACCGGCACCGAGACCTTGCCCTATGGTGCTTGCAAGATTAGCTACTATCTTATCCGTAGGGTCTGTGTAGGTATTTCCCGTCTCAGGCTGGATTTGATTAAAAGAGAGTCCTCTTATTAAAGCAGGAGCAGCTTCCAGGAAAGGATTTTCAGCAGGATTTTTAATAGGCATGTCTCCTCTCTCTGCCTTATCAAAATATTCCTTGGTGGCCTTCCCTACATTTTCACCTTTAAATAGACCTGCTCCTAATCCATACAAAGGAGCTCCAATAAATTGATTGGCTAGCTTTGGAGCAGCTTTTAATGCTTTAAATCCTAAGTTAGGGAAGTAAGACAAGGCCTTTGTGATTGCTCCAGGAATCTCCCCGAGTACTCCTTTTGCCGTGACTCGAGTATCAGCGGTAGGAAGTTGCATAGGATCGATAGAGGCATTTACTTTAGAATAATTTCCATCCCTTAGCTTCTGTACCATCTCATGAAGATTTAAAGTAGTTTCTTTGGAAGTCCCTTCATTAAAAACAATAGGCTTGTTAAGAGAAAAGTCTTGGAGAAGGTCATCTAAAGGCAACAAACTACCCGGGTTATTATTCCAGTTTTTAGAAGTATTCCTGGCTACTCCTAGTGAGATTTTTCCCTTCTGATATAAAAATACAGCCAAAGTATCTATGGGGGTTTTTAACTCATCTGTACCATTATCAATCAAATGGATGTTAGTTAAATCATTTGTTCCTCCTAAAGCAAGAGGAATAATGTGGTCAATAACTTTCCCTCCTTTGACTCTTTCAGAACCACTCTTATTCCCGAAATAGCCACCTCTTAAAGATATTCGGGTGGATGCGTCAAAGTTGCGAGCATCTTTAATTAAAGTATTGGGGCCTTCTCCGATATTATATTGGCCCCCGCCTAAAGAAGCAGACAAATTGCCAAAAGCCTTGGTAGGGCTTGCTTCTGCGTTAGGGTTGGGGGTTCTGACAGCTAAAGGGACCGCTCCTCCCAAAGGAAAGTTGAGAGCGGGTAAAAGAGGGTTTTTAAAAGTCCCTGTAGAGACTGGGGCTCCGGACAAAAGGTCATTTAGGGACTGGGGTTCTGAGGAAGAAGGAGAGTTAGTAGAAGGAGTCCCCCCAGAAACTCCAGGAGCATTCCCATATCCCGTATATTTTACTGGAGCAAGGGGAGTGGACATCGTTATTAATTTGCGTTAATAAATTTTGTGGCAAGGCCAGTTAACATTTCTGCAATTTTAGAATCCGTAATTGAGTCACTATAGCTTGTTTTATCTTTAGCAATTTTGAATAATCTGCTAAGTAAATCATCACCTAGACCACCCCATTCTTTGGCTATTCTATCGGTATTCTTCTTATACCAATCAGCATAATTATCATTTTTAAACCCAGCCATGTTTTTTAATACAGTCCGGATATTAGCGGAGTCTCCAGAAACCAAGGCATCAAAACCTGAAGAATAAGCATTCTTAAGTTGAGTCAAATAAGCTTGGACAGACTGCATCCATGTTTCGGGGGTGAATCCAAAGTCAGCGGGATTTGCCGCTAGTAAATCTGTTATGCCATTGCTATCGGTGCCTATTTCTTTTCCTAAGGTTTTCTTAAAATTCCCTTCCTTCAAAGTTTTAGCCCTGTCATTTAGATATAATTGCAATATAG